>Ga0160446_100068_pt1 | contig 103735 bp, 97 predicted proteins | sample HID1973I_E1MG_FD_108200 | JGI IMG/M metagenome (GOLD analysis project Ga0160446, IMG submission 108200) | Enriched mosquito-associated microbial communities from UW Madison campus, WI, USA - HID1973I_E1 MG | ecosystem: Host-associated > Arthropoda: Insects > Digestive system > Unclassified ...
ATGCTCGACGTGTCGATCCGGCTCGGCGTGCTCAACCTGCTCGCGCGCCTGCAGCGCGAGGAGGACCTCGGCGTCCTCTACATCACGCACGACCTCGCCACGGCCCGGCACTTCTCCGACGAGGTCATGGTGCTGCACCGCGGCGTCGTCGTGGAGGCCGGGCCCGCGGACGACGTCATCCTGCGCCCGCAGCACGAGTACACGCGCACGCTCGCGGCGGCCGCCCCCGACCCGGAGCGGCGGATCGCGGAGCTCGCGTCGTGAGCGCCGCCGCGTGGCCGCCCGCGCGCGTCGTGCTCGCGGGGGACTCGATCACCGAGTGGGGGCGCGACCGCGCCGACCCGCGCGACGTCGGGACCGGGTACGCCGGGATCCTCGCGCGCGGGCCGCTGGCCGGCGCCCGCGTCCACAACGTCGGGGTGGGCGGGGACCGCGCGCGCGACCTGCTCGCGCGGTGGGAGCGCGACGTGCTGCCGCTCGACGCCGACCTGCTGTCCCTGTACGTCGGCGTCAACGACACGTGGCGCGCCCTCGACGCCGGGCAGCGCACGCCCGTCGAGGAGTTCGAGGCGACGCTGCGCGCGCTCGTCGCGCCGTGGCACGCGCGCGGGACCCGGCTCGTGCTCGTCGAGCCGTTCGCGCTCCCGCTCGCCGACGCCGCGGCGTGGGCCGCGGACCTCGGCCCCAAGCAGGACGCCGTGGCACGCGTCGCGCGCGACGCCGGGGCGGCGTTCGTCCCGCTCGCCGGAGTCCTGGGCGACCTCGCCGCCGCGATCGGCCCGCGCGCCGTCGCGCAGGACGGCGTCCATCCGACACATGCCGGTCACACGGCGATAGCGGACGCGTGGTGGGATGCGTGCACCGCGGCGTTCGCACCGCCCGGCACCACCGTGCCGCCCACCGCAGCACCCCGCACGACCCCCGAGGGAGAACCCGCATGACGACCGTCGACCTGTCCACCGGCTGGAGCCTGCGCGCGACGGGGGGTGACCTGCCCGCGGAGGTCGCGGGCGCCGTCGTGCCGGCGCAGGTGCCCGGCGACGTCCACACCGCGCTCCTCGCGGCGGGGCTGGTCCCGGACCCGTACCTCGACGCGAACGAGTCCGCGCTCGCGTGGGTGCACGGCGCGGACTGGGAGTACCGCCGGCCCCTGCGCCTCGACCCGGCGGCCGCGGACGAGCACGTGGACCTCGTGCTCGACGGCCTCGACACCGTCGCCGACGTGCGGCTCGGGGACGAGACCGTCCTGTCCGCCCGGAACATGCACCGCTCCTACCGCGTGGACGTGCGCCGGTCCGCCGACGGCCGCGAGCGCGACCTCGTCGTCGCGCTCGGCTCGGCGACGGCGTGGTCCGACGCGCGCAGCGAGCACGTCGGCCCGCGCCCCTCGGCCTACCCGAACACCTTCAACGCGATCCGCAAGATGGCGTGCTCCTACGGGTGGGACTGGGGGCCCGACCTGCGGACGGCGGGCATCTGGCGGCCCGCGCGCGTCGAGCGGTGGCGCGTCGCGCGCCTGGACCGCGTGCGCCCGTTCGTGGACGTGACCGACCTCGCGCCCGACGGCGCGACCGGGGCGGGCCGCCTCGACGTCCACGTGGACGTGCAGCGCTCGGACCTGGTCGACGCGGGCCCGCTCGTGCTCGACGTCGTGCTGGACCTCCCCGCGGGCGGGACGGCCGCGCCGCGGGCGCGCGTCGAGGTGCCGGCCGGCGCGACGTCGGCGGTCGTGACGGTCGACGTGCCGGACGCGCCCGTGTGGTGGCCCGTCGGGTACGGCGCGCAGCCGCTCGTCGGGGTCGACGTGACCCTCGCGACCCCGGACGGCGAGCGGCTCGACGCGTGGCGCCGGTCGGTCGGGTTCCGCACCGTGCGCGTCGAGACGACGCCCGACGAGCACGGCACCCCGTTCGTGCTGCACGTCAACGAGCAGCCCGTCTTCGTGCGCGGCGCCAACTGGATCCCCGACGACCACCTCGTCACGCGCGTGACGCGCGAGCGGCTCGCGCGCCGGCTCGACCAGGCGACCGGCGCCCACCTCAACCTGCTGCGCGTGTGGGGCGGCGGGACCTACGAGTCCGAGGACTTCTACGACCTCGCCGACGAGCGCGGGCTGCTCGTGTGGCAGGACTTCCTCCTCGCGTGCGCTGCCTACCCCGAGGACCCCGGGACGTGGGCCGAGATCGAGGCGGAGGCGCGCGAGAACGTCGCCCGGCTCGTGCCGCACCCGTCGCTCGTGGTCTGGAACGGCGGCAACGAGAACCTGTGGGGCCACGAGGACTGGGGCTGGACGGAGCGCCTCGGCGGGCTGACCTGGGGCGAGGGGTACGCGCGCGACCTGCTGCCGCGCGTCGTCGCGGAGGTCGACCCCACGCGCCCGTACACCGACAACAGCCCGTACAGCCCCGGCCGCCCCGACCTGCACCCGAACGACCCCGACCACGGCACGCACCACCAGTGGGAGGTGTGGAACCGCGTGGACTACGCCGCGTACCGCGACGAGGTGCCGCGGTTCTGCTCCGAGTTCGGGTTCCAGGGGCCGCCGACGTGGCGCACCCTCGTCGACGCCGTGCACGCGGCCGACGGCGGTCCGCTCGCCGACGCGCCCGATCCCACGGCCGACCCGGTGTGGCTCGTGCACCAGAAGGCGGACGACGGAAACGGCAAGCTCGACCGCGGCATGGCGCCCCACCTCGGCGTGCCCGCGCGGTTCGAGGACTGGCACTGGGCCGCGCAGCTCAACCAGGCGCGCGCCGTTTTGCACGCGCTCGAGCACTACCGCTCGTGGTGGCCCCGCACGGCCGGCGCGATCGTCTGGCAGCTCAACGACTGCTGGCCGGTGACGAGCTGGGCCGCCGTCGACTCGCAGGAGCGGCCCAAGCCGCTCTGGTACGCGCTGCGGCACGCGTTCGCGCCCCGCACGCTCGCCGTGGTGGACCGCGACGGCGTGCCGCACGTCGCCGTCGTCAACGACGACGCCGAGCCGTGGCGCGGCGCGCTGTCGATACGGCTCGAGCGCCTCGACGGGATGGACCCGCGCCGCGCGACCGTCGCCGTGTCCGTGCCGCCCCGGTCCGTGCTGCTCGTCGCGCTGCCCGCCGCCGTCGCGACCCCGGACGACCCGTCGGACGCGGTGCTCGTCGTCGACCTCGGACCGGAGCGGGCCGTGCACACGTTCGTCGAGGACGTCGACCTGCGCCTCGACCCCGACGCCGCCGAGGTGCGCGTCGAGCGCTGCGCCGCCGGGTACCGCGTCCACGTGCGGGCGCGCTCGCTCGTGCGCGACCTCGCGGTGCTCGCGGACCGGCTCGCGCCCGACGCCGTCGCGGACGACGCGCTCGTCAGCGTCCCGGCCGGCGGCACGGCCACGATCACCGTCACCACGGCGGCCGAGCTCGACCCCGCGGCGCTCGCCGCCGCCCCCGTGCTGCGCAGCGCGAACGACCTCCGCGCCGTCCCCCAGCGCACCGCCGCCGGCACCGGCGCCCGGGAGGTCGTCCCCGCGAGGTAGAGCCAGGGTCGGTCGAGGGAGAGCCCTGGCCCCGCGCCAGGGCTCTCCCGCGCGGGACGGCGCCGCGGCGCCGTGACCTGGTCGGTTAGGGTGTGCGCGGCCCGACGTCGCGGGCCCGGCCGGGCGTCGACCCGGCCGGTCGGCCCGTCGCCCCGGAGAGCCCTGCCGTGCACCGCAACCTCGTCCACGTCTTCGACGTGACGGGAGCCGACCCCCGCCTGCTCGACGACGAGGCGACGGTCCGCGCGTCCCTCGCCACGGTCGTCGACCTCGCGGGCATGACGCCGCTCGGGGAGGTCGCGCACCGCTTCGAGCCGCAGGGGACGAGCATCGCGATCCTGCTCGCCGAGTCCCACCTCGCGGTGCACACGTGGCCCGAGCACGGAGCCGCCTACGTGACCCTCACGACGTGCCGCGAGCCGGCGGCGCCGACGTTCGCCGACGACGTGCGCGCGCTCCTGCGCGACGCGTTCGCCGCGGCCGACGTCGCGGTGCGGAGCCTCGCGTGAGCCGCGGCACGCGCCTGGCGCTGCGGGTCGGCGAGCAGCTCGTCGGCGCCGGGCCGGCCGCGCCGCGCACGACGGCGCGCGCGTCCGCCGTGCTGGAGATGCGCGAGTCGGGCTCGACGTACACGTGGGAGGAGTGGCAGCTCCTCGGGCACGACGGCTCGGACGTGTGGCTCGAGTACGACCACGACGAGCGCGAGCTCACCCTGTACCGCCCGACGGAGTCGGTCCCGCCGGTCGTCGACCTGTCCGGCCTGCACCGGGGGCGGCAGCTCGACCTGCGCCTCGACGGGCGCCCGCACCGCCTCACGGTGCGCGAGCGCGGCACGGGCACCGTCCGGTCCGTCGAGGGGACGTTCGCCGAGCCCTTCGTGCCCGGCCAGGTCGTCGAGTACGCCGACCTCACCGCGCACGGCGTCGTCGTGTCCGTCGAGCGGACCACGGGCCCGCTCGGGCCGGTGACGAGCGTGTACTCCGGGCGCCGTCTCGACGTCGCGGAGCAGAAGCGGCTCTTCGGCCGCCGGCTCGCGCCGCGCTCGCGGTCCGGCCCGGTCGCCGCGGCGGTCGCCGGCGCGGTCGTGCTGCTCTTCTCGTTCGGCGCGTGCCAGGCCGCGCGGGCGGGCGACGCGTCGTGCACGCCGCGGACCGTCGTGACGTCCGCGCCGACGGCCACCGACCCGGGCACCGCCGACGACGGGTCCACGACGTGCCACCGCCGCACCCTCTACGGCGGCGGTGGCGTGGGGAAGTGACCCCCGCCGCGACCGAACCGACCACCCACCACCCGGGAGACACCGTGTCCGCCTTCTCGCTCGCCGCCCTGTGGGCGTTCCTGTCCACCGTCCTGTACTCGGTGCTGGGGATCGTGCTGCTCATCGTCACGCTCGTCGTGGCGAACAAGCTGTTCCGCCTCAACCTGCACCGCGAGCTCGTCGACGAGCACAACACCGCGTTCGGCGTGATGATCGCGGGCCTCGCGATCGCGATCGGCCTCATCATCGCGGGGACGATCAGCTCCTGAGCATGACCGACCTGCACGCGGCCGTCACCGCCCCGGCCCCGGCTGCCGACACGGCCCCCGCGGACGGCGCCGCCCCGGGGGACGGCGCGGGCACCCTGCCGCGCACCGGGCGCTCGCGCCGCATGGACCGCCCGACGGTGTTCGCCGCCGCGCTGCTCGTCGCGGTGGGCGGGCTCGTCTACGAGCTCATCCTCGGCACGGCGGCGTCGTACCTGTTCGGCGACTCCGTCGTCGCGTTCTCCGTCGCGACGGGTCTCACGTTGTTCGGGATGGGCCTGGGCTCGCTCCTCGCGCCCCGGCTCCAGCGCGCGGCGGGGCTCAACTTCGTCCGCAACGAGCTCGTGCTCAGCCTGCTCGGCGGCACGTCGGTGCTCGTGCTCTTCTGGGCCTACGCGCAGACCGAGCTCTACTGGCCGGTCTTCGTGCTCCTGTCGCTCGTGATCGGCACGGCGATCGGCGTCGAGATCCCGCTGCTCGTCGCGCTGCTCAAGGAGCACGGCCGGGGCGAGTCGGTGTCCCTGCTGTCGAAGGTGCTCGCGCTCGACTACTTCGGCGCGCTCGCCGCGTCGCTGCTCTTCCCGTTCCTCCTCCTGCCGTACCTCGGCCTCGTGCGGACGGCGTTCGCCGTCGCGGTGCTCAACGTCGCGGTCGCGCTCTTCATGCTCGCGCGGATGGGCCACCCGCCGCGGTGGACGGCCCTCACGTGGGTGACGCTCGCGGTGCTCGCCGGCGGCTTCGCGGCGTCGTCCTGGCTCGAGGCGTCGATCAGCGCGCGCATGTACGCGGACCCCGTCGTCGTGCAGGAGTCGAGCGCGTACCAGCGGCTCGTCGTCACGGAGTTCCGGGGCGACGTGCGGTTCTACCTCAACGACCAGCTGCAGTTCTCGTCCGTCGACGAGGCGCGCTACCACGAGACGCTCGCGCACGCGGCGATGACGTCGGTCGCGGCGCCCGCGTCCGTCGCGATCCTCGGCGGCGGCGACGGGCTGCTCGCGCGCGAGGTGCTGCGGTACGGCTCGGTCCAGGACGTCACGCTCGTCGACCTCGACCCGGCGGTGACCGACCTCGCGCGCGAGGACCGCCTCCTCTCGGGCCTCAACGAGCACGCGCTCGACGACGAGCGCGTCACGGTCGTCAACGCCGACGCGTTCCGCTGGCTCGACGAGACCGCGCAGTCGTTCGACGTCGTGCTCGTCGACCTCGTGGACCCGGCGAGCGAGCGCGTCGCGAAGCTGTACTCCCAGGAGTTCTACGCGATGGTCGGCGCGCACCTGCGGCCCGGCGGGGCGTTCGCGACGCAGGCCACGTCGACGTACTTCACGCCGAACGCGTTCTGGCAGGTCGTCGCGACGGCCGAGGCGGCGGGGCCCGACCGGGTCGTCGTGCCGCTCGGCGTCAACGTCCCGTCGTTCGGCGAGTGGGGCTTCGTCCTCTCCCTGCCGGGTGCGGCGCCGGACGTGCCCGACGCCGCGCCCGGCCTCTTCGCGCGCACGCCCCTGCCCGACGGGCTGCGCTTCCACGACGCCACGTCGCTCGCCGCGACGACCCGGCTGCCCGCGGACGCCCCGCGCCGCGACGCGCCGTCGTCGACGCTGCTCTCGCCGGTCGTCCAGCGCACCTACCAGCAGGACATGGCGGCCTGGCGCTACTGACGCGGGCGCGCGAGGCCGGGGCGCCCCTGTCGCGCGCGGCGGTGCGCCCTACCGAGCTAGCCGGGTGACCGCCTCCAGGGCGTCGAGCGCGGCGAACGGGTCGTCGGGCCGCTCGGGGTCGGGGCTCACGGGCGCGAGCACGACGCTCGACACCCCGTGCTCGCCGAGGAGCGCGAGGCGGTCGCGCACGTCGGACGGCGTCCCGGAGACCGTGAGCGCGTCGACCCACGCGTCGGGCACGGCGTCGGCGAACGCCTCGGGCGACGCGCTCTCGCGGGCCAGGGCGCGCAGCTCGTCGGCGAACGGCAGGGGGTCGACGTGCACGGCCCAGTCGGGGAGCGCGAGCACCTCGAGCCCGGGGCGTGCGATCGCGCGCGCCACCGCCGCGTCCTCGTGCACGACCCCGTGCGCGAACGCGACGACCCGGTGCCCGGGCGGCACGGCCGCGCCCGCCGACGCGCGCCCGGCGTCGATCGACGCGCGCGCCGCGGCGAGGTACTCGGGCGTCACGGGCATGTCGAGGATCGTGCCGTCGGCGGCGCGGCCGGACACCTCGAGCGACCGCGGTCCGCGCACGCCGAGGAGCACCGGGGGAGCGACCTCCGGCGGGGCGTACAGCTGCACGTCGTCGATCTGTACGTAGCGGCCGGACGTCGAGACCCGCTCGCCGTGCAGGAGCGAGCGCACGGCCGTCGTCGTCTCCTCGAGCATCGTGAGCGGGCTCGCGGGCCAGACACCGACCTGCCGCATCCACGACGGCATCCCGTGGCCGAGGCCGAGCTGGAGGCGCCCGGGGTGGATCGCGGCGAGCGTGCCGGCCTCCATCGCGGCGGTCGACGGCGTGCGCGTCGCCGCCGGCAGGATGCCGATGCCGACGCCGATGCGGGACGTCGTCGCGAGGATCGTCGCGGCCTGCGCGATCCCGCCGTGGAACGTGAGGTCCTCGACGACCCACACCTCGTCGAGCCCCACCTCCTCCGCGCGCCGCGCGAAGGGCACGACGCGGTCGGCGGGCAGGGCGCGCGGCAGCATCACCCCGAGCGCGGGGAGGGGAGCGGCGGTGGGCGTGGCGGACGTCGGTTCCGTGGCTGCGGGCATGCCGCGACCGTACGGGACGCGACCCTCAGGAGGTAGCGTCCGCGCCCGCGACGTTGACCATCCACACCGTGCCGAACCGGTCGGTGAGCATGCCGAACGCGTCGCCCCACGGCGCGTTCTCGATCGGCACGACGTCCGCCGCGCCGTCGGACAGCGCCGTGAACCACGACTCGAGGCGCGCCCGGTCGCCCGGCCCGCCGAAGAGCGCGACCGACGAGCTCGTCGCGGGGGCCATCCCGGGCACCGTGTCGGAGGCCATGAGCGTCCCGACGCCCTCGAGGGCGAGCTGGGAGTGCATGATCTTCTTCGCCTGGGCGGGGTCGTCGACGGGCCCGACCGAGTCGTACGTGCTCAGGTCGGGCGTCACGCCGAAGACGGACGCGTAGAACTCGACGGCCTCGCGGGCGTTCCCGTCGAAGGTCAGGTAGGGGCTGAGCTGCACGGCCATGGTCCGGTCCTCTCGCGCGGACGCCGCGTCGGGGCGACGCGGTCGACGAGGTGGTAGACCGCGGCGCCGGGGCGGACTCATCGACGCGCCCCGCAGACCCCGGCGAGCCCGCCGGGACGGAAAAGCGCGGGCGCCGGAGCGCGCCGTCTGCCTAGGGTCGACGCATGACGATCGACGCCGACCGCCTCTCCGCCCTCGACGACCACCTGCGCACCGCTGCCGCCGACGACGAGTTCTCGGGGGTGGTCCGGCTCGAACGCCACGGCGAGACGGTCTTCGAAGGGGCGTACGGCGTCGCGTCGCGGCGCTGGGGCGTCCCCGTCCACGCCGGCACCCGCTTCGACGTCGCGTCCGTCACCAAGCTCTTCACCGCCGTGGCCGTGCTCCAGCAGGTGGGCGCGGGGACGCTCGGCCTCGACGACCGCGTGCACGACCACGTCGACCTCGCGGGCACGGCGATCCCGCCCGAGGTGACGATCCGCCACCTGCTCACGCACACGTCCGGCATCGCGGACGACGCCGACGAGGAGGCCGGCGAGTCGTACGAGGCGCTGTGGGCCGAGCGCCCGAGCTACTCGGTGACGTCCACGGCCGACTTCCTGCCGGGGTTCGTCGACAAGGAGCCGAACTTCGCACCGGGGGAGGGGTGCCGCTACTGCAACGTCGGGTACGTCCTCGCGGGCCTCGCGCTCGAGGCGGTCACCGGCACGACGTACCGCGACTACGTGCGCGAGCACGTGTTCGCCCCGGCCGGCATGGCCGACTCGGGCTTCTTCCGGATGGACGAGGCCGTGGCCGACGTCGCCGAGGGCTGGGAGCCGGTCCGCGGCGACGCGCCCGAGGGGTCGGACGACGACGAGGGTCCCGTCGTCGGGTGGCGGCAGAACATCTACTCCTACCCGCCAATCGGCTCGCCCGACGGCGGGGCGCACGTCACCGCGGCCGACCTGGCCCGGTTCCTCACCGCGGTGCGCGACGGCGTCCTGCTCCCGCCCGACCTGACGAGCGCGTTCTTCACGCCCCAGGTCAAGCACGACGACGGCGACACGGACGAGACGGCCGAGAAGGACGCCGACGACGTCGCGGACGAGGACGCCACGGCCGAGGTGCACTACGGGTTCGGCGTCGAGTTCGAGCTCCGCGCCGACGGGAGCGTCCGCTCCGCGTACAAGGACGGCATCAACACCGGGTCGAGCGCGATCCTGCGGCACTACCCCGACGCGGACGCCGCGGACGCGGGGCTCCCGCCCGCCGCGGCACCCGGCACGACGGTCGTCGTGGTGTCGAACCTCGAGGACGGCGCGTGGGGGCCGATCCAGCTCGTCGACGAGATCCTCACCGGGTCCTGACCTCCCACCGGCCGGGGCGGGCCGCGTCCGCGGACCCGCCCCGGCTGCCCACGAGACCTCCACACCGTCTCGATCCCCCGGTCGCCCCGACGTCGCGCACGTCGCCTAGGCTCGACGACCATGCGCCCAGGACTTCTCGACGCCCTTCCGGTCGCCGCGTCCGCGGCGCAGGAGCCCGCCCTCGACGGGGTCGCCGGGTGGGCGGTGAACCTCATGGAGACGCTCGGCGTCGTGGGCGCCGCGCTCGCGATCGCGCTCGAGAACCTCTTCCCGCCGCTGCCGAGCGAGATCATCCTGCCGCTCGCCGGCTTCACCGCGAGCCAGGGCAGCTTCGGCCTCGTCGAGGCGATCGTGTGGACCACGGTCGGGTCGGTCGTCGGCGCGCTCGCGCTCTACACGGTGGGGGCGCTCGTCGGCCGCGAGCGCACGCGCTGGATCGCCGAGCGGCTCCCGCTCGTCAAGATCGAGGACGTGGACCGCACCGAGCAGTTCTTCCTGCGCCACGGCGGCGCGACGGTGTTCTTCGGGCGCTTCATCCCCATCTTCCGCAGCCTCATCTCGATCCCCGCGGGCGTCGAGCGCATGCCCCTGTGGAAGTTCACGGCGCTCACGACCGCGGGCAGCGCCGTCTGGAACACGGTCTTCGTCTACGCGGGCTACGCGCTCGGCGAGAACTGGCACGTGGTCGAGGAGTACGCGGGCGTCTTCCAGACGGTCGTCGTCGTGGTCGTCGCGCTCGCCGTCGCGTGGTTCGTCACGACGCGCGTGTGGCGCTGGGTGCACGACGACGAGCGGCCCGCCCACGCGCGCCGCAGGGGCGCCTCGGCCCCCGCGGAGGACCCGGCCGAGTAGCCGACGCCGCGGCGGGGCACCCCGCCCGGGTCACCCGGCCCAGGTGGTGCACGACGCCGCGCGGTCCACCATGATCGGACCGTGGACCCCGCCGCGCCGGTCGCCGCCCGCTCGCCCCTCGACGAGCAGCGCCGCCGCGTGCGCGTGCGCGTCCTCGCGGCGCGCGTCGTGCTCGCGCTGGGGATCCTCGGGATCCTCGCCGTGCTGGTCCGCGGCCTGTGGACCCACCTGTCGCTCTACCGGGACGTGGTGCCGGGACTGCTGCCCGGGAGCGCGTCGTCGACGCTGTTCGTCGACTCGGTCGTGCTCCTGCTCATGGCGCGCGGGCTGCGGCGGGGGCACCGCCTGGCGTGGCTCGTCACGGTCGTCGTGCTCCTCCTCACGGCGGGGACCCACACGGCGCGCGGGGTCGACGTCGTCCCGTCGGTCCTCGTGCTCGCGGCGGCGGTGTGGCTCGCGACGCGCTGGCGCTCGTTCCCCGTGCTCCCGACACGGCGCGCCGTGCGCCGGGCGGTGCTCCTGCTCCTGCTGCTCGTCGCCGCGTGGGTGCTCGCGATCGTCGCGCTCGTCGTCGTGGCGCTGCGCGCCGACGACCCGGAGGCCGCGCTCGACGGCGGGCTCGCCACGACCGTCGCCGTCGTGTCGACCGTCGTCGACCTCGTCGTGCTCGTCCTCGTGCTGTGGTGGCTCGGGTCCCCGCGCGAGGCGCGGCGCCTCGGGCCCGCGGAGCACCGCGAGGAGCGCGAGCGGGCGCGGGCGGTGGTCGAGCGGTACGGCGGGGGCACGCTCGACTACTTCGCGCTGCGCGACGACAAGGACTGGTTCTTCGTCGGGCGCAGCGTCGTCGCGCACTCGGTGCGCGGCGGGGTGTGCCTCGTCTCGCCCGACCCGGTCGGCCCGCCCGCCGAGCGCGAGGCCACGTGGGCGGAGTTCCTGGGCCACGCGGCGTCGTCGGGCTGGTCGCTGACGGTCGTCGCGGCCGCGGAGGACTGGCTGCCGGTGTACGAGCGCAGCGGGCTGCGCACGGTCTACCTGGGCGACGAGGCGACGGTGGACTGCACGACGTTCACGCTCGCCGGCCACGCGCACAAGTCGCTGCGCCAGGCGGTGAACCGCGTGGCGCGGGCCGGGTACACGACGACGTTCCACGACCCCGCGACGATAGACCCGGCGCTGCGCGACGCGATCCTCGCGATGAGCGACGAGTCGCGGCGCGGCGAGGACGAGCGCGGCTTCTCCATGACGCTCTCGCGCCTGTTCGACCCGGCGGACACCGGGCTCGTACTGTCGGTGACGCGCTCCGCGGAGGGGCGCGTCGACGCGTTCTGCCAGTGGGTGCCGGCGGCGGCGATCGACGGGTGGTCGCTCGACGTCATGCGCCGGCGCACCGACGCGGACGACGTGCCGAACGGCCTCATCGACGCGACCATCGTCGCGACGGTCGCGGAGGTCGCCGCGCGCGGGATGCGCGGGCTCGGGCTCAACTTCGCGGTCATGCGCGAGGTCCTGGAGGGCGAGCGCGACGGCCGCGTCGACCAGCTCGTGCGCCCGGTGCTGCGCCGGCTCTCGGAGGGCACGCAGATGGCGACGCTCAGCTCGTTCAACGACAAGTTCGACCCGTCGTGGACGCCGCGCTACGTCGTGCTCGACTCGGCGGAGTACACCGCCGCGCAGGCGCTCGTGCTGGCGGGGGCCGAGGGGGTCACGGAGATCCCCGTGGTCGGCCGGTTCCTGCGCGGGGTGGGGACGGCGCCGTGATCCTCGCGGTCGCGGCGGCGGTCGCCGCCGCCGTGGCGTACGCGGTGAGCACGATCATGCAGGCCGTCGCGACGCGCCGCGCGCACGGACTCGCCGCGGTCCGGCACCCGCTCGTGCTCGGCGGGCTCGCGCTCGACGCCGTCGCGTGGGTGCTCTCGCTCCTCGCGCTCGACCACCTGCCGCTGTTCGTCGTGCAGGCGGTCGTCGCGTCGTCGCTCGTGGGCGTCGTCGTGCTCGCGCGCGTCGTGCTGCACGCGACGCTGCGCCGCACCGACCTCGTGGCGATCGGCGTCGTCGTCGCGTCCCTCGTCCTGCTCGCCCTCGCGGCGGGCGAGCAGCCCGCGCCGCGCCCGCCCGACGGCTTCCCGACGTGGACGATCGTCACGGCGCTGGCCCTGCTCGCGTGCGTCGCGCTGGCGTACCGCCGCGGGCACCCGATCCTCCTCGCGCTCCTCGGCGGGCTCGGCTACTCGGTCGCCGCCGTCGCGGCGCGCGGCGCGCACGCCTCCGGCGACCTGCTCGACACGCTCCTGCAGCCGCTCGCCGTCGCGATCGTCGCGGCCGGGGCGGCGGGCGTCGTCGGGTACCTGCGCGCGCTGGAGCGCGGTGCGGTGGGGTCGGTCGCGGCCACGGTCTCGGTCGTCGAGGTGCTGTTCCCCGGCGTCGTCGGTCTCGTCGTGCTGGGCGACGTCGTGCGCGACGGCTGGGCGGTCCCCGCCGTACTCGCGACCCTCCTCGCGGTGGGCGGGTGCGTCGTGCTCGCGACGAGCCCGGCGAACGCCGCCGCGGAGGAGCCGACCGGCGAGCCCGTCGGCGCGTGACCGCAGCGCGTGCCGACGGCGCGCCCGGGCCGCCGGCGGGCGGGCGCGCCGCCGCCTCCTAGCCTGGGGCCATGACTGCACCCCGGGACCGCACGCCGCTGGACCAGCCCACGCTGGACGAGCTGCGGCGCCGGACGTCCGTGAAGTGGCGGGCCTACCCGCCCGACGTGCTGCCGCTCTTCGTCGCCGAGATGGACGTCGCGCCGTGCGAGCCCGTGGTCGAGGCGGTCACGGCCGCGCTGCGCGCCGGGGACACGGGGTACGACCACGGGACGGTCTACGGCGAGGCGTACGCGCGGTTCGCGGAGCGCCGCTGGGGCTGGTCGTTCGACCCGGCGGCCACGCGCACCCTCCCGGACGTCATGGTCGCGGTCGTCGAGGTGCTGCGCGTGCTCACGGCGCCCGGCGACGCCGTGGTCGTCAACCCGCCGGTCTACCCGCCGTTCTTCGGGTTCGTCCAGAACGAGGGGCGACGCGTCGTCCCCGCGCCGCTCGGCGCCGACCTGCGGCTCGACCTCGACGCGCTCGAGCGCGCGTTCGCCGACGCCACGGGCGCCGGGGCGCACGGCCGCGGCCCGGGGTCGGGGCGGCGCGCCGTGTGGCTCGTGTGCAACCCGCACAACCCGACGGGGACGGCGCACACGCCGGACGAGCTCGCGGCCGGGCTCGCGCTCGCCGCGCGGTACGGCGTGCGGGTCGTCTCCGACGAGATCCACGCCCCGCTCACGCGGCCCGGCCTGGACGGGCACCCGTCGAGCCGGCACACGCCGCTGCTCACCGTCCCCGGGTCGCACGACGCGGTGGCCGTGGTGTCGGCGTCGAAGGCGTTCAACCTGCCGGGCATCAAGGCCGCGGCCGTCGTGGGCGGACCGGGCGCGGCGGACGACCTGCGCCGCGTCCCCGAGGAGGCGGGGCACGGGGTGCACCACGTGGCCGTCCTCGCGCACGTCGCGGCGCTCGACCACGGCGACGCGTGGCTCGACGCCGTGCTCGCGGGCGTCGAGCGCAACGCCTGGCTGCTCGCCGACCTCCTCGCGGAGCACCTGCCCGGCGTCCGCTACCGCCCCGGCGAGGCGACGTACCTCGCGTGGCTCGACTGCCGCGGGCTCGGCGCGCCCGGGTCGCCCGGGTCTCCCGACGCGCCCGGCGCGCCCGACGACGGGCCGGCGCGCGACCCCTACCGCTGGTTCCTCGACCGGGCCCGCGTCGCGCTCGAGGACGGCCGCCGGTTCGGCCCGGGCGGCGACGGCCGCGTGCGGCTCAACCTCGCGACGAACGTCGACGTGCTCACCGAGGCCGTGCGGCGCATGGGCTCCTCGCTCGGGGGCCGAGGGTTCGCGGGGTGAGGGCTCGCGGGGTGAGGGTTCGCGGGGTGGGGCGCCGGAGGGCCCGACGCGGGTGTGAAGGCGCCCGCCGACGTGTGGAGAGGACGCGGACGACCGGGGGCGGTCTGCCCGGTACGTCTGTCTCGTGCGGGTGGCGTCCGGTAGCGTCCCGGGGGTCCCGTCAGGTCGCAGCAGGGGAGCCCCGGTGAGCACGGTCGCGCACGCACGTCCCAGGTCGGTCCGGCGCAAGGTCGCGGGCGCGCTGCTCGTACCCGTCCTCGCCCTCCCGCTCGCGGCGTGCTCGGAGGACCGCCCGACCCCCGACGCCACGGCCGACGCGCTCGCGGAGGGCATCGCCACGGGCGACGTGAGCGGCGTCGCGTTCGCGGGCGACGCGGCCGACGCCGTGCAGGGCCACCTCGAGGCGGTCGTCGAGCCCGTCGCCGCGTACCCGCGCACCGTCGAGGTCGAGAGCCTCGCCGTGGACGAGGAGGGCGACGACGCGGGCGAGCGCGCGACGGCGACGCTCGCCTACCGCTGGGACGTCACGGCCGACGCGGCGTGGGAGTACACGACCGACGTCGAGCTGGCGTTCGCCGAGCCCGCGGAGGGCGAGGACGGCCCCGGCGCGTGGGAGGTCGTCTGGGAGCCCGACGTGCTCGTCCCCGACCTCGAGCAGGGGGACCGGCTCGCCGTCGAGCGCGTGCGCGCCGAGCGCGCCGAGATCCTCGGCGCCGACGACGAGCCCATCGTCACCGACCGGCCCGTGTACCGGATCGGCGTCGACAAGACGCGGGTCGCGGCGGGCGCGTGGGACGGGGCCGCGCGGGCGCTCGCGGACGTCGTCGGGCTCGACGCCGACGAGTACGCGCAGCGCGTCGCGGGCGCGGGCGAGAAGGCGTTCGTCGAGGCCATCACCGTGCGTACGGAGGACACCGCGGGGATCGACGTCGGCGACGCGCGCGAGATCGAGGGCGTCGCCGTGATCGAGGACGAGATGCCGCTCGCCCCGACGCGCGAGTTCGCGCGCCCGATCCTCGGGCGCGTGGGCGACGCCACGGCGGAGAGCGTCGAGGAGTCCGACGGCGCCGTCGTGCCGGGCGACACGGTCGGGCTCTCGGGCCTGCAGCGCCAGTACGACGAGCAGCTGCGCGGCACGCCGGGCATCTCGATCGCGGTCGTCCCGGACGGCAGCACGCCCGACGAGGAGTCGACCGAGGTCTTCGCCGTCGAGCCGGTCGACGGCGTGCCGCTGAGCACGACGCTGCGCCCCGACATGCAGGTCGCCGCCGAGCAGGTGCTCGCGGACCAGGAGTCGCCCAGCGCGATCGTCGCGATCGACGCGTCCTCGGGATCCGTCCTCGCCGCGGCGAGCGGCACGGCGGGCGAGGGGCTGTCGACCGCGACGACGGGCCAGTACGCTCCGGGCTCGACGTTCAAGGTCGCGACGACGCTCGCGATGCTGCGCGCCGGGCTCACGCCCGACTCGACGGTGTCGTGCCCGCCGGAGATCTCGGTCGACGGGCGTACGTTCCAGAACGTGCCCGGCTACCCGACCGACGCGCTCGGCGAGGTGCCGCTGCGCACCGCGTTCGCCAACTCGTGCAACACCGCGATGATCGGGCAGCGGGACACGGTGACGCAGCAGGACCTGCACGACGCCGCGGCGTCGCTCGGGCTCGGGGTCGAGGCCGACCTCGGCGCGTCGGCGTTCTGGGGCGACGTGCCGGCCGAGGCCGAGGGCACCGCGCACGCCGCGTCGATGATCGGGCAGGGCCAGGTCCTCGCCTCCCCGCTGGGCATGGCGACGGTCGCGGCGAGCGTCGCCGCCGGTCAGCGCGTCGCTCCCGTGCTGGTGCACCCCGACGTGCAGCCCGCGTCGGACGAGCAGCCCGCGGGCGACCTCACGGAGGACGAGGCCGCGACGCTGCGCAGCCTCATGCGCTCCGTCGTCACCGACGGCTCGGCCGACCTGCTGGCCGACCTGCCGGGCGAGGTCGGGGCGAAGACGGGGACGGCGCAGTACGGCGACGGCGAGCAGTCGCACGCGTGGATGATCGCGATCCAGGGCGACCTCGCGGTCGCGGTGTTCGTCGAGACGGGCGAGGGCGGCGCGGCGACCGCGGGGCCGCTCATGCGCGCGTTCCTCGACGCGCCGAACGGCTGACGGGACCGTCGCACCGACGGCACCCGGCCCCGGGGCGCGTCGTCGGCGCGCGCCGGACGTCCGGTGGACCCTCGGGAATAGGTCCTCGTGCGCGGGCGTTGCCCAGTCCCGGGTAGAGTCGTGTGCCGCAGGCGACGATCTCGATCCGCCCTGCGAACCCACCGAACCCCGGGAGCACCTCCGTGCCCGTCAGCGCGCCGAGCTGGAACCTCACCGAGCGCCGCGACCTCGACCTGCGTCGGGTCGCCAGCGCTCTGTGTCGCTGACCCCTCGTCGTCGCTGACCCGCCCGGCCCTCCGCGCCGGCCGCGCACCGCGCCCGCTCGTCGGTCCCCCGCACCTCCTGGTCGCCCGGGGTCTCGACGCCCCGGCGCGCGCGTCGGGTCCGCCGGTCCTCCGCCTGACCGCGCGCCCTGACACCCCCGCGACGACGACACCGGCCCCCGATCCCGGGTGCGGTCGCGCCGTGCGGCCGTGCCACCGAGCACCGAAAGGTCCTTCCGTGTCCTCGACCCCCTCGAAGCCCGCCGAGCAGGCTTCCACCGCCCGGAGCGCGACGCCCGCGCCCGAGAAGCGCAAGCGCCGGTTCCCGTCGTTCAGCACCCAGATCCTCGTCGGCCTCGCGCTCGGCGTCGTGCTGGGCGGCGTCGCCCTCGCGATGGGCCCGCAGGACGCCGACGGCGAGGTCCCCAACGGCCTCACGACGACGCTCGCGACCATCGGCAGCTCGTTCGTCACGCTGCTCAAGGCCGTCGTGCCGCCGCTCATCTTCACGGCGATCGTCGCGTCGATCGCGAACCTGCGGACCGTGACCAACGCGGCGCGCCTCGCGGGCCAGACGCTCCTGTGGTTCGCCATCACGGCTGCGATCTCCGTCGCGGTGGGCATCGGCCTCGGCCTCGTCTTCCAGCCGGGCAACCACGCGTCCGTGTCGCTCGACGACGCGGCGGAGCCGGGCAAGACCGGCACGTGGCTCGACTTCCTCACGGGCCTCATCCCGGGCAACGTGCTCGGGCTCGGCGCGGGCACGCAGGTCGAGCAGGGCGCGGACGGCGCCGTCACGGCCACCACGTCGATCAACTTCAACGTGCTGCAGATCCTCGTGGTCGCGCTCGTCATCGGCATCGCCGCCCTCAAGTCGGGCTCGAAGGCCGACCCGTTCCTCGCGTTCAACCGCTCGGCCCTCGCGATCGTGCAGAAGGTGCTGTGGTGGATCATCCGCCTCGCGCCGCTCGGCACGCTCGGCCTCATCGGCAACGCGATCGCCACCTACGGCTGGTCCTCGCTCAGCTCGCTCGCGTGGTTCGCGGCCGCGATCTACGTCGGCCTCGCCGTCGTGCTGTTCGTCGTCTACCCGGTGCTGCTGCGCACCAACGGGCTCAAGGTCACGAGCTACTTCAAGGGCGCGTGGCCCGCGATCCAGCTCGCGTTCGTCTCGCGCTCCTCGATCGGCACCCTGCCCGTGACGCAGCGCGTCACCGAGCGCAACCTCGGCGTGCCGAGCGAGTACGCGTCGTTCGCCGTGCCGCTGGCCGCGACCACCAAGATGGACGGCTGCGCCTCGATCTACCCGGCGATCTCGGCGATCTTCGTCGCGCAGATCTTCGGCATCGACCTGTCGGTCACCGACTACCTGCTCATCGCGTTCGTCTCGGTCGTCGGCTCGGCCGCGACCGCGGGTCTCACGGGCGCGGTCGTCATGCTCACCCTCACGCTCTCGACCCTGGGCCTGCCGCTCGCGGGCGTCGGCCTGCTCCTCGCGATCGACCCGATCCTCGACATGGGCCGCACGGCCGTCAACGTCGCGGGCCAGGCGCTCGTGCCGACGATCGTCGCCAAGCGCGAGGGCATCCTCGACGTCGAGCAGTACGAGGCCGCGACCGCGGAGGACCTCTTCACCGAGGACGAGCCGGTCGAGGAGACCACCGCGGCGGGCGAGGCCGCCGCGTCGGAGGCGGCGCCGTCGGGCACCGCCGCCGAGAAGGAGACCGTGGCGGCCGGCGCGCGCTGACGCCCCCACCACCCGCCAGGACCGGAGCGGGCACCGTCGAGCGACGGTGCCCGCTCCGTCCGCGTCTGCGGGCCCGGGCCGGCGGTCAGGCCTGCGGGGGCCGGCCCTCGCGCAGCACGGCGAGGCGCGAGCGGTACTCCTGCTCGTCGATCTCGCGGCGCGCGTAGCGCTCGCCGAGGATCGCGACGGGGTCCGGCCCGGACTGCCGCCAGGCGCCCGGACCGCCCGGGCCCCAGCCGCGCCGCGCGCGGCGCGCCACGAGGAACACGACCGACGCGAAGAGCAGGAACCACAGCAGGGGGAAGAGGAACCACCACGGGCCCGGGGCCCAGGGGCCGTACGCGCCGTGCGCGACGGCGGTGGTGGTGAGTGCGGTGAGCATGACGACCTCCGGTCCGAGGGTGCCCGCCGGGGTGGCGGGCGCGGCCGGTGACGACCGCACCTCCAGGCTGCGTCGTGCGCGACGGCGCGTCGTCACCCCGGCGTGCCGACCCGTGTCACCCGGCGGTACCGCCTCGTGGCGTACCCCGTCCGCTCAGACGGCCCAGCCGGGCCGCACGACTCCCGACTCGTACGCGGCGACGACGAGCTGGGCCCGGTCGCGTGCCCCGAGCTTGGCCATCGTGCGCGAGACGTGCGTCTTCACCGTCGACTCCGACAGGAACAGGCGCCCGGCGATCTCGTCGTTCGACAGGCCGCCCGCGACCTCGACGAGCACCTCGCGCTCGCGCGGGGTGAGCTCCGCGACGCCCGGCACCGGCCCGACGACGCGCGTCGCGTCCGCGACCCGGGCCAGCAGGCGGCGGGTCACCGTCGGGGACAGGAGCGCGTCGCCGTGCGCCGCGACGCGCACGGCCCGCACGAGCTCGGCCGGCTCGGTGTCCTTGACGAGGAACCCGCTCGCCCCGCCGCGGATCGCCTCGGTCACGTAGTCGTCGAGCTCGAACGTCGTGACGACCACGACGTGCACGCCCGACGCCGCCCGGTCCGCGACGATGCGCCGCGTCGCCTCGAGCCCGTCGAGGCCGGGCATCCGGATGTCCATGAGCACGACGTCGGGCAGGTGCTCCAGCGCGAGGCGGACCGCGTCGTCGCCCGTCGACGCCTCGGCGACGACGCGCATGTCGTCCTCGGAGTCGATGAGGGCCCGGAAGCCGCCCCGCACGAGCGCCTGGTCGTCGGCCAGCACGACGTCGATCACGGTGCCTCCTCGCACGATGCGGTCCGGGGCGCGGTCGCCCAGGGAAAGACTGCCCGCACGCGGAAGCCGCGTCCAGGTGCCGGGCCGACGTCGAGCGTGCCGCCCACCGTCGCGAGGCGCTCGCGCATGCCGCGCAGGCCGTGGCCCGGCTCGGGTGCCGCGGCCGAGGGGGCGCCGTCGTCGGTGACCTCGACCGCGACGGCAGGGCCGTCGAGCGTCACGCGCACGTCGGCCCGCGTGGCCCCGGCGGCGTGCCGGCGCACGTTCGTCAGGGACTCCTGCACCACGCGGTACACGACCCCGGCGAGGTGGTCGGGCAGGTCGCGCGCCGCGTCCTCCACGTCGAGGCGGACGACGAGCCCGCCGGCCTCCGCCTGGCGCGCGAGGCGGTCGAGCCCGCGCAGGTCCCACGTCGGCGCGAGCGGTGCGGCGTCGCCGGGGTCGGCCCCGCCCGGGTCGGCGACGCCCGCGGGGCCCGCCTCGGCGCGGACGACGCCGAGCACCGCACGCACCTCGTCGAGCGCCTCGGTGCTCGTCGCGCGGATCGACGTCAGCGCGCTGCGGGCCTGCTCCGGGTCGCGGTCGAGCAGGTGCAGGCCGACGCCCGCCTGCACGCTGATCGCCGACAGGGAGTGCGCGAGCACGTCGTGCACCTCGCGCGCGATGCGCAGCCGCTCGTCCGCGACGGCGGCGCGCTCGCGCTCGGCGCGCCGCGCCTGCTCGGCCGCGCGGGCCTCCGCGGCCCGCGCGGCGCGGTCCCGGACGGCCCCGGCGACGAGGAGCACGACGACGGTCCACGCCGCCCCGCCGAGGAGCGTCGCCGGGGGAGGGGCGTCCTCCCGCAGCGCGGCCGCCGCGACGACGACGCCCGCGAGGAGCGCCGCGCCCGCCCACGCGAGGCGCCGTGCGCGCTCCGCCGGACCGCTGAGCAGCACGCCGACGAGCACGCCCACCGGGCCGGCGAGCACCGGCCCCCACGGGTACCCGGCCACCAGGAAGAGGCCCGTCGCGCCGACGGCGACCGGCACCGCGAGCAGCGGGCGCGGCACGAGCAGCACGAGCACGAGCGGCGCGACGAGGAGGAGGGCGAGCGCCGCGACGTCGAGCGGGCGCGCGCCCGGCTGCCCGTGCGCCGCGCCGATCGTCCCGCCGACCGACACCAGCGTGAGCACCACGGCGAGGAACGCCCGCGGGCGGCGGCGGTCGAGCGGGCCCATGGGTCGCACGCTACGCCGCGCCGCCGCGTCGTGCGTCGTCCCGGGGTGCCGCGCCGCGTCGTCCCGGGGTGCCGGTCCCGCCGCGGCGCCGACGTCGACGACGCTCAGGGCGCGTCGAGCGCGACCGAGGCCGAGTAGGTGCTCCCGCACGGGGACGGGTGCTCGTGCCACGTGACGTCGGTCGAACGCACGAAGACGGCCGTCGAGCGCGGGTCGAGGACGGAGACGGTCACGGACTCCGGCGTGCTGGCCGAGCCCACGCGCTGCTCCAGCCTGGCGGTGCCACCGTCGGTCTCCGGGGGGCTCGTCTCGTCGTCGACGAGGAAGCAGGCCTTCGTCGGGTCGCAGACCACGCGCAGGGACGAACCGGCGGGAAAGGTCCCGGTGACGGAGACCGTCATCGTGTTCGCGACCCCGACCGCCGGGCACGCGACGCCGTCGGAGCACGCGGCGAGCGACGTGGCCGCGAGCACCACGGCGCAGATCGAGACAGTGCCGCGACGCCCCCGCATGCGAGCGACGCTAGCAGCCGCGCGGTCGAGCCCGAGGGGCCACCACACGATGTGCCCGTCGCGGTGTCAGACGCGGTTGACACGCTCGAAAGTGTCAGCCTAGGCTGACAATCGTGGACGTCGAAGCGATGGAAACTGCGGCCGTCTCCGTGGAGCCTGCCGACGGTCTGCGCACGGTCGTGGCGCTGCGCCGTCTGGCCTCGCGGCTGGAGGACCTGCACGTCGAGCGGGCGCGCGCGGCCGGGATGTCGTGGGCCGAGATCGCGACGCACCTCGAGGTGACGCGCCAGACGGTCCACAAGAAGCACGGCCGCACGCGAGGGCCCCGACGAAGGGACGCAGATGCTGATCTATGACGACTCGTTCGCCGCAGCGATGACCGCGACGCGGCAGGAGGCGACCGACCTCGGCGCGCACGTGTACGGCTCGGAGCACCTGCTCCTCGGCCTGCTGGCCGAGGGCGGTCCGCTGGCCGACGTGGTCTCGGGCCGGGACGGCGCGGTGACCTACGACGCCGTGCGTCGCGCCGTCACCCACGCGATCGACGACGCGCCGCTCCTTGAGGGTCTCGGGGTCTCGGCCGTCGCGTCCGGCCTCGCCGACGCGCCGCGGCCGCGCCGCACGCCGCGGAACCGGCACTCGCCCGAGCTGCAGGCCGCGATGAGCGCCGCGTCGGCGAAGTGGGGCCGGCTCCGCAAGTCCGGCGACCTCCCGCGCGAGAGCAGGCTCGACAGCACGGTCCTGTGGCTCGCCGTCCTGGAGCCCCCGGCCCGGTCGTACCGCCTCGTCGAGGCCCTCGGCGCCGACCCCGACGGCCTGCGTGCGGCGGTGCTCGGTGCGGCGGCCGTCCCCGGCGCGCCGGTGCCGTCGTGGCCGGCCGAGGTCCGTCGCGGCCCGGTCACCCGGCTCGTGCACCGCCTGATGGACCGCGGGAGCAGGAGCGAGTAGCCGCGCGCCGTCGTCGCCCCGCGCTGGGTGCTCCGCGCGTCGGGCGTCAGGCCGCGTCGCGTGCGGCGGCGAGCACGACCTCGTCCGCGCACCCGCGCGCGAAGCCGGCGATCCGGCGGTCGATGTCGCGCCCGAGCACCCAGGAGCCGATGCGCTCGGCGAGCGGGGCGAGCCAGCGCGGCCGGCAGCGGAAGCTGTAGCGCCACGTCGCGAGCGTGCCGCCCGACGGGTCGGGCGCGAACCGCCAGCCCCCGGCGAGGTTCTCGAAGAACCACGGCCCGCGCACCATGCGCATCCCGACGTTCGTCGGCGGGTTGTACGACACGTACTCGCTCACCATGCCGAGACCGCTGCGGTGACGGGTGAGCGTCCGCACGCCCTTCGCGGGCAGCGTCGCCCCGTCGAGGAAGTGCTGGTGCCGGACGAACGGGTCCCAGCGCAGCCGCACGGCGCCCGTGGTCTGGGACACGGCGAACGCCGTGGCGGGGTCGACGGGGACGACGGTCGAGGACTGGACGACGGGCACGCTCCGATGCTGGCACGGAACCGTGCCCGCACGCGCGAGCGCCCCGCCCCCAGGACGGGGACGGGGCGCTCGGACCGCGGCGCTCGGCGTCAGGACGCGGCGTCGTACCCGGCGTCGGCGCACTGCTCGCGCAGGCCGTCGATCGCGGGCTGCACGCCGTCCGTCGAGACGTCGACGCCCGTGAGGGCGGCCTCGAACGGCGCCTTGACGCCGTTGAGGTTCTCCTGGAGCTCGACGTCCGCGAAGCGCTGGACGGAGGAGATCTTGTCGCGCGTCGTGGCGATCTCGATCGAGGAGGCGTCCGTGATCTCCTCGGTCGTCAGGGCGAGGGTCTCGTCGACGCGCGTGGCGAGCGACGCGTCGCCGCCGTCGAAGAAGCCGGCGCAGGACTGGGCGATCTCGAAGACGGTGGCCTCGGGGGTCGCGGCCTCGGTCGTCGCGGTCTCGTCGGGGGTGCTCGCGGCGTCGCTCGACGGGTCGGTCGTCGAGGCGCAGGACGCGAGGAGGAAGGCACAGGAAAGCGCCGCGGTAGCGGCGAGGTACTTACGCATGCTAAGGATTGGACACCGGCGCCGCCGTGCGGTGCAAGGAGATTCACAGGGTGCGGACGCGCGGATCGGCGCGATTCCGCGGGTCCCGGCCGGAGATTGTGCGCAGCGTCACAAAGTCGCCGTGCGTGTCGGTGCCGGCTACGGGACCTCCAGCACGACCTTCCCCCGCACGTGCCCGCGCGCGACGAGCCGTACCGCCTCGGCGGCGTCGGACAGCGAGAACCGGTGCGAGACCTCCAGGCGGAGGCGGCCGTCCTCGGCGAGCGCGAGCACCTCGTCGAGCGCGCCCTTGGCGTCGACCTTGTCCACGATCCCGGCCGCGCGCGACAGGTCGGTGCCCGCGATCGTCACGGCACGCGGCACGCCCTCGGCGTCGACGAGGTCCTCGCCGAGCAGCGCAACCGTCGCCGCGACCGTCTCCGGGGTCCCGGCGAGGTCGACCGCGACGGTGGGCTCGTCGAGTCCGTCGGGGAGCGCGCGGACCGTGTCGACGAGGTCCGCGCCGTAGGCGACGGGCGTGGCACCGAGCTCGCGCAGGTAGTCGTGGTTCGTGGGGGAGGCCGTCCCGACGACGCGGGCGCCGAGCGCGAGGGCGATCTGCACGGCCGCGGAGCCGACGCCGCCGCTCGCGCCGTGCAGCAGGACGACGTCGTCCTCGCCGACCTCGGCCTGCACGAGCGCGGAGAACGCGGTCGCGGCCGCGACGGGCAGGACCGCGGCGAGCTCGGCCGGGACGGAGGCGGGCCGCCGTCGCACGTGGTCGGCCCGCACGATCGAGAGCTCGCGCTGGGCGCCCGTCCCGTGCCAGACGACCTCGTCCCCGGTGGCGAGGTCCTCGACGTCGGGCCCGACGGCGTGCACGACTCCCGCCGCCTCGAACCCGAGCACGCCGGGCAGCCGCCCGCCGAAGGTGCCCGCGAGGCGCTTGACGTCCGCGGGGTTGACGCCGACGACGCGGTTCGCGACCCGGACCTGGCCGGGGCCCGGCTCACCCACCTCCTCCTCGCCGACGCGGAGCTCCTCCGGGCCGCCGAAGACGTCGAACGTGACGACCGTCGTGGTCATGGGTCCTCCCCCTGGTGCCCCGGGCGCGCGGGCACCGCCCCCGTGCGGGGTGCGGCGGCCCGGCCGGACCGGGCGGGGTCACTCTCCCACCACGTGGCGCACGTTGTCATGCGAGCGGGGCACCTCCGCGGGCGCCCGTCACGTCGCGCCGCCGAGCGCGAGGCCCAGCGCCGTCGCGAGCAGGCACGCGACGATCATCCCCAGCGCGTGCCCGACGGCGGCGGCCGGCCGGCCGGCGAGGAGGAGCCGCGCGCCCTCGACGCTCGCGGTGCTGAAGGTCGAGTACCCGCCGAGGAAGCCGACGCCGAGCACCGCGGCGACGGCGTCGTTCCCGGCGTGCGCCAGCACCCAGCCCGTCACGAGGCCCAGCAGCAGGCACGCGGTGACGTTCACGACGACCGTCCCCAGCGGCACGGCCGACCGGAGCCGGCGGGACACCGCGCCGTCGACGAGGAAGCGCGAGGCCGCCCCGAGCCCGCCCGCGAGGGCGAGGAGGACCCACGTCGCGACGCTCATGCCGCGACCCCCCGGCCGCGACGGCGCGACGCGGCCCCCGCGAGGAGGATCCCGGCGCCCGCCGCGACGACCCCGACGACGACCGAGACGAGCGCGTACGCGACCCCGGTGACCGCGTGACCGTCCCCGACGAGGCGGTCGACCTCGAGCGCGAACGTCGAGTACGTCGTGAAGCCGCCCAGCACGCCCGTCCCCAGCCCGACGCGCGCGCGCCGGCGCCACCCGTCGTCCGGGCCGGACCGCACGAGCGACTCGAGCAGCACCCCGAGGACGAACGAGCCCACGACGTTGATCGCGAACGTCGTCCACGGCCAGGCCCCGGGCGCGGGCGCGAACGCCGTCTCGAGCGCGGCGCGCGCCGACGTCCCGACCGCACCGCCGACGGCGACGAGCGCCGCGAGCCGCAGCCTCAGCGACCCCACGGCGACTCCGCCCAGTCGACGACGCGCAACGGGACGGTGAGCACCGGGCGGTGCTGGTGGTGCGCGAGGTGCGCCGCGACGGACCCCTCGACGAGCTCGCGCAGGCGCGAGCCCGTCCGGCCGGAGCGCGCGCCGACGACGATCACCGCGGCGTCGACCGCCCGGGCGAGGTGCGTGAGCGCGCGGTCCGGGCGGCCCGCGAGGTAGCGCAGGTCCCACGTCGGCGGCTCGTCGCGCAGAAGCCGGCCGGCCACCTCCCGCAGCGCGGCCTCGGTCTCGCGCCACGACTCGTCGAGCGCGTCCGGGTCGACGGCGGCGTGCGTCACCGTGCCGTCGGGGCGCTCGTCGACGACGTAGCGCGACGGGTCGGCGTACGCGAGGTGGAGCGGCCCCCCGGCGGCGCGCGCCCACGCGGCCGCCGTGAGCACGACGAGCGGGTCCTGCCCGGGCACGACCCCCACCACGACGGGGTGGCCGGCGAACGGGGTCAGGCGCTCGACGCCGGGCTGCGGCACGCGTCCCTCGGCTCCGTCACGCACGATCCGCTCACCTCCCGGGGGCAGCGTCCTGCCCGCCGTCGCACGACGAGACAGGAACCATCAGCCGGTCGGCGGTTCGGGCGCGCGGCGCCCCGGCGGGATCCATCGCCGGATCCCACCGTAGCGGACGGCGCCGCGCCGTCGGGACGGTCGCGGGCGCCTCAGTCCTCGTGCGTCGGCTCGTCCGACCCGACCGGCGGGCCGGGGGAGGACGGCCAGTCGGCCGGCGCCGGCTCGTCCACGGGCGCCGTCGGGTCCGGGTCGCCCGGTGACTTCGGCGTGTGGAGGTGGCGCGGGTCGTACGCCTCGGTCGGGTCCGGGTCGCCGGGAGACTTCGGCGTGTGGAGGTGGCGCGGGTCGTCGGGGGTCGCCGGGTCGGGGTCGCCGGGCGACCTCGGTTCGACGAGCGGCTCCGTCGGCTCGACCGGGTGCTCCGGCCCGTCGCCGGGCGCCCGCGGGTTCGTGGTCATGGCTGGCCTCCGTCCTGCCGGGGCGCGGTCTGCGTCCCTCACCCGACGGTAGGCCGGGTTCTCGTCGTTCGCGCGCGCCGCGGACGACGCCCGACCGGGACGACGCCCGACCGGGACGGTTCTCGGGCCGCCGTGCGTTGTCGGTCGTATGACGTCCCCCGGCACCGCGACCGCGCGCGAGCTGCTGCTCGCCGAGCGCGCCGCGGCCCAGGCGCGCGTGCGGGCCCTGCGCGACGAGGTCGAGGAGATCGTCGACGCGTCGCGCGACTCGAACGCGGACGACGAGCACGACCCCGACGGCGCGACGATCGCGTTCGAGCGGGCCCAGGTCGACGCCCTCGCGCGCGCCGCGGCGGGCCGGGTCGAGGAGGTCGACGCGGCGCTCGCGCGCCTGGACGCGGGCACCTACGGCACGTGCGCGTCGTGCGGCGAGCCCATCGCGCCGGGGCGCCTGGAGGCCCGCCCGACGGCGCGCACGTGCGTCACGTGCGCCGCGCGCCGCTGACCCCGCTCAGCGGTTCGACATCATGTCGCCGCCGATGCCGGCCTGCGTCTCCTCGAGCTCGTCGACGTCGCTGAGGATGGCCCAGTTGGGCCCGACGAGCACCGCGTCGCCCTCGATGGCGGGCGTGGGCGGCAGGAGCGCCACGAAGTCCTCCTCCGCGACGCCGTCGGCGAAGACGGCGAGGAGGGCGGTGTCGTCGCACGTGCCGGTCTCGACGTCGTCCGAGCCGGAGTCGGTCGGCGTGAACGACAGGCACGTGAGGCCCGCGGTCGTCGCCGACCTCTGCAGGTCCTCGACCGAGTCGTAGGTCGTGTCCTTCTCACCGGGGCCGGGCCCGCTGCACGCGCCCGCGAGGGCGGCGAGCAGGCCGAGGGCGCCGAGCGGGAGGACGGCACGGCGTGCGGTGCGCATGCTGCGATGGTCCTCCCGGGAGCGGCGCGGCGCCAGGCGAGCCGGCGCGGCGCCAAGCGAACCGGCGCCGCGCCGCCCGGCGTCAGCCGGCGAAGCGCTCCACGCGCTCGACGACGCGGCCCGCGCCGCGGCCGCCGTTCGCCGCCGCGTCCCACGTGTAGACCTCGGTCCCGGTGACGAGCACGTGCTCCGCGCGCGCGTTCACGTCGAGCGGGTCGCCCGACCACACGACGACGTCGCCGTCGAGCCCCGGCGCGAGCGCGCCGACCCGGTCGTCGAGGCCGAGGAACTGCGCCGGGTTGACCGTGAGGGCCTGGAGCGCGACGTCGCGGTCGAGCCCCTCCTTCACGGCGAGCGACGCCTGGTGGACGAGGAAGTTGATCGGCACGACGGGGTGGTCGGTCGTGATGGCGACGCGCACGCCGGCGCGCGCGAGCACGCCGAGGTTCGCGATCGCGCGGTCGCGCAGCTCGACCTTCGAGCGCGACGTGAACATCGGGCCGAAGATCACGGGCACGTCGCGCTCGGCGAGCACGTCCGCGACGGCGGCGCCGTCGGTCCCGTGGTTGATGACGAGGCGGTACCCGAACTCGTCGGCGAGGCGCAGCGCCGTCGCGATGTCGTCGGCGCGGTGGGTGTGCTGGTCCCAGTAGAGCTCGCCCGCGAGCACGCGGCCGAGCGTCTCCTTCGCGAGGTCGCGGTCGAACGGCTCGCCCTTCGCCTCGGCCGCGTCGCGCCGCGCGACGTAGGACTGGGCGTCCACGAAGGCCTTGCGGATGACGTTCGCGACGCCGAGCCGGGTCGAGGGCAGCTTCTTCTGGTCGCCGTAGACGCGCTTGGGATTCTCGCCGAGCGCCGACTTCACGGACACGGCCTCGCGGATGACCTGCTCGTCGACGGTGCGCCCGCCCCACGTCTTGACGGCCACCGTCTGGCCGCCGATCGGGTTGCCGGACCCCGGCTTGACGACGGCGCTCGTGACGCCGCCGACGAGCGCGTCGCGGAAGCCCTCGTCCTCGATGTTGATGCCGTCGATCGCGCGCAGCGCCGCGCCGTTCGGGTCGGTCATCTCGTTCGTGTCGTTCCCGGCCCAGCCCTCGGCCTCCTCCATGACGCCCATGTGGCCGTGCGCCTCGACGAAGCCGGGGAGCACCCAGCGGCCCCCCGCGTCGAGGACCCGCGCGCCGTCGGGCACGGCGACGTCGGCGCCGACCGCCGTGATGACGCCGTCCTCGACGAGGACGGTCCCGCCCTCGATCGGCGGGGAGGTGACGGGCACGACGTAGCCGTTGGTGACGGCGACGGTGCCACGGGTGGTGCGGGGGGCGGTGCGGGCGGGGCGGGATGAGGTCGTCATGGCTCCATCATCACCCGTGTGCTCGGGGCACCCGTCGCGCGGTGGGCCGTTCGCGTCGTCGGGCGGGGCTAGGCTCCGGGGTGCAGGTCCGTCGGCCCGGGCGGCCTGCCCCGTCCTGGGCGGACCGCGCGCGAAGGAGCTCGCATGCACGTCGTCGTCGGACTCTTCCGGCTCTTCCTCGTCGTCCTCGCGCTCGTGGGGACCCGCGCGATCTGGCGGGACGGCGACGTCGAGGGACTCGTGTACTTCACGAACCAGACGGGGTTCCTCATCGTCGTGTCGTTCGCGTGGTCGGGGGTCGCGTCGCTGCTGCGGCGCCGGCAGCCGCCGGCCTGGCTCACGGGCGCGGTGACGCTCTTCGCGGCGATCACGGGGCTCGTCTCGTGGCTCGTGCTGGCGCCCGAGGAGCCGGACGCGCCCACGGTGTTCCTGGGCCTCACGGACGGGCAGATCGAGCACGAGGTGCTCCCGCTCGGGGTCTTCGCCGACTTCCTCCTGCTCACCCCGCACCGCCGGCTGCGCGGCCTCACCGCCGCGCTCTGGCTGCTCTACCCGCTCGCCTACTTCGCGTTCACGACGATCCGCGGGTTCGTGAGCCCCGGCAGCGAGTACCCGTACGGCTTCGTCGACCTCGACGCCCTCGGCTGGACGGGCCTGCTCGTCAACGTGGTGCTCTACGGGGCGGTGTTCCTCGTGCTCGGCCTCGTGCTCGTCGGGATCGACCGCTTCCTCCCGGAGCGCGCCCTCGTCGGCGGGTACCCGGGCGCGGTCCCCCCGCCCGCGCCGGAGGAGACCGCGGAGGCCGGCACCGCCGACGCGTCCGCCGGCCAGGACCCGCGCGCGTCCGCCTGACCCGGCCGGCGCTCGGCGTCACCGCACGGCGCACCGCACGGCGCACCGACTAGGGTGGGGCCGTGCTCTCCCCGGTCGCCGGCCCGCTGCGCGTGACGCGCGCAGCGCTCGTGGCGACCCTCGTGCTCGCCCTCGGCGCCGCCGCGCACGCGGTCGCCGGCGGGCACCTCCCGGACCCCCTGGTCCTCGCGGCGCTCGCCGCCTTCACGCTCGCGGGCACGCTCGTCGCGGCCCGGGCGCGCTTCACCGTCCCGCGCCTCGTCGGCGTCCTCGGGGCGGCGCAGGCCGGTCTGCACGTCGCCCTCGACACCCTCGGTCACGCCGCCGCCGCGTGCGTCCCCGCCGGGGCGGCCACCGCCGGCCACGGCGGGCACGGCGGCGTCGTGTGCACGGGGAGCGCCGCCCTGCCCGACGCCGCGGCGTCCGCCGCCGGGACCGGCGTCGCGGGCGCGTGGATGGTCGTCGCCCACGCCGTCGCGACGCTCGTCCTCGCCGTCGTCCTCGCGCGCGGCGAGCGCGCGCTCGAGCGCCTCCTCGCCTGGCTGACGCCGCGCGTCCTCGTGCCGGCCGCGGTCGCGGCCGGCCCCGGCCGCCCGGCGCGCGTCCTCCCGACCGCCGGGCTCCCGCGGCTCGCCGCGCGGCACCCCGGCACCGCGCCGACGCGCGGCCCGCCGCCGCGGGGTCTCGTCGGGATCCCCACGTAACCGCCCCGTCGCGCGACCCGCGCGACCTCCCGACGAGGCGGCGCCGACCCCGGCGCCGGGCACCTCCTCTGCGGCACCCCGCCGCGCCTCGGACGGAAAGACCTCCACCATGCCCTCTGCACGGACCCTCGTCCGCCGGCCCGCGCCGGCTCTCCTCACGGCCCTCGTGGCGCTCCTCGCGTCGCTCGCCCTCACGGTCGTCCTCGCGACGACCGGCGCGCTCCCGGCGCAGGCCCACGACCGCCTCGTGGGCTCCGAGCCCGCCGACGGCGCCGCGCTCGACGACCCGCCCGCCGCGATCGCGCTGACGTTCAACACCGAGCCCCTCGACGTCGAGCCGCAGGTCGTCGTCACCGACTCGGCCGGGACCGTCGTCGCGGAGGGTGCGCCCACGATCGACGGCAGCACCGCGACGCTCGCGCTCGACGACGCCGCGCTCGGCGGCGACACCTACGCGGTCGCGTGGCGCGTCGTGTCGTCCGACGGGCACCCGATCGAGGGCACGTTCACGTTCGACGTCGCTGACCAGCCGGAGCCGTCGCCGACCGAGACCGCGACCGCCGAGGAGACCTCGGAGCCGAGCGCGACGACCGACGCGCCCACGACCGACGCCGCGACGGACGCCGTCACGACCCCCGGCGACGACCTCACCGCGAACGGCGCGGCGTCGTCGGACGAGCCGGGCAACGGCGCGCTGCCGATCGTCCTCGGCGCGGTCGCGGTGCTCGCCGTGGCGGGCGTCGCGACGGTGCTCGTGCTGCGCCGCCGCGGCGACGGCGCGCCGCAGGACCCGCAGGCCTGACCCTCCACGGCCGCACCCGGACGACGTCGTCGTCCGGGTGCCGGTCGTCCCCGCGCACCCGTGCCGACCCTCACCCGAGGAGGAGCCGTGGATCTCACCCGCACGCCGGGCACCGGAGGTCGTCCCGTGACCGGCGCCTGCACGAGGCTTTTGATTGACCCCCGCCGAAAGTCCCGTTACGTTCTGACGGAAGCAGACGGACGGCGCGACGAGGCGCCGACGTACTCGGGCAGGGGGTACCGGTCGATGCCGACCAGGACCGCGGGCGCACGGCCGTGAGGTCGCCCGGCAGCGGTGTGCTGCGTGGCGCGCGCTCGCTCGCCGTCGCCGCGGCGGCGGTCGGGCTGTCGGTCGTCTCCCACGACCTGGCCGGCGGCGCCCGCCCGGGCGTCGTCCCGCTCGCGGTCCTCGCCGTCCTGACCCTCGTCGCCGTCCGGCCGCTGGCGCGGCGCGAGATCCGGCTCCCGCTCCTGCTCGCCGTGCTCGGGGCGGGCCAGCTCGCCCTGCACCACGCGTTCGAGGGCGCCGCGCGGATCGCGCCCGTGGCGCCGCACCCGCACGACGCCGGAGGGTCCACCCTCGCGATGCTCGGCGCGCACGCCGCGGCGACGGTGGCCGTCGCCCTCGTGCTGCGGCACGGCGACGCCGCGCTCTGGCGGCTCTGGTCGTGGCTGACGGGCCGCGGCGTCCCCGCCGCTCCCCGCGCCCTCGTCGACGTCGCCGTGCCGCCCCCGAGCGGCGCGCTGCCGACGGTCCGGCTCGCCCCCGTGCCCGGGGCGGTCGGCGGACGCGCGCCACCGGCCGTCGCCTGACCCGGACGCCGCGCCGCGGCGTCCCGCTCCCGCGCGCCCCGGCGGGCACGTCGTCGTGCCCGCGCGCGCCCCCTCGTCTCCCCGAAAGGCACACCCTCATGCGAAAGACCCTGCGCGCCGTCGGCGCCACCACGCTCGCCACCGGCCTCGTCCTCGCGGGCGCGACCGCCGCCTCGGCCCACGTCAGCGTCACCCCCGACACGACCACGGCGGGCTCCTACGCCCTGCTCTCGTTCGGCGTCCCGCACGGCTGCGGCGACTCCGCCACGACCCAGGTCTCCATCCAGGTCCCCGAGCAGATCATCGCCGTGACGCCGTCCGTCAACCCGTCCTGGACCGTCGAGAAGGTCATGCAGGACCTCGACGCGCCCGTCGACGACGGGCACGGCGGCCAGTACACCGAGCGCGTCGCCGAGATCGTCTACACCGCGACCACGCCCCTCCCGGACGGGTACCGGGACGCGTTCGTGCTCTCGCTCAAGCTCCCGGACGCGGCCGGGGAGACGCTCGTCTTCCCGACCGTCCAGACGTGCGAGGAGGGAGAGAGCGCCTGGGTCCAGGTCCCGGCCGACGGGCAGGACGCCGACGACCTCGAGCTGCCCGCGCCGATGTTCGACCTCACCGCGGCGGACGCCCCGGAGGCGGACGCCGCCGGTGCCGAGACCGAGGACGTCGCCGCGTCGTCCGGCGAGGCGTCCTCGGGTGACACGGCCGCGACGCCGGAGCCGGCCGCGACGCCCGCCGCGACGTGGGTCGCGCTCGCGCTCGGGGCCGCCGGTCTCGTGCTCGGTGCGCTCGCGCTCGTGCGCTCGCGCCGCGGCGCCCAGGGCTGACACGACGATGTCCCACCTCTCGGTGCCGCACCGGGTGGTGGCGACGGTCGTCGGCGTCGCGGCCGCGGTCCTGCTCGCGATCCTCGCGAGCGGCCCGGCCGCGGCGCACGCCGTCCTCGTCGGCACCGACCCCCGCGACGGGGCGGTGCTCGACGCGCCGCCCGACGCCCTCACCATCACGTTCAACGAGCCCGTGCAGGCGGTGGACGGCGGCACGACGCTGCTCGCCGCGGACGGCGCCCCGGTCGCGGCCGACGTGTCCGCGGTCGACGACGCGCTCGTCGTGACGCCCCGTGCCCCGCTCGGCGACGGCACGTACGTCGTGAGCTGGCGCGTCGTCTCGCTCGACACCCACCCGGTCGCCGGCGCGTTCTCCTTCTCCGTCGGCGCGCCCAGCGCGACGTCGCCCGACGTCGGCACGGCGGAGCCGTCGACGGCGCTCGTCGTCGCCCGCGCGGCCGGCCAGGCCGCGACGTACGCGGGGACGTTCCTCGTCGCCGGGCTCGTCGTCTTCGAGCTCCTCGTGCTCCACGCGTCGCCCGGGGCGATGCCGGTGCTGCGCCGGCGGCTGCGGCGCGCACGCGCGGTGGGCGCGGGCCTGGCCGCCGCGGGCCTCGTCGCCGGCGTGCCGCTCACCCCGGCCTGGCAGGCGGGCGCGGACCTCGGCGCGGTCCTCGACGGCTCGACGTGGGCCGCGGGGCTCGCGTCCGAGACCGCCCTCGCGGCCGGGCTCGGCCTCGTCGGCCTCGCCGCGGCGGTCCTCGCGGCCCCGCGCGCCGCCCGCGAGACGCGCGTCCTCTGGCCGGCGGGCGTCGCGCTCGGCGGCTCCGCGCTCGCGCTCGGGTCCTTCGTGCTCGTCGGGCACACGAGGACGTTCGGCCCGGCGCCGCTCGTCGTCGCGACCGACGCGCTCCACGTCGTCGCCGGTGCCGTGTGGCTCGGCGGCGTCGTCGGTCTCGCCCTCGCCCTCGCGCCGTCGGTGCGTACGGACGCGCGGCGCGCCGCGGCCACCGTCGTGCGCTTCTCCGCGCTCGGCGCGTGGCTCGTCCTCGCGCTCGCGCTCTCGGGGGTCGTCCTGGGATGGCGGATCCTCGGGTCGCTCGAGGCGGTCCTCACGACGGCGTACGGCCGGACGCTGCTCGTCAAGGTCGCGGTCGCGCTGTGCGTCGTCGGCGTCGCGGCCTGGAACCGGTACCGCCTCGTCCCGCGGCTCGACGTCGCGGGACGCGACCGGGGCAGCAGCCCGGGCGGCGGCGCGGCGCCCGCCCTCGCGGGGCTGCGCCGGACGGTCGTCGCCGAGGCGGCGCTGCTCGCCGTCGTCCTCGCGGTGACCGGGGTGGTCGTGTCGCGCAGCCCGGTCGACGCCGCGTCGCCCCCGTCGGGAGCGCCGGCCGTCGCCGTGGAGCGGACCGAGCCGCTCGGCGACGGGACGCTCACCGCCCGCGTCACCCCCGGCGCGGTCGGCGTGAACTCGCTGGAGATCGAGCTGCGCGACGCCGACGGCGACCCGCTCGACCCCGTGGCCGTGCCCGAGCTCTCGACGACGCTCGCCGACCCCGCGCTCGGGCCGTTCGCGCGACCGCTCACCGAGACCGGCCCGGGGACGTACGAGGCGACGCTCGACCTCCCGATGGCCGGCGACTGGACCCTCTCCGTGAGCGTGCGCACGTCGAAGTACGAGAACCCGGTCGTGGAGATCCCCGTGGAGGTCGTGTCATGAGGCGGTCGACCGCTGCCCGCCCGCTCGTCGTGCTCGCGCTCGCGGCGGGAGCCCTCGCCGCCACCGCGGGCCCCGCGGCGGCGCACGTGCTCATCGAGACCGTCGAGCCGCGCGGCGACGGCACGACGACGATCACCTTCACGTTCGACCACGGGTGCGACGGCGAGCCGACCTCCGCGCTGCGCGTCACGATGCCCGACGGCGTCGAGGCGCTCGGCGCCGGGCAGCCCGACGGGTGGGAGGCCGAGCTCGACCCCGGCGCGGTCTCCTGGGCGGGGGAGCCCGTGCCCGACGGCGAGCGGGCGGCCTTCACGCTCGACGTCCGGGTGACGGGCGAGGTCGGGGAGGCGTACGTCTTCCCGGCGGTGCAGGAGTGCCCCTCGGGCGCGTCCTACGACTGGACGGACACCGACCCCTCGGGCGCGCACCCGGCGCCCACGTTCGTCGCGACGGCGGCGACGCTCTCGGGCCCCGTCGCACCCGCGGGCGGCGCGCCGACCCCGCTGGGCCCGCTCGTCGCCGGCGTGGTCGGTGCGTCCGCGGTCGCCGGCGTGGCGGGCGCCCTCGCGGTGCGAGGACGTCGCGCCGTGTGAGGGTCGTCGCGCTACTGTGACGTAGGTCACTCCGTGCAGATGTCACGACTCGGTGCCCCGGCCCTCGTTCGCAGGTGGGGGACGCCACCGCGACGGGTCACGCGGTGGCACCCGGACCGGTGGCGGTCCGCGACGTGAGCTCCGCTGGGGGGCGCTCATGCCGCGGATCGCCACCGGTTCGTCATCCCCCGGACGGTCTCTCGCCGCGGCTCAGACTGCGTCCGAGCGGGCGCCCAGCCACGGCGCGAGCACGTCCGGCCGCCCGAGCCAGCGCAGCCCGCCGTCCGCCAGCTCCTCGCGCGTGGCGAGCGCGTCGTCGAACGCGTCGACGAGGTCCTGCCGCTCGTCGCCCGTGCCGACGACCACGACGCGCGTGTGCGGCACGACCGGTCGGCCCTCGGCCGTCGTCGCGTCGTCCCACGTGCCGAGCCCGCCGATGCAGAGCTGGCCGCCCGCGCCGTCCCACGCGCACAGCGAGTCCGGGCGGTTGGCGACGTGGAACACGCCGCGCGCGCGGATCCGGCCCGTGCCGAGGTCCTCGACCCGGTCGAGGAGGCGCTCGGGGTCGAAAGGCCGGGTCGCGCGCAGCTCCAGCGTCCAGCTGCGGTCGCCGGGGCGTCGACCCGCCGGACGCCCCGCACCCCGCACGCCCAGCGGGTGGGCGCGGCGCTCGCCCGCGCCGGCGTCGTGCGTGCTGCGGGCCAGGTCGGCCGCCGTGAGGGCGTGCAGGCCGTCGAGGCGGCGCGAGTCGGCGCCGCGCAGCCGGTCGACCAGCCCGGAGCCGGTCGCCGCGGCGTCGGCGTCCCCCGTGGTCACGACGAGGTCCGCGTGCTCGAGCTGTGCGGCGAGCACCTCGCCGACCGCGCGCTGGTCGTCCTCGGTGAGCGCGACGCCGCGCTCCGCCACGAGGTCGTCGTCGAGGAGGTCGTGCTCGAGCGTGTCGACGTCGGCCACGGCGAGCACGGTCGCGAGGCGCAGCCGGGCGAGCTCCCCGCCCGGCGCCGAGGCCGCGGCGAGCGCGCGGGCGACGGGGAGGGACTCGGCCGCGACCGGCAGGGCGAGCACGGCGTGGTCCCACCGGCCGTCCTCGGCGAGACGGCGCAGCGTCGGCACGGCGTCCTCGCGGACGGCGCAGGACAGGCACGCGTGCTCGAGCGGCACGCGCTCGTCCTCGACGACGCCGGTCGCGTCGACGACGACGCGGCGCAGCTCGCCCTCGCGCGCGTGGATGTCGTGCCGCAGGACGACGACGCGCGGCGCGCCCACGACGAGGCCGAACGCGGCGGTGTCGCGCAGGACGGGGTCGACGGTCGCCAGGACGCTGAGCGCGACGCGCGTGTCGGTCGGGTCGTGCGGGTGGTCGTGGTGCATGCGGAGCTCCGGATCCGTCGTCGGGCGCCGTCCCGGGCCCCTCCGAGGGGCCGGGAACAACGCGGAGGTGAGAACTGTTCTCGACAGCGGGTGAGCATAGCGCCTTGACGGGAATGATTCTCACTATCTACGGTCGGGACCCGTCGCAACCCCCCGACCCACGAAGGAACGTCATGTCCGCCGTCTGCCAGGTGCTCGGCACCTCACCCGGGTTCGGCCACTCGATCTCGCACTCCCACGTGCGGACCAAGCGCCGCTTCGACCCGAACGTCCAGAGGAAGCGCTACTGGGTGCCCTCGCTGGGTCGCCATGTGACCCTGCGGGTCAGCGCCCGGGGTATCAAGACCATCGACCGCAAGGGGATCGACGCCGTGGTGGCCGAGATCCTCGCCCGAGGGGAGAAGCTCTGATGGCTGCTCGCACCGACCTCCGCCCCGTCGTGAAGCTCCGCTCCACGGCCGGCACCGGGTTCACCTACGTCACCCGCAAGAACCGCCGCAACGACCCCGACCGGCTCGTGCTGCGCAAGTTCGACCCCGTCGTCCGCCGCCACGTCGACTTCCGCGAGGAGCGCTGATGGCCAAGACGTCGAAGATCGCGCGCAACGAGCAGCGCGCGGCCGTCGTCGCGCGGTACGCCGAGCGGCGCGCGGCGCTCAAGCGTGTCGTCGCGTCGCCGTCGGCCACGGCCGGCGAGAAGGCCGCGGCCGTCGCCGAGCTCCAGCGCCAGCCGCGCGACGCGAGCGCGACGCGCCTGCGCAACCGCGACGCCGCCGACGGGCGTCCCCGCGGTCACCTGCGGAAGTTCGGGCTGTCCCGCATCCGCGTCCGCCAGATGGCGCACCGGGGCGAGCTGCCCGGCGTCACGAAGTCCAGCTGGTAGCGACGGCGACCGTCGTCGAGCACCGGCAGCGAAGGAGATCCACCGTGAAGAAGACCATCCACCCCGTGTACGGGCCCGTCGTCTACCGCGACAAGTCCGCCGACTTCGCGTTCCTCACGCGCTCGACCCTCGCGGGGGACCACCCGCAGGGCCCGGGCGTGCCGCGCGAGACCGTGACCTGGACCGACGGGAACACGTACCCCGTCGTCGACGTCGAGATCTCGAGCGCGAGCCACCCGTTCTACACGGGCACGCAGCGCGTCGTGGACACCGCGGGCCGCGTCGAGAAGTTCCGCCAGCGCTACGGCGCCCGCTCGGGCGGCGCGGCGGGCGGTGCCCGATGAAGGTCCGCGCGTCCCTGCGCTCGCTCAAGGACAAGCCCGGTGCCAAGGTCGTCCGGCGACGCGGCAAGACCTTCGTCATCAACAAGGCCAACCCGCGCTGGAAGGCCCGCCAGGGCTGATCCCGGCGCCGGACCGGCGAGCGATGCACCACGGCTCGAGCGATGCACCTCCGGGTGCATCGCTCGAGCCGTTCGTGCATCCGTGGGCGGTCGGTGAGGGAGGTGGGGCGAGACGGTAATGAGAACGGTTCTGATTACTGTTACTGTTTCGCCGGGTCGGGCGACCGCTCGACCACCCACCGGAAAGGAGAGGGCTCCGCGCGCCCGCGAGCGAGCCCGACCACGCATGACCCTCACCTCCCGCACCCGCCGGCCGCTCGCGGCCCTCGGCCTGGCCCTCCCGCTCGCGCTGCTCGCGGCGTGCTCCTCGGGCGAGACCGCCGCCGAGCCGTCCCCCGACGAGACCACCGAGGCCGCCGCGTCCGAGCCCTCCGAGGCCGCGGGCCGCAGCCCGCGCCTCGCCGTGACCTACGACGGCGGCATCCAGGTGCTCGACGCCCAGACCCTCGAGGTCGTCGACGACATCCCGCTCGACGGCTTCAACCGCCTCAACGGCGCCGGCGACGGCCGCCACCTGTTCGTCTCGACGACGGGCGGCTTCCAGCTGCTCGACGCCGGTGCGTGGGCCGAGCCGCACGGCGACCACTCGCACTACTACACGGCCGCGCCCGTCCTCACCGACACCGTCTTCGCGGCCGAAAAGCCGGGCCACGTCGTCGTCCACGACGGCCGCACCGCGCTCTTCGACGACGGCACGGGCGAGATCACCGTCCTCGACTCGGCCGCCGTGGCCGAGGAGGGCCCGGAGGTCCGCGCCCTCACGACGCCCGAGGCCCACCACGGCGTCGCCGTCGAGCTCTCGGACGGCACGCTCGTGGTCTCGGAGGGCACCGAGGACGCGCGGACCGGCATCCGCGTGCTCGACGCCGACGGCACCGAGATCGCCGCGTCCGACGAGTGCCCCGGCGTCCACGGCGAGGCCGTCGCGGCCGACGAGGCCGTGCTCATCGGCTGCGAGGACGGCGTCCTCGTCTACGCCGACGGGACGATCACCAAGGTCGACAGCCCCGACGCCTACGGCCGCATCGGCAACCAGGCCGGGAGCGAGGCCTCGACGGTCGTGCTCGGCGACTACAAGTCCGACCCCGACGCCGAGCTCGAGCGCCCGACGCGCGTCTCGCTCACCGACACCGCGACGGGCGAGCTGACGCTCGTCGACCTCCCGTCGAGCTACACGTTCCGCTCGCTCGCGCGCGGCGACGACGGCGAGGGGCTCGTGCTCGGCACCGACGGCCAGATCCACGTGATCGACCCCGACTCGAAGGAGCTCGTGCGCTCGATCCCCGTGATCGACGCGTGGGAGGAGCCGGACGAGTGGCAGTCGCCGCGGCCCGCGATCTTCGCCCTCGACGGCTCGGTGTACGTCACCGACCCGGCGAACAGCGCGATCCACGCCGTCGACGTCGAGACGGGCGAGGTGTGGAACAGCGCCGAGCTCGACGTGGTGCCCAACGAGCTCAACGGCGTGTCGGGCGACGTCGAGGCCGGCTCGCACGAGCACGGCGCCGAGGACGGCGAGCACGCGGAGGAGGAGCACGCGCACTCCGACGAGCACGCCCACGACGAGGAGGGTCACGCCGACGAGCACGACCACGGCGAGGAGACCTCGCAGGGCTGACCCGCCCGCGCCGCGACGGCCGCGGCACCGCCCGGACCGGGCACGGTGCCGCGGCCGTCGTGCGCCCGCCGTGCACCGCACGGCACGCCTCGCCCGACCCGAACCGCCCCCGGAGCGCCCATGACCTCCCGCCGCACGCCCTCCCGCCGCACGCCCTCCCGCCGCACGCCCGTCCGTCCCCGCCTGGTCGTCGCCGCGGCGCTCGTCGCCGCGACGGCGGGCGCGTGCTCGACCGCGGGGGCCGCCGACGACACCGTCGACGTCCTCGCGTCGTTCTACCCCCTGCAGTACGTCGCCGAGCAGGTCGGCGGCGACCTCGTGACCGTCGAGAACCTCACGCCGCCCGCGGCCGAGCCGCACGACCTCGAGCTCTCGCCCGCGCAGGTCAGGGCCCTCGGGGAGGCCGACGTGGTCGTCCACCTGTCCGGCATGCAGCCCGCGACCGACGAGGCCGTCGCGGCACGCGCGCCCGAGCACCTCGTCGACTCCGCGGACGCCGCGGGGCTCGAGCGTGGCCCCAACGGCGCCGGCGCGCCGTCGCGCGCGAGCGACGCGCTCGACCCCCACTTCTGGCTCGACCCCACGCGTCTCGCGGCGGTCGGGCACCAGGTGGCGGACGAGCTCGCGGTGGTCGACCCCGACCACGCCGCCGAGTACGCAGCGAACGCCGCGGCGCTCGAGGAGAGCCTCGTCGCGCTCGACGAGGAGTACGCGAGCGGCCTCGCCGCGTGCCGCGGGGCGACGCTCGTCGTGTCGCACGAGGCGTTCGGGTACCTCGCCGAGCGGTACGACCTCGTCCAGGTGGGGATCTCGGGGCTCGACCCCGAGGCGGAGCCGTCGCCCGCGCGGCTGCGCGAGGTGCGCGCCGTCGTCGAGGACCAGGGCGTGGAGACGCTGTTCTTCGAGGTCCTCGTGAGCCCGAAGGTCACCCAGACGCTCGCCGCCGACCTCGGCGTCGGCACCGACCGGCTCGACCCCGTCGAGGGCCGCACGGACCCGGACGCCGACTACCTCGACGTCATGCGGGCGAACCTCGCCGCCCTGCGAGGGGGCCTCGTGTGCCCGGGCGACGCGTGACGGACCGCGCCAAGTCGCGCGAAACTCCGCGTGTTCCCTAGTGTTGTGCCCGGTGCGCGGCCCCTCGGCTGGCACACTGAGACCGTGACGCCGCGTGGTACCCACCGCGCGGCGTGAACCGAAGAAGGGATTCGCATGTCGCTCAACAAGTCCGAGCTCGTCTCGGCCATCGCCAGCAAGGCCGACCTGTCGAAGGCGGACGCGGAGAAGGCCCTCAACGCCTTCCAGGAGGTGCTCATCGAGTCGCTGGGCAAGGGCGAGGCCGTCAAGGTCACGGGCCTCCTGTCCGTCGAGCGCGTCGAGCGTGCCGCCCGCACGGGCCGCAACCCCCGTACGGGCGAGGAGATCTCGATCCCGGCCGGCTTCGGCGTGAAGATCAGCGCCGGCAGCCTGCTCAAGAAGGCCGTCGCCAAGTGACGTCCCGCTGACCGAGCCGTCGTCGGCCGGTCGGCGTGTCGAAGGCCCGGGTCCCCCGAGGGGCCCGGGCCTTCGTCGTGCTGCGGGGCGGTCCGCCCGTCCTCAGGCGGTGTGGACGACGTCCGCCAGGATCCGCGCGTTCGTGAGCCGCGTCCCGACGGCCTGGTCCACCTCGGTGAACGCCTTGTTCGAGCGCGCGACGCCGATCGCGCCCGCCATCGCGCCCTGGCCCGTGGGGCGCTGCACGCGCGCGACGAGCGCGTCGCCGTGCTGCAGGAAGCTCACCGTGAAGACGAGGTGCTGGTGCTTGCCCGCGAACGCGCCGAGCCAGAACGTGCGCGTCCTGCTCCCGCGCTCGACCGACCACCCGCCGTCGGCCTGGGTGGTCACGGTGAAGCCCTGCTCGTGGAGCGCGGCGGCGAGCTGGTGGCGGGCGGCGTCGTGGTCGCCCGAGAGGAAGTAGTCGACGGTGGCCATGCGGGGCTCCTGGGAGGGTGGCGCGCGGGGCGCGGCGGTCGGCGTCGCGCGGGCGCGCGGCGGGCGTGCCGCGCCGGACGCGGCGCACGGATGCTACCGGCCGGGCGCCGGGGGAAGTTGATAACGGTTCTCAATCCTCGTAGTCTGGGCGCACCCGACCCGAAAGGACGCCCACCATGGCCGTGCCCAAGCGCAAGCTCTCCCGCTCCAACACCCGCTCCCGCCGCTCGCAGTGGAAGGCCCAGGTGCCGCAGCTCGTGACCGTCGTCGTCGACGGCCGCGAGGTCGCGGTGCCGCGACGCCTCGTCGCGGGGGTCCGGCGCGGTCTCGTCACGCTCCCGGAGTGACACCCCGCGCGGGGTCGTCCGCGGCGGTCGCCGCGCGTGCCAGCATCGTCCGGTGACCGCACCGACGACCCGACGCGCCGCCCGTGCCGCGCACGCCACCGGCCACGCGCACGCCCACGGGCCCGCGGCTCCCGCGACGCCGCGCGTGCGGCTCACGCTCGCGGCCCTGCTCGTGCCGCTCCTGCTCGCGACACTCGCGGGGCTCGTCGCGCTCTGGCCCGCCGCCGACGACGTCCCCGCCCGCATCCCGGTCGCGGCCGAGGGGAGCGCCGTGCTGCGCGCGACCGTGACCGGACCGGCCGACGAGGAGACGGGCTTCGTCCCGGCCCGGCTCGACGACGGGTCGCGCGCCGAGGGGCAGGACGTCGGCGGCGACGAGATCACCGTCCAGGCCCCGCCCGAGTACCTCGCGTACGGGTTCGACGTCGGCGACCGGCTGCGGGTCCTGCACATCGCGGGCGCCGAGGCGAGCGGGACGCCGTACGTGTTCCTCGACTTCGAGCGCGGCCTGCCGATCGGCCTCCTCGCGGCCGCGTACGCGCTCGTCGTGCTCGCCGTCGCGCGCTGGCGCGGGCTCGCCGCGCTCGCGGGCCTCGCGGGCGCGTTCGCCGTCATCGGGTGGTTCACGCTGCCGGCGCTGCTCACGGGGCAGGACGCGCTCGGCGTCGCGCTCGTCACGTCGTCGCTCGTCATGTTCGTCGTCCTGTACGTCGCGCACGGGTTCACGGCGCGCACGTCGACGGCGCTGCTCGGGACGCTCATCGGCCTCGCCCTCACCGCGCTCCTGGGGTGGTGGGGGGCCGGGGCGTCGAACGTCACGGGCCTGACGTCGGAGGAGTCGCTGTGGATCCCGCAGTACGCGCCCGCGCTCGACATCCAGGGCGTTGTGCTGTGCGGCATCGTCCTCGCGGGCATGGGCGTGCTCAACGACGTGACGATCACCCAGGCGTCCGCGGTGTGGGAGCTGCGCGCCGTCGCGCCGCTCGCGTCGCGTGCCGAGCTCTTCACGCGCGCGATGCGCATCGGCCGCGACCACATCGCCTCGACCGTCTACACGATCGCGTTCGCCTACGTCGGCGCCGCGCTGCCGCTGCTCATGGCGGTGTACCTCTCCGACCAGGCCCTCGCCACGAGCCTCACCTCGGGCGAGATCGCCGAGGAGGTCGTGCGCACGCTCGTCGGCTCGATCGGGCTCGTGCTCGCGATCCCCGTGACCACCGCCATCGCCGCGCTCACCGTCCCGGGCGCCGCGCCCGTCCCGGTCGGGCCGCTCGTCGCCCCGGCCCGGGACGCCGGCACCGGGACCGGCTCCGGGACCGGTCCCGCGGCCGACGGCGGCCCGGCCACCGACGCCGGACCCGACCGCGCCGCCGGACCCGACCGCGCCGCCGGACCCGACCGCGCCGCCGTCCCCGCCGAGCGCGGGCGCACCTCCCGCACGGAGGCCTGACCCGACCCGGCCGGGCCGTCCGGCGGGACGGTGCGCGGGTCTTCACCGGACCGCCACCGTTCCCGTCGTGGACGTGGCCCCAGCGCGCTCCCAGGTTCGCCAGGATGTGCGCATGAGAGAGCCGTGGGTGGACGCCGCGCTGACGCGACTGCCCGACACCCGTTCGTGCCCCGCGTGCGGCGCACCCCTGCGTTCCACCCGCTGCGACCACTGCCGCCTCGACCTCGTCGGGCCGCTCGCCTTCGCGGTCGACGCCGCGTCGCGCGAGGCCGCCGACGCGCTCGGCCGTCGCCAGGACGCCCTCGACGCGCTGCGCGCCGCCCAGCCCGACGCCGCGGCGTGGGCCGGCGCGCTGGCCCGCCCCTCCACGGCCGTCGTGCCCCGGCCCGCAGGACCGCCGAGCCCGCACGGGCGACCGCACGTGCCGCCGGTCGGGCCGCCGCGACCCGCCGGGCCGACGGGCGTCCCGCGCCACCCGGCCTCGCCCGCGGGCCCCGTCCGGCCCGTCGCCCCCGGTCGGCCGCTCGCCCCGCCCGTGCCCCGGGTCGCGTCGGCGCACCCGGGCGCCCCCGCCCACCCCGGGCCGCGCCCGGCGCCGTCGCGCGACATCGGGCTCCAGCCCGTGCTCGCCGCCTCGGGGGCGGGCCTGCTCGCCGTCGCGGTCGTCGTGTTCGTCTTCTTCACGTTCGGCGACGCGCTCGCGCTGCGCGCCGTGGCGACGGGCGTCGTCACGGTCCTCACGCTCGCCGCCGCGGTCGTGCTGCGACGGGTCGGCCTGCGGTCCTCGGCCGAGGCCGTGGCCGCGCTCGCCGTCGTGCTCGCGCTCGTCGACGCGGAGCTCGCGCTCCAGGCGGGCCTGCTCGGGGGGACCCACCCGGCGCTCGCGCGCGCCGTCCTGCTCGCGGTCGTGGTCGTCGTGCTCGGGGTGGTCGGCGACCGCGCGCGCGTCCGCGCGTGGCTCACGGGCGCCGTCGTGCTCGCCCCGCTCGTCCCGGTCCTCGCCGCCGCGGCGGGCGGAACGGCCGCGGCGTGGAGCCTCGGCCTCCTCGGCGCGGCGCTCGTGAGCGCCGCGGCGGCCCCCGTCGCGCGGCGCTCGGGCGCGCGCGCCGGGAGCCCGATGCGCCCGGAGCGCACGTGGGCGCTGGTGGTGCGGTCCGCGAGCTTTCCGGTCGCCGTGCTCGTCGCGCTCCTCGCCCCGGACGTCCCCGGCCTGCCCGGTCGCGGGGGAGCCGCGCTGCTGCTGCTCGCGTGCGCGCTCGTCGCCGGCGTCCTGCGCGTCGCGACGCGCGAACGGGCGTGGCTCGCCGCTGTCGGTGCGACGGCGACCCTCGCCGCCGGGCTCCTGGGCGCCGCGGCGAGCCCGCTCGCGGTGGGGCTCGTGCCGGTCGGCGCGGCGGTCGGCTGGCTCGTCGTCGCCGCCGCGAGCACCCCGGCCGCTACGCGGGTGCTGCGCCGCGGCACGGCGCTGCACCCCCGGTCGCGGGCCGACGTCCTCCTCGGCGGGTGGGTCACCGCCCTCGTGCTCGGGGTCCCCGCCCTCGCCGGTCTGCCGGTCCGCGCGATCGACCTCCTCGCCGCCGCCGGCACCGGGCCGTCCCCCGCGCTCGACCGGACGCCGCTCGGCGGCGAGGTGTGGTCGTCCGCGGGCGCCGCCGCGTCCGACGCGTGGCTCGCCGCGCTCGTCGACGGCGTGCACCTCGGCGTCCTCGCGCTGCTCGTCGTGTCGCTCGCCGCCGGGCGCCTCGACCTCGACGGGCCGCGCGCGGTCACGACCGCGGGCCGCGCGACCGCGCCGTGGCTCGCCCTCGCGCTCGTGCTCGGGCTCGTGCTCGACCTGCGCCTCGCGGGCGTGATGTCGCTCGTGCTGCTCGCCGTGCTCGCCGCCGCGCTGCTCGTCGCCGGCACGCGGCCGCGCGCCGTGGCGGCCGTCGGGGAGGGCGCGCGCTGGCGCACGACGGCGGTCGCCGGGGTCTTCGTCGCGACCGCCCTCCTGCTCCTCGGCTCCTGGACCGCGCGTCCGACCGCGACCGCGGGGGCGGTGGCGGTCGGGGCCCTCCTGCTCGCCGCGCGCGCGGCCGTCCCGCGCGGCGCCCGCGCCCCGCTCGTCGCCGCCGCGTACGCGTACGCGCTCGTCGTGCTCGGCGTGACGCTCGGGTGGAGCGGGCTCGGCGCCGTCGCCGCGGTGTGCACGGTGTCCGCCGTGGCCTCGGTCGTGGCCCTCGTGACGACGCTCGTCCGGCGCGTCGGGCGGGACACGTGGTGGGCCGTGCTCGCCGTCACCGCGGTGCCGTTCGTCGTGGGCGTCGCGACCGTGACGACGGCCCGCAGCTGGTGGTCCGTTGTCGCGTGCGCCGCGATGCTCGCGCTCGAGGTCGTGCTCGTCGTCACGCGGCGCCCCGGCACCGCCTCCGCGCTGCGCCTCCTCGGCGCCGGGCTCGCCCTCCCGACGGCGTCCGTCGCCGTCGTGAGCGCGGGGGCGATGCTCGCCCCGGACAGCGGGTCGCCCGTCGTGCTGCCCGTCGTCGCGGCGCTCGTCGCCGCGGTCGCCGCCGCCGCGCGCGCGACCGGCCTCGCGATCGGGGCCCGGGGAGCGGTCGGCGACGGCCCGCGCGCCCGCGTCGTCATCGAGGCGAGCGCGGCGCTCACCGGGGCGATCGCCGTCGGGCTCGGGGACGGGCGACCCGCCGCCGGGCCCGACGTCGCGGTGGCGGTCCTGCTCCTCCTCGCCGTCGGGGCGGCGCTCGTCGCCCGGACGCCCGAGCGCCTCCCGGCGTGGTGGCTCGTGGCCGCGCTGTCCACGGTCGCGGTGTGGACGGCGCTCGCGGACGCGGGCGTCGGTCTCGTCGAGGCGTACACCGCGCCGCCCGGGCTCGCGGCGGTCGTCGTCGGCGTGCTCCTCGCGCGCCGCGGGCGCCGCGGCTGGGACCTCGCGACCGCGGGCGGGGCGCTGCTCGTCGTGCCGTCCCTGGTCGTGCTCGTCGCCCGGCCCGGCGCGGGCGACGTGCGCGCCGTGCTCCTCGTCGCGGGAGCCGGGCTGCTCGTCGCCGGGGCCGCGCTCCTCGCCCGGCCGTCGGCGCCCGCGTGGGCGCGGCCGGCCGCGCTGCGGCTGGGCGCCCTCGCCGTCCTCGCGGCGGCTGCGGGGACGGTCGAGTCCCTCCACGTCGCGGCCGTCCCCGGCGGCGGCGCGGTCTTCGCGCTGGGCGTCGCGTGGGCGGCGGCGGGCGGTGCGTGCGCGCTCGGTGCGGGCCTGGTCGTGGCGCGGGTCGCGCCCGGGGCGTGGCGGGGGCGCGCGCGGCGCTGGGCCGTCGCGCCCGCGCTCGTCCTCGCGGTGGTGGGCGTCGTCGCGGACGTGGTCCCGGTGTGGGGCGCCATCGCGACCGTCTGGGCGGTCGAGGTCGCGCTGCTCGCGCTCCTCGTCGTCGGGGTGCGCCGGGCGCTGCGGGGCCTCGACGACCTCCCGCCCGCGTGGTTCACGTGGCTGCTCGCGCTCGTCGCGGCGATCGGCGCCTGGTCGCCCCGCGAGCTGCGGGTCGAGGTGTTCTCGCTGCCGCTCGGCGCGGGGCTGCTCGTCGCGGGCTACCTCGCGCTCGTCGCGGCACCCGGTGCCGCGGCCCCCGCCGTCCCGGCCGCGGGCCCGCGCAGGCCGTGGCCGCTGGACCGGGCGGGCTCGTGGCTGCTGCTCGCGCCGGGCATCCTCGCGACGCTCGGGCCGTCGGTGCTCGCGACGTACACCGACGCGCGCACGTGGCGCGCGATGCTCGTCGTGGTGATCGCGCTCGCCGCGGTGCTCGTCGGGACGCGCAAGCACCTCGCGGCCCCGTTCCTGCTCGGCGTCGCCGCGCTCCCGGTGGAGATCCTCGTCGTGTTCGTGTCCCAGCTCGGCACCCGGATCTCCGCGGGGCTGTGGATGCTGACCCTCGCCGCGGCGGGCGGGCTCCTGCTCATCATCGCGACCTACTACGAGCGGCGGATCGCCGCGTACGACGGCGCCGCCGCGTACGTGCGCGACCTGCGCTGAGCACATGGACGGTCCCGGCTCCCCGCCTGGCTCCCCGGCTGCCCCGGTCACCGGCCCCGCCGCCCCCGCGCGCGACGAGGCGGTGCTGCTGTGGATACCCGTCGGGGCGGGCGGGCACGTCGTGCGCCGCACGAGCGCGTGGTGGGAGCGGCTCGCGGCGCGGCGTCAGGGTCGCGACCCCGCGCCGCTGTTCCACGCCGCGCTCGAGCTGCGGCGCGGCGGCGTGCCGCTCGCGGTCGAGATGGCGCCCGCGTGGGGCGCCGCGCACGGCGACCGCGGCGTCGTGCGCACCGGGCCGGTGGGGCTCCGGGCGCTCGGCCGGTCGCGGTACTTCCGCTACGAGGTGCGGTGCTGGGCGGGCGGGAGGATCCCCGACCGGGCGTGGGCGGTCGGGGCGCCGGACGTCGTGACCTGCTCGCCGCGCGACGTCGACCTGCTCGCGCGGCGCGTCGCGGAGGTGCCGGCCCTCGTCTGGGGGCGCGCGCCGTCGGGCACGCGCGACCTGTGGACGTCGAACTCGGTCGTCTCGTGGCTCCTCGCCACGACCGGCCTCCTCGCGGGCCACGCCCCGCCCTGCGACGGACGCGCGCCCGGGTGGGAGGCCGGCGTCGTGCTCGCCGGGGACGGCTGGGGCGGACCCACGCCGGACCGGGTCGAGTAACTCCCGGACCGGGCCGCGGACCAGCCCAGCCCAGCCCAGCGCGGCCCGTCCCTCACCTTGGCCGAGGTACTGGACGTCGGCGAAGCGGACGACCGCGGCGGTGATGGCGACGATGGTGGCGCCGAGGTTGGCGGTCGGTCGTCCGGGCTCGCTCTTCTTCTTCCTCTTCCAGCCCGATCTGTCGCCTGGCGTTCGCCCAGAGGGACCCGTACGTCTCGCGAGCGGTGAGAACCTGAGGGTTTCCGACAACCACTGCACATCACAACCTAGAGGTTCCCTGTCGCGCGTATTGGGCGTAACCTAGGGGTATCCCTTTCTGTTGCCCGAGAGAAACCTCCAGGTTATGAACGCGCAGCTCATCCGCCGCAGCATCGACCAACGCATCGCACCTCTACGAGAGCACCGGTCGGCCACCGCGCGCCCCGCTGCCGGCTGGGTGCGCGCTATCCGCTCCGCTCTGGGCATGTCGACCGGTGACCTTGCGCGCCGTCTCGGCGTGACCCCGGTCGCGGTGCGCAAGCTCGAGCACAACGAGCAGGCGGGCACGGTCCGGCTGGAGACTCTTGCTCGGGCCGCTGACGCGATGGGCTGCGACCTCGTCTACGCGTTCGTGCCCCGCACCTCGCTCGATGAATTCGTCGACCAGCGCGCGCGTGCGGTGGCCGAGGCGGAGATCCGCCGCGTGGACACCACGATGGCACTCGAGGACCAGCGCACCAGCGCCTCCGAGCGCGCGCGCCTGCGCGACGACCGGGCGCGCGAGCTGCGCGCCTCGCGCGACCTGTGGCACCTAGACGCATGACGCCCGGTCCTGACCCCGACGGCGCGACGCCGTTGGCGGACGAGGAGCGCGCGGGACTGCTCGCGGACTGGATCGCGACGCGCGAGGAGCTCAACGCCGTCGAGCAGGAGAATGTGCGCGCGGCGCTGGCGTACCTGGCCTCGCCCCGGCGGCGCCCCACCGTGGACAAGGTCCTCGACGACGCGTACCTGCGCGACGTGCACACGCGGATGTTCGCGCAGGTGTGGCAGTGGGCCGGCACCTACCGGACGACCGAGCGCAACATCGGGATCGACCCCTGGCAGGTGCCGATGGCCGTGCGGGACCTCGTGCAGGACGCCCGCTACTGGCTCGCACCCGACACGACCTGGATCACGCCCGACGAGGCGCTGTGCAAGCTCCACCACCGGCTCGTGGCGATCCACCCGTTCCCGAACGGCAACGGGCGCCTGGCCCGCGCGTATACCGACCTGCTCGCGCGCGCGGCCGGGCGTCCGCTGTTCACCTGGGGTGCGCGTGGGGACCTGCAGCGCGCGACCCTCGCGCGCGACGCCTACCTCGCCGCGCTTCGCGGTCTTGACCGGACACCCGACGATCGGCAGGCGCTCGCTGCGCTCGTCGCCTTTGCGCGGTCCTGAGACCAGTTTCGGGGGCAGGCAGGGGCACACGATCCAGGCGGCACGTCGCGCCGCCTCCACCGTGCGGAGATCGCGACGACGTCGGCGATGCCGCGGCACGCTGCGATCCGGCGCTGCGGGCCACGGGCCCTACGATCCGGCCATGACGACCTCGCCGCAGAGCGCAGGCCCGGCGACGGTGTCGTTGGCCACGACGCACATCGCCGACCCCGGTGCCTCCCGGCCGCTGGTGCCGAACGACCCTGCGCACCGCGCGATCGTGTCCCGGCTTCGGGCAGCGGGCGTGATCAGCAAGGAGGTTCCGGAGAAGGACGGCCTGCGTGTATCGCTGTTTCGGTCCGTGCATCGCCGATAGGGGGCTAGGCGTACGGCCCGCCGCCCGCCAGGATGGGTCGCCGAGCGACCCGCGCCCCCGGACGACGACCGTCCGCCGGGCGCACCGCACCCCGACCGACGACGTCCGGAGGACCCGTGACCCTCGACCCCGAGGCCGCCCGCACCGCCCCGCCCGCCGACTCCCCGGTCGCGCTCCGGTACGAGGCGCCCGCGACCGACTGGTCGTCGCACACGCTGCCCCTCGGCAACGGCCGCCTCGGCGCGACGCTGTTCGGCGAGCCCGCGGAGGAGGTGGTGCGGCTCAACGAGCACTCTCTGTGGGGCGGCGTCGCCGGCTACGACAACGCGCTCGCCGGCGTGCCCGACGACGCGTTCGACACGAGCGTCACGGGGTTCGGGTCGTACCGCGCGTTCGGGACGCTGCGGGTCGCGTTCGACGACGGCGCCCCCGGCGGCGCGGCCCCCGGCGGCACGGAGCCCGGCGGCGCGTCCGTCTCCGGCTACCGGCGCGTGCTGGACCCGTCGACGGGCCTGCACGTCACGTCGTTCGCGACGCCCGCGGGCCGCGTCGTGCGCGAGGCCTTCGCGAGCCGCCCGGCCGACGTGCTCGTGCTGCGCTGCACGACCGACGCGCCGTCGGGGTTCTCCGCGACGGTCTCGCTGGGGTCGGCGCAGGACGACGCGCCCGCCGTCGCGGACCCGGCCGCCCGGCGGGTCGCGTTCCGCGGGCGGCTCGGCAACGGGCTGCGTCACGCCGCGGCGGTGCACGTCGACGCGACGGACGCCGCGGGCGCGCCCGTGCCCCCGACCCCGACCGCCGACGGGGCCCTGCGCGTCGTGGGTGCGGCGACGCTCACGCTGCTCGTCGACGCGCGGACCGACTACCGCCTGAGCGCCGCGGACGGCTGGCGCGGCGACGACCCGGTGCCCGTGCTCGACGCGTCCCTCGACGCCGCGGCCGCGCGCCCGTACGAGGCGCTGCGCGCGGAGCACGTCGCGCACGTCGCCGAGGCCATGTCGCGCGTCGCGGTGGACTGGGGCACGTCCGCGCCCGACGTCGTCGCGCTGCCGACCGACCGGCGCCTCGCGCGCTACGCGGACGGCGGCGACGACCCCTCGCTCGAGCAGACCCTCTTCGCGTACGGGCGGTACCTGCTGCACGCGTCGTCCCGCCCGGGCGGGCTGCCGGCCAACCTGCAGGGCCTGTGGAACGACGAGAACCAGCCGCCGTGGGCGTGCGACTTCCACACCAACATCAACGTGCAGATGAACTACTGGGGCGCCGAGACCACCCACCTCGCCGAGACGCACGAGGCGCTCGCCGCGTTCGTCGAGCAGGTCGCGGTCCCGAGCCGGGTCGCGACCCGCCACGCGTTCGGGGACGACGTGCGCGGCTGGACCGCCCGCACGTCGCAGAGCGCGTTCGGCGGCAACGCGTGGGAGTGGAACACCGTGGCGAGCGCCTGGTACGCGCAGCACCTCTACGAGCACTGGGCGTTCGGGCGCGACCGCGCGTTCCTCGAGGCCACGGCCTACCCCGTGCTGCGCGAGGTGTGCGCGTTCTGGGAGGACCGCCTCGTCGAGGGGCCCGACGGCGCGCTGCTCGCCCCCGACGGCTGGTCGCCCGAGCACGGGCCGCGCGAGGACGGGGTCGCGCACGACCAGCAGATCGTGTGGGACCTGTTCCAGAACTACCTCGACTGCGCGGACGCCCTCGGCGCCGACCCGGAGCACCGCGCGCACGTCGCGCACCTGCAGTCGCGGCTCGCGCCGAACCGCGTCGGGCGCTGGGGCCAGCTCCAGGAGTGGCAGGCCGACCGCGACGACCCGCAGGACCTGCACCGGCACACGTCGCACCTGTTCGCCGTCTTCCCGGGCCGCCAGATCACGGCGTCCACGCCCGCGCTGCGCGCGGCGGCGCTCGTCTCCCTCAAGGCCCGCTGCGGCGAGCGCGACGGCGAGCCGTTCGACGAGGCGTCCGTCTCCGGCGACAGCCGGCGCTCGTGGACGTGGCCGTGGCGCGCGGCGCTGTTCGCCCGGCTCGGGGACGCCGAGCGGGCGCGCCTCATGCTCCGCGGGCTGCTGCGGTTCAGCACGCTGCCGAACCTGCTCGCCACGCACCCCCCGATGCAGCTCGACGGGAACCTCGGCATCACGGGCGCCGTCGCCGAGATGCTCCTGCAGAGCCACGACGGCGTCGTGCACCTCCTGCCCGCCCTGCCCGCGGCGTGGGCGCCGCGCGGGTCGTTCCGAGGGCTGCGGGCGCGCGGCGGCTACGTCGTGTCGTGCACGTGGCGCGACGGCGCGGTGACGTCGTACGAGGTCGAGGCCGTCGCTGCGGACCACGGCGTCGACGGGACGGAGCCGGTGCGCGTCCGGGTCGGCGGCGAGGACCGCCGCGTCGTCCCGGCGCGCGGCGGCGTCCCCCAGCGGGACCTCGGGCGGTGGGAGGAGCACGTCGCGTCGCACGCGTGACGGGCCGTGCCTAGGGTGGTGCCTTCCGGTGGACGACGATCCGACAGCCCAGGGACCAGGAGCGAGCCGCCCATGACGACGGTTGCCGACCACGACGCCTACATCGCCGCGGCGCCCGAGCCGTTCCGGGCCTCGCTGAGCCGGCTGCGCGCGATCCTCGCCCGGGTGCTGCCGGAGGCGGACGAGATCGTGGCGTACGGCATGCCGGGGTTCACGATCGACGGCACGGTCGTCGCGAGCTACGCGGCGTTCAGCAAGCAGTGCGGGCTGTACGTCCTCCCGGGCGCCGTCTCCGCGCACGCCGGCGAGATCGCCGACGCGGGCCTCCGGGCGACCAAGACCGGCATCACCTTCTCCCCGCGCCGACCGATCCCGGACGACCTCGTCGAACGGCTGGCCAGGACGTCCCGGGAGCAGGCAGGGGCCTGACCGCGCGGTCCGTCCGGTCGAGCGACGACGACGCTCGCCGAGGGGGCGCGCGGCGAGCCTGCGGCCGGGGCACCCCCGGCTCAGGCCTCGCGGCGTTGCTTCTCGATGAGGGGTCGTAGCCGGTAGGGGATGAGCTCGCCCATCGACAGCGACGTCTCGGTGCGCTCGACCCCGTCGATCGCGAGGATCGCGGCGTCGATGCGGAACAGGTGGTCCGTGTCGCGGCACGCGACGGTCACGCGCAGGTCGGCCGTCCCGCTGCGTCCGTGCGCCTGCACGACCTCGGGGATGCGGGCGACGTCCTCGACGATGCGCGCGAGCTCCTTCTGGCGGAGCTGCACCTCGACGAAGGCCGTCAGCGGGTGGCCGAGCACGTGCGGGTCGATGCGCCGGTCGAGGTCGAGGAACACGCCCTCGCCCTCGAGGCGCGCGAGCCGCGCGGCGACGGTGTTGCGCGAGAGCTTGAGACGGTCCGCGAGCGCGACGATCGTCGCCCGCGGGTCGTCGGCGAGCGCGAGGAGGAGGTCGAGGTCGACAGCGTCGGCGCTGTGCATGCTGCTCACCCTAGCAACGTGACGGCGGTCACAGTGCGCAGCGCGACGGAGGTCGGTGGAGCCATGTGCGCGACCGGGGTTACCTTCGCCCTATCCCGGTCCTCGACGGCGAGGACCGGCTCCCAGAGGTGAGGTGGCGATGGTGCCCAGCGAACCTGCGGTGCGGACCGGCTCGACGGTGGAGACCCTGCCGAAGCAGCACGACGGTCACCGGGCGGACACCCCGCGCGACGCACGAGCAGACCGGAACGACGACCCGACGACGCCGGCCGGCGCGGACGACCCGCGCGGCCCGGAGGCCGGCGCGAGCGAGGGGGCGCCGGTGGTGCGGCTCCTCGACGAGGACGGCACGCGCCGTCCGGACCCCGAGCACGACCGCTGGCTCGACGACCTCGACCCCGGCGCCGGGGGCCCGGCCCGGGAGGGGCTCCTGCGGCTCTACGAGGACATGGTCGTCGCGCGCCGTCTCGACGCCGAGGCCACGGCCCTGCAGCGGCAGGGCGAGCTCGCGCTGTGGCCGCCGCTGCTCGGCCAGGAGGCGGCGCAGGTCGGCTCGGCGCGCGCGCTGCGGCCCGACGACTTCGTCTTCTCCTCCTACCGCGAGCACGCCGTCGCGTCGGTGCGCGGCGCGGAGCCCGTGGACCTCGTGCGCGTGTGGCGCGGCGTCACCGTCTGCGGGTGGGACCCGTACGCGATCGGCATGGCGTCCCCGCAGGTCATCATCGGCGCGCAGGCGCTGCACGCCACGGGCTGGGCGATGGGCGTCCAGCTCGACGTCGACGCCGGACGTGTCGACCCCGCGGGCGGCCTGCCCGTGGGCGTCGCGTACGTCGGCGACGGCGCGATGAGCCAGGGCGACGTCAACGAGGCGTTCGTGTTCGCCTCGACGTACCGCTCGCCCGTCGTCTTCGTGTGCCAGAACAACCAGTGGGCCATCTCGGAGCCGGTCGCGCTGCAGTCGCGCGTCCCGCTCGTCGAGCGCGCGCGGGGGTTCGGCATGCCGGGCGTGCGCGTCGACGGCAACGACGTCCTCGCCGTCCTCGCCGTGACGCGCGCCGCGCTCGACCGGTCCCGGCACGACGGCGGCCCCACCCTCGTCGAGGCCGTCACCTACCGCATGGGCCCGCACACGACCGCGGACGACCCGACGCGCTACCGCGACGCGGCCGAGGTCGAGGCGTGGAAGGGGCGCGACCCCGTCGCGCGGTTCGAGGCGTACCTGCGCGGCGTCGGCGTCCTCGACGACGCCGGGGCCGAGCGCGTCCGGGCCGCCGCCGACAGCGCGGCCGCCGCCCTGCGCGCGGGGTGCGTCGCGCTCGAGGACCCGCCGCCGCTCTCGCTCTTCGACCACGTCTACGCCGAGCCGCACGCCGCGCTCGCGCGCGAGCGCGCCGACTACGCGCGCTACCTCGCGTCGTTCGAGGAGGAGGGGCGATGACCACCACGCTCACGCTCGCGAAGGCGCTCGGCGCCGGGCTGCGCCGCGCGATGACCGACGACGACCGGGTCGTCGTCATGGGCGAGGACGTCGGCCGGCTCGGCGGCGTCTACCGCGTGACGGACGGCCTCCAGGCCGAGTTCGGGCCGCGCCGCGTGCTCGACACGCCGCTCGCCGAGTCGGGGATCATCGGCACCGCGGTGGGGCTCGCGGTCCGCGGCTACCGGCCGGTGTGCGAGATCCAGTTCGACGGCTTCGTGTTCGTCGCGTTCGACCAGATCGTGTCGCAGCTCGCGAAGATGCACGCCCGGACGGCGGGCCGCGTGCGCCTGCCCATCACGATCCGCGTGCCCGTCGGCGGCGGCATCGGCGCGGCCGAGCACCACTCGGAGTCGCCCGAGGCGCTGTTCGCGCACGTCGCCGGGCTGCGCGTCGTGTCGGTCTCGAACCCGCAGGACGCGTACACCGTGCTGCGGCAGGCGATCGCGTGCGACGACCCGGTCGTCTTCTTCGAGCCCAAGCGCCGCTACCACGCGAAGGCCGAGGTCGAGGACCTCCCGCTCGCGCTCGCGACGCCCATGGACCGGGCGCACGTCGTTCGCGAGGGCCGCGACGTCACCCTCGTCACGTGGGGCGGGCTCGTCGTCACGGCGCTCGACGCCGCCGTCGCGGCGTCCGACGACGGGGTGTCCGTCGAGGTGGTCGACCTGCAGTCGCTCTCCCCGATGGACCACGAGACCGTCGCCGCGTCCGTCCGGCGGACCGGTCACCTCGTCGTCGCGCACGAGGCGCCCCGGCACGCCGGTCTCGGCGCCGAGGTCGCCGCGACCATGACCGACCGGTGCTTCGAGTACCTCGAGGCCGCGCCCGTGCGCGTCACCGGGCACGGGATGCCGTACCCGCCGGCGCGGCTCGAGAGCCACTACCTGCCGGACCTGGACCGCATCCTCGACGGCGTCGACCGCGTGCTGGGCCGCACGACCGCGGACCCGGCGCCGGGCGCGTCGCGGCCCGAGCCCGCCCGCGCGGAGGCGGTCCGGTGATGACGACGCGCGAGTTCCGCCTCCCCGACCTCGGCGAAGGGCTCACCGAGTCCGACATCGTGGCCTGGCACGTCGCCGCCGGCGACCACGTCGAGCTCAACCAGGTGATCGCCGAGGTCGAGACCGCCAAGGCGCTCGTCGACCTGCCGTCCCCCTACGCGGGCGTCGTCGCGACGCTCCACGCCGTCGAGGGCCAGACCGTGAACGTCGGCGACCCCATCGTCACGTTCGAGGTCGACGACCCGGTCGCCGCGCGCCCCGACGCGCCGGCGGGCACGGAGGGTGCTGCCGGCGCGGCGTCGGAGGGTGCGGCGTCGGAGGGGGCGGCTGCGGCCGCCTCGGCGTCGGAGGGTGCGGCCACGGCCTCCTCGGCGTCGGCGGACGTTCCGGCGGCCGGACCCGCGGTGCGCGGCGAGGCCGGGCCCGCGGGCGGTCCCGTCCCCGGCGAGCGTGCGGCGCAGGTCGGTGTCGGTGCCGGTGACGCGTCGGGCGCGGGGGACCGCGCGTCCGGCCCGCAGGCCGACGACGCGCCCGCGCCGAACCTCGTGGGGTACGGCGCGCGTCCCGACAGCACCGGACGCCCCGCGCGCCGTCCGCGGCGCGGGGTCGCGCGCGCCGGGACCCTGTCCGGAGCCGGAGCCGGAGCCGGAGCCGGAGCCGGAGCCGGAGCCGGAGCCGGAGCCGGAGCCGGAGCCGGAGCTGGAGCCGGAGCTGGAGCTGGAGCTGGAGCTGGAGCCGGGCATAGGGCTGGCGCCGAGGCGGCGCGCGGTGCCCCGGGGGTCGTGACGGACGCGCCGCGCGCCGAGCGGCCGCGGTCGACCCCGCCCGTGCGTGCGCTCGCGAAGAAGCTCGGCGTGCGGATCGACCGCGTCGAGGGGTCCGGCCCGGACGGGCTCATCACGCGTGCCGACGTGCTCGCGGCCGTGAGCTGTCACCGCGACGTCGCGCACCGCCCGGAGGCGCTCGCGGGCTCGTCGAGCGCGACACCGGGCGTCGCACCCGGCGTCGCGCCGGGCTCTGCACCGGGCGATGCACCGGGCGATGCGCCGGTCGAGCGGCCGGGCGGCGTCGTCCCCCCGGGCGTGGTGGCCGCGGGCGTCGCGACCACGAGAGCCGCGCCGGCCGGGACCGGGCGCGACCGGCTCGCCGCCGGCGCGGGTGGTCCGGGGCGCGAGCCCGCCCCGGGACGCCGCGACGACGCGCGGCCCGCGCCGTCGGGCGACGGCGACGTCGTCGAGCGGGTGCCGGTGCGCGGCGTGCGCAAGCACACGGCCGCGGCGATGGTGGCGAGCGCGTTCACGGCGCCGCACGCGACGGTCTTCCTCACGGTCGACGTGTCGCGCTCCGTCGAGCTGCTCGAGCGGCTGCGCGCGCACCGGCTCGCGCGCGGGACGCGCCCCACGGTCCTCGCGCTGGTGGCCCGCGCGCTGTGCTCCGCGCTCGCGCGCCACCCCGCGCTCCACAGCGCGTGGCACGACCTGCCGGACGGTTCCGCCGAGATCTGGCGCCACGGCCCGGTGCACCTGGGGATCGCGGTCGCGACGGAGCGCGGGCTCGTCGTGCCGCACGTCCCGCACGCCGACGCGCTCGACCTGGCCGCGCTCACCGAGGCGCTGGCCGAGCTCGCCGCGACCGCCCGCGCGGGCCGCACGGCGCCCGAGCGCCTCACGGGCGGGACGATCACGATCACGAACGTCGGGGTCTTCGGCGTCGACGCCGGCACGCCCATCCTCGTGCCCGGCGAGGCCGCGATCCTCGGCCTCGGCGCGGTGCGGCGTCGGCCGTGGGAGCACGACGGCCAGGTCGTGCTGCGCGACGTCGTGACGCTGAGCCTGTCGTTCGACCACCGCGTGGTCGACGGCGAGCAGGGCGCGCGGTTCCTCGCAGACGTCGGCGCGCTCCTCGAGGACCCGGGCCTCGCGCTGCTCCTGGACGCCCCGGCCGGAGGCGACCCGGCCCCGCGCGCGGGCGAGGACGCGGAAGGGCCAGGGTCCCGGACGAGCGAGGGGGTGGGCGCGTGACCGTCCTCGCGACCGCCGTCGACCGCGGCTCCGACGCCGCGCGGGCCAACGACGCGGCCCAGCGCGCGCTCGCGGCCGACCTGCGCGAGCGCACCGCCGCCGCGGCGCTCGGGGGTCCGGCATCGGCGCGGGACCGGCACGTGTCGCGCGGCAAGCTCTTGCCGCGCGACCGCGTCGACCGCCTGCTCGACGAGGGCAGCCCGTTCCTCGAGCTCGCGCCGCTGGCCGGGCACGGCGTGGACGACGGCGCGTGGCCGGCCGCGGGCGTCGTCGCGGGCATCGGGGTGGTGAGCGGGCGCCAGGTCGTGGTCGTGTGCAACGACGCGACGGTCAAGGGCGGCACGTACCACCCGCTCACGGTGAAGAAGCACCTGCGCGCGCAGGAGGTCGCGCTCGAGAACCGGCTCCCGTGCGTCTACCTCGTGGACTCGGGCGGCGCGTTCCTGCCGCGCCAGGCCGAGGTGTTCCCCGACCGGGACCACTTCGGCCGGATCTTCTACCACCAGGCCCGGCTCTCCGCGGCGGGGATCCCGCAGGTCTCGGCCGTGCTCGGGTCGTGCACCGCGGGCGGCGCGTACGTGCCCGCGATGAGCGACGAGACGGTGATCGTGCGCGACCAGGGGACGATCTTCCTCGGCGGGCCGCCCCTCGTGAAGGCGGCGATCGGCGAGGTCGTCACCGCGGAGGAGCTCGGGGGCGGCGAGCTGCACGCGCGGCGCAGCGGCGTCGTCGACCACCTGGCCGAGGACGACGACGACGCGCTCGAGACCGTGCGGCGCATCGTCGCGACGCTCCCGCCGGACCCGGAGCCCGCGTGGGACGTCGTACCGAGCGAGCCGCCCGTCGTCGGGCAGGAGGCGCCGGACGGCCCCGGCGGCGACCTGTACAGCGCCGTTCCGACGGATGTACAAGCCCCGTACGACCCGCGCGAGGTCGTCGCGCGCCTCGTCGACGGCAGCCGGTTCCACGAGTTCAAGCGCGAGTACGGCGACACGCTCGTCACCGGCTTCGCGCGGATCCACGGCCACCCGGTCGGCATCCTCGCGAACCAGGGCGTGCTGTTCGGCGCCTCGGCGCTCAAGGGCGCGCACTTCGTCGAGCTGTGCGACCAGCGCGGGATCCCGCTCCTCTTCCTGCAGAACATCTCGGGGTTCATGGTCGGCACCGACGCGGAGGCAGGCGGCATCGCGAAGGACGGCGCCAAGATGGTCACGGCCGTCGCGACGACGCGCGTCCCGAAGCTCACGGTGATCGTCGGCGGCTCGTTCGGCGCCGGGAACTACTCGATGTGCGGGCGCGCGTACTCGCCGCGCTTCCTGTGGTCGTGGCCCGCGAGCCGGATCTCCGTGATGGGCGGCCCCCAGGCCGCGTCGGTGCTCTCGACGGTCAAGCGCGACCAGCTCGCGGCCCGCGGCGAGACGTGGGACCCGGCCGAGGAGGCCGCGTTCGCCGACGGCATCCGCGCGTCGTACGACGAGCACGGCAGCCCGTACTACGCCACGGCCCGCCTCTGGGACGACGGCGTGATCGACCCCGCCGACACGCGCCGCGTGCTCGGCCTCGCCCTCGGCGTGTGCGCGCGCACGCCCCTCGCCCCGCTCGACACCCCCCGGTTCGGGCTCTTCCGGATGTGAGGCCTCGATGACCCCGACGGGACCGCTCCCGTTCACCACCGTCCTCGTCGCCAACCGGGGCGAGATCGCGTGCCGCGTGATCGGCACCCTGCGCCGCCTCGGCATCCGGTCCGTCGCCGTGTTCGCCGACCCCGACGCCGGCGCGCGCCACGTGCGCGAGGCCGACGTCGCGGTGCGCCTCGGAGGGTCACCGCGCCCGGCGACGACCGCGACGACGCCTCCGGGGCCGTCGCCGGCGGGGGCCCCTGAGGCGCGGCCGGGGGCCGCGCACGCGCCGTCCCCGTACCTGGACGTCGAGGCCGTCGTGGCCGCGGCCGTCGCGACCGGGGCCGAGGCGGTCCACCCCGGCTACGGCTTCCTCTCCGAGAACCCCGCGCTCGCGACCGCGTGCGCGCGCGCCGGCATCGCGTTCGTCGGTCCCGGCGTCGAGGCCCTCGAGGCGATGGCCGACAAGCTCGCCGCGAAGCGCATCGTCGCGGCCCGGGGCGTGCCCGTCGTGCCCGGGGCGGGGGAGCCCGGCCTGGCCGACGACGCGCTCGTCGCCGCCGCGCCCGGCGTCGGGTTCCCGCTGCTCGTCAAGCCGTCCGCGGGCGGCGGGGGCAAGGGGATGGTCGTCGTCCGGTCCGCGGACGAGCTGCCCGCCGCGCTCGCGTCCGCGCGGCGCGTCGCCGCGGCGTCGTTCGGCGACGACACGCTGCTGCTCGAACGGCTCGTCGAGGCGCCGCGGCACGTCGAGGTGCAGGTGCTCGCCGACGCGCACGGCGACGTCGTGCACCTCGGCGAGCGCGAGTGCTCGCTCCAGCGCCGCCACCAGAAGGTCGTCGAGGAGGCGCCCTCGCCCCTGCTCACCGCGGCCGAGCGGGCCCGCATGGGCGAGGCCGCGTGCGAGGTCGCGCGGTCCGTCGGGTACGTGGGCGCCGGGACCGTCGAGTTCCTCGTGCCCGGCGCCGACCCCACGACGTTCTTCTTCATCGAGATGAACACGCGCCTGCAGGTGGAGCACCCCGTCACCGAGATGGTCACCGGTCTCGACCTCGTCGAGCTGCAGCTCCGCGTCGCGGCCGGCGAGCCGCTACCCCTCGCGCAGGCGGACGTCGTGCTGCGCGGCCACGCCGTCGAGGCGCGCGTGTACGCCGAGTCGCCCGCGCGCGGCTTCCTGCCCGCCACGGGGACGGTGCTCGTCTACGACGACGCCCGCGCGCCCGCCGGTCCCGGCCCCGGCCCCGGCGTGCCCCCTGGTCCCGGCCCCGGTGCGGGCGCCGGTCCTGGTGGTGTACGTGGCTCTGGTCTCGGCGTCGGTCCTGCCTCCGGTCCTGGCGCCGGTCCGGGCGTCGTCGCCGACGACCCGACCGGCGGGGTGCGCCTGGACTCGGGGATCTCGACGGGGTCGGTCGTGAGCGGCGACTACGACCCGATGCTCGCCAAGGCCGTGGCCTGGGCGCCGACGCGCGCCGCCGCGATCGAGCGGCTCGACGCCCTGCTCGCCCGCACGGTCGTCCTCGGCGTCGAGACGAACGTCGGCTTCCTGCGGGCGCTGCTCGCGGACGACGACGTCCGCGCCGGCCGCCTCGACACCGGCCTCATCGACCGGCTCGTCGACCGCCTCGTCGACACGACGCCCGCGACCGCGCCCGCGTCGACCACCCCGGCCGCCGACCATGCGGCTGGCTCCCGTTCTGGGCCGAATTCGGGAGACATCGGCATGCTCGGCGGTGGCAACCGCATGCTCGGCGGGCCGAATGGACTCGACGGCCTGGACGATCGCGCCGACGGTGACGCTCACCGCGCTGACGACACCCCGCGCGTGCGGGACGACGTCGGGACGGGTGCGGCGGACCTCGTCGCGGCGGCGCTGTTCACCCTCGCCCACGGCCCCGACCATGCGATCTCCACCGCCGACCATGCGCCTGGCTCCCGATCTGAGCCCGGAACGGGAGCGAGGCGCAAGGTCGGCGGGGCGGCGGGGGACGACCTGTGGCGCGCTCGCGACGGGTGGCGGCTCAACGCGCCGGCGGCGGAACGGGTCGTCGGGCTGCGCGACGTCGTCCGGCCGGGCGAGCCCGAGCACGAGGTGCGTGTCACGGGCACGCCGGGGGACGCCGTCGTCCGGGTGACCGGCGAGGCGCCGTGGGGCGAGCTCCTGCCGGGCTCCGCGCGAGCGGTGCGCGCCGCGATCGAGCAGGACCCGGTGCACGACGCCGGGTGGTGGCTCACGCTCGACGGCACCCGCATGCGCGTCCGGCTCGCGTGGCAGCCCGCGGCCGACGGCGCGCCCGCGGTGGTGTGGCTGTGGCGCGGCGGCCGGACGGTCGCCCTCGAAGCCCCGGACCGTACGGAACGCGGGGCGCGGGAGCGGGCCGCGCGGCGTCGGGCACGCGGGGGCACGACGGCCGCGACCGACCCGGAGGTCCGGGCCGCGATGCCCGGGACGGTCGTCGCGACGGTCGCCGACGGCGCGGACGTCGCCGCGGGGACCGCGCTCGTCACCGTCGAGGCCATGAAGATGGAGCACCCCGTCCTCGCGCCCCACGACGGCGTCGTGCGCGTGGCCGTCCGGCCGGGCGACCTGGTCCGCCGCGACCAGGTGGTCGCCGTCGTCGAGCCGGCCGCCTCCGCAGCGACCCCCGGCCCCGAGGCGCCTGCCCCTGCCGCGCCCACCCCCTCCGCGCCCGACGTCGCGTCCTCGGACCCCGCGACGGCGGCGACCGCGCGGCCGGGACCGGCGGCGCCGACCGAGCACCGACCACCCGACACTGTCGCGGCACACCCCGCCGCGCCGGCCTACCCCTCCGACACCCAGGGAGCACCATGATCGAGCTCGACACCCTGCTCGACGACGAGCAGGCCAAGCTGAGCCAGGTCGTGCGGGACTTCGCCGACGGCGTCGTCGCGCCCGCGGCCTACCGCTACGACACCGAGCGCCGGCTGCCGATGGAGATCATCGCGCAGATGGGCGAGATGGGGCTGTTCGGTCTCCCGTTCCCGCGCGAGATCGGCGGGCAGGGCAAGGACTACGTGTCGCTGTGCCTCGCGGTCGAGGCGCTCGCGCGGGTCGACCAGTCCATCGCCGTGACGCTCGAGGCGGGCGTCGGGCTCGGGATCGTGCCGATCTACCGGCACGGCTCGCGCGCGCAGCAGGAGCGGTGGCTGCCCGACCTGCTGGCCGGGCGCGCGCTCGCGGCGTTCGGCCTCACGGAGGCGCAGGCGGGGTCCGACGCCGGCGGCACCCGCACGACGGCCCGGCTCGACGGCGACGAGTGGGTGATCGACGGGTCAAAGCAGTTCATCACGAACTCCGGGACGCCCATCACGAGCCTCGTGACGGTCACCGCGGTCACGGGCGAGCGTCCCGGCGCCGACGGCCGACCGCAGAAGGAGCTGTCGAGCATCGTCGTCCCCGCGGGGACGCCGGGGCTCGAGGTCGGGCCGGCGTACGACAAGGTCGGCTGGCACACGTCGGACACGCACCCGCTGACGCTGCGCGACGTCCGCGTCCCGGCCGACCATCTGCTCGGCGAGCGGGGCCGCGGGTACGCGAACTTCCTGCGCGCGCTCGACGAGGGCCGCATCGCGTTCGCCGCGCTCGCGACGGGCGCCGCGCAGGGCTGCCTCGAGGAGGCGCTGCGGTACGCGAAGCAGCGGGTGGTGTTCGGGCACGAGATCGGGTCGAACCAGCACGTCGCGTTCACGCTCGCGCGCATGCAGGCGCGCGTCCACACCGCGCGGCTCGCGTGGGTCGACGCCGCCCAGAAGCTCGTGCACGGCAAGCCGTTCAAGACCGAGGCGTCGGTCGCGAAGCTCGTCGGCGGCGAGGCGGCCATGGCGAACGCGCGCGACGCGTCGCAGATCTTCGGCGGCTACGGCTTCCTCAACGAGAACCCGGTCGCGCGGCACTACCGTGACGCGAAGGTGCTCGAGGTCGGCGAGGGCACCACCGAGGTGCAGCTCATGATCATCGCGAGGAGCCTGGGACTGGACGGCTGACCGCTCGGGCGCGGGCCGCCGTCGTGCGACGGCGGTCCACGCCCGGGCCGTGGTGGTGGCACCCGGCGCCGGCGGCCGGCAGCGGCGGCTGCCGGCGGTGGGAGGCGTCCGGCGGTCCTGCCGGACGGCGGCCGGCGCCGACACGTCCCAGCCGCGGCGGGGCGGTGGCCGGGACCGGGCGAGGGAGAGGAACGACATGCGCGAGGTGGTCCAGCGGGGCCTGTACTACGACGAGCTCGAGCAGGGGGTGGTCTACCGCCACCGGCCGGGTCGCACGCTCACGGAGGCGGACGACGTCCTCTTCTCGACGCTCACCATGAACCACCAGGCGCTGCACCTCGACGCCGCGTGGGCCGCGACACAGCCGTTCGGCCAGCGGCTGGTGAACTCGATGATGACGCTCTCGACGCTCGTCGGGCTGTCGGTCGGCCAGGTCACGCAGGGCACGATCGTCGCCAACCTCGGGTTCCGCGAGGTCGAGTTCCCCCGGCCGCTCTTCCACGGCGACACGCTGTACGCCGAGACGGAGGTCGTCGAGAAGCGGCTGTCCGCGTCGCGCCCCGGGCAGGGTGTCGTGACGCTCGAGCACCGCGGGTGCGACCAGCACGGCCGGCTCGTCGCCCGGGCGGTCCGGACGGCCCTGTTCTGGACCCGCGCCGCGCACGAGGAGTCGGCGGCGGCCTCGGAGGCGTCGGAGGCTTCCGGGGCCTCGGGGACGGCAGCGTCGTCGCCCCGGCCCGCCGCCGCGTCGTCGTCGCGCCCCGCGGCTGCCGACCATGCGGTTGCTGCCGCCGAGCATGTGCCTGGCTCCCGGGCTGCGGCCGAGGATGTGCCTGGCTCCCGAAACGGCGCCGAACATGTGCCTGGCTCCCGGGCTGCGGCCGAGGATGTGCCTGGCTCCCGAAACGGCGCCGAACATGTGCCTGGCTCCCGAAACCGCGCCGAACATGTGCCTGGCTCCCGAAACGGGCCGGAGTCGGGAGATAACCGCATGGTGGGCGGCGATCCGGTCGCGCGCGTCGAGCCCACCGAGCCCACCGGGCCGTCCGAGCCTGCCGGGGACGTTCGGTCGTCGGCTCGCTCTGATGTTGCGTCGTCGTCGCGCGCTGCGGCGGCCGACCATGCGGTTTCTGCCACCGAGCATGTGCCTGGCTCCCGAAACCGGCCGGATTCGGGAGACAACCGCATGTTCGGCGGCGAACCGGTCGGGTCCGCCGAGCCGTCCGAACCGGTCGAGTCCGCTGAGTCGTCCGAGTCGTCCGAGTCGTCCGAGCCGTCCGAGCCGTCCGAGCCGTCCGAGCCGTCCGAACCGGCCGAGCCCGACGAGCCGTCCGAGTCGTCCGAGCCGGTCGAGCACGGCCGGGGTCGAGGGGACGGGGGCGGGCCGATGCTGCGGGGCGTGGACGAGGAGGGGGCGTGGTGAGCGACGCGGGCGGTGCTCCGGGGGCGTGGGGCTCGGGTTTCGGGCTCGGACCGGCGCTGCTGTTCTGCCCCGGCGACCGGCCGGACCGGTTCGGCAAGGCCGCGGACCGGGCGGACGGCGTGATCCTCGACCTCGAGGACGCCGTCGCCGCGCACGCGAAGGACTCCGCGCGGCGTACCGTCGTCGAGGCGTCCGCGACGCTCGACCCGGCGCGGACGGTCGTGCGCGTCAACGCGGTGGGCACGCCCGAGCACGCGCTGGACCTTGCGGCGCTCGCGGACACGCGGCTGCGCACGGTCATGGTCCCCAAGGCGGGGCCGGAGCTGCTCGGCACGCTCGGTGCGCTCGCGACGACGCTGCCGGGCGTGCGGGTCCTCGCGCTGTGCGAGACGGCGGCGGGGGTGCTGGCGGCCCCGGACCTCGCCCGCCGGGAGGAGGTCGTCGGCCTCATGTGGGGGGCGGAGGACCTCGTCGCGTCGCTGGGCGGGACGTCGAGCCGACGGGCCGACGGCGCGTACCGCGACGTCGCGCGGCACGCGCGCGCGTCGGTGCTGCTCGCGGCGGGCGCTGCGGGCAAGGCCGCGGTGGACGCGGTGCACGTGGACGTCGCGGACCTCGACGGCCTGCGGGCCGAGGCCGAGGACGCCGCGGCGAGCGGGTTCGCCGCGACGGCGTGCATCCACCCGTCGCACGTCCCCGTGATCCGCGCGGCCTACGCCCCGACGCCGCAGCAGGTGGCCGCGGCGCGTGCGCTGCTCGCGGCCGCCGCCGCCAACCCGGGCGGCCCTGACGCGGTCTTCACGTTCGAGGGCCGCATGGTCGACGGCCCGGTCCTGCGGCACGCCGAGGCCGTGCTGCGCCGGATGGGGAGAGGTCACCATGAGCGCGTCGTGCCCGGCGTCGGCGCCGCCCCGTAGCCTCGTCCGCGTGACCGAGGCGAACGCGCAGAACCAGCACTGGACCGAAGCCTTCCCCCACCTCGCCGAGCGTGCCGCGACGCTCCTCGGCGTCGACGTCGCGACCGTCGCGCGGCACCACAAGGTCGTCCCCGGGGGGTTCCACGTGTGGACGCCGGGCCGCGGGGGCGCGCAGGCGGTCCTCGGGTTCGACGGGACGGCGTACGTGCGCGAGTCGTGCTTCACGCAGGCCCAGCTCGTGCAGGCGTTCGCCGCGGGCCAGCGCAACGACCAGGTCGTCGCGGAGCGGCCGATCAACCATGCCGCCTCGGCCGTCGCCGTCCTCCTCGCCCGGATGGGCGGGCAGGAGACCGGCACGGCGACGCCCACCGGGCCCGACGAGGCAGGGCTCGCCGCCCTCGCGGGCGCGCCGTTCGAGCAGACGACGCCCGACGAGATCGCGGCGCGGCTCGGCGAGCGTGCCGCGGGCGCCTACGCCGTGGTGGGCGTGGACCGCGCCCACGGCCCGGGACACTGGTACGTCGCCTACCGCACCGAGGACGGCGTCCAGGCGATCGACCCCATCGCGAACGCCGTGACCGCGTGGCCGCCGGCCGCCGCGGACGCCGTGCGCTGGTGGGCGACCGGCACCCCGACGACGCCGCCGCGCACCGTCGTCGTCGACGTGCGCTCGGCCCACGGCCGCCGCGTGTGGACGCAGACGACGCCGCTCCTCGCGCCGACCGCGCAGGCGTTCCTCGACTGGGTCGCGACGCTCCCCGCCGAGAAGGTCGCGAAGGGGTACACGGTCTGGCACGGCTTCTGGTGGGTCGTGCTGTCGGAGTCGGGCGACGACCTGCGCGTCGCGGTCACGGACCTCACCGCGGACGGCGTCTCGACCCTCACGTGGGACGTCGACCCGATGCTCGACACGTACCGCCAGCAGCGCGAGATGGTGGCCTTCTGCAAGGTCGGCGCGCAGAGCACCCGGTTCACGGAGACCGTGCTCGTGTACAACGACGTGTACGACGCGCCGGAGATGTACGTCGAGCGCACGCGCCCGGTCGGCGACGGGGCGTCGGGGTGGCTGGTCAAGCCCATGGCGGAGCAGCCGCGCGGCGGGACGGTCCCCGTGCCGGCCCATGAGCTCTACCGCCGGGCGCCCCACCTCGTGCGCTATCTCTCGCTGCTGCCGGGGTACCGCGCGGTCTGGTCGGGCGGCCGCACGAGCCGCATCTGGGACCCTGCCGGCGAGCTCGTGTGGGACGCGGACGCCCGCGACCGCGCGACGACGACGCCCCGGCCCGCGACCGCCGAACGGGCCGTTCCCGCCGATCCGGCCGCTCCCGCCGATCCGGCCGCGTCCACCGCCTCCACGGGTCCCGCCACGCCGACCGCGCCCGCCGCACCGGCCGCACCTGCGGCGGCCCGCGGCGCGGAGGGCTCCGCGCCGAGACCGCGGGGGAGCGCGGCGTACGAGACGGCGCGCGCGACGATCCAGGACCCGACGGCCGACGCCGCCCGCCTCCTCGCCGCGGGTCACGGCCTGCGCGACGCGTTCGCCCGCAACGAGCACGTCGTCGGGCTCCTCCCGCACGACGCCGCGCGCATCATGATCGACGCCTACCGCCGCGCCGACGACGTCGCGGCGCGCACCGGGGCGCCCGACGTCGCGCGCGAGGCGGCGTTCGCCTGGACGCGCCAGCGGTACTTCCGCGAGATCCACCCGGCGGGCGACGTCGTCGAGCGCGTCGACCGGCTCGCCGAGGACGACCCGGACGGCGCGGCGCACGTGCTGCGCGGCTGGATGCGCTTCAAGGGCTACGGGTACCCGCAGGACGCCGTCGCGTCCGTGCGCGACCACGAGGTCGCGGCGGAGCGGGGGAACGCCGACGCGCTGTTCGAGCTGTCCGTCCTCACGGCCACGGGCCAGGGCGCCGGGCCGGACCCCCAGCGGTCGCGCGACTACCTCGACCGGGCGGCCGACGCGGGTCACGGGCGCGCCCTCTACAACGTCGCCGCGCAGTACGCGACGGGCGACGGGCGACCGCGCGACGCGGCCCGCGCGCTCGGCCTCTACGTCCGCGCGGGCGAGACCGGGAACGCGCGAGCGACCTTCACGGCGGGCGTCATGACGCTCACGGGCGAGGGCACCCCGCCCGACGCTGAGCGGGCCGGTGCGCTGCTCCGCGACGCGCAGGACCAGGGCTTCGACGTGCGCGGGGCCGCCGCGGGCTTCCCCGCGGCGCTCGCCGAGCGGGTCGCCGCAGCGCTCGACCCCGCCTGAGCGGGATCGGGCGTCCGACGGCGCCCGGCCCGGCTGCCGCGCGACCGGCGCTCGGTCCGGCTGCCGCGCGACCGGCGCCCGGCCCGGCTGCCGCGCGAACGACGTCCGAGGTCGCCCGGCCCGGCCGCGCGACCGGCGTCCGACGGTGCCCGCCCGCGTGACCGGCGGACGACGGCGCCCGGGCCGGGCGGCTGCGCGACTGGCCGGGGACGCGGCGTGCCGCCTCCCCGGTCAGCCGACGCGCAGGTGCGCGACGATGCCCTCGACCTGTTCCTTCGCGTCGCCGAAGAGCATCGCCGTGTTCTCGCGGAAGAACAGCGGGTTCTGCACGCCCGCGTACCCGGTGGCCATCGACCGCTTGAAGACGACGACCTCGCCCGCCTCCCACACGTGCAGCACGGGCATCCCGGCGATCGGCGACCGGGGGTCGTCGAGCGCGGCGGGGTTCACGGTGTCGTTGGCGCCGATGACGAGCACGACGTCCGTCGCGGGTAACCGGTCGTTGACCTCGTCCATCTCGAACACGATGTCGTAGGGGACGCGCGCCTCGGCGAGCAGCACGTTCATGTGCCCGGGGAGGCGGCCCGCGACCGGGTGCACCCCGAACCGCACGTCGACGCCGCGCGAGCGCAGCAGCTCGACGAGCTCGGCCACGGGGTACTGCGCCTTCGCGACGGCCATGCCGTAGCCGGGGGTGATGACGACGCTGCGCGCGTCGCCGAGCAGGCGCGCGACCTCGTCGGCGTGGGTCTCGCGGTGCTCGCCCTGCTCGCCCGCGCTCGAGGACACCGTGCCCTCCTCGGTGCCGAAGCCGCCGAGGATGACGGAGACGAACGACCGGTTCATGGCCCGGCACATGATGTACGAGAGGATCGCACCGGAGGACCCGACGAGCGCGCCCGTGACGATGAGCAGGTCGTTGCTCAGCATGAAGCCGGCGGCGGCCGCGGCCCACCCGGAGTACGAGTTGAGCATCGAGACGACGACCGGCATGTCGCCGCCGCCGATCGACGCGACGAGGTGCCAGCCGAGCGCGAGCGCGACGACGGTCATGAGCACGAGCGGCAGGACGGACGGCGCCGCGACGAACCAGACGAGCAGCCCGACGCTCACGACGAGCGCGGCGAGGTTGAGCAGGTTGCGCCCCGGGAGCTGCAGCGGCGCGGACCGGGTGCGGCCCGAGAGCTTGAGGTAGGCGACGACGGAGCCGGTGAAGGTCACGGCCCCGACGAGCACGCCGAGGTAGACCTCGACGAGGTGCGCGGCGTCGTCCGCCCCCGCCGCGTGCGCGGTGAGGTAGGAGTTGTAGCCCACGAGCACGGCCGCGAGGCCGACGAAGCTGTGCAGGATGGCGATGAGCTCGGGCATCTGCGTCATCTCGACGCGGCGCGCGCGCCACGTCCCGACGACCGCTCCGACGAGCAGCACGCACGCGACGAGCAGCGCCGTGACGAGCACGGGACGCCGGCTCGTGTCGAGCGCGAGCACGATCGTCGCGCCGAGCGCGAGGGTCATGCCGGCGGCGCCCGCGAGGTTGCCGCGCCGCGCCGTCTCCTGCCGGGACAGGCCGGCGAGGCTGAGCACGAAGAGGAGCGCCGCGAGGACGTAGACGGCCTGGGCGACGGACGTGGGCGTCATCGGGCCACCCCCGCGGTGTCGCGGCGGAACATCCGGATCATGCGGTTCGCCACGAGGAAGCCACCGAAGATGTTGATGCTCGCGACGGTCGCCGCGACGCACGCGAGGGTCGTCACGAGCCAGTCGTCCGAGCCGATCTGCAGGAGCGCGCCGACGAGGATGATGCCGGAGATCGCGTTCGTCTGGGCCATGAGCGGCGTGTGCAGCGAGTGCGTGACGTTCGAGATGACGTAGTACCCGACGACGACGGCGAGCGCGAAGACCGTCACGTGCCCGACGAGCGAGGGCGGCGCGAACGACAGCGCGAGCGTGACGAGCACCGCGGCGAGCGCGGCGCCGACGAGCCGGCGGCGGCCGCGCAGCGCGCGCTGCTCCGCGGCGGTCGCCTCCGCGGCGGCCGCGTGCTCCGCCTCCGCCGCGCGCCGCGCCGCGGCGGCGGCCGGGTCCTCGGGCGGTTCCGCGCCTCCCGGTGGCGGCGCCGCGCTCACCGCGACGGGCGGCGGCGGCCACAGGACCTCGCCCTCGCGCGCGACGGTCATGCCGCGCTGCACGGGGTCGTCGAGGTCGAGGACGACCGTGCCGTCCTTCCCGGGCGTGAGGAGCTCGAGCAGGTGCACGACGTTCGTCCCGAGGAGCTGCGACGTGTGCTGCGGCAGGCGTCCCGCGAGGTCGGTCCACCCGAGGACGACGACGCCGCCCTCCGTCACGACCCGCTCCCCGGGCACCGTGAGCTCGCAGTTGCCCCCGCCCGACGCCGCGAGGTCGACGACGACGCTCCCGGGCCGCATGCCCGCGACCGCCTCGGCGGTGAGCGTGCGCGGCGCGCGGCCCCGCACGAGCGCGGTCGTGACGACGACGTCGGCGTCCGCGGCCTCGCGCGCGTAGACGTCGAGCGCGTGCCGCTCCTGCTCGGGCGTCAGGGGCCGGGCGTAGCCGTCGGCGTTCATCTGCTGCTGGGCCTCGGGCGCGACGACCGCGACGCCGCCGAGGGACTCGATCTGCTCGGCGGCCTCGGACCGCACGTCGAACGCGCGCACCTGCGCGCCGAGGCTCGACGCCGTGCCGACGGCCGCGAGCCCGGCGACCCCGCCGCCGATGACGAACACCTTCGCGGGCGGCGTCTTGCCGGCGGCGGTGACCTGGCCGGCGAACATGCCGCCGTACTCCTGCGCCGCCTCGACGACGGCGCGGTACCCCGCGACGTTCGACAGCGTGCTCAGCACGTCGAGCGCCTGCGCCCGCGAGATGCGCGGCACGGCGTCGAGCGCGAGGGCCGTGACCCCGACGGCGGCGAGCCGCTCGACGAGCTCGGGACGGCTGCCCGGGTAGAGCATCGCGACGAGCGTCGCGCCGGGTCGCAGGAGCGCGACCTGCGCGTCGGTCGGCGCGTTCACCGCGACGACGACGTCGGCGGACCACACGGTCGCGGCGTCGGCGGTCGTGGCCCCGGCCTGTGCGTACGCGGCGTCGTCGAACGTCGCGCGGGTCCCGGCGTCGTGCTCGACGACGACCTCGTACCCGAGGCCGACGAGCCTCTCGACCGTGCGCGGGGTGGCGGCGACGAGCCGCTCCCCGTCCGTGACCTCGCGGGGGACACCGATCCTCACGTGCTGGCTCCTGACGTCGTCGGTCGTGGCGCGCGCAGGTCGTGCCCGGGCACGGCTGCGCGTGGAGCCTATCCAGGTGCTCCCCTCCGCGTCTCGGGGTCGAAGGTCCTCGGGAGGCCCCCGGGTCGCCCCCGGGTCGCCGTCGCGGCGGGCGCCCCGGTCGGCGTGGCCGGCCGATGGGGAGCGCGCACCATCGTCGGCGCTGGCGCCGCCGGGACGGGCGCTGCAACGATCGTGGCCCGCCCTCCCGACGCGAAGGAACCCCATGCGCCGCACCCGCTCCGCCCGCCGTCTCGCCCTCGTCGCCGCCGTCGTGGCCGGTGCCGGTGCGCTCGCCGCCTGCTCGGTCGACGCGAACCTCACGGTGCCGGCGTCGAAGATCGCGACGGACGCCGAGGGCGCGCTCGCCGAGATCGGCGAGGCCGACGTCGACTGCGGCGACGGCAGCGTGGACCTCGTGGACGGCGAGGTGGTCGAGTGCGCGCTGACCGACCCGGCCACGGGGAGCGTCTTCGACCTCACGGTCACGCTGTCCGAGGTCGACGGCACGGCCTACCACGTGGACGTCCAGGTCGCGGACGCGCCGCGCGCCTGACCCGCCGCGCGCCTGACCCGCCGCCGCTCGGCGCGCGCCGCCCGACCCGCAGCTGCCCGGCGCGTCGGGCAGGTCGCCCGGCCGGCGCAGTGCCTAGAGGTCGCCCTTGCGCTGGAGGTAGCGCATCGCCGCCCAGCCGAAGGGGATGCGGGCCCAGTAGGTCGCGACGCGGAACAGGACGGTGACCGACGCGGCGATGGCCGCGGGGACGCCGGCCGCCGTGAGGCCCGCGGTGAGCGCGAGCTCGATCGTGCCGAGGCCGCCGGGCGTCGGGACGGCGGCACCGGCGGCGTTGCCGACGAGGTAGATCACCGCGACGTCGACGAGCGAGAGCTCCTGGCCGAACGCCGCGAGCGCGGCGTCGAAGGCCAGCACGTACCCGAGCGTCATGACGACGTTCCCGCCGAGGCCGACGGCCAGGCGTCCGGGCTGGCCGAGCATCTCGGACAGCCGCGGCCACACCTGCTGCACGGTCGGCCGGAGCTTCGCGACGGCCCACGTGCGGACCGCGGGCACGAGGAGCGTCGCGAGCACGGCGAGCGCAACGCCGCCGATGGCGAGCAGCACGGTCGTCGACGGGAGCTGCACGAGGCCGCCCTCGCCCGTGAACGTCGACAGCACCACGAGGATGAGGATCGTCACGACGAACTGCGACACCTGGACGAGCGCGACGGTCGCGACGGCCACGGGGGTCGGGACGCCGCGCTTGGTGAGCAGCCTCAGGTTGAGGGCCGCCGGGCCGATGCCGGCGGGCGCGGCGAGCGCGACGAAGGACCCCGCGGCCTGGGTGAGCGTCGTGCGGACCATCGGGATCCGCGTGGGGGAGAACGCGACGAGCGTGAGCGCCGCGCCGACCCACGTGAGGACGCCGAGGAGGAACGAGACGGCCGCCCACCAGGGGTTCGCCTCCTGGACGGCCTCGGTGATCTGGTCGAAGTTGATCGTCGTGATGACGACGGTCACGGCGACGATCGTCAGCGTGAGCGTGAGGACCGTGCGCGCCCCGAACCGCGTGATGCGCTGGGGCTCGACGTCGGCCTCGGGCAGGCGCTCGACGAGCGCGGCGCGCAGCTCCTTGAGGAGCTCCTTGTCCTGGCGCATCTCCTCGCGCGTGCTCGCTGGGAGCGCGACGGACTGCAGGAGCGGCCCGATCGCGGCGATGTCGTCGTCGGGCAGCACGCTGACGGCCGACTCGACCGTGCGTCGGGCGCCGACGCGCAGCGCGAGCAGCGCGACCATCTGCGCGAGGTCCATGCGCCGCGCGAGCTCCGACGACGCGATGTCGCCCTGCTCCCAGCCCGTGAGCCAGACCTCGGGGGCGCCCGTGGCGGGCTCGCGCGAGACGAGCACGACGTCGGACGTCAGGGCGCGGTGCGCGATGCCCGCGGCGTGCGCGAGCGTGAGCTGGCGCCACGCCTCGTTGAGCACCGAGTCCGTGAGGTCGTCCGCCGGGAGGTCGCGCAGCGACACGGCCCCGGACGCGTGCTCCTGCACGAGGACCATGGAGTCGGCCGACTCCGCGACGCCCAGGAGGCGCGGCGTGCGCACGCCCGCGGCGCGCGCCGCGTAGTGCAGCAGGGCCGTGCGCTCGGCGGCGGCGCGCAGCGAGATCGCCGTGCGGCCCTCGATCCCGCGCAGGCGCAGGGACCGCCAGAACCGGGTGAGGAAGCCGACGACCTGCCGGTCGCCGTCGAGCACCACGACGTCGCGGCGCTCGCCGTCCTCGCCGAGCATCGCGTAGACGCGGTTGTCGCCCGCACGGGTCAGCGCGATGGCGGCCGGGTCGGACGGGGCCGCCTCGCCGGGGGTCGTGCCGTCGGCCGGGGCGGCGTCGGCGGGTGCGGCGCCGTCGGCGGTGGACGCGGGCGACGACCCGTTCGCGGGCGCCGGGCCCCCGAGGTGGCGGCGGGCGAGCGTCGCGTCGGCGGTGAGGACGGTCCCGGCGTCGTGCTCCGCGCCCGGCGCGCGCAGGACGCCGACGTGCACCTCGGACGTGATGTGGCCCTCGGCGTCGACCTCCGTGATGGGGTCCTCCGCGGCCTCGGCGAGCTCGTCGTCGTCGGTGACGTCGCGCACGCGCACGAGCGCGACGGGCGCGAAGCCCGCGCGCCGCACGCCCGCGACGAGCTCCGGACCGTACGCGCGCTCGCTGCGCACGCCGGAGACGTAGCGCACGGCGAGCCCGGCGATGCGGCCGATGAGGACGGCGATGATGATGCCGGGCAGCGACACCTGGCCCGTGACCAGCACGACGCCGATCGCGACGAACAGGAGGTTCCACGACCAGGCGACGGTGCGGCGCCGCGTGCGCGACCCGGCGGCCGTGAGGAGGCCGGAGAGCGCGGCGACGTAGCCCGGGATCGTCAGGCGCCACTGGCCCTGCGTGAAGACCGAGAGCCCGCGGACGAGCTCGTCGGAGCCCCACGTGCGCACGGCGAGCACAACGAGCACCGCCAGGAGGAGGCCGAGCGCGGCGGCGACGATCGCCTCGACGATCTGGCGCCCGAGACGGCGCACGCCGAGCTCGACGAGCACGGCCGTCGGGACGAACAGGGTCACGAGGCCCTCGAGCACCGCGACGGGGAGGAACAGCACGCGCGCGAGGACGTCGGAGAAGTTCTGCACGTCCTCGGCGACGCCCTCGGTGGTGCCGTGCGCGAAGACCGACATGAGCATGAGCAGCGCGACGCCCGCCGCGCACAGCACGAGGTTGACGACGTCGCTGGGGTGGCGCACGCGCGACTCGGCCGTGTCGACGACGCGGACCGTGCCCTCGTCGGCGGGCTCGCGCCGCGCGAGCAGGGCTTCGAGCGCGCCGGTCTGGGCCCTCGGCTCGACGCGCTGCGTCTGGCCCGAGAGGCTTCCCACCTCGACCACGGACCCGGTGGGCGGGTGGCCCTCGGGCGGCTCGTGGGCAGGCGCTGACATGGCTGCGAGTCTATGGCGGGAGACCCGGGCAGGCGCGGTATTTGGCCGATTCCTCCGGGTGATTCGACCGCTTCGCCCGACCTCGGACGGGGGAACGCGCCGTGTCGCCGGGCGAGTGTGAGGAAGCCCTCCCTAGCATGGGGACGTTCTGACCGTCCGCGTCGAGCGACCGGACGACGTGCGGACCGGGAGGTCGCGATGACGCGTGGCACGACGGCGGAGGACCGCAACCCGTTCCGCAGAGTGTGGTGGCTCCCGGTCGTGCGCGGGACGCTGCTCGTCGTCCTGGGTCTGCTGCTCATGATCGAGCCGCTCGAGCAGCTGGGGACGCTGCGCGTCGTGCTCGGCGCGTTCCTCGTGGCCGACGGCGTGCTGGTGGCGGTCCAGGGGTTCGTGCACCGGCACCAGGTGGGCTCGGCGTGGTGGCTCGCGCAGGCGGGCGTCAACGTCGTGTTCGGCGTCGTCGTCGCGCTGTGGCCCGACCTCACGCCCACGGCCCTCTACTACGTGCTCGCCGTGTGGGTGCTCGTGCTCGGCATCACGACGATCGCCGGCGCGGCCGCGCTCGCGCGCAACCGCGACCTCGGGTGGGCGTGGATGCTCGCCGTGGGCATCGTGTCCGTGCTGTTCGGCGTCCTGCTCGTCACGCGGCCGCTCGACGCGTTCGACGTGCTGCGCCTCGTGACGGTCGTCTTCGCGCTCTACGCGTTCGTCACCGGGGCGGTCCACGTCGTGTCGGGGTTCGCCGTCCGCGCGGTGGCGCGCGAGCTCGCGGAGCTGCGCGCGCAGGCGGTCGCGGCGGGCGTCGTCGTGACGGGCGGGTCGGTGCTCGGGGCGGCCGCCGCGCGGCCCGACGTCGCGGCGCCGGCCGCGCGCCCCGCGCCGGAGCCCCCGGACGGGGGGACCTCGTCGGAGGGCGAGGCCACGCCGCCCGCGGGCCTCGACGAGCCCGAGGTCACCGGTCGCGACGTCACCGGTCGTGACGTCACCGGTCGCGACGTCACCCGTCCCGACGTCGCCCGTCCCGACCTCGCGGAGCGGGCCGCGGAGGAGCCGGAGGCCGGAGAGCCGCCGGCCCGGCCGGCGTCCTCCTGACGGGCCCGGACCGGCCGCGGGGAGGCGCAGTTCGCGAGCCTCCTCGTGCCGCACGACCTCGCCGTCGTCGACCTGCTCGCCGACCGCATCGCGGTGCTCTACCGCGGGCGCCTCGTCGAGGAGGGACGGGCGCCGGGGGTGGCGCGGCGGCGTCGGGAGCACGAACGGGTCGTGAAGATCTCGGTGAGGTGCCACCGCGCCGCGCGCGGGACGGGGCCCGACGCGCGAGACTCGCCGCGTGACGACTCCTCAGGACGCCCGGTCCCAGCGTGCGGCGCGCGTCGAGCGCGCCGTGACGGGCGTGGTCGTCGGGGTCCTGGGCCTCGCGCTCGTGGGGTTCGTCGTCGCCGTCATCGGATACCACGCGATCATCGGCGGGTGGGCGGCGCAGCGCGAGGCCGCGGCGTCGCCCGCGACCGCCACCGGGTCCTCCGAGGCCGCGCCCGGCGCGGGCGACGGCCGGTCGGTCGAGGGCGTCGACCTGAGCAACGAGGCCTACCGGCAGCGGGTGGGCTCCGCCGAGGCGCACGCCGAGGCGGCGCGCTCGCTGCCGGAGGTGCGGGCGGCGCTCGACCCGCTCGCGACCGGGGACCCGGTCGCGCACGAGGACGTCGTGGACGCGCTCGTCGACGCGGGCTTCGAGAGCGTCCAGGTGAGCGAGGGGACCGCCGCGACCGACGTCGGGCCGACGACGCTCGGCGTCGGGGTCGGCGTGCCGGGCGGCTGCGTCTACGGGGCCGTGGGGCCCGAGGGCGTCACGCTCGAGGCGGGCGGCCCGATCGCCGACGGCGGGTGCCTGGCGATGCCGGCGCACTGAGGCGCGTCACGCGAGGCCGAGCGCCTGCTTCCACTCGAGCGGCAGCACGGAGTAGCCGACGAACGCGACGACGTCGAGCAGCGTGTGCGCGACGACGAGCGGCATGACGCGGTGCCGTCCCCAGCGCGACGTGTAGAACCACGAGAAGACGACGCCCATGACGACGTTGCCGACGAACGGCCCGAAGCCCTGGTACAGGTGGTACGACCCGCGCAGCAGCGAGCTCGCGACGACGAACTTCACGCGCCCCCACCCGAGGTCGCGCGTGCGCTCGTAGAGGTACCCGACGGCGATGACCTCCTCGAGCAGCCCGTTCTGCAGCGCGGCGAGCACGAGCACCGGCACGGTCCACCACGCGGCGTTGAGCGCGGCCGCCTGCACCTCGACCGTGATCCCGACGGCCCGGCCGAGCAGGTAGAACGCGAGGCCGGGGACGCCGATCGCGGCGGCGAGCGCGAAGCCCCAGCCGAGGTCGCGCAGCGGGCGGGCGCCGTCGAGCCCGATGGCCCGGACGGCCGAGCGCCCGCGCGCGCTGAGCAGGTAGAGCGCGAGCGCGACGGGCAGGAGCGCGAAGAAGATCCCGACGAGCTGGTACGTGAGGTCCAGGTACGGGCGCGCGGACCGGCTGACGTTGAGGCTCGTCGACTGCTCGCCGAGGGGCGTGCCGGCCGTGAGCCGCGCGACGATGCTGATGAGCGCGTAGACCGCCGACTTCCCGAGGCTCAGGCCGAGGACGATCCAGATCTCCGCGCCGATGCGGCGCCGTGCGGCGCGGTCCGGGCGAGCGGGAGCGGTCGTCGCGACGTCGGCCGCCGTGGCGGTGGTCGTCGCGCCGGCGGGCTCGGGCGTCGGGTCGAGGGCGGGCACCGTCCGGTTATAGCACCGCTGCCCGGACGTCACCTCGACGTCTCCTGGGAGCCGGCTCCCCTCCGCGCGGCAGGCGGCAGGCGGCAGGCGGCAGACGTCGGGCGTCAGGCGTCGCGCGGCGGCCGGCCGGGACGGCGCGACGGGCCGAGGTCGCGGGGGAGGCGCCCGGCGTCCGACAGCGCGCGCCGCAGCAGCATGTCGATCTGGGCGTTGACGCTGCGCAGGTCGTCCGCCGCCCAGCGGGCGAGCGCGTCGTGCACGGCGGGGTCGAGGCGCAGCAGCACCGACCGGCGCTGGGCGGCCCGGCGCGGACGGCTCGTGGCCTCGTCCGCGCCCGGCGCCTCCGTGCGGGACTGCTCCGCGCCCGGCGGCGTCCCGTCGGGCGCGCCGGTGCCCGGCGACGGCTGCTCGCCGTCGCCGGGCACGGCCGGGTCGCGGGGCGTCACTGGTAGAGCGACCCCGTGTTGACGACGGGCGTCACGCGGCTGTCGCCGCACAGCACGACGAGCAGGTTGGAGACCATCGTGGCCCGGCGCTCGTCGTCGAGCGTGACGATGTCCTCCGCCTCCAGGCGCGAGAGCGCGTCCTCGACCATGGAGACGGCGCCCTCGACGATGCGCGAGCGGGCCGCGATGATCGCGCCGGCCTGCTGGCGCTGGAGCATCGCCTGGGCGATCTCGGGCGCGTAGGCGAGGTTGGAGATGCGCGCCTCGATGACCTCGACGCCCGCCACGACGACGCGCTCCGCGACCTCGGCCGCGATCTCGGCCGAGACGACCTCGGTCGCGCCGCGCAGCGAGTCCTCGCCGGCGTCCGCGTCGTCGTACGGGTGGGCCATGGCCACGTGGCGCAGCGCGGACTCGGCCTGCACGACGACGAAGTCGTCGTAGTCCTCGACGGCGAAGCTCGCCTTGGCGGTGTCCGCGACCTGCCACACGACGATCGCGGCGATGTTGATCGGGTTGCCGTCGGCGTCGTTGACCTTGAGCTCGCTCGTCTCGAAGTTGCGCACGCGGACCGACACGCGGCGGCGGGTGCTCAGCGGCACGGTCGCGACGAGGCCCGTGCGGCGGATGGTGCCGAGGTAGCGGCCGAAGAACTGGACGACGACCGTCTCGCCGGGGTTGATCACGGCGACGCCGGTGGGGACCAGGACGCCGACGCCGAACAGCACGACGCCCGCGGTGATGAGCACGCCGGGGTTGCCCGCCTCGGCGGCCGCGGCGACGACGAGGCCCACGCCGCCGAGCAGGAGCAGGACGCTGAGCGCGATCACGCCGGCCGCGCCCCCGGCGCCGAACGACCACGCGGGCCGCTCGGTGACGTCGACCCGGGTGCCGGAGTGGCCGACGGGGCGACCCGTCGGCTCTCCGCCCACGGACTCCTGCGGGGGTGCTGCGCTCTCGCTCACGGACGCCGTCCTCTCGTGCGGCCCACGGGCCGCTTCTCGATGTATAGCAAAGTGATATCACATTAGTGCCCGGTCGCTCCAGGGGGTTGTCGCCGGCCGTCGTGCGTGCCATGCTGTGCAAACAGGTTTGCAGCGCAAACTACTCTGCACGTCCCGCCAGCGGCGTCCGCGCCCCGTCCCGTGAGGTCCTCATGCCCAGCGACCCGACCGCCCCCGGCGACCGCGACCCGGCCCCGACGCACGCCGACCCGGCCGAGCCGGTCGCGGGTGCCGCACCGGCGTTCGACCCGGCCGAGACGTTGCGCCTCATCCAGGTGCAGCAGGACCGTGCGCGCGCCGCGACCGAGCCCGACGGCCGGCTGCTCTACCTCGCGTGGGGGATCGCGTGGCTCGTCGGCTACCTGTGCCTCTTCCTCAGCGCCGGCGCGGACGGCCAGGCGGCGCCCTGGGCGTTCGTCGTCTTCTCGGGCGCGATCGTCTCGGCGGTCGCGTTCACGATCGTCCACTCCGTCACGCGCACGGCGGGCACGCGCGGGGTCAGCGCGCGGACCGGGGCGTTGTACGGCTGGTCGTGGATGCTCGGGTTCCTCACGCTCGGACTCGTCCTCGGCGGGCTCGCGCGCGCCGGGGCCTCCGAGGAGGTCATGGCCCTCGCGAGCAACGCGTTCGCGTGCGTCGTCGTCGGCCTCCTGTACCTCGGGGGCGCCGCGGCCTTCCAGGACGTGCGCCTGTTCGTCCTCGGCGTGTGGATCCTCCTCGTCGCGGCCGTCGCGACGTACGCCGGGCTGCCGCTCACCTACCTCGTCATGGCGGCGCTCGGCGGCGGGGGCTTCCTCGTCATGGCCGGGATCGAGCACGCCCTGCGAGCACGACGGCGCAGCGTCGCCGCCCGCTGCGTGGGCACCGTCGGCGGGTCGGGGGAGGCGGTCGATGCCTGACGCCGAGCTCGACACCGTCATCCACGCCCCCGCCCGGCTGCGCGTCGTCGCGACGCTCGCCGCGCTCGGCGCCGGGGACGAGCTGTCCTTCCCCAAGCTCCAGAAGCTGCTCGACATGACGGCAGGCAACCTCTCGACCCACCTGCGCAAGCTCGAGGACGCGGGCTACGTCCGCGTCACCAAGACCCACGAGGGCCGCACGCCGGCCACCTACCTCGCCCTCACGCGGCGCGGGCGCGACGCGTTCGAGGACTACACCACCGCCCTGAACACCCTCCTGAGAGGAGCCGGCGCATGAGCGCCCAGCGCACCGACCCCGACCGTCCCGTGGTCCTCGCGGACCGCGTCACCAAGCGCTTCGGCGAGGTGGTCGCCCTCGACGACGTGTCGCTCGCCGTCGGCGCCGGCGAGCTCGTCGGCATGCTCGGCCCGAACGGCGCCGGGAAGTCGACCCTGCTCTCCCTCGTCAGCGGGCAGCGCAAGCCCGACGCCGGCACCGTCCGGCTGTTCGGCGGCGACCCGCGCGACGCCCGCAGCCGCGTCTCGCTCGGCATCACGCCGCAGGAGACGGGCCTGCCCGCGACGCTCAAGGTCCGCGAGGTCGTGGACTTCGTCGGCGGGCACTACCCCGACCCCGTCCCGACCGGCGAGCTGCTCGACCAGTTCGGCCTCACCGAGCTCGCGCGGCGCCAGACGGGGGCGATGTCCGGCGGGCAGAAGCGCCGCCTCGCGGTGGCCCTCGCGCTCGTCGGCCGCCCGCGCGTCGTCCTGCTCGACGAGCCGACCACCGGTCTCGACGTGAGCGCGCGGCAGGCGCTGTGGGACGCCATCCGGGCGTACCACGCCGACGGCGGGACGGTCCTCCTCACGAGCCACTACCTCGAGGAGGTGCAGGCGCTCGCGGAGCGCGTCGTGGTCATCGACCAGGGCGTCGTCCGGGCCGACGACTCGCTCGGGACGATCCTGCGCCGGGTCGCGCTGCGCCGCGTCGTCGTGCGGTCGTCGGACGACCTGGCCGGGCGGCCGGGCGTCGTCCGCGCGGAGCGTCTCGGCGACGGCAAGCAGGAGCTCTACACGCCCGACGCCGACGCGCTCGTCCGCGAGCTCGTCACCTCGGGCACGGACTTCCACGACCTCGAGATCCGCGGCGCGAGCCTCGAGGAGGCGTTCGAGCAGATGGTCGCGCACGGCCACGCGCCGGAGCGCGCGACCACCGGCATCCCCACGACGACGGACGGAGCACGGCTGTGAGCACCACGACCGCCACCAGCACGACGGGGTCCGCTCCCCGCCGGGGCACCCCCACGGCGCCCGGCCCGGCACGACTCACCTGGCTGCACCTGAAGTACCAGTTCCTCGAGACGGTGCGCGTGCCGATCGCCGTCCTCGGCAACCTGCTCTTCCCTGCGCTCGCGATGTTCTTCTTCGTCGTGCCGCAGGAGGCGGTCGCGGGCGACCCCGTCGCCGCGACGACCGCCGTCGCGTCGCTCGGGCTCTTCGCGATCTGCTCCGCGAGCCTGTTCACCTACGGGCTCGGCGTCGCCGAGGACCGCCAGCTCCCGTTCGACCCGTTCCTGCGCTCGCTGCCCGCGGGGCCGGCGCCGCGCATGGTCGCGCGCGTCCTCAACGGCGGGATCTTCTCGCTCTTCGGCGTCGTGCCGCTCGTCCTCATCGGCTGGCTCTTCACGGAGGCCGCCGTGACGGCGCCCGAGCTGCTCGCCGGCGTCGGGACCGTCCTCCTCGTGTCCGTCCCGTTCGTCCTGCTCGGCATGGCGATCGGCTACTCGCTCACGGCCAAGGCGGCGCTGCCGGTCGTGCAGGTCATCCTGTTCCCGCTCGCGTTCGCCGGCGGCCTGTTCGTGCCCCCGGCGTTCTTCCCGCCGTGGCTCGACGCGATCTCGCTCGCGACGCCGACCCGCGCCGGCCGCGACCTGCTCGTGCAGGCGCTCACCGGCGAGCCCGCGAACGCCTGGGCCTGGCCGGTGCTCCTCGGCTGGACGGTCGCGTTCGCCGCGCTCGCCGTGTGGGCGTACCGCCGCGACGAGGGCCGCCGCTTCCGCTGACCCGACGCCGCCCGCCGCCGGCACGACCCGGCGGCGGGCGCGCGCTCAGCCCGCGCGGCGCAGGCGCAGCGAGTTCCCGACGACGAGCACCGAGCTCGCGGCCATCGCCGCGCCCGCGATCATCGGGTTGAGCAGCCCCGCCGCCGCGAGCGGGATCGCCGCGACGTTGTACGCGAACGCCCAGAAGAGGTTCTGCTTGACGACCCGCAGCGTGCGGCGCGAGAGCCGGATCGCCGTCGCGGCGCTGCGCAGGTCGCCCCGCACGAGCGTGAGGTCGCTCGCCTCGATCGCGACGTCCGTCCCCGTGCCCATCGCGAGCCCGAGGTCCGCGGTCGCGAGCGCCGCGGCGTCGTTCACGCCGTCGCCGACCATCGCGACGACGCGGCCCTCGCGCTGCAGCCGCGCGACGACGTCGACCTTCTGGTCGGGCAGCACGCGCGCGACGACGTCCCCATCCGCGATCCCGACGGCGCGCGCCGCCTCGCGGGCCGCGCCCTCGCCGTCGCCCGTGAGCAGGTACGGGCGCAGCCCCAGCTCCTTGAGCTCGCGCACCGCCTCGGCCGACGTCGGCTTCACCGGGTCGCGCAGCACGAGCACCGCGCGCGCCGCGCCGTCCCACGCCACGACGACGGCGCTCGCCCCCGTGCGCTCGGCGTCGGCGAACGCGGCGTCGAGCACCGGCGCGGTCGTGACGCCCTGGCCCGCGAGCCACGCCGGCTGCCCGACGAGCACGCGCCGCGCGGTGAGCCCCCCGCCCCCGCCGACGGAGAGGCCCGAGTGCGCCGTCCGCACGACCGCCTCCACGCCGCCGCCCGCGGTGCTGCGGAAGTCGAACGCCTGCAGCGAGCCGACCCGGACGCCGTCGGCCCCCACCGCGGTCGTCCCGACCCCCGCGTCCGCCGCGTCGGACGCCGCCCGCGCCGCCGCGGCGACCGCCCGGGCGATCGGGTGCTCGCTCAGCGCCTCGACCGCGCCCGCGTGGCGCAGCGCGTCGAGCGCGTCCGGCGCCCCGGGCGCGGCGCCCGCGGACGACAGGTCGAGCGTGCCCGACGGCGCCACGACCGCCTCGACCGCCATCGCGCCCTGCGTCACCGTGCCGGTCTTGTCGAGCACGACCGTGTCCACGCGCCGCGTCGACTCGAGGATCTCCGGCCCCTTGATGAGCACGCCGAGCTGGGCGCCGCGGCCCGTCCCGACGAGCAGCGCCGTCGGGGTCGCGAGACCGAGCGCGCACGGGCACGCGATGATGAGCACCGCCACCGCCGCGGTGAACGCGAACTGCGTCCCGGCGCCCGCGAGCAACCAGCCGACGAGCGTCGCCACGGCCAGCACGAGCACGATCGGCACGAACACGGCCGAGATCCGGTCCGCGAGCCGCTGGACCGGCGCCTTGCCCGTCTGCGCCTGGGCGACGAGGCGGCCGATCTGGGCGAGCGTCGTCTCCTCGCCCACGCGCGTCGCGCGCACCAGCAGGTGGCCTGACGTGCTCACCGTCGCGCCCGTGACGTCGTCGCCCGGCGTCACGTCCACCGGCACGGGCTCGCCCGTGAGCAGCGACGTGTCGACCGCGCTCGACCCCTCCAGCACGACGCCGTCCGTCGCGACCTTCTCGCCCGGCCGCACGACGAACACGTCCCCGACCGCGAGGTCCGCGACCGGGACGCGGTCGGTCACGTGCGCGCCGTCCGGCCCGACGACGGGCGTGCCGTCCGACGCCACGCGCACGCGCTCCGCGTCCTTCGCGCCCAGCTCGAGCAGCGAGCGCAGCGCGTCGCCCGCGCGCCGCTTCGAGCGGTGCTCCGCGTACCGGCCCGCGAGGAGGAACGTCGTCACGACCGCGGCGACCTCGAAGTAGAGCTCCGGCGGGCCCATGTGGTCGCGCGACGGGACGAGCGTGGGCTGCATGCGCATCCCGATCTCGCCCGCCCCGCCCAGCAGGAGCGCCCACAGCGACCAGAGCGTCGCCGCGACCACGCCGAGCGACACGAGCGTGTCCATCGTCGACGCGCCGTGCCGGGCCGCGCGCGCCGCCGCGGTGTGGAACGGCCACGCCGCCCACGTGACGACCGGCAGCGCGAGCGCCGCGACGACCCACTGCCACGCCGGGAACTGCAGCGCCGGGATCATCGACACCGCGACCACCGGCACCGTGAGGACCGCCGCGACGCGCAGCCGGCGCAGCAGGTCCGTGCCGCGGTCGCGCGTCGGCTCCGGCGCCGGGGTGGTCGGGGTCGGCGTCGGGGTGACCGGGGTCGGGGCGGCGGGGACGGGGGCGGCGTCGGTGCTCGGGCTACCCTCCGCGCCGCTCGTTCCTCGCGTCGCTCCCGCCAGGCCCGCCACGCCCTTCGCCTCCGACGCCGCCCCCGTCCCCGCCTCCGCTGCCGTCTCGCCACCCGGGTCCGCCGAGGTCGAGCCGCGGTCTGCCGAGGTGGAGCCCTGGTGGGCCGAGGTCGAGACCTCGTCGGTCGAGGTAGAGCCCTGGTCTTCTGGGGTAGAGGGCTGGTCGGTCGGGTTGGGGAGGGGGCGGCGGGTCGTGACGCGGGCGGTGTAGCCGGCCTTCTCGACGGCGGCGACGAGGTCGGCGTCGGAGACGTCGGCGGCGAGCGCGACGTGCGCGGTCTCGAGGGGGAGGTTGACCGTCGCCGTGACGCCGTCGACGCGGTTGAGGCGCTTCTCGACCCGCGCGACGCACGACGCGCACGTCATGCCCTCGATCGCGAGGTCGACCTCGGCGAGGGGGACGGGAGCGGCGCCGGGCGCTGCGGGCGGGCTGGACTGCGCGGTCATGGGGGTGACTCCTCGACGGTTCGTGGCGGTGTCACCGGCGGGTCCGGGGTGGCGGACGGCGCGGCGGGGCACCGGGCCCGGTGGGGCGGCGGTGCGGCGCGGAGGGCCCGGGTCGCGCGGGCGACGGTCGGCGGGCGGTCCGCGGGGTGCTGCTGCGGTGCCCGACGCCGGGGCCGCCTCGTGCGGTCGAGGCGCGGCCCGGCGTCGGGCACCGTGGCGGTGCGACGGTCGGCGGCGGGACGCGGCCCCGCCGCCGGGAGGTCACGCGCGGGGCGGGACCTGGAGGTCGTAGGTCTTCGTGGCGGGGGCGTCGTCCTCGGCCGAGGACGACCCGCAGCCGCACGCGCAGTCGTGGGCGGCCTGCTTGTCGGACGCCTGCTCGGCGTACTGCGCGGCGAGCGCGTCCTGCTGGACCTCGAGCGAGGCGACCTCGTACCCGGCCTCGTCGACGGCCTCGCGGAGCGCGGCCTCGTCGAGCGGGTCGTCCGAGAAGACGGTGACCTCGGAGGCCTCGCCGACGCGCAGCTCGACGCTCACGTTCTCGACGCCGGGGACGGCCTCGAGGTCCTTCGTGACGTGCGCGACGCAGTTGCCGCAGGTCATGCCGGTGACGCCCAGGGTGGTGACGGTGCTCATCGTGCTCCTCGGTCGTGGGTGCGGGTGGTGCGGGGTGGTGCGACGTGCTGCCGACGGCGCGGGCTCAGCTGCGGACGAGGCGGGCGATCGCGTCGGCCGCCTCCTTGACCTTCGCCGCGCCCTCCTCCTCGGACTGCCGGGCGGCGTCGACGACGCAGTGCCCGAGGTGGTCCTCGACGAGCCCGATGCTCACGGCCTGCAGGGCCTTCGTCACGGCGGAGACCTGCGTGAGGATGTCGATGCAGTACACGTCCTCGTCGATCATGCGGGCGATCCCGCGCACCTGCCCCTCGATGCGGCGCATGCGCTTGAGGTACGCGTCCTTGTCGGACGCGTAGCCGTGCGGGCCGGAGTGCTCCGCGTGGTCCACGGCGGGCGCCTCGGTCGTGCCGGTCATGTGCTCCTCCTCGTCCCGGGACGCGGCACCGCCGCTCGTCGGTCCGGCGTCCTCCGCCGGAGCCTCCACTATACCCCCGCCGGGTATGAACGTCAGCAGCACCGCCCTCGGGCATGACACATGTCCTGCCCGACCCGTGACGGGGTGCAGGCGGATCCGTGACGCCGCGCACTGCCGCCGCGCACGAGCGGGGGAGACGCTGGAGGGGCCACGACACGAGAGGACGGCCATGACCGACATCGTCACCGGACTGCAGGACTTCACCCTGGGACTCCCGCCCCTGCTGCGGTGGGTCGGCGTCCTGCTGGCCGCCGCGATCCCCTACGTCGAGGCCGAGGGAGCAGCGGTCCTGGGCGTCGTCGCGGGCATCAACCCGTTCGTCGCCATCCCCGCCGCCGTCGTCGGCAACGCGCTGGCGCTGGCGCTCGTCGTCTGGGTGATCGGCGCGGCCCGCTCGGGGATCACGCGGGGCCGGACCATCGAGACCAACCCCAAGCGCCAGCGCATGCGCCGCGTGTTCGACCGCTACGGCGTGCCGGGCGTGAGCCTGCTCGGTCCCCTGCTCCTGCCGAGCCACGTCACGGCCGCGGCCATGGTCGGCTTCGGCGCGCCCAAGGCGCGCGTCTTCACCTGGGGCGTCGTCGCCGTCGCGCTCTGGGCCGTCGTGCTCGGCGTGCTCGTGCACCTCGGCGTCCAGGCGGCCGCGGGCTGACGTCGCCGACCGGCACCGGCAGCTCGGCGCCTGCCGGGCGCCGGTCGGCGGGCACCCCTCGACGCGCCCGGGGTCACGGCTGCATCACGATCCCCGTGCTCGCCGCGCGGCCCGCCGAGGCCCGACCTAGCCTCCCTGCATGAGGACGCGAACCACGACGACGTGGCGGGGGGCCCGCGCCGCCCTCGCGTCGCTCGCGCTCGGCGCGGGGCTCGTCGCGGTCGCGCCACCGGCGAGCGCGTGCGCGTGCGGAGGCTTCGTCGACAGCCCGGCGTACGACACGTCGGTCGCCTCCGAGACCGCCGTCCTGCAGTGGGACGGGGAGACCGAGACCGTCCTCCTCGAGCTCGAGACGCTGTCGAACGCGCCGGAGATCGGGCTGCTGCTCCCCACGCCCGCGCCGGCCGAGGTCGCGCTCGCCGACCCGGAGGTGTTCCGCGAGCTCGACGAGATCACCGCCCCGCGCGCCGTCGTCTCCGACTACCGCTGGTGGCCCGAGCTCGGGTTCGGCTCCGGGTCCGACGGCGCGGGCGGCTCGCCGGGCGTCGAGGTGCTCTCCGAGGTGCGGCTCGGCCCCCTCGACGTGACCACGCTCGCCGCGAAGGACACCCGCTCGCTGAAGGCCTGGCTCGACGAGCACGGCTTCCAGCTCCCCGACTCGGTCCGGTCGGCCCTCGAGCCCTACGTCGAGGAGGGGTGGTCGTTCGTCGCGGCGCGGCTCGCCCCCGAGCACGCGACGACGTTCGACGGCACCCTCGACCCCCTGCGCGTGACGTTCCCGAGCGACGAGCTCGTCTACCCGATGCGCATGTCGCGCGCGGCCGACGACGTGCAGCGCACGCGCACGTACGTCCTCGCCGAGGGCCGCACGGACCGGGCGGACGCGACGGCCGACCTCGAGGCGCCCGTCCTGCGGTTCGCCGGGCGCGTCGACCCCGCGACGGTCGGGAGCGAGGAGCTCGCGGCGCTCCTGGCGGCGGGGGACTACGTCACCGCGCACGAGCAGACGTTCACCGAGCCGGGCGAGCAGATCGTCTCCGACTTCGTGTTCGCGGCCGCCGCGTCGGACGCCGCGTACGCCCCGACGTACGCCGTCGTCGCGGACAAGCGGATCGGGCCGTTCTTCGCCGGGCCCGTGCTCGCGTTCGGCGGGGTGCTGGCCCTGTCGGTGCTGGTCGTGTGGGGCGTCCGACGGCACCACGCGCCCGCCCACGTCCCCGCGCCGCGACCGGTGCGCGTCTGACGCGTCTCGCCCGTCGCGGGTGATCCCGGCGCAGGGCGGGCGAAACGCACGGTTCGCCGCGACACGCACCAAACCCGGGTGTTTCATGAGGGGCACAGCGGGACGCGAGCCCGACCCGTCACCCCAGGCGAGAGGTGCACCATGTCGACGCAGGACCCCATCCTCACCGCGTTCTCCACCACAGCCAAGCAGGTCTGGTACTGGCCGGTCCTGCGCGGCGTCCTCGCGATCGTCCTCGGCATCGTGGCGATCGCCTGGCCGACGATCACGGCGTCCGTGATCATCTGGGTGATCGGCATCTTCGCCGTCGTCGACGGCCTCGTCGAGATCGTCGAGGGGATCCGCCGTCGCGGCACCGGCAACGGGACCGCGTTCCTCGTGACGATGGGCGTCATCAGCCTCGGGGTCGGCGTCGTCCTGCTCGTGTGGCCGGGCAAGACCGCGGAGGTGCTCACGTGGATCGTCGGCTTCTGGGCCGTGGTCTACGGGCTGTTCCAGACCGTCGCGAGCCTCGAGCTGCGCAGGGTGTCCGGCAGCGGCTGGGGATGGGGCGTGTTCGCCGGCCTCCTCGGCCTCGTCTTCGGTCTGCTCGTCCTGTTCAACGTGAGCGCGGGGCTGGTCTCGATCGTCTGGATCCTCGCGATCTTCGCGATCCTGTGGGGCGTCATGCTCATCGCGTTCGGCTTCCAGATCCGCTCGCTCGGCAAGCGGGCCGGGAACGCGGCCGCCGCGTACTGACCAGGCCCGGACGCGCGCCGGACCGCGTCAGGCCGGGGAGGCCTGCGCGGCGGCGCGCGCCGCCGCCGGGAACGCCTCGACGATCCGCGCGACGGCCGCGTCGTCGTGCGCGGCCGAGACGAACCACGCCTCGAACACCGACGGCGGCAGGTTCACGCCCTGGTCGAGCATCGCGTGGAAGAACGCGCGGTACCGGAAGACCTCCTGCGCCTGGGCCTGCGCGTAGTCGCGCACGCCGGCGCTCGCGGCGAGGTCGCCGAAGAACACGGAGAACAGCGACCCCGCACGCTGGACGCGGTGCGCCACGCCCGCGGCGTCGAGCGCCTCGCCGACCGCGCCCGACAGGACCGAGGAGACCTCGTCGACGCGCGCGTAGACCGCGTCGTCGGCCAGGCGCAGGGTCGCGAGGCCCGCCGCGACGGCGACCGGGTTCCCGGACAGCGTGCCCGCCTGGTAGACGGGGCCGAGCGGCGCGAGCTGGTCCATGACGGCGGCCGGCCCGCCCACCGCGGCGACGGGCATGCCGCCACCCACGACCTTGCCGAACGTGAACAGGTCCGGCGTCCAGCCCTCGGCGCCCTGGCCGCGCAGCTCCGCGTTCTCGAGGCCCCACCAGCCGCTCGGGCCCACGCGGAACCCGGTGAGCACCTCGTCGAGCACGAGGAGCGCGCCGTGGCGCGCGGTGATGCGACGCAGGCCCTCGTTGAACCCCTCGGCCGGCGGCACGACGCCCATGTTCGCGGGGCTCGCCTCGGTGATGACGGCCGCGATCTCCGAGCCGCGCTCGGCGAACGCCGCCTCGACGGCCGCGAGGTCGTTGTACGGGAGCACCAGCGTCTCGGCCGCGCTCGCCTCGGTGACGCCCGCGGATCCGGGCAGCGCGAGGGTCGCGACGCCGGACCCGGCCTCGGCGAGCAGCGCGTCGACGTGCCCGTGGTAGCAGCCGGCGAACTTCACGATCACGTCGCGGCCGGTGACGCCGCGCGCGAGACGCACCGCCGTCATGGTCGCCTCGGTGCCCGTGGACACGAGGCGCACGCGCTCGGCCGCCGGGACGCGGCGCCGGATCTCCTCGCCGAGCTCGACCTCGCCGAGCGTCGGGGCGCCGAAGGACAGGCCGCGCGCGGCGGCCTCCTGCACGGCGGCGACGACGTCGGGGTGCGCGTGGCCGAGGAGCGCCGGGCCCCACGAGCACACGAGGTCGACGTACTCGCGGCCCGCGACGTCGGTCACGTACGCGCCGCGCGCCGACGCGAGGAAGCGCGGGTCGCCGCCCACCGAGCCGTACGCGCGCACGGGCGAGCTCACGCCGCCCGGCAGGACGCCCTGCGCGCGCAGGAACGCGGCGTGGTTGTCGGTCGCGGTCGCCCCCGCCACCTCGGCGTGCGCGGCGGCCGCCGCGAGGAACCCGGTCGTGTCCGTCATCAGCGCGTCCTCCCGAACGTCTCGTCGTGCAGCCAGCCCGCGATCTCCAGGGCCCAGTAGGTGAGGATCACGTCGGCCCCGGCGCGCCGGATGCCGAGCACCGACTCCAGGACCGCGCCGCGGCGGTCGATCCAGCCGTTCGCCGCGGCGGCCTCGATCATCGCGTACTCGCCCGACACCTGGTACGCCGCGACGGGCACCGGCGACATCTCGGCCACCGCGGCGAGCACGTCGAGGTACGACCCCGCCGGCTTCACCATGACCATGTCGGCGCCCTCGGCGAGGTCGAGGTCGGCCTCGCGCAGCCCCTCGCGCGCGTTGCCCGCGTCCATCTGGTACGTGCGGCGGTCGCCCTGCAGCGCGGAGTCGACGGCCTCGCGGAACGGGCCGTAGAACGCGCTCGCGTACTTCGCCGAGTAGGCGAGGATCCCGACGTCGTCGAACCCGGCGTCGTCGAGCGCCTCGCGGATCACGCCGACCTGGCCGTCCATCATGCCCGAGGGGGCGACGACGTCCACGCCCGCGCGGGCCTGCGCGACCGCCATCGCCGCGTACCGCTCGAGCGTCGCGTCGTTGTCGACGACGACGCCGGAGCCGTCGCGTGACGGGGCGAGGACGCCGCAATGCCCGTGGTCGGTGAACTCGTCGAGGCACGTGTCGGCCATGACGACGGGGCCGCGCGCGCCCTGCGCCGTCTCGACCTCCCGCACGACGTCGCGCGCGATCCGGACCGCGCGCTGCAGGACCCCGTCCTCGGCGTCGGCCTGGCTGCCCGTCGCGTCGCGCTCGGCGGGGATGCCGAACAGCATGACGCCGCCGACCCCCGCGCGCGCCGCGTCGCGCACGGCCTCGGCGAGCGTCGCCTCGGTGTGCTGGACGACGCCCGGCATCGAGGAGATGGGCCGCGGCTCGGCGAGCCCCTCCTTGACGAACAGGGGCAGCACGAGGTCCGCCGGGTGCAGGCGGGTCTCGGCGACGAGCCGGCGCATCCGCGGGGTCGTGCGCAGCCGGCGGGGACGGTGGTGCCCGGGGGAGAGGGTCACGCGGGGTCTCCTTCGTGGGTCGGGTCGGGGGCGCCGGGGGGCGCGGCGGCCGCGGGGCGGGCGAGGACGGCGACGAGCGCCGCGGCGAGCGCGTCGTCCGTGGGTCGCTCGGCCACCGCGTCCAGCCGCAGCCCGACGGCTCGCGCCGCACGGGCGGTCGGGTCGCCGATCGCGACGCCCGCGACGTCGTCGCGCGGGCCGAGCTGGCGGGCGACCTCGCGCGCGACGCTGCCCGAGGTGAGCACGACGGCGTCGACCTCGCCCGCGCGCCAGGCGGCGACGACCTCGGGCGCGAGGTCGTGCGCGACGGTGCGGTAGACGGTGACGACGTGCGGGGCGTGGCCGAGCCCGCGGAGCCCGTCCGCCGCCGTGGGCGCGGCGAGGTCGCCCTGCGGGAGGAGGACGGCCGCGCGCGTCCCGTCGTCCTCGGGCGCGGGGGCGCCCGCGCGCTCCGGGGCGAGCGCCGCGAAGGCCGCGACGAGACCGCGCGCCGAGTTCTCCGCCGGCTCCAGGTCGACCTCGACGCCGACGGCCTCGAGCGCGCGGCGCGTGGCCGGCCCGACGGCGGCCCACCGGGCCGTGCGCGCGACGTCGGCCAGCGCGGTGCCGTGGCGCTCGGCGGCCGCGGCGAGCTCGTCGATCGCGTTGACGCTCGTGACGACGACCCAGCCGTAGGCGCCCGCGGCGAGGCGCGCGACGGCGTCGTCGACGGGACCGGCGTCCTCGACGCGCGCGCGCTCGATCGCCGGGCTCACGAGGACCCGTGCGCCGGCGGCGCGCAGGGACGCCGCGAGGTCGGCCGCGCGCCCGGGGCTGCGCGGCACGAGGACGGTCCGGCCGTCCAGGGCGCGCGGGCCGCCGGCGGGCGGGGGCGGCGGGACGGCGGGCGCGGGGCCGCGGGACGGGTCGCGCAGGCGAGGACTCACGCGCGCTCCCCGCGGTAGCCGCCGTCGCGCAGCTGCTCGCGCGCCGTGCGGACCGCCGGGTCGGACGCGTCGGTCGGGGTGCCGCGCCGGGAGCCGGCGTCGGGGAGGGCGGCGGCCGCGACGTCCTCCGCCGCGGCGGGGGGACCGAGCGGGGCGAGCCGCGCGGCGCCGTCGGCGAGGAGCGCGTCGGCGACGCGCGTGCCGAGGCCGGTCGCGACGTCGTCCCGGGCCCCGTGCACGTCGCCGCCCGTCGCGGGGAGCGCGGCCCGGGCCGTGTGGGTGAGCTGCTCGGCGCCGTCGACCCGCGCGACGACGGCCGTGAGCACGACCTCGCCGCCCTCGACGAGCGCGTGCGCGCCCACCGGCGCGGCGCAGCCCGCCTCGAGGCGCGCGAGCAGGGACCGCTCGGCGAGCACCGCGAGCCGCGTGGGCTCGTGGTCGAGCGCGTGCAGCGCCGCCGCGACGACGGGGTCCTCGAGCTCCGACGTGCGCACCTCGACCGCGAGCGCGCCCTGCCCGGCGGCGGGGGCCATGACGGCCGTCTCGACCACCTCGGTGACCGCGTCGAGCCGGCCGAGCCGCGACAGCCCCGCGAACGCCAGCACGACGGCGTCGAGGTCGGCCTCCTCGCCGTGGACGCGGCGCAGCCGGGTGTCGACGTTGCCGCGGATGTCGACGACGTCGAGGTCGGGGCGGACGGACCGGAGCTGGGCGGCCCGGCGCGGGGAGCCCGTGCCCACGCGCGCGCCGCGCGGCAGGGTCGCGACCGTCAGGCCGTCGCGCGCGCACAGGGCGTCGCGCGGGTCCTCGCGCTCGGGCGTCACGACGGTCAGGCCCGGGGCGGGGGCCGTCGGCAGGTCCTTGAGCGAGTGGACGGCGACGTCGCAGCGTCCGTCGAGCAGCGCCTCGCGCAGCGCGGTGACGAACACGCCCGTCCCGCCCATCTGCGCGAGCGAGCCCGTGAGCACGTCGCCGTCGGTGCGCACCCGGACGATCTCGACCGTGCGGCCGGTCAGCTCCTCGAGACGTCGTGCGACGAGCCCGGTCTGGGTCGTCGCGAGGGCGCTGCCGCGCGTGCCGACGCGGATCACGTCGGGGGCGGTCGTGGGGGGCGTGGGGGCGCTGCTCACCCTCCCAGTGTCCTCCGGGGCGCGGCGATCCCGAAATGCACGGGTGCGTTCCGAGAGATTTCCCACGTGCCGGCGAACAGGGCGTGACGTGGTCCTGACGGCCGGTCACGATCATTCCGACGACATGTCATCTCGACATTTCCCGCGGGAATTCCGGTGAGGTTTGCCTCACACGTTCCGTGCGCATTCCTGCGCGTGCCCGACGATCGCCGCGAGCCCCGTCCCGGCGACCCAGCCGCCGGTCACGCCGAGCCCCGGCACCGCGGCCGCGCGCGCCGTGAACGCGGCGACCTCGCGGCGGTAGGCGGGCGTCGGGGGAGGCAGCGCGCCGTTCCACCGCGTGACGACGTGGCCGAGCACGCGCCCGTGCAGGTCGACGCCGAAGAGCCGCGACGCGTCGGCGACGACCCGGTCCGGCGTGGGCTCCGACGTCGTGCCCATCCGGCCGTAGCTCAGGCGCACCACGTGGTGGCCCGGCCCGACGGCGTCGCGCACCCGTCCGCGCAGCCACGGCCACTTCGCCGTGGAGTGGGTCATGGCCTTGGCCTCGACGTCGACCGCGCGCGTCGCGCGCCCGGCGTCGCGGTGCGGCGGCGCGACGAGCATCCCCGTGCCGCGCGGCGCGTCGTCGAGCTCGGGTGCGCGCAGCAGGAGCGTGACGAGCCGGACGTCGGCGCCCGGCTCGGGGTCGGGCACGAGGTCCGCGGGTCCGCCGACGAGCGGGGCGAGGTGGTCGACGACCCCCGCCGTGGTCACGACGAGGCGCGGCGCGCGCACGCGCACCTCGCCGTCGGGCCCGTTCGCCGTGACGACCCAGCCGCCGGCGCCCGGCGCGTCGTCCCCGGGCGCCGCGGCCTCGCGCGCGAGCCCGACGACCTCGTGCCGCGTGCGCACGTCGGCGCCCGCGGCGAGGGCGTCGACGAGCCGGTGCACGCCGCCGTCGATCCCGCGCACCGCGGAGCCGGCGGGCGCGAGCGCGCGCAGCGACGCGACCGCGCGCGCGAGCGACCCCTCGCGCTCGAACGCGGCGAGCAGCCCGGGGGCCACCGCGTCGACGTCGAGCCGGTCGAGCGGCGCGGAGTGCACGCCCGTCGCGACGGGCGCGACGAGGCGCTCGGTGACGCGCGTGCCCATGCGCGAGCGCGTGAACGACTCGAGCGTCTGCGTCTCGGCCAGGCGGCGCGGGAGCACGCGGTCGAGGCTCGCGCGCAGCGACCCGCCGACGCCGACGGCCCGGCGCACGTCCCGCGCCCAGGGGTGGGCCGGGATGCCGAGCACGCCTGCGCGCGGCAGCGGGAACGCGCGGCCGCCGGCGTAGCCCCACGCGGCCGCGTCCGCGGGCTCGACGACTGAGAGCCCGAGCTCGCGCGCGAGGTCCGCCACCGCGGTGCCGCGCGCGGCGAACGACTCCGCGCCGACGTCGACCGGGACGCCGTCGAGGCCGGGCAGGACGTCGCCCCGCACGGGGCCGCCGGGCCGGTCCGCCGCGTCGAGCAGCACGACCCGCAGACCGCGGCCGCGCAGCGCGTGCGCCGCCGTGAGGCCGGCGACGCCCGCCCCGACGACGACGACGTCCGCGACCTCGACGGCGGGGGTCACCGCTGCTCGCCCGCCCCGACGGCGTGGACCAGCTCGACGACGCGCGTGAGCACCGTGGGGTCGGTGTCCGGCGGGACGCCGTGGCCGAGGTTCGCGACGTGGCCGGGGGCCGTGCCGCCGCGCCGCAGCACGTCGCGCACGTGCGCCTCGAGGACGTCCCACGGCGCGGCGAGGAGCGCGGGATCGATGTTGCCCTGCACGGGCACGGTGCCGCCGAGCGTCCGGGCGGCCTCGTCGAGGGGGGTGCGGTAGTCGATGCCCACGGTGACATCGTGCACCCCGGCGGCACGGACCGCGTCCCGCATCGCGGGGAGCAGGTGCCCGGTCCCCGTGCCGAAGTGCACGACGGGCACGCCGAGGTCGGCGACGTGCGTGAGCGCGCGGGTGGACGCCCCGGCCGCGCCCTCGACGTAGTCGGCGAGCGACAGCGACCCCGCCCACGAGTCGAAGAGCTGGGCCGCGCTGGCGCCCGCGAGGACCTGGGCGCGCAGGAACGTGCCGGTGAGGTCCGCCGCCCAGTCGACGAGGCGCTGCCACGTGCCCGGGTCCGAGCGCAGGAGCGCGCGGGCCGCGAGGTGGTCGCGCGACGGGCGGCCCTCGACGAGGTAGGCCGCGAGCGTGAAGGGCGCGCCCGCGAAGCCGATGAGCGGCGTCGTCCCGAGCGCGTCCACGGTGCGCGCGACCGCCTCGGTGATCGGGGCGAGCGCCTCGGGCGTGAGCTCGGCGTCCACGAGCCGCGCCACGTCGTCGGGCGTGCGGTACGCCTGCCCCATGACCGGGCCGACGCCGGGCGCGATGTCGACCTCGACGCCCGCGAGGCGCAGCGGCACGACGATGTCGGAGAAGAAGATGCCGGCGTCGACGCCGTGGCGCCGGACCGGCTGGAGGGTGATCTCGGCGGCGAGCTCGGGGCGCAGGCACGAGTCGAGCATGCTCACGCCCTCGCGCGCCGCGCGGTACTCGGGCAGCGAGCGGCCCGCCTGGCGCATGAACCACACCGGTGTGAATTCCGGCTTTTCGCCCGTCGTCCCTGCGCGCAGCGCACGCACGAGCGCGGATTTCGCCGTGCGGCCGTCGTTCAGCGGATGGTCGGGGGAAAGGGCGACAGGAATCACAGCAACCGATTCTGCCTCTCTCCCGGGGGAATGATTAAATCGGAGGCACTGTGGCTCTTCTCTCCCTCACGGCCAGCCACCACGAGCTCGACCTCGACGCCCTGGAACGACTCTCGACCGGGGCGCACTCGATCGGCGGCTCCGCGGTCGCGGCCTGCGACGTGATCACCGGTGCGGTCGTCCTCGCGACGTGCAACCGGTTCGAGCTGTACCTCGACGTCGACGCCCCGCTCGACGGGCCGGGCGTGCGGCACGCGACCGAGCACGTCGCGCGCCTCGTCGCCGACGCGTCCGGCGTGGACGCGGCCGAGGCCGCCCGCTCGTTCAGCACGCGCGCCGGCAGCGAGGTCGCCGAGCACCTGTTCTCCGTCGCGGCCGGGCTCGACTCGATGGTCGTGGGGGAGCGCGAGATCGCGGGCCAGGTCAAGCGCGCGCTCGAGACCGCGCACGCCGACGGCGTGACCTCCTCGACCCTCGAGCTCCTGTTCCAGACGGCGTCGCGCACGTCCAAGCGCGTGAGCACCGACACCGCGCTCGGCGGCGCGGGCCGCTCGGTCGTCGCGCTCGGCCTCGACCTCGCGTCCGCCGACCTGCCGCCGTGGCACCAGGTGCGCACGGTCCTCATCGGCACCGGCTCGTACGCCGGCGCGAGCCTCGCCGCGCTGCGCGCGCTCGGGTGCGACGACGTGCGGGTCTACTCGCAGTCCGGGCGGGCCGAGGAGTTCGCCGCCGCGCGCGACGTCGTGGCCGTGCACGACCTCGTCGACGCGCTCGCGGACGCCGACCTCGTCGTCTCGTGCAGCGGCGCGCGGGGCCGGGCGATCGAGGAGTCCGGGCGCCGCGAGCAGGCCATCGAGCACGTGCTCGACGCCGCGGCGGTCGTGCGGGCCCGCGGGCGCGCCGCGGTCGCCGCGGGCGACGAGACGGCCGCGCGGCCCATGGTCGTGCTCGACCTCGCGCTGCACCGCGACGTCGACCCGCACGTCGCGGACGTCGAGGGCGTGCTGCTGTACGACCTCGCGACGCTCGCCGCGCACTCCCCGGCGATCGCGTCGGACCTCGTGGGCCAGGCGCGGGCCATCGTCGACGACGCCGCGCGCGCGTTCGAGGAGACGCGCCTCGGCCGTGCCGCGGACACCGCCGTCGTCGCGCTGCTCCAGGACGCGGAGCGGCGCGTCCTCGCCGAGGTCGACGACGTCGTCGCGCTGCGCCGAGCCGACGGCGACGAGCCCACGGACGCCGACGTCGAGGAGATCGCGCGGGGCGTGCGCCGCCGCGTGCACGCGGACCTGCACCGCCGGATCGTCGCCGCGCGGGCCGAGGCCGTCGAGACGTCGCGGGCCGCGGTGCGCGACGTCGTGGCCGGTGCCGAGGCGATGGTCGCGGAGGCCGAGGCCGAGGCCGACGCCGACGCCGGGCTGCGCTGAGCCGACCGCGTCACCCGGCGGGCGTCTCCGGCGCCGCGGTCCCCGGTCCGGCGAGCGCGACCTCGATCGTGTCGACCGCCGTCTGCTTCGCGTACTCGCCCGAGCCCGGAGCCGTCTCGACGAGCGTCTCGTAGGCCAGGCGGACCTCGACGGTCGCGGCCGCGGGGTCCACCGCGGGCACGACGACCGTCGTCGAGTAGCTGTACGGGTCGGTCATCGCGTAGCCGGGCTGCACCGTCGCGGCGTCCACGACGTCCTGCGGCGCCGCGAGGTCGTCGCCCTGCGCGTCGCGCACCGTCGTGACCGCGCGCAGCGCGCCGAGGAACACCTCGGCCTCGTCCGGCGAGCTCGCGGTCACGGAGAGGCTGATCGGCTTGTTCGCCTCCGCCGTCCAGTCCTCCGGCGCGGCGTCCGTCCAGTACCGCACGGCGAGCGTCGACGCCCCGGCGGTGAGCTCGCGGTCGAGGCTCCCCGTCGTCGCGAGGTCCGGGGTGCGCTCGGGCGTCGGCGACGGGGCGGGCGACGGGGTGGCGGTGCCCGACGGCGCCGCCGCGTCCTCCTGCCACGGGAGGGCACACCCGCCCGTCGTCGCGAGCGCGACCGTCAGAGCCGCCACCACCAGGACCTGCCGTCGTGCCATCCGTCGCCCCCTCAGACGTCGATCCGCCGTGCCCCCCACGGCCGTCCCAGGATGCGGGGTGCCCCGGCGCCGCGCACGGCGGGGCGCCGCGGGGCGCTACCCTCGACGCCTGTGACCGCGACCACACGCCTCGGCGTCCTCGACATCGGCTCGAACACGGTGCACCTCGCCGTGGTCGACGCCGCTCCCGGCGCGCGCCCCGTGCAGGCGGCCGGGGCGCGGACGGTCGTGCGCATCATGCGCTACCTCCAGCCCGACGGCTCGCTCTCCGACGAGGGCGTCGCGGCGATGCTCCGCGCGGTCGACGACGCGATGGTGCTCGCGCGCGAGTCCGCCGTCGACGAGATGCTGCCCATGGCGACGTCGGCGCTGCGCGAGGCGACCAACGGCCCCGCCGTGCTCGCGGCGATCGGGGACCGCGTCGGCCAGCCCGTGCAGGTGCTCTCGGGCGAGGACGAGTCGCGCCTGACGTTCCTCGCCGCACGGCGCTGGCACGGCTGGGCGGCCGGGCGCCTGCTCGTGCTCGACATCGGCGGCGGGTCGCTGGAGATCGCGTCCGGGGTCGACGAGGAGCCGGACCTCGCCGCGTCCGTCCCGCTCGGCGCAGGGCGCATGACGATGGCCTACCTCCCCACCGACCCGCCCGACCCCGCCGACGTGGACGCGCTGCGCGAGCACGTGCGCGCGACCCTCGCCCCGACGGTCGCCGCGTTCGAGCACCTCCCGCGCCCCGACCACGTCGTCGCGACGTCGAAGACCTTCAGGTCGCTCGCGCGGCTCGCCGGGATGCAGGTCGAGGTCGTCGGGCCGGACGAGCGCTGGCGCATGCGGCGATCGCAGCTCGCGGACTGGGTGCCCCGCCTGGCCCGCATCACCGCGGAGGGCCGGACGGCGCTGCCGGGCGTCACGCCCGAGCGCACGTTCCAGATCGTCGCGGGGGGCGTCGTCGCGGTCGAGACGATGCGCGCGCTCGGCGTCGACGAGCTGGAGATCTGCCCGTGGGCGCTGCGCGAGGGCGCGATCCTGCGGCGGCTCGACCACATCTGACGCCCCCTACGGCACGACCTCGACGGTCCCGGGGAACTCGTCCGTGCCGGCGCGGCTCATGATGGTCGACACGCGGTCGAGCATGAGGTCGCCGCCCGCCCCCGCCCCGACCTGGCCCGTGCCGGCGTAGAGCGCGTCGGCGAACTCGGCCGGCGTGCGCAGGACGGGCCCGCCCGGCGCGAAGGGATCGGTGCCCGACCAGACGAGGTCGGCGATCGGACCGCCCGACGTCGGGTCGGCGTGGGTGGCGGCGAGCTGCTGGAGCTCGGCCGCCTGCGCCGGCGTGAACGTGACCCGCACGGTGCTGCCGGGGGTCGCGCTCGTCCCGTCCCCGAGCGCGAGGTTCGGGTTGTTCAGCAGCGAGTCGGTCGTCTCCGTGGCGCGGAACACGTAGGAGTCCGTGCTGCGCGCGGGGACGATCTCGCCGTCGGTCCCGAGGTGGTGGGAGTAGGTGCGCTCGACACCGCCGGCGAGCGCGACCTGGCCGTGGTGGTCGCTCGTCCCGTCCGGGTGGAGGACGGTGAGCCCCGAGCCCGACGACGTGACGTTCTCGCGCACGTACGTGAGGACGGGGGACGACAGCTCCACGGTGCTCCCGGACGAGAAGTCGTACGTGCTGTACGTCGTGGTGCCCGAGACGCCGTCGGCCGGGCCGGAGGGGAGCTCGCCGGTGCGCAGGTAGCGGTCGTACGCCGCACGGCCCGCGTCGCTCGACAGGTCGAGCGTGATCTCGCCCATCTCGGCGCCGGCGAGCCGGTTCGCGTGCCCGATCATCGCGCCGTGGTCGCCCTTCCCGAGCCCGACCCCCTCGTAGAGGGACATGCTCTCGGTGTCGCCGGCGTTGATCCGGACCCTGCCGTCCTCCAGCCACTCGACGGTCGTCGTGACGCCGGTGGCGTCCTCCGCGGAGTGCGCCGAGCGCACGAGGTCGAGCCCGAACGTGGTCTCGTGCGCACGGTAGGCCTCGCCGGTCAGCGTGATGCGGGTGCCCGGCGGGTAGTCGCCGGGCGCGAAGGGGTCGACCGTGGCCGGGTCGAGCCCCGCGCCCTCGGGCACCCGCACGCCGAACGTGAACCGGTCGCCGTCCGCCGCCTTCCCCTCGGCCTGCACGCGCCACAGCGACAGGTCGCCCTCGACGGTCGTCGACGCGTCGGCGGCGAGCGTGAACTCGTCGAACCCGCCCTGCGCGCGCCGCGACCCGACCACCTCGACGCCCGACGAGATCTCGAGCGACCCGACGCCCTCGACGGACGACCCGACGGACGCCTTCCCCTCGACCCCGACCTCGTACCCGTCCCGGTCCGCGCCGACGTGCCCGCCGCCGGGCAGCTCGACCCGGCCCGCCGGTCCGCCCTCGCCGAGCCGCAGGCTCGCGTGGTCGTTCTTCAGCGTGGTCGTCGTGTCCCCGACCTTGCCGAGCGCGCCGCCCTCCTCGGGCAGCAGGTGCGCGGCGTCGTCGCCGCCGTCCTCCTGCGCCGTCGTGCCCGGTGCCGTCGTGCCCGGCGCGGTCCCGCCCGGGCCGGGTCCCGGCGAGCCGTGCGGCCCCGGCCCCGACGCGCCGCCCGTGCTCGCCGTCTCCTGCTCGTCGGCGTCCCGCCGCAGCGCCGTCGCGTAGTCGGCGAGGACGCGGCAGGCCTGGGCGAGCGCACGGTCCGCCATGGACGACCACGCGCCGCGCATCTCCGCGGCGTCCGCGCCCTGCCAGCGCGAGCCCTCGATCGCGTGCCGCAACGCCGCGCGCGTCGTCTCCAGGTCGTCCGCGCCGCGCTCGAAGCTCGTGGCGAGCGAGCGCAGGCCCGCGACGTCGGCACCGTGCATCCCCATGGGCATCCCCCTGACCCCCGCCTCGACCCCCGCCGGGTCGAGCGCACCGGGAGACTACCGCCGGGCGACCGCCGCCGGGCGCTCCGACCGTGGGGAGAGGTCCCCGGAGCGGACGACCGGACGGCACGGGCGGGGCGGGGTCACCCCGCCCACCGCGCGTCGTCGGACCCCCACGGGTGCGCGGGCGCGGCGTAGTCCTCGACGACCTCGTCGCCCAGCCGGTCGAGCGCGGGGCGCGCGGTGGTCACCGCGACCGGCGTGCCGTCCAGGACGACCCGGTGCCCGACGACGCACCCCGCCCCCGGGGCGAGCGGGTCCCCGTGCGCGGGGTCGCGCGCGGTGCCCGCGAGCAGCGCGGCCGCGGTGCGGGCGAGCACGCCGTCGACCTCGCGCCCGCGCCCGTCGGCGGCGCGCGCGGCGAGCGCGTCGACGACGGCCGCCGCGACGAGGTACCCGGTCGCGTGGTCGAGGGCCTGCGCCGGCAGCGCTCCGGGGGTCGCGTCCGCGACCGGTCCCGTCCTGCCGTCCCGCGACCCCTCGACGAGCGCGATCCCGCTCGCGGCCTGGACGATCGAGTCGAACCCCCGGCGCCCGGCCCACGGGCCGTCGTCCCACGCCGCGACGCGCGCCCGGACCGCACCGGCGCGGGGCCGCAGCCCGAACGCCTCGACGGCGCCCGGCCGGTACCCGGTGACGAGGACGTCCGCGTGGTCGAGCAGGTCCTGGGCGCGCGCGAGGTCGTCGCCGCGGTGCAGGTCGAGCAGGGCCGAGCGCTTGCCCTGGCCCGCGTCGAGGTGCTGCCACCCGATCTCGGCCGGGCGCGGCGGGTCGACGCGCAGGACGTCCGCGCCGAGCAGCGCGAGCGTGCGCGTCGCGACGGGGCCGGCGATGACGCGGGTCAGGTCGAGCACGCGGACGCCCGCGAGCGGTCGCGGACCCCGGGGGAGCGGGACGGGTGCGCCCGCGTCGTCCCGGAGACCGGTGCGCACCGGCACGGCGGACCCCTCGCCCCGTCCCGGTGCGTCGTGCCAGCCTGCGGGGGTGCGCACGCGGACGGCGATCGCGCCCGCGTCGGCCGCGCCGTCCTCCACGTCCTGGGCCGACCACCCCGTGAGCCGCTCGGTCACGTCGGCGCGCGCCGCGGCGTCGGGCAGGCCGAGCAGGCGCAGGAGGCGCTCGCGGTGGTGCGGGTAGTTGGCGTGGGTGCGGACCCAGCCGTCGGCGGTCCGGAAGAAGCCCGAGAGCGGCGCGAAGCCGTCGACGGCCGCGCCGTCCAGGCGCAGCAGCCGGTCGCTCGTGAACGCGGCGGCGACGCGCTCCGGGTCCGGTCCGGGACCGGGCGCGGTCCCGCCTGCGCGTGCGGCGGCGCGCCCGACGGCGGCCACCGACGCCACGGCGAGGTCGAGCACCGGCAGGGTCGCGGCGAGGTACCCGCCGTTCCCGGGTGCTGCCGACGGCGTCCGGTCCACCCCCCGACCGTACGTCGCCCGCGCCGGCCCCGCCGCCTGCGACGGCGCTCCTGGACGCTCGTCCGCGTGGCGGGGTTCGCGACGCCGACCTACCGTTCTTGAAGGTGTGTCAATCCGACACGCCGGGTGAGTCATGATTTCTCAGCAGGGGGCAGGGATGGGAAGGTTCGGCAGGCCGTGGTCCGGCGCGGCCGGCGTCGCGATGGCGGCGACGCTCGTCACGGGGGTGGGGTCGGTGCTCGTCGCACCGGCCGCGAGCGCCGCGACGAGCGCGGTGGTGGCGCCCCTCGGGGCGAAGACGTACACGCTCTCCTCGTACTACGGGCCGCGGTGCATGCCGGTGGCGAGCGCGTCGACGTGGCACCTCGGGCAGGACATGGGCGCGGCGAAGGGCACGCGCATCAACGCCCTCGCGGCGGGCACGGTCCTCAAGGCCGGGGCCGTCGGCGGGTTCGGCCAGTGGGTCGTCCTCAAGCACACGATCGGCGGCAAGACCGTCTCGACCGTGTACGGCCACGTCGTGGACGGCGACAAGTACGTCAAGGTCGGGCAGAAGGTCAAGGCCGGGCAGCGGATCGCCGACGTCGGCTCGACCGGCACGTCCACCGCGCCGCACCTGCACCTCGAGGTGTGGAACGGCACCTACGGCTCCGGCGCGACGCACACCGACCCGCTCCCGTACCTCAAGACCCGCGGGATCGACCTGACGAAGAACGCGACGCGCGTCGCGACCCGCAGCACGCCGACGTCGTGCACGTACTACGCCAGCGCGAACGTGAACCTGCGCTCGAGCGCGAGCACCACGGCGCCCGTGCTCGCGGTCGTGCCGCGCGCGGCGAAGGTCGTCGCGAAGCCGGGCGACGGGTCCGGCTCGTGGCGCAAGGTCACGTACGGCAAGCGCACGGGCTGGGTCTCCGCGGCGTACGTGGGCCCGACGAAGCCCAAGCCGGCGACCCCCGCGCCGCCGACGCCCGTCTCCAGCAAGGTCGAGACGCGGTACGTGACGGTCGCGTCGCTCAACCTGCGGTCCAAGGCGTCGACCTCGTCGACCGTGCTCACGCGGCTCGCGAAGGGCACGAAGCTCTCCGTGAAGTCGTCCTCGGGCGGGTGGCTCAAGGTCACGGTCGGGAGCCGCACCGGGTACGTCTCGGCGCAGTACACGTCGACGAAGAAGCCCGCGACGACGTCCACCCCGGCGCCGCCCAAGCCCGCGCCGCCGAAGGCCGCGACGACCTACGTCACCGCGACGGTCCTCAACCTGCGCTCCAAGCCGTCGACGTCGTCGACGGTCGTGGCGAAGCTCAAGCGGGGGACCGCGGTGAAGCACGCGGGGACCGCGTCGAAGGGCTGGATCAAGGTCACCGTGGGCTCGAAGACGGGGTACGTCTCGACCGCGTACCTGTCCCCGACGAAGCCGCGCTGACGCGCGGTCAGGCGGCGAGCACGGCGGCGAGGCGCTCGAGCACGATCCTGCCCGCGGGCGGGACGCGCTCGGCGTCCGACGTCGTGAGCCAGGCGAGCTCCGCGATCTCGGCGTGCGGCGCGGGCTCGGGCGACCCGGGCAGCGGGTCGGCGTAGAGGCAGTGCATCCGCACGAGCCGGCCGCCCAGGCCGTGGCCGGGGGCCTCGGCGACGAACGCGTCGCGCACGGTCGCGGGGTCGAGGTGCACGCCGAGCTCCTCGCGGATCTCCCGCACGAGCGCCTGCTCGTCCGTCTCGCCCGGCTCGACCTTGCCGCCCGGCATGAAGAACCGGTCCTTGCCGGTGCTGCGCACGGTGAGCAGGCGGCCGTCGCGCACGTGGACCCAGCCGACGGTGCGCAGG
>Ga0160446_100069_pt1 | contig 102438 bp, 106 predicted proteins | sample HID1973I_E1MG_FD_108200 | JGI IMG/M metagenome (GOLD analysis project Ga0160446, IMG submission 108200) | Enriched mosquito-associated microbial communities from UW Madison campus, WI, USA - HID1973I_E1 MG | ecosystem: Host-associated > Arthropoda: Insects > Digestive system > Unclassified ...
CCACCGGATCGGTGATGCGGCGGAGGTAGGTTGCGACAGCGGATCACGCACCCGCGCGCCGCGCCGCGCTCCGGCCCGCCCTGGGCAGAAACCTCAGCAAACGCAGGGCCAGAAGCACCAGAATCAAACCCAGCATCGTCAACGGCTTCGATTCCCACAGCTTCAGCGCCCAAAGCCAGTGCACCGAGACAAGAACCGCGGCGGGATAGATCAGGCGATGCAGCCGTCTCCACCCCGCGCCCATGCGGCGGATCGACCAGCGGTTCGACGTCACCGCCAGCGCCGTCAGCATAAGGAACGCCAGCATCCCGAAGATCAAGTAGGGACGCTTGACCACGTCCTTCAGCATCTGCGCCCAGAGAAAGGCCATGTCGAAGGCGATCCAGGCCGACAGATGCAGGACAGCATAGCTGAAGCAGATCAGGCCAAGCGCCTGTCGAAACCGAACCAGATTTATCCGCGCCAGCCGCAACAGGGGCGTGACCGCCAGCGTCCCGATCAGAAAGTAAAGCGCCGTCCGCCCCAGGCGATGTTCGATGTCGCGGACCGGCTCGACCCCCAGATTGCCGTGAAATGTGTCCCAGACCAAGAGGACCAGGGGGATCGCCCCCAGAAGCCAGACGGCCCAGACAGGCAGGCGGCGAAACCAGCGATTCAGAACCTGCGCCATCAGTAAGCTTTGGCCAGGTTCATCCCGGCATAGAGGCTGGCGACCTCGTCCCCATAGCCGTTGAACATCAGGGTTTCCTGCCGACCGCCAAACAGGCCGCTGCCGATCCGCCTTTCAGTTGCCTGGCTCCAGCGGGGATGGTCGACCTGCGGGTTCACATTGGCATAGAAACCGTACTCGCTGGGTTGCAGCATCTGCCAAGTGGTCCGAGGCTGCTTGTCGGTCAGCGAGATGGCGACGATCGACTTGATCGACTTGAAGCCGTATTTCCACGGCACGACCAGCCGGATCGGCGCCCCGTTCTGGTTGGGCAGGACCCGCCCATAAAGCCCCGTCGCCAGGATTGTCAGGGGATTCATCGCCTCGTCCAGGCGCAATCCTTCGCGATAGGGCCAGTCGATGCCGCCGCCGTAGGCCTGCCCCGGCATCTGCTTGGGGTCCAGCAGGGTCTGGAAGGCGACGTATTTCGCGCCGGATTGCGGACCCGCCTTTTTCAGGATTGCGGCCAGCGGTACGCCCAGCCATGGAATCACCATCGACCATGCCTCGACGCAGCGCAGGCGATAGATGCGTTCCTCCAGCGCGGAATCGGGGACCAGATCCTCGACCCCATAGCTGCCGGGATGGTCCACCATCCCCTCGATCCGGACGGACCAGGGCGAGGTCTTCAGCGACCCGGCATTGCTGGCGGGATCGGTCTTGCCGGTGCCGAATTCATAGAAGTTGTTGTAGTTGGTGATCTCTTCGAAGGTGTTCTGCTTCTCGACCGTGGAATAGCGCGAGGTCTTGCCTGCGAGCGCCAGTGCGGGGGTGCCAAGCAGGGCAATCGCGCCCGCCGCAATGAACTTGCGGCGGTCAAGATAGCTCTGCTCGGGCGTTACATCGGACCATTTCAGCTTCATCCCGGCCTCCCAGACATTGTGTTCATGACACCAGTCACGGACATGATCGCAGGGCAGTGCAGCGGATGGAATGACTTTCCCGTGATCCTGTCAGGTGGTGACGTCCGGCCGCTCGCGGCCGGTGAATTCACGGATCAACGCGATCTCCTCGGCAGCGGCGATCACCGGGGCCAGCGCCTCCTCGACCGGCAGATCGTGGCGCGCGTGATCGGGTTCGTATCTTTCAAGATAGACGCGCAGAGTCGCGCCTTCGGTCCCCGTCCCGGACAGGCGCAGCACCACGCGCGAGCCGTCGGCAAAACCGATGCGGATGCCCTGGTTCTTAGACACCGAGCCATCGACCGGGTCGTGATAGGCAAAGTCGTCCGCGCTTGCGACCTCCATTCCCTGGACCTGCTGGCCCGGCAGATCCCCGGAAATGTCGCGCAGGCGCTGGATCAGCGCGTTCGCACGTTCGACGGGCACTGCCTCGTAATCATGACGCGAGTAATAGTTGCGGCCAAACTGCGACCAATGCGCGGCCATGATCTGCTCGACCGGCTCGATCCGGCGGGCCAGGATGTTCAGCCACAGCAGGACGGCCCAAAGCCCGTCCTTTTCGCGGACATGGTCCGATCCGGTGCCGGCGCTTTCCTCGCCGCAGATCGTGACGCGGCCGGCGTCCAGCAGATTGCCAAAGAACTTCCAGCCGGTCGGCGTCTCGTGGCACTCGATGCCCAGCTTTTCAGCCACGCGGTCGGCGGCGCGGCTGGTCGGCATTGACCGCGCGATCCCCGAAAGCCCCCCGGCATAGGCCGGCGCCAGATGCGCGTTCGCCGCCAGAACTGCCAGACTGTCCGAGGGCGTCACATAGATTCCGCGACCCAGCACCATGTTCCGGTCGCCATCGCCGTCCGATGCTGCACCGAAATCTGGCGCATCCTTCGCAAACATCGCCTCGACCAGATCATCGGCCCAGACCGGGTTCGGGTCCGGATGGCCGCCACCAAAATCGGGCGAGGGGATGCCATTGACGACGGTGCCCTCGGGCGCGCCCAAAATCCGCTCAAGGATCTCATGGGCATAGGGGCCGGTCACGGCGTGCATCGCGTCAAAGCGCATGCGGAAGCCGCCGATGAACAGGTTGCGGATCGCGTCGAAGTCGAACAGCTGGCCCATTAACTCGGCATAGTCGGCGACGGGGTCGACGATCTCGACCACCATCGCGCCCATCGCGGTTTCGCCAAGCGGGGTCAGGTCCAGGTCCCCGGTCTCAAGGATACGGTATTCGGACAGGTCCAGAGTGCGGGCAAAGATCAGGTCGGTGACGGATTCGGGCGCGGGACCGCCATTCGCGCCGTTGAACTTCATGCCGAAATCTTCGTCGATGCCGCCGGGATTATGGCTGGCGGACAGGATCACGCCGCCATCCGCCTTGCGCTTGCGGATCAGGTTCGAGGCAGCGGGCGTCGACAGCAACCCGCCCTGCCCCAGGATCACCCGCGCCGCGCCATTCGCCGCCGCCATGCGCAGGATCACCTGCACCGCGCGGTCGTTGAAGTAGCGCCCGTCTCCGCCAAGGACCAGCACCTTGCCCTGAACGCCCCCGATCGCGTCAAAGACCGACTGGGTGAAGTTCTCAAGGTAATGGGGGCCCATGAAGACCTTGGTTTTCTTGCGCAGGCCCGAAGTGCCGGGCTTCTGTCCCTCGATGGGCTTGGTGGGGACGGTCAGGATGCGGGTCATGTCTCGCCTCTGGTTCTGCAAGTATTGGGCGCGATCATGCATGTTTTCGCAGGGCTTACCATGCGTTGCATCGGTTGCGGGTAAAGACCCGCCGAAAGGAAAAGGGCGGCCGCCACGCGACCGCCCTTTCCACAGGCATCCGAATTAGTGCAGCGGCACTCTGGGACCGCTGTCCCCGGCCTCGCCCAGATGGACCCCGGTGACGCGATTTCCGACGATCAGCCCATCCGGTCCCGCGCTGACGTGGACCGTCTGGCCATCCAGCACCTCGCCCGACAGGATCATCTCGGCCAGCGGGTTCTGCAGGCTGCGCTGAATCACCCGTTTCAGGGGGCGCGCACCGAAGACAGGGTCATAGCCTTCGTCAGCCAGCCATTTGGTCGCATCCTCATCCAGTTCCAGCAGGATATTCCGCTGTGCCAGCCGATGTTCCAGCTGGAACAGCTGGATTTTGACGATCCCGTCCATGTTGTCCCGCGTCAGGCGGTGGAAGATGATGATCTCGTCCAGCCGGTTCAGGAACTCGGGACGGAAATGGGCGCGCACCGCGTCCATCACCTGCGTCCGCGCCTGGCTCGAATCCGCCCCATCGGGAAGACTCGACAGCGCCTGTGCCCCAAGGTTCGAGGTCAGGATGATCAGCGTCTGCTTGAAATCCACCGTCCGGCCCTGACCGTCGGTCAACTGACCGTCGTCCAGCACCTGCAACAGCACGTTGAAGACATCGGGATGGGCCTTTTCGACCTCGTCGAACAGGATCACCTGATAGGGGCGACGCCGCACGGCCTCGGTCAACACGCCACCCTCGTCATAGCCGACATAACCCGGAGGCGCGCCGATCAGGCGGGCGACCGAGTGTTTCTCCATGAACTCGGACATGTCGATGCGAACCATCGCAGAGTCGTCGTCGAACATGTATTCGGCGATGGCCTTGGTCAGCTCGGTCTTGCCGACGCCGGTCGGGCCAAGGAACAGGAAGCTGCCCAGTGGCCGTTTCGGATCGTTCAGCCCGGCCCGCGCACGGCGCACCGCGTTCGAGACGGCAGTGACCGCTTCGGATTGGCCGATGACGCGCTTGCCCAGCACCTCTTCCATCTTCAGCAGCTTCTCACGCTCGCCCTCCAGCATCTTGCTGGTGGGAATGCCGGTCCAGCGCTCCACCACCTCGGCGATCTGCTCGGGGCGAACCGCCTCCTCGACCATCGGACCCTCGTCGGTGCCTTCGGATTCGGCGAGCTTCTTTTCCAGGCCCGGAATGATGCCATAGGAAAGCTCCCCGGCCTTGGCGAGGTTGCCTTCCCGCTTGGCCTGATCCAGCTCAGCGCGGGCCTTGTCGAGTTGCTCCTTGAGGTTGCGCGAGCCTTCCAGCTTGTCGCGTTCGGCCTGCCAGCGAGCCGTCATCGTCGCCGACTTCTCCTGCAGCTCGGAAAGCTGTTTCTCAAGCTTTTCCAGCCGGTCCTTGCTGGCGGCATCATCTTCCTTCTTCAGGGCCTCGGCCTCGATCTGCATCTGCAGGATCTGCCGATCCAGGGCATCCAGCTCCTCGGGTTTGGAATCCACCTCCATGCGCAGGCGGCTTGCCGCCTCGTCCATCAGGTCGATGGCCTTGTCGGGCAGGAAGCGGTCGGTGATGTAGCGGTTCGAAAGCTGCGCAGCAGCCACCAGCGCGGCGTCGCTGATGCGGACGCCGTGATGCAGCTCATACTTCTCCTTGATACCGCGCAGGATCGAGATCGTATCTTCTACCGTCGGCTCTTCGATCATGACCGGCTGGAACCGGCGGGCCAAAGCCGCGTCCTTTTCGATATACTTGCGATATTCGTCCAGCGTGGTCGCACCGACGCAATGCAGCTCACCCCGGGCCAGCGCGGGCTTGATCAGGTTCGCCGCATCCATCGCGCCGTCTGTCTTGCCAGCGCCGACAAGAACGTGAAGCTCATCGATGAACAGCACGATTTCCCCGGCTGCGTCCTCAATCTCTTTCAGGACCGCCTTCAGCCGCTCCTCGAATTCGCCGCGATATTTCGCACCGGCGATCAGCGCACCCATGTCCAGCGCCCAAAGCTGCTTGTTGCGCAGGGATTCCGGCACGTCGCCGTTCACGATGCGCAGCGCCAGCCCTTCGGCGATGGCGGTCTTGCCGACGCCGGGTTCACCGATCAAGACCGGGTTGTTCTTGGTCCGGCGCGACAGCACCTGCATGGCACGGCGGATTTCCTCGTCCCGTCCGATGATCGGGTCGATCTTGCCCTGCTCGGCCGCCTCGGTCAGGTTGCGGGCATATTTAGACAATGCCTCATAGCTGTCCTCGGCGCTGGCAGTGTCGGCGGTGCGGCCCTTGCGGATGTCGTTGATCGCGGCGTTCAGCGTCTGCGCGGTCACCTTGCCAGCACTCAGCGCGTCGCGAGCGTTGGTGTTCACCACCGCCAATGCGGTCAGGACGCGTTCGGCAGGAACGAAACTGTCCCCGGCCTTCTTCGCCAGCTTCTCGGCCTCGTCCAACACGCGCACCATCGAGGGATCGACAAAGACCTGACCCTGGCCGCCACTGACCTTGGGCTGCTTCGCCACCGCCTCGTCAACGGCAACGCGCACGGCCTGCGCATCGCCACCGGCCCGCGCGATCAGGTTGCTGGCAAAGCCCTGGTCGTCATCCATCAGCGCCTTCAGCAGATGTTCGGGCATGACGCGCTGGTTGTTCTCGCGGATCGCGATCGTCTGCGCCGCCTGCAGGAAGCCACGCGACCGTTCCGTGAATTTTTCCATATCCATATGAAATTCCTTTCCTCAGCCCCCGCCTGGAACCGCCCGCATTCGGCACGGTCCCTCGGGTCCTGCCTGTCAGATGGGCAGGGAAAAACGGGGTTTCAAGACGCGCGGTTCCCCCATATAAGCGCGCCGTTTATCAGAAAATCGGGGTTGAGGATGGATGATCGCCTGATCGTGGCACTGGATGTGCCGAATGCGCTGGCCGGGCTGGAGCTTGCCGAGAAGATCGGGGACGCAGCCAGCTTCTACAAGATCGGCCTTGGAATGCTGACCGGGGGCGGGCTGGCGCTGGCCAACGAACTGAAGCAGGAACATGGCAAGCGCATCTTCCTGGACATGAAGTTCTTCGACATCGGCGCCACGGTCGAGGCGGCGGTCCGCGGCATCGCGCAATACGATCTGGACTTCCTGACCGTGCATGGCGACCCCCATGTCGTGCGCGCGGCAAAGGCGGGCGCGGCAGGATCCAACCTGAAGATCCTGGCCGTCACCATCCTGACCTCGCTGGACCGGGGCGATCTTGACGCCGGGCTGATCCTGCCGGGCGACGTGACCGAGATCGTCGCGACCCGCGCCGCCCGCGCCTTCGAGGCCGGGGCGGACGGCGTCATCGCCTCGCCCCGCGAAGCCGGGCTGATCCGGGCCCTGCCGGAGGCGGCCGGGCGGCTGATCGTCACGCCAGGCGTGCGCCCCTCGGGCAGCGACGCGGGCGACCAGAAGCGGATCGAGACCCCGGCCACCGCCATCGCCAATGGCGCCGATCACATCGTCGTCGGCCGCCCGATTTGGCAGGCCCAGGATCCTCGCGCCGCAGCCCAGGCCATCGTCGCGGAATTTCCGGCGCGCTAAAGCGCCAGCATCCGCGCGACGCGGTCGCGAAAATGCGGCACGGCGCGCGGATGTGCCACAAACTCGGCGACGGGCATCATGCGCCACTTCTGCCCTTCGTCGCCGAAGCGGATGGCCGCGATTTCGGCAGCGGTCAGGTGACCGCGAAACAGCCAGGATTGATGTCCCGGCTGCGTGATCGAGGGAAAGGCCGTCCCCGTGATCCGGTTCGGGTCAAGGCGCAGGCCGAATTCCTCCTCCAGCTCGCGCAGCGCGCAGTCCGCGGGCGCCTCGCCGGGTTCAGCCCCGCCGCCCGGCAGATCCCAATGCGCCGGGAACGGGATCCAGTCGTAATCGTCGCGCAGGCAGGTCAGGAGATCCTGTCCCAGCGTCAGCACCAGCTTGGCGCCGCAGAAGCTCATTTGTCGTCGTTGATGTCGCGGGTCCAGATCGTGACCTCGCCCCGGCTGCTGCCGAAGATCCGGCGCAGGACCAGCCAGGCCGCCCCGCTCAGCGCCGCAGTCACCACCAGCGCCAGGGGCAGTCCACCTGTCCAGATCCCGACCAGCAGCGCCAGCCCCATCAGGCCGACCGCCAGCGCGATCCCCAGGAAGAACCAGCCGGGCAGCACGATCTCCAGCGCCCCCAGGATCAGCGCGGCAATCACCCACAGCCAGCCGTTCATCACGGCTTGGCACCCCGAAACAGCTTGAAGGCATCGCCCATGGCCTCGACTGCCGAAGCGGGCAGGATGATCGTCTGCTTGCCCTGCCCCTTGCCGACCTCGGCCAGGACTTCGACCTGACGCATGGCGACCTGATATTGCGCGGCTTCAAGACCGCCATCGCGGATCGCGCCGGCGATGGCATTGGTGGCAAATGCCTCGGCCTCGGCCAGCACGCGCTTGGCCTTGGCCTGTTGCTCGGCGGCGTACAGATCGCCATCGGCGGCAAGCTCGACCGCGCGACGCTTCCCCTCAGCCTCGGTGACCTGGGCGCGGCGGGCGCGTTCGGCGTTCAGCTGCTGGAGCATGGCCGCACGGGTCGCGTCATCCAGGTTCACGTCCAGAATCTCGGCCCGCGTCACCTCGATCCCCCAGTCGTCGACGACATTGGCCAGAGATCCACGGATACGCTCGATCAGGCTTGCCCGGTTCGACTGGACCTGGTCCAGCTCCATCGTCCCGATCTCGGAGCGCACAATACCAGCGACCGTGGTGGCGATGGCCGCGTCGATGTCACGGATGCGATAGACCGTCTTTTCCGGCTCGATGATGCGATAGAAGACCGAGGTCTCGACCTGCACCAGCACGTTGTCGGCGGTGATCGCGTCCTGCCGGTTGGTCGGCAGCTGCCGCTCAAGCACCGAGATCTTGTGCGCCACCCGGTCCAGGAAGGGCACGATGAAGTTGATCCCCGGCCCCAGAACCGCGCGCAGGCGGCCGAACCGTTCGACCACGAACTTCTCGGATTGGGGCACGATGCGGACCGCCGAGCTGACCGCCAGGAAGATCACGAAGGCCAGCACGATCAGCGCGATGTTGCGGCTGACCAGGTCCAACAACTGTTCTTCCATCATCTTCCCCCTGATTATTCGGCCGCGATCGCGGATTCGCCGGAATCCGGTCGCAGCCGGGCCAGCCGCGCGACGATACGCGCGAAACGCTGGGCGAAGACATCGAAATCGGCCCGCGGCTCGATCTTCTGCTCGTCCATGTAAAGCGAACGGTCCATCTCAAGCTGAAGGACGTGGACGTTGCGCGTGGGCTTGCCATAGGCCGCGACGATATAGGCGCCCGCAAAGGGCGAATTGCGCCGCAGCCGGAACCCTTCCGAGGCGACAGCCTCGGCGGCGGCGGCGGCGATGCGCGGCGCAGCCGAGACACCATTGCGGTCGCCCAGCACGAAATCGGGTCGCGGCCGCGGCAGATGGGCCAGGGCGTCGCGGGGCATCGAATGCATGTCGATCAGGATCGCACCGCCGAAGCGGGCAATCGCCTCGTCGATCAGGGCCGAAAGCGCCTCGTGATAGGGATGCCACAGTCGCGCGATTCGCTGATCCGCCTCGGCCAGGGGAATCGGCCGGTCATGGATCGCCCGCCCTTGCGAGACGACGCGGGGAATCACCCCCAGTCCCGCCATGATTCGAGGACTCATCACGCGGGGGACCGCGCCCGCCACGACAAGTGGGTCCATCTCGTCCGGGCCACGGTTCAGATCGACGACGCAGCGCGGCACCCGCGCCGTCAGCACGACCGCGCCATGATCAACGGCAGGGGCGATCAGCCGATCGACAAAAGCATCCTCGGACGACCGCAAATTCTGCGAATCCAGCCGGGATTCAGCCAAAAACCAGTCTGGATAGCATCGTCCGGAATGCGGCGAGGCAAAAATGACCCCACCCTGCCAGTCGCGGGGCCGCATCAGGTCGAAGGTGGCGTCGTCCAAACTCATATCCGGTATCCTGGTCCTAGGCGCTGCTGGCTGGGCATCCTGTGCCGGGCATGGAACACGACGGTTATAGCCCAAGTTCCGCGCCGGCCAAGTCCAGTTGCAAAACCGTAAGAAGAGGGGTTGAAACCCCCCGCGGGCCTCTATATAGAGCCGCAGACCAAGGCGATTTGGAAGCGAATGCTGACAGACTCGCAAGGTAAGGAGGGCGGTTAGCTCAGCGGTAGAGCACTACGTTGACATCGTAGTGGCCACTGGTTCGATCCCAGTACCGCCCACCATTATTCCCAGCCCCCGGGCATTCCGGGGGTGTTTCAGTTTCATGGCGCCTTGCGATGCGCCGCGATAGGAGAAGACCGATGAAGGTTCGCAATTCGCTCCGCTCGCTCAAGAGCCGCCACCGCGATTGCCAAGTTGTGCGCCGTAAAGGCCGCATCTATGTCATCAACAAGACCAACCCGCGCTTCAAGGCCCGCCAGGGCTAAGTTTCGCGGCACTTGTTGCCCGATTTGAACGCCCGCTGCGTGTTTGCGCTGCGGGCGTTTTGCCATGCATCGCTGCCCGCACAGCCGGGAAACGGCGATCCCCCGATGCGCTCCGGCGAATCAGAATCGCGACATGATCAGCCCGCCGCCGACCATCAGCGCGGCCAGCACACGCGGGATCGAGATTTCGCGCACAGGCAGGCCGAACGCCCCTGCCCGGTCCAGCAGGATCGCGGCAAGGATCTGGCCCAGGGCCAGCGCGCAAAGCGCTGTCAGCGCCCCCAGTCGCGGCAGCGACCAGACCATCGCCCAGACATAGAACGCGCCGAGAATGCCACCGACCCACATCCAGGGTTCGGCCCCCGAGGCTCGCAGGAAGCCGCGCCCCTGCCCCAGGATCAGCGACAGGCTGGTCAGCAGCACGAAGCCCACGCCAAACGAAATCGCCGCAGCGACCAGCGGGCTGGCAGCCTGGCGTCCCAGCGCAGTGTTGATCGGCGCCTGCACGGCGATGCAGACCCCTGCCACCGTGATCAGCAATGCGGCCAAATAGCTCATCGTCCCTCTCCTTGACGGATGTCGTTACCCTGTGGTGCCGCCGTCTCAAGCAGGCGCGACACGGTCTGTCGTGACAGATATCCGGTGACGCGAAGATTCTGGGCCGCCTGATAGCGGCGCAAGGCATCCCGCGTCTCGTCGGTGAAGCGTCCGTCGATCTCGCCCGGATCAAGCCCTTCCTCGCTCAGGCGGCTCTCAATGCGTTGGCGGGTGGCGGCGTTCAGCTGCAGTTCCTCCTCCTCGCGCCGCGACGCTTCGGTCAGGGCCTGAAGGTTGTCGTGCCGCTGGCGGGCCTCGTCTGCATGGCTGCCATCGGGGAACCGCTCCAGATACGAACGATAGGCGGCAGCGCTGTCCTGACGCCGCGCCCACCGCCAGGTTGCATCCGCGCCGGCAAGCTGGGCGGCGGCCATCTGCGTGCCGGCCATCGCTGCCAGCACGCGCTGCGCCTCGACCGCGTGGCGGCCTTCGGGATAGCGGCGAAGATAGGCCAGCAGCTGCCGCGTCTCGCCAAGTGCGCCGGTCCGCTGCCAGTATTCATCGTCGCGCCTGCCGCTTTTCCCGTCCAGGAAATGGATCTGGCGGCGCAGCAGGTCATATTGGGCCGAGGTCAGGTATCCAGTCGGTTCAAGCCGGTTCACCTCTTGCCAGGTTGCCAGCGCCTCGCGCGTGCGCTTGCCGAAGATACCGTCCAGCTCTCCGGGTTCATAACCAAGGCGCGACAGGTTTTTCTGGATGCCCAGACGGGCGGCTCGGTCCAGACCCAGCATCGTCTCGATCCCCGAAGGGGCGCGGCTGATGGGCTTGGTCGCCAAACCGGCCAGCTCGGCCAACCGGCGCAAGGCATCGGCAGAGCGCTGCCCACCCGGAAACTGCGACAGGTAATCGCGATACCCGGCGGTGCGATCCAATGCCGCAGCGGCTGACCAGGCATCGCGGTCTGACATTGCCTTGCTGCGGCCATCCTGCAGGACACGGCGCCGCGTTTCGGCCGCGCCCGCGAACATGCCCGAAGGATAGGTTTCCAGATACGCAAGATAGGATTCCGCGCTGTCCCCCTCGGCCGCATCGGCCCAGGCCTGACGGTCGGCCTCGACCGGCTGGGTCTCGTCACCGGGTGCGGGCTTGCCACTGCGCCGCGCCGGCACCAGATCCACCTCACCGCCGGGCAAAAGCCGCAGGTTGCGCGCCGACGACAGCGCGCGGGACACGGTGCCCCCCGCCGCAAGTTCGCGCAGCGCCCGCGCCGTCGCCTCGGGCGGGCCGACGATGACCGAAACACCAGACATCTCGGCCAATTCGCCAATGCCGCTTTCCAGCCCCTCGCGATGAGGCATCTCCTGCTGGTCGGTCCCCAGCAGCAGGACCGCCCCAGGCTTCGCCTCGGCGATCAGCTGCATGACCAACGACAGCGGCACGCCCTGATGCCCCACTTCCTGGGCGTCAGGCTTGCCGGCATCGGTCCCCAGAAGCCAGGTTTCGCCATCGCGGTTCAGGAATCGCCCATTCAGCGCGACGATTCGGGCGCCCGGCGCGTCATCCCTGCGCGCAAGCAGGTCCAACGTGCGGCGCAATTCGTCCGCGGGCTGGTCGATTCCCTGCGCCGTGACGAATCCCGCGACCCGCATCACCTCGGCCAGCGCAGGCGTGTCGGAACCCGCAAGATCCGGGGCAGTCCGATAGTCCGCATTCCCGATGACCACCGCGCGATTCTCGGCCAGGGCCGGAGCCGCGCCCGCAAGGGCGGCCAGCAGAAACAGGGAATATCGCATCAACGAACCTCGTGGCCTTGTGCGGCCCGAGGTCAATCATAGCTGCGCCGATCCTCGATGACCTTGCCGTCATTCGGAAGCGATCCGGGCGCAACCAGTTCGATCCGGCCGCGAAGTTTCAGGGTGTCCAACACCGTTGCTTCGTATCTTGCCGCATCTTTGCTGTCGGTTTCCAGTTGCACCGTCATCAAATCCATGTCGCCCGCCCGATCCGCGACGACGCGCGCCCGCGCAATCTCGGGATGGCGCGAGACCAGAACCGCCACCTGCTCGGGTCGCACGAACATGCCCTTGATCTTGGTGGTCTGATCAGCGCGGCCCATCCAGCCCCGAATTCGCATGTTGGTGCGGCCGCAGGGACTTTGTCCCGCAAGCACCGCCGACAGGTCGCCGGTCGCAAAGCGAACCAGCGGATAATCGGCGTTGAAGCTGGTCACGACAACCTCGCCGACCTCGCCTTCGGGGACGGGAATACCGGTGCCGGGGCGAACGATTTCGACGATCACGCCTTCGTCGACGATCATTCCGTCCATCGCGGGGGACTCGTACGCGATCAGTCCCAGATCGGCGGTCGCATAGCATTGCGTCGTCGCGATTCCCCGATCGGCGTAGGACTGGCGCAAGCCCGGAAACAGCGCCCCGCCCGAAACCGTGGCGCGGGTCAGTGCCAGCGCCTCGCCCATCTCGTCTGCCTTGTCGAGGATGATCTTCAGGTAATCCGGCGTCCCGGCATAGACACTCGTGCCGATATCGACGGCGGCGCGCACCTGCAATTCGGTCTGGCCCGTGCCGGCGGGCAGGACGGCGGCGTCGACCGCGCGCGCGGCACTTTCGAACATCATGCCGGCGGGCGTCAGGTGATAGCCGAAGCAATTATGGACGATGTCCCCCGGCCCCACGCCCGCCGCGAACAGAAACCGGCCCAGCCGCCACCAGTCATTGCCGCGCCGTCCAGGTTCATAGATCGGGCCGGGGCTTTGGAACACATTCTCGAACTCATGCGGTCTGCGCGTGGTGAAGCCGCCGAAGGGGGGCTGCTTCTTCTGTGCCTCGGACAGTTCGGACTTGCGAATGACCGGCAGGCCGGCCAGCGCCTCGCGCGTCGTCACCGTTTCTGGCTCGACCCCCTGCAGGATTCGCGCCATTGCCGGAGAGGTGCGGGCGCGCAGCAGCGCGGCGGGCAGTTCCTGCGCCAGCCATGCGGCACGCTGATCGGCGCTGCGCGTCTCAAGCTCGTCATAGAATGTCATGGGATCGCCTTTCCGGGACCGTCACGCCAGCCAGCGCTTGCGACGGCGATAGGACCGCACGTCGCGGAAGCTTTTGCGGCCTTGCTCGGACATGCCGAGATAGAATTCCTTCACATCGGGATTTTCGCGCAACGCCTCGGCGGGACCATCCATCACGACCCGGCCGCTTTCCAGGATATAGCCGTGATGGGCATAGCGCAGCGCGACATTGGTATTCTGTTCGGCCAGCAGGAAGGTCACGCCCTCGCCCTCGTTCACGGCCTTCACGATCTCGAAGATCTGCTCGACCAGTTGGGGCGCCAATCCCATCGACGGCTCGTCCAGCAGGATCGTCTCGGGGCGCGACATCAGGGCGCGGCCCATCGCGCACATCTGCTGTTCGCCCCCCGACGTGTAACCCGCCTGGGATTTCCGCCGCTCCTTCAGGCGCGGGAAATAGGAATAGACCATCTCCAGGTCGCGGGCGACTGCGGCGCGACCATCGGTCCGGGTATAGGCGCCAGTCAGAAGGTTCTCCTCGACCGTCAGGTGTTCGAAACAGTGCCGCCCCTCCATCACCTGGATCACGCCCTTCTTCACCAGGCTGGCGGGGTCCATGTCCTGCACCCTTTCGCCGCGATAGCTGATCGAACCCTTGGTGACCTCGCCCCGTTCGGAATGCAGAAGGTTCGAGATCGCCTTCAGCGTCGTCGTCTTGCCCGCACCGTTCCCGCCCAGAAGCGCAGTAATTCCGCCCTTGGGCACTGACAGGCTGACCCCTTTCAGAACCAGAATGACGTGGTTGTAGATCACCTCGATATTGTTGACCTCAAGCAGCGCATCGGGCTTGGGCGTGGCATCAAGCATGGTTTCCCCCTGTCGGATTGGCCCCGGCGGACGTCCCGCCGGGGCACGCGGGATCAGCAGCGCGGCGTGATGCCCGCTTCCTTGGCATAGGCCTCGCTGTCCTCCTGGATCAGCGGGGTCAGGACATCCTGGTCGGGCTGGGTAAACTCGGTGATCAGGGTCCATTTCTTGGCATTGGCATCCCACTGCTGAAGCCGGGCCATGCCGCTGCCGCCGTGGTTGTCGCAGCTCATCTTGATTTCGGGGCCAAAGTCGGGAAGGCCGATCTCCTTCAGCCGCTCGGGCGTGATGTCGAGCGCCTCGAACCCGTCGCGCAGCTGTGCCGCGGTGATCGTGGGCGTCCCGGCAAGTTCCTGCCCCTTCTTGATCGCCTCGGCGATCACCACCGCCGCGTACATGCCCCGCGAATACAGGGCCGAGCCGACGAACTGACCGCCCTGCGAGGCCTTGCCCGGATCGATGACGAACTTCTTCATGTCGTCATAGACTGGATAGTCGGTGCCCACCCCGTTGAAGGTAAGCGACTTGTAGCCATTGGCGGCAGCGCCGACGGGCAGCACGTCAACCTCGGACCCCGACCACCAGACGCCGATGAAATTCTCCATCGGAAAGCGGATATTCGCGGCTTCCTGAATGGCGGTCTGGTTCATCACGCCCCAGCCCCACATGATGACATAGTCCGGCTTGTCGCGGCGAATCTGCAACCATTGGCTTTTCTGCTCTTGCCCCGGCGGATCGATCGGCAGCTCGTTCAGCGTGAAGCCGTGCTTCTGGGCCAGATCCTGCAATGTACGGATCGGCTCCTTGCCATAGGCCGAATTGTGATAGACCAGCGCGATCTTCTTGCCCTTCAGATCGCCGCCATTCTGGTCCAGCAGGTATTTCACCGCGACCGATGCGCCGTCCCAATAGTTCGCGGGCGCGTTGAAGACCCATTCGAAGACCTTGCCGTTCTTGGCCGAGGTCCGCCCATAGCCCGGCGTATAAAGCACGATCTTGTCGGCCGAGACCTTGGGGATCAGCTGATAGGTGATTCCGGTCGACAGCGGGTTATAGACCAGCGCGCCATTGCCCTTGGTCGCCTCATAGCACTCGACGCCCTTTTCGGTGTTATAGGCGGTCTCGCATTCCGGCGTCTGGATCTTCTCGCCCCCGATGCCGCCGTCGCGTTCATTGAGCAGCGTGAAATAGTCGTTGAACCCATCCGCATATTGCGTGCCGTTCGCGCCATAGGGGCCGGTGCGATAGCTGAGGTTCGGCACGACCAGATCGGCCATTGCCGGGGCCGCCGCCATGGTGGCGGCAAGCGCGATGGTTGCTAGCTTCAGTCTCATCTTGGTCTCCTCCCCAAGGGTGTTCGTCTGCCGGGATTCCGGTTCAGTGCGGGAACGGCCAAAGCCGCAGCTTCTCCTTCGTCAACCGCCAGAGCCGGGCAAGGCCATGCGGCTCGACGATCAGGAAGAAGATGATCAGCGCGCCGATGATCATCAGTTCGATATGAGCGGCCAGATCTGTGGGCCAGCCCAGCCGCGCGACCAGCAGGTTCTTGAGCAGCACCGGCAGCAACACCAGAAAGGCCGCACCCGCGAAGCTGCCGAAGATGCTGCCAAGCCCGCCGATGATGATCATGAAAAGGACAAGGAAGCTCTTGTTGATGCCAAAGGCTTCACTGGCTTCGGCCGCGCCCAGATAGACCGAGAAAAGCAGCGCGCCCGCGATGCCGACGAAGAAACTGGACACCGCAAAGGCCGAAAGCTTGGCGGTCAGCGGATTGACCCCGATGATCTCGGCCGCGATGTCCATGTCGCGGATCGCCATCCACTTGCGCCCGACCGTGCCCCGCGTCAGGTTCCGCGCGACCCAGGCGAGCACGACGGCAAAGACAAGGCAGGTCAGGTATTTCGCGGAAGCGGTCGTCGCGGGTCCGGTCACCGCCCAGCCCAGGATCGTACGCTCGGGCGCGTTGATCTGTCCCGAGGCGGAGTAGTTGTAAAACCACGGCACCTTGTTGAAGAGCCACACCAGGAAGAACTGCGCGGCCAAGGTCGCGACCGCCAGATAGAAGCCCTTGATCCGCAGGCTGGGCAGGCCGAACAGCATCCCGACCACGGCGGTGATCGCGCCCGCCAGCAGGATGTGGATGAATATCGGCACGCCCGGAAATGCGGTCATCAGCTTGTAGACCGCATAGGCGCCCACGGCCATGAAGCCTCCGGTGCCAAGGCTGACCTGGCCGGCATAGCCCGTCAGAATGTTCAGCCCGATCGCCGCTATGGCATAGATCAGGAATGGCACCAGAACCGCGTTGGCCCAGTAGCTGTCGATGACGAAGGGCACGACCAGAAAGGCCACGGCCAGCAGCCCGTAATAACCCCAGCGATCCAGCCGGATCGGAAAGGTCTGACCGTCGTCGCGGTAGCTTGTCTTGAAGTCACCTGCCTCGCGATAGAACATCAGCCCCTCCCGGTCGGACCGTCCCGACATTCGGGTATTTGGAAAACGATGAAACTCTCACCGTTTCGAAAATACCCAATCCCCTGCTTTCCACCCGCGGCACGCTTCAGACCCTCTCGATGATCCGCTCGCCGAACAGGCCCTGCGGCCGGAAGACGAGGAAGATGAGCGCGAGGACATAGGCGAACCAGTTCTCGGTCGCGCCGCCGACCATCGGGCCGATGAAATATTCGAACAGCTTCTCGCCCATGCCGATGATCAGCCCGCCGACAATCGCGCCGGGGATCGAGGTGAAGCCGCCCAGCATCAGCACCGGCAGCGCCTTGAGCGCGATCAGCGACAAGCTGAACTGCACCCCGGACTTGGTGCCCCACATGATGCCGGCGACCAGCGCCACGAACCCTGCAATCGACCAGACCATGATCCAGATGAACTGCAGGCTGATCCCCACCGACAGCGCGGCCTGATGGTCGTCGGCCACGGCGCGCATCGCCCGACCCTGCTTGGTATATTGCGAAAAGCCGACCAGCGCCGCGACCAATGCCGCCGCGATGACCGTCGCCCAGATGTCGAGGCGGTCGATGAAGAAGCCATAGCCGAACCACGCATTCGTCGCGGCCTCGACCCTGTCCGAGATGCCTTGCGGCAGGCCGACGTCCAGAACCTTGACGTCGGCACCCCACATCACGTCGCCCAGTCCCTCCAGGAACCAGGCGAGGCCGATCGTCGCCATGAAAAGGATGATCGGTTCCTGCCCGACAAGGTGTTTCAGGACCAGCTTCTCGACGGCTATGGCCAGACCCACCATGACCAATGCGGTCAGGGCGATGCCGATGATGGCTGGCACCGTCCAGCCGAAGCTGCTGACATGGATGCCGAAGGCCGCGTTGATCAGATGCGCAAAGGGAACCCGCCCCTCCATGATGCCGACCAGCGTCATCGCGGCGAACAAGGCCATCACGCCTTGGGCATAGTTGAAGACGCCCGAGGCCTTGTAAATCAGCACGAAGCCCAGAGCGACGAGCGAATACATCACCCCCGCCATCAGGCCGTTCAGCAGCACCTCGCTTGCATAAAGGATTTCCATCGCCGGCTCCTATTCCTGCACGACGCCCAGATAAGCGCTGATGACATCGGGATTGGCGCGAACCTCGTCCGGGGTGCCGTCTCCGATCTTGCGACCGTAATCCATCACCACCACGCGGTCCGACAGGTCCATGACTACGCCCATGTCATGTTCGATCAGCGCGATGGTCGTGCCGAATTCGTCATTCACATCCAGGATAAAGCGGCACATGTCCTCTTTCTCCTCGACATTCATGCCCGCCATGGGTTCATCCAGCAGCAGGATGCGCGGCTGCGCCGCCAGTGCGCGCGCCAGTTCGACCCGCTTTTTCAGCCCGTAAGGCAGGCGTCCCACCGGGGTCTTGCGGATGTTCTGGATCTCGAGAAAATCGATGATGCGCTCGACCTCTTCGCGGTTCTCGACCTCTTCGCGCTCGGCCCGGCCCCACCACAACGCCTGCGACCACAGCGGCGCCGTCATCATGTTCAGCCGCCCGGTCATGATGTTGTCGAGAACCGACATGCCGTCGAACAGCGCAATGTTCTGGAAGGTACGGGCGATGCCCAGCCGCGCGACCTGATAGGGCCTCATCGGCCCGCGCTTGTGGCCATCAAACCAGATCTCGCCCTGCTGGGGCACATAGAAGCCCGAGATCACGTTCAGCATCGACGACTTGCCCGCGCCGTTCGGGCCGATGATCGCGCGGATCTCTCCCTCGCGGATGTCGAAGCTGATATCCTTGATCGCCACCACCCCGCCGAAGCGCAGGGTGATGTTCTTCAGGTCCATGATGACAGGACCGCTTTGGCGCCCGACGGGCGGCGTCACGTCCTGGGCTGCGGCGGCAGGGTTCAAGTCCATATCCTTTCCAGCAGCGACAGCAGGATGTTGTAGGCAATCAGCGCCCCGCCCCACAGATGCGCCTCGCGCACCGGCAAGGATGGCCAGAGGCGCGAGATCATCAGCACGCCGAAAATGGCGCCGATGGCGCCGGCCAGGACATTGTAGACAGCCAGTGGCAGGATCGAGGCGATCAGCCAGGCCAGCAGGATCCCTGCAATGGCGAAGATGGCGGCGAAGAAATAGGCGGGCTTGTCCGAGGTCATGCTGCGATTCCCTTTGCTTTCACATCGTGAAGGGCCGGGGGGACGGTCCGGGCCTCCTCGATCCGCAGCGTCGCCCTGATCCTGCCCTTGCGGCCATCCTCATAGGTGACTTCGGTTTCGGTAAAGACATTTCGCGACCCGTCATAAAGCGCTGCGATCAGGTCGGCATATTTGTCCGAGATGACCCCGCGCCGGACCTTGCGGGTCCGCGTCATTTCGCCGTCGTCCGGGTCCAGTTCCTTGTGCAGGACCAGGAAACGCGCGATCTGGCAGCTCGACAGCATCGGATCCTGCGCGACCGAGGCGTTCACCGCCTCGACATGCTCGCGGATCGCGGCATAGACCTGCGGATGCCCGGCCAGCTCCTGATAACTGGCATAGGCGATGTTGTTGCGCTCGGCCCAGTTCCCCACTGCCACAAGGTCGATGTTGATGAAGGCCGTGCAGGCATCGCGGCCCGCGCCGAACACCACCGCCTCAAGGATGCTGGGATAGAACTTCAGCTTGTTCTCGACATATTTCGGGGCAAACATGCGGCCATCCGCCATGCGCCCGACATCCTTGGCCCGGTCGATGATGCGCAGATGGCCCGTGCCTTCCTCGAAGAAGCCGGCATCGCCCGTCGCCACCCACCCCTCGCCATCCTTGGTCGAAGCGGTGCTGTCGGGATTGTTGAAATATTCGACGAAGGTGCCGGGGCTGCGATAGAAGACCTCGCCAGACTCCGCGATCTTCAGTTCGACGCCCGGACTGGGAACGCCAACCGTATCGGCCCTGACTTCGCCGTCCGGCTGCTGGGTGATGAAGACCGAGGCCTCGGTCTGGCCGTAAAGCTGCTTCAGGTTGATCCCGAGGCTGCGGTAGAAGTCGAAGATCTCGGGGCCGATCGCCTCGCCCGCGGTATAGCCGACGCGGATGCGCGAATAGCCCAGGGTGTTCTTCAGCGGTCCATAGACCAGCACATCCCCCAACGCATAGCGCAGACGGTCAATGATGCCGACGGGGCGGCCCTCAAGAATGCCCGGACCCACGCGGCGGGCCAGCGCCATGTGGTGATCGAACAGCCAGCGCTTGACGCGGCCCGCGTCCTCCATGCGGATCATCACGCTGGTCAACTGCCCCTCGAACACGCGGGGCGGGGCGAAGAAATAGGTCGGTCCGATCTCGCGCAGGTCGGTCATCATCGTCCGCGCGCTTTCAGGGCAATTCACCGTGAAGCCCGCCCAATAGGCCTGCCCGACCGAAAAGATGAAATCGCCGACCCAGGCCATCGGCAGATAGGCCAGGATCTCCTCGCGCTCGGTCAGGTGGTCGAACCCGGCGCTGTTCTTCGAGGTCTCGATGATGTTGCGGTTCGACAGGACGACGCCCTTTGGCTTGCCGGTCGTGCCAGAGGTATAAAGCATGACGCAGGTCTGGTCATAGCCAAGGCCGGCAATGCGGGCATCAAGTTCCACCCCCAGCTGGCTTTCGGCAGCGCGCCCCAGCGCCTGAAGATCGGCCAGGGCATTCATCCGGGCATGGTCGTATTTCCGCATGCCGCGCTGGTCGGTATAGATCAGACGCTCGACCGCGGGGGCGCGTTCGCCCACCTCCAGCACCTTGTCCACCTGTTCCTGGTCGCCGCAGACAACGAAGCGCGCGCCGCAGTTACCCAGGACATAGGCCATCTCGTCGGCGACGGCGTCCTGATACAGCGGCACCGGGACCGCGCCGCACATTTGGGCCGCGACCATAGACCAGTAGTGCATTGGCCGGTTGCGCCCGATGATCGCGACATGGTCGCCGGGACGCAGGCCCAGCTTCAGCAATCCCAGCGCCAGGTCGCGGGTCTGCCCCGCCGCCTCGGCCCAGGTCCAGCTTTGCCATATTCCGAATTCCTTCTCGCGATAGGCCGGACGCGCGCCAAAGACGGCGGCATTGCGTGCCAGCAACGCGGGAATGGATTGCAACCCGGCTTCGGCCACTTGCGTGGTCTGCATGCTTCCTCCCTTGTCGTTCGGGCTCCCCTCCCGTCCGACACTTGCAGCTTACGATGCCAATCCTTGCGCCAGTTTTTCGCGAATCCTACGAATTGTTACACGCGCCCGGCAATGCTACCCATGCTTATGCTTCCCGAGGAACGGCACGCAGAACTGACCCGCTCCGGGCTGAACCTGATTCAGCAGGCGATCTCGATTTTCGATGCGGAACTGCGGCTCGCGGTGTCGAACCGGCCCTATCAGGCGATGTTCGGACTGCCCGACCGCCTGACATTGCCCGGCGCCAGTTTCGAGGACACGATCCGCTTTCTGGTCGAGCGCGGCGAATACGGCCCACAGGATGACCCCGAGGCCGCGATCCGCGAACGGGTCGATCAGGCCCGGACCTTCCAGCCCCATTACATGGAGCGAAAGCGGGCCGACCGGCGCTGGATCTCGGTCGAAGGCGCACCTTTGTCGCAGGGTGGCTGGATCGCCGTCTATACCGACATCACCCAGATCAAGCGACAGGAAGAACTGCTGCGTGCGCGCTCGGCCGAACTGTCGGAACGTGTCTTCGAAAATGCCGAACGGCTTTCCGCCGCAAACCGCGCACTGGCCGCGACCAATGCCGCGCTGGAGGAGGCCAAGCGCATCCTGACCGAATCCGAGGCCCGGACGCGGCAGGTGACGGCGATGGTCCCGGCCCATATTGCCCATATGGACCGCACCTATCGCTATACCTTCTCGAACAACCAGATCTCGGCGGTGTTCCCCGGCTCCGATGTCGCGGTGCTGGGCCGCACCGGCGAGGAGGTTCTGGGAAGCGAGACCTTTGACCGTATCCGGCCCCATATGGACCGCGCCGTCGCGGGCCAGCCGCAGGTGTTCGAAATCACGCATCCGCCCTCGGGGCGGCGCATCCGCATCGCCCTGACGCCGGACCAGACCGGGCGCGGGGCCTATGTCCTGTCGACCGACGTGAGCGCCGAGGTGCAGTCGCGCGAGGCGCTGGCCCATGCCGCCAAGCGCGCGGTTGCGGCGCAAGTCACCTCGGGCATGGCCCATGATTTCGGGAACCTGCTGACGATCATCCTGGGCCTTCAGACCCGGCTGGGGCGGTCCGGGCTTTCGGCCGGGCAGGTTGAGGACGTTCAGGCCACGCTGGCCGCAGCGCGCCGGGGGGTGACGCTTCTGGACGGCATCGCCACCCTGACCGGGCAGCGCGAACACCGCCCCCGCCCCGTGGAGTTGCGCGGCCTGCTGGATGACCTGGCCGCGATGACCCGCCCGACACTGGGCGGCGACGTCACGCTGGAGATTGCGCCCGGCCTGCCGGATACGCGCCTGATGCTGGATCCGGGCGCGCTGCAGGACGCGCTGCTGAACCTGATCCTGAACGCGCGGGACGCAATGCGGGGCCAGGGCGAGATCGTCATCGCCGGTCGCGCGGCGGGTCGCTGGCTGGAGCTGACAGTGACCGATTCCGGCCCCGGTTTCACGGACGAGGCGCTGCGCCGCGCGACCGAGCCCTTCTTTTCGACCAAGGGCGGTCAGGGATCCGGGCTGGGCCTGTCGATGGTCTATGACCAGATCAAGTTGGCGGGCGGGACGCTGCGGCTGGCCAATGCAGGGGGCGCGCAGGTCACAATACGCCTGCCCTGGCGGTCGGCCCGCCCGCACCTTGTCCTGTTGGTCGAGGACGATCCCGACATCCGCGCCGCCACACGCGAGATGCTGACGCTGCTGGGCCATGCGGTGATCGAGGCCGAAGGACTTGCCGAGGCACGCGGCCTGACCGACCTTCCCGGCGTGACCGTGATCCTGTCCGACCTGCAGCTGGGCGACGGATCGGGCACCCTGCTTGTGGAAGCCGGGCTGCCCCTGATCCTGATGACCGCACTGCCCGCGTCGGATCCGCTGCGCGCCGCGCTGCCGGGCCCGGTGCTGACCAAGCCTTTCGATGATGCGGCACTGGCCGCGGCCCTGATGATGGTGACGGATGACTGAAGCCCCCCTGATCGCGATCCTTGACGACGAGCCCGAGATCCGGCGCCTTTTATCCGCCGCGCTGGATGAGGCGGGGTTCCGCAGCCTTTCCTTCGCCCGCGCGACCGAGTTCGAGGCCGCCTTGCGCAGGATCGAACCCGATGCCTGCCTGATCGACCTGGGCCTTCCCGATCGCGACGGATTGGCTTTGGTCCACCGGCTGGCGCGCGACTCCGGGGCGGCGATCATCATCATCTCTGGCCGAGCGCAGGTGCAGGACCGCGTGGCCGGGCTGGAACTGGGTGCGGACGATTACATCATCAAGCCCTTCGAGCCGGCCGAGGTCGTCGCCCGCATCCGCGCCCGCCTGCGCAAGCCCCAGCGCGATGCCGGGGCGGCGCGCCAGCAGCAGCGCTTCTCGGGCTGGGCGGCGGATTTCGACCGCTATACCCTGACCTCTCCCGCAGGAGAGGAGACCCCGATCAGCCATGCCGAGGCCGAGCTTCTGCGCATGTTCCTGGACAATCCGCGCCGCCTGATCTCGCGCACGCAGATGCTTGAGACACTGGGCGGGACCGCGGGGGAAAGCTTCGACCGGGCGATGGATGTGCGCATCTCGCGGTTGCGCACCAAGCTGGGCGAGGATCCGAAGAACCCGCGACTGATCAAGACGATCTACGGCGCGGGCTATATCTTCCTGGCCGAACCGGGCTGATCGCGCTTGCGGCGCGGCCCGCGTGGATTATCCTTCGCGCCGAAACGGCGGGTCGGTCACCCGCGGATGCGAGGAAACCATGCCCACCGTCTATATCCTGAACGGCCCGAACCTGAACCTTCTGGGCCAGCGCCAACCCGAGATCTATGGCAGCACGACGCTGGCCGACGTGGAACGCGCCTGCACCGAACTGGGGCACGAACTGGGGATCGAGATCCGCTTTTTCCAGTCGAACCATGAAGGCGTCATCGTCGACACGATCCACGAAGCGCGGCACGAAGCGAACGCGATCGTCATCAATCCGGGCGCGCTGACCCATACCTCGGTCGCAATTTTGGATGCGCTGAACACCTTCGACGCCCCGGTGATCGAGGTCCATATCTCGAACATTCACAAGCGCGAAAGCTTCCGCCACCATTCCTATGTCAGCCTGCGGGCCGAGGGGGTGATCGCCGGGCTGGGGACGAACGGCTACCTGATGGCGCTGCGCCACATCGCGCCGCTGATCGGCGCGCGCTGATCCCGCTGCGCAAAAGAATTGCGCGCCTGCCACAGGAGGAGACAGGCGCGCGGATCTTGCGAAGCGAAGGATTACTGAAACATCATACTCGAAAACGGATCATACAAACATTCACGCCGCTCTGCCGCCGGCGATGCTGAAAATGGCTTCGACCTTCCGCCCGACCCGGTTGCCGGGATGCGCTGGCATCCGCTTCGGGCGTCTGGCAAGGACAACATGCACCGCATCATGTGATGGTCCCGTGATCGGGGCGTGAAAAATCGCCCCTTTCGGGGTGAAAAATGGCCAGTCAGGCAAAAAATCCGCGTTCCGCCAGCTCTCGCTCCAGGTTTTCGGCATCCGTGAAGTGAATCGCGTCCATGCCAAGAACGCGCGCACCTTCGACATTCGCGCGGCTGTCGTCGATGAACACGCAATCCGCGGGCGACAATCCGTTGCGCTGCATCAGCAGGCGAAAGATCTCGGGCTGGGGCTTCAACTGCGCCACTTGCCCCGAGACGACGATGTCGCGAAACACGCTGGCAAGGCGGGGATGGACCTCCAACGCCGCGGGCCAGGTTTCGGCCGCCCAGTTGGTGATCGCGAACAGCGGCACCTCGCGCGCGTTCAGCGCATCGACAATGGCCCAGCTGCCGGGAACGGGCTTCTCGATCGTCAGGTGAAACGCGGCAAGATAACCCTCCAGCGGATCGGCCAATGGACCATGCTGCGCGCGTGCCACGGCGACTCCTTCTGCAAAGCTGCGCCCGCCATCCTGAAGCCGGTTCCAGCCCGCGAAATCGATCTGCCGCATCCAGTCTTCGGCCGCGTCGCGCGTGGTGAAGACGTCGGCAAAGGCAAGTGCCGCATCCCATTCGATCAGTACCGCCCCAAGGTCGAAGATCACGTTCCTGCCTGTCACCACACCCAACTCCTGCATTTTCAAATCCCGCCCGGCGGCCCTTGATTCTGTTCATGGACGGCACGGGGGTCAAGCGCATTGCGATGCGGTTTTTTGAGGCGCTCGGTCCCGTTTTCTGCAGGAGGAAGGAGGATATTATCCTCGGGGAAGAGAATATGACCTTATCAATCCTTCGAGATCAAAATGAGAAATACCAAAGTTCCCCAACCAGAAATTCGATTAATCTGACAATTCGACAAGACAAAAGCGACCGCGGAATCCGAAAAAATGCCCCCGAAAATGCCATTGACGTAATTGTCGGGGCCCAATTCCGCGCCTTTTTGTCGCAGTATGGCAGATACCTGCAGAATCTCTGCAAGCCCGCGTGGTTGCCCCGTCATAATGCCGCAGTTTGCCAGCGAAAGCGACAAAATTGGCAAGAAAATCAAATATCCGGGGCTCGCGCAGGTCAATCGAATAACCGTCCAAAGGCAAAGCGAAGGCGCTTGACGATATACAACCCTCATGCATCCTTCCCGCAGGGAACATGCCTCGGAGAAAGGTATGACTCACCCTCCAAACTGGAAAGGTTAGTTCGATGCAGAAGTTTCGCCTAATGCAGGCGGCAGCAATTGCTGTTGCCTTTGCGGTGCCGGCAATGGCTCAGGACAGCGACCCCCGCAAGGACGCGACCGAGGCGACGAACCAGGCCAATGCGGCGCTGCTCGATTATTTGCCCTTCGACGACAAGACCGATTTCGACGATGCCAACCGCGGAAAGCTCGCCGACCTCCCCCCGGAAATGCTGAAGACCGCGGATGGCGCGCTGATCTGGGACCCGGGTAAATACGGTTTCATCAAGGAAGGCTCCGAAGCCCCGAAAACCGTCAACCCCAGCCTTTGGCGTCAGTCGCAGCTGATCAATATCAGCGGCCTGTTCGAGGTTGTGAAGGACGGGATCTATCAGGTCCGCAACCTTGACCTGTCGAACATGACGATCATCGAGGGTGATGAGGGCATCACCATCGTCGACCCGCTGGTTTCGGCCGAAACCGCCAAGGTCGCGCTGGACCTTTATTACCAGCATCGCGGCAAGAAACCGGTCAAGGCGGTCATCTATACGCACAGCCACGTCGACCATTATGGCGGCGTCCGCGGCGTCGTGAACGAGGATGATGTCAAATCCGGCGCGGTCAAGATCTATGCGCCCGAGGGCTTCCTTGAAGCAGCCGTTGCCGAGAACGTCTTTGCCGGCAACGCGATGAGCCGCCGCGCCAGCTATATGTATGGCAACCTTCTGCCCCCCGATGAAAAAGGTCAGGTCGGCGCTGGCCTGGGCACCACGACTTCGGCCGGGACCGTCACACTGATCCCGCCGACCGACATCATCACCAAGACCGGCCAGAAGGAAACCATCGACGGCCGCACCTATGAATTCCTGATGGCGCCGGGTTCGGAAGCGCCTTCGGAAATGCTGTGGTATGTCGAGGAATACAAGGCCATCGAAGCTTCCGAGGATGCGACCCACACGCTGCACAACACCTATTCGCTGCGTGGCGCCAAGATCCGCGAACCGCTGCCGTGGTCGAAATACCTGAACGAAGCGCTGGTCATGTGGGGCGACAAGGCCGAGGTCGTCTTTGCGCAGCACCACTGGCCAACCTGGGGCAACGATAAGGTCGTCGAACTGCTTGAGAAGCAGCGCGACCTGTATCGCTACATCAACGACAGCACGCTCAACATGGTCAACAAGGGCATGACCATGCGCGAGATCGCCGAGAACTTCAAACTGCCGCCGGCGCTTGACAAGTTCTGGGCCAGCCGCGGCTATTACGGCTCGATCTATCACGACGTCGCCGCGACCTATGTGCTGTATCTGGGCTGGTTCGACGGAAACCCCTCGACCCTGCACGAATTGCAGCCGGTCGATGGCGCCAAGAAGTTCGTGGAATACATGGGCGGCGCCGATGCCGTGATGGAAAAGGCGAAGAAAGACTACGACGCCGGCAACTATCGCTGGGTCGCCGAGGTCATGAACAAGGTCGTCTTTGCCGATCCCGACAACCAGCCGGCCAAGGACCTGACCGCGGACGCTCTGGAACAGCTTGGCTATCAGGCCGAATCCGGCCCGTGGCGCAACTTCTACCTGTCGGGCGCGCAGGAACTGCGCAAGGGCGTGGCTGAACTGCCGACCCCGAACACCGCCAGCCCCGACACGATCGAGGCCATGTCGCTTGAGATGATCTTCGACTATGCCGGTGTCCGTCTTGATGCCGCGAAAGCGGGTGATGCCGCGATGAAGCTGAACTTCGACTTCGGCGAAGACGGCAAATATCTTGTGCAGCTGGAAAACGGCGTCCTGAACCACACCAAGGATATTCAGGCCGACGATGCCGCCGCGACGGTGACCCTGCCGCGTTCGGCCCTGAACAAGATCATGCTGGGCGAGGAAACCCTGGATCAGGCGACCTCCTCGGGCGAGGTCAAGGTCACGGGCGATCAGGCCAAGCTGACCGAGCTGGTCTCGTATCTCGACAAGTTCGAGTTCTGGTTCAACATCGTCACGCCGTAAGGCGCCTGGCCACGACATGCAAAGGGCCGGGATTTGCATCCCGGCCCTTCGTCTTTCCTCCGGCCCGTGCCCGCGCTCAGCGCAGGTCTTCGGGCAGCAGCTCCTCGGGGAAGCCCTGATAGCTGACCGGGCGCAGGAAGCGACGGATCGACAGGGTGCCGACCGAGGTCGCGCCGAAATTGGTCGAAGCCGGGTAAGGCCCGCCATGAACCATTGCGTCCACCACTTCCACGCCGGTCGGGAAGCCGTTGACCAGCACGCGGCCAGCCTTGCGCTCCAGCACCGGGCGCAGCTTCTGCGCGTCGGCCAGATCGCCCGCATCCATGTGGATCGTGGTCGTCAGCTGACCCTCGAAGCCCTTGGCCAGCTTCACCATTTCGTCCACCGACGAAACGCGCACGATCAGGCCAAGCGGTCCGAAGACCTCTTCACCCAGCGCGTGGTCCTGGAGATAGGCCTCGGCGGTGGTTTCATAAAGGTTCGGGTTCGCCTCGCGACCGGAGGATTCGGTGGTGTGGACCGGCGTGACCGAGTTGCGCGACTCGAAGCGTTCCTTGCCGTCGCGATAGGCTTTCGCAATGCCTTCGGTCAGCATCACCTGCGGCCCGACCTTTTCCAGTCCGGCCTTTGCGGCAGAAGTGAAGCGGTCTGCTTCCGGCCCGTCGATCACGACGGAAATGCCCGGGTTGGTGCAGAACTGGCCTGCGCCCATCGTCAGCGACCCGGCCCAGCCGGCGCCGATTTCTTCGGCCCGCGCGGCCATCGCCTGCGGCATCAGGAACATCGGGTTCACGGAACCGAGTTCCCCGAAGAAGGGGATCGGCTCGGGGCGCTGCGCGCAAAGGTCGAACAGCGCACGTCCACCACCCAGCGATCCGGTGAAACCGACGGCCTTGATGCGCGGGTGCTGGACCAGCGCCGTGCCGACATCGCGGCGGCCGCCCTGGATCAGGCTGAAGACGCCCGGATGCACGCCGCATTTGACGATCGCGGCGGCGACCGCCTCGGCAATGATCTCTCCGGTGCCGGGATGGGCCGAGTGACCCTTGACCACGACCGGGCAGCCAGCGGCCAGCGCCGCAGCGGTGTCGCCGCCCGCGGTCGAGAAGGCCAGCGGGAAGTTCGAGGCACCAAAGACCGCGACCGGTCCGATCGGACGCTCGACCAGGCGGATTTCCGGGCGCGCCGCGGGCTTGCGATCGGGCAGCGCGGCATCGACGCGGCGGTCAAGGTATTCGCCCTTGCGGATATGGTCCGCGAACAGGCGCAGCTGGCCGGTGGTGCGGCCACGCTCGCCCTGCAGGCGGCCTTCGGGCAGGCCGGTTTCCTGGGTGCCGATCTGGGTGATCGCCTCGGCGCGGGCCTCGATCTCGTCAGCAATGGTGTCCAGGAAGCGCGCGCGCTCCTCACGCGTGGAATAGCCATAGGACCAGAATGCGTCCTCGGCGGCCTCGCAGGCGCGGTTCACCAGATCGACGGTGCCGACGCTGAACGGATGGGCCGGGCCATGCGCCGGTTCCGACATGAATTGCTGGTCCGAGCCGACCCATTCGCCGGCGATCAAATGTTTACCATGGGGGGTGAAGGTCATGGGGAGGGTCCTCTCTCCTTGGGGTCGCCCCTATTTGGCATCTTGGTATACCAGTCGCAAGGCAGAGAAGGCACCTGCCGGGCTTCTGCGGCGGTAATGGCTGTGCTAGGCAAGTGAAAACAGGGGCGGAATTCGCAGATGAAGATTACCGTAGCAGGTCTGGGTTACGTCGGCATGTCGATTGCCGTCCTGCTGGCCCAGCACAACAAGGTTGTCGCACTTGATGTGAACCCGGTCCGCGTCGATCTGGTGAATGCCCGGCGCTCGCCCATCGAAGACCCGGACATCACGCAATGGCTGTCCGAAAAATCGCTGGACCTGACCGCGACCACCGATGCCACCGCGGCGCTGCAGGACGCGCATTTCGTCGTCATCGCGACGCCCACGAATTATGACAGCCGCAGCAACCATTTCGACACGTCCAGCGTCCAGAAGGTGATCGACCTTGCCCGCCGCCACGCACCCGAGGCGACGATCGTGGTAAAGTCTACCGTTCCCGTAGGCTTCGTCGACGAGATGCGGGCCGCGACCGGCTATGACGGGATCGTCTTCTCGCCCGAATTCCTGCGTGAGGGGCGTGCGCTTTACGACAACCTTCACCCCTCGCGCATCGTCGTCGGCGACCACAGCCCGGCCGCGCGGGAATTTGCCGACCTGCTGGTCCAGGGCGCGCTGCGCAAGGACATGCCCGTCCTGTTCACCGGCGCGATCGAGGCCGAGGCGATCAAGCTGTTCTCGAACACCTATCTTGCGCTGCGGGTCGCCTATTTCAATGAGCTGGACAGCTATGCCGTGTCGCGCGGACTGAACACGCGCGAGATCATCGAGGGGGTCGGCCTCGATCCCCGGATCGGGGCCCACTACAACAATCCCAGCTTCGGCTATGGCGGCTATTGCCTGCCCAAGGACACCAAGCAGCTTCTGGCCAATTACGATCAGGTGCCGCAGCAGTTGATCGCGGCGGTGGTGGAATCGAACCGCACCCGCAAGGATTTCATCGCCGACCAGATCATCGCCCGCCAGCCCAAGCTGGTCGGCGTCTATCGTCTGGTGATGAAGGCCGGCTCGGACAATTTCCGCGACAGCTCGATCCAGGGCATCATGAAGCGGATCAAGGCCAAGGGCATCCCCTGCATCGTCTATGAACCCGTGCTGGCCGAGGATCACTTCTTCCACAGCCCCGTGGTGCGCGACCTTGACGCCTTCAAGAAGCAGGTCGACCTGATCGTCACCAACCGCATGACCCCCGAACTGGCCGATGTCGAGGACAAGGTCTTTACCCGCGACCTTTACGGAGTCGACTGATGCGCGTGCTGATCACCGGCGCCGCCGGGTTCATCGGCTTTCACCTGGCCCGGCACCTGCTGGATGAGGATGCCGAAGTCATCGGCCTGGACGCCCACGATCCCTATTACGATGTGGCGCTGAAGGAATCTCGGGAAGCGCTTCTGCGCGGCGATCCACGCTTCACCGCCATCCGCGCGCGAGTCGAGGAACCGGGGCTGCTGACCTCGCTTCTGGGCGAGCACAAGCCGGATCTGGTCGTTCACCTGGCCGCGCAGGCCGGAGTGCGGCATTCGATCGAAAATCCCCGCGCCTATCTGCAGTCGAACATCGTCGGCACGTTCGAACTGCTCGAGGCGGCGCGCGCCCATCCGCCGCGACACCTGCTGCTGGCCTCGACCAGTTCCGTCTTCGGTGCGAATACCCGGATGCCCTATCGCGAGACGGACAAGGCCGATTGCCAGATGTCCTTCTATGCCGCCAGCAAGAAATCGACCGAGGCGATGGCCCACAGCTATGCGCATCTGTTCGGCCTGCCGGTGACGATGTTCCGCTTCTTCACGGTCTATGGACCTTGGGGGCGCCCCGACATGGCGCCCTGGCTTTTCACCAACGCGATCCTGCGGGGCGAACCTATCAAGGTCTTCAACCACGGGAACATGCGCCGCGACTTCACCTATGTCACCGATCTTGCCCGGGCGATCCGCCTGCTGATGGACGCGGTGCCTGGCAAGGAACCCGTCGGCCCCGAGGACAGCCTATCGCCCGTCGCCCCCTTTCGGGTCGTCAATATCGGCAATGGCGCGCCAGTCGAACTGGTCGATTTCATTGCGGCGATCGAAAAGGCGACCGGCAAGCAGGCGATCCGCCAATTGCTGCCGATGCAACCCGGTGATGTGCCCGCCACCTGGGCGGATACCACGCTGCTGCGCAGCCTGACCGGCTATGCACCCCAGACACAGGTGCCGGACGGGATGGCCGCCTATGTCGAGTGGTTCCGTTCCTATTATCGATGACCCTTGCGGGGCGCGGGCTTCGGCCCTAGGTTGACGTCACAATTTCTACACTTGGGGAGTCCCGCAACGGGGCTGAGAGGTGCCGGGCACCGACCCATCGAACCTGATCCGGGTCATGCCGGCGTAGGGAAGGGTAGAGCGCCGCGACGGGACAGCCCCGACCACGGACGCGCATATCCACCCACCAGCATGGACCGGCCGAAACGAAAGGCGGGACATGTCGCATCCCATCGCCCTGACCATCGCCGGATCCGACAGCGGGGGCGGCGCTGGCATTCAGGCGGATCTGAAAAGCTTCTCGGCGCTGGGGGTTTTCGGCGCCTCTGTGATCACAGCGATCACCGCGCAGAATACCCGCACGGTGGCAGCGGTCGAAGCCGTCAGCCCGGCGATGGTTGTCGCCCAGATCGATGCCGTTTTCGGCGATCTGGACATCCGCGCGATCAAGATCGGCATGCTGGGCGGACCGGATGTGATCACAGCCGTCGCCGAACGGCTGCGGGCGCTGCTTGAAACCAATCCGATCCCGGTCGTGCTGGACCCGGTCATGGTGGCGAAATCGGGCGATGCGCTGCTGCCCGAGGATTCGGTCGCGGCGCTCAGGGATCAGCTGATTCCTCTGGCAACGGTCCTGACCCCGAACCTTCCCGAGGCCGCGCGGTTGCTGGGCCTTGCCCCCGCCGTCACGCCCGGCCAGATGGCCGAGCAGGGCCATGCCCTGTCCCGGCTTGGCGCCGCCCACGTCCTGATGAAGGGCGGCCATGCCGAGGGCGAGACCTGCACCGACCTGCTGATCGGACCCCACCCCCTGACACTAACCGCCCCGCGTCTTGCGACACGGAACACGCATGGCACGGGATGTTCGCTTTCCTCGGGCATCGCCGCGGGCCTTGCGCAGGGCATGACCGTGCCCGAGGCCGTCACCCGCGCGCATCGCTGGCTGCAGGGTGCAATCGCGGCGGCGGATGACCTGTCCGTCGGGCTGGGTCACGGCCCGGTGCACCATTTCCACGCGCTGTGGGGGCGGTCATGACCCAGATCACCGTCCTTGGCGCCGGGGTGATGGGCCTTGCCATCGCGACCGAGCTTGCCGCCCGCGGCCATACCCCGCGCATCATCGACCCTGCTGGCGGCCCCGGCAACCATGCCTGCAGCTGGCGCGCGGGCGGGATGCTGGCCCCCTATTGCGAGGCGGAAAGCGCCGAGCCGGTGGTGGTCCGCCTTGGTCTTGATGCCGCCGACTGGTGGCAGGCGCAGGGGGTGGAGGTCACGCGTCGCGGCACGCTGGTCCTTGCACCCTCGCGCGACCGGGCCGAGCTGGACCGTTTTGCCCGCATGACGACCGAGCATCGCCCCGTCACCGGTGCCGAGATCGCCGAGCTGGAGCCAGAGCTTGCCGGGCGCTTCCCCCGCGGCCTGTTCTTCGGGACCGAGGCGCATCTGAACCCGCGCGACGCCCTTCGCGTCCTGCGCGACCGTCTGGCGGCCAGGGGCATGGTCATCCAGACCGAGGGCACCCCCACCGATCGCGTCGTCGATGCGCGCGGACTGACCGCCCGCGACGCGCTGACAGACCTGCGCGGCGTCCGGGGAGAGATGCTGGTCCTGCGCTGCCCCGAGGTGACGCTGACCCGGACCGTGCGGCTGCTTCATCCCCGCATCCCGCTTTACATCGTCCCCCGCGGCGACGGCATCTACATGATCGGGGCGACGATGCTGGAAACCGGCGGCAAGCACCGCGTCACCGCCCGCTCGGCCGTCGAGATGCTGAGCGCCGCCTATGCCCTGCATTCCGGCTTTGCCGAGGCCGAGATCATGGAGCTGGGCGCGGATGCCCGCCCCGCCTTTCCCGACAACCTGCCCCGCCTTCGGCGGCGCGGGAACACGCTTTTCGCAAACGGCCTTTACCGCCACGGCTATCTTCTGGCCCCCGCCGTGGCCCGCATGGCCGCCGAGTACCTGACCACGGGCCGGAAACCGGAGTTCATGGATGAAGATCACCCTTAACGGAGAGGCGCGCGACCTGATCGGTCCGACCGTCGCCGAGGCGCTGGCCGAAATCGGGCTGGGCGAGGCCAAGGTGGCCACCGCGCTGAACGGGGATTTCCTGCCCGCCGGTCTGCGCGCGGGCACCACGCTGAAACCGGGCGACGCGCTGGAAGTCGTCGCGCCGATGCAAGGAGGCTGAGATGCCGGTCTTTTACGGAACCCCGGTCGACAGCCCGTTGATGCTGGGCACCGCGCTTTACCCCTCGCCCGCGATCACGGAGCAGGCGTTCCGGGCGTCGGGCGCGGGTATCGCCACCGTATCCCTGCGCCGCGAAGGCGGGGCGGGACAGGCGTTTCACGACATCATCCGGGGTCTTGGGATTCCCGTCCTGCCCAATACCGCCGGATGCCATTCCGTGCGCGAGGCCGTGACCACCGCGCAGATGGCGCGCGAGCTGTTCGGCACTCCCTGGATCAAGCTTGAAGTCATCCGCGACGACGACACCCTGTGCCCCGACGTGATCGCACTGGTCGAGGCCGCGAAGATCCTGGCCGATGACGGCTTCCAGGTCTTTCCCTATTGCACCGAGGATCTGTCCGTCTGTGGCCGCCTGCTGGATGCGGGATGCGAGGTGCTGATGCCCTGGGGTGCGCCCATCGGTTCGGGCCGGGGGCTGAACAACCCCTATGGCCTGCGGTCCCTGCGCGCCCATTTCCCGCAGGTGACGCTGGTCGTCGATGCCGGGATCGGCCTGCCCAGCCATGCCGCGCAGGCGATGGAACTGGGCTATGACGCGGTCCTGCTGAACACCGCCGTCGCCAAGGCTGGCGATCCGGTGGCGATGGCGCGCGCGATGGCGCTGGCGATCGAGGCGGGGCAGCTTGCCCATGCCGCGAACCCGATCGAGGCGCGCGACATGGCCGCGCCTTCGACCCCTGTCTTTGGAATGGCGGTGCTGGGATGAGGCTTCCCCGATTTTACCCGATCTTCGACAATGCCGACTGGCTCAGGCGGGCGCTGCCGCTGGGCGTCCGGTTGGTCCAGATCCGCATCAAGGATCAGTCGCCGCGCAAGCTGCTGGGCGAGCTGGCGCTTTGCCACGAATTGTGCCGCAGTCATGGCGCGACGCTGGTCATCAACGACCATTGGCAGGCCGCTATCGAGCTTGGCTGCGATTTCGTCCATCTTGGGCAAGAGGATCTGGACACCGCCGATATCGCCGCGATCCGCAAGGCCGGGCTGCGGCTGGGCGTCTCGACCCATGACCATGCCGAACTGGACCGGGCGCTGGCGCTGAAGCCGGATTACATCGCCCTTGGCCCGGTCTGGCCGACCATCCTGAAGAAGATGAAATGGGAGCAGCAGGGGCTGGAGCGCGTCAGCGAGTGGCGCAACCTGGTGGGCACGACCCCGCTTGTCGCCATTGGCGGCGTGACCCCCGACCGCGCGAAGCAGGCCTATGCGGCGGGGGCCGATATCGCCTCGGCCGTGACCGACATCACACTGAACGCTGATCCCGAAGGCCGGATTCGCGAATGGCTGGCGGTGGCGAAATGAACCGCTATGCCCGCCAGATGATCTTGCCCGAGGTCGGGGCCGAAGGTCAGTCGCGCATCGGCGCGGCGCATGTCCTGATGGTCGGCGCTGGCGGGCTGGGCGTTCCCGCGCTGCAATATCTGGCTGGGGCGGGCATCGGTCGGATCACGCTGATCGACCCCGACACTGTCGAGGAAACGAACCTGCACCGCCAGCCGATCTTTCGCATGAAGGATCTGGGCCAGCCCAAGGTGCAGGCGGCCGCGCAAGCGGTGGTGCGGCTTAACCCCGCAGTGCAGATGGTGGCGCTGGTCGACCGGCTGACCCCTGCGAATGCCCCCGACCTGGTCGCCGGGGCGGATGTGGTGCTGGACTGTGCCGACAGCTATGCCGCCAGCTATACGCTGTCCGACACCTGCCTTGCCGCAAGGCGGCCGCTGATCTCGGCCTCGGCTCTGGGGCTTTCAGGCTATGTCGGCGGCTTCTGCGCGGGCGCACCCAGCCTGCGGGCGCTGTTCCCCGACCCGCCCGATACCGGCCAGACCTGCGCCACGGCGGGCGTGCTGGGCCCGGTCGTCGGAATGCTGGGTTGCCTGCAGGCGCAGATGGCGCTGGCGGTTATCCTGGGGTTGGAACCCTCTCCGCTGGGGCAATTCACCCGGTTCGAGGGCGGACGACTGACCCAGTTCCGTTTCGATGCGGCACCCGAATGCGACGGTCCCCGCTTCATCGCGGCCGAAGACATCCGCGACGATGACATGGTGGTCGACCTGCGCCCCGAGGACGAGGCCCCCCGCAAGGCCACCCCTGATGCCCTGCGTCACCCCGGCTATGGTGCGACAGGCCCCCTGCCCCGACCCGGTCAGCGCGTGGTGCTGGCCTGCCGCTCGGGGCTGCGGTCGTGGCGCGCCGCCGATGCCCTGTCCCGCCGCTGGAACGGCGAGATCACCCTGCTTGCCCTTGGAGGAATACCGGAATGAAGCATTTCGCCCTGCCCCATGCCCTGGCCGCCGCTTTGGCCCTGCTGGCCCAGCCCGCTTTCGCGCAGGACAAGCTGACCCTGATGCTGGACTGGTTCGTGAACCCCGACCACGCCCCCGTCATCATCGCGCAGGAAAAGGGCTTCTTTGCCGATGAAGGGCTGGACGTCGAGGTGGTCGCCCCTGCCGATCCGGCCGATCCGCCCAAACTAGTCGCCGCCGGAAAGGCGGACCTTGCGATCAGCTATCAGCCGCAACTGCATCTGCAGGTCCATGCGGGCCTGCCGCTGAAGCGGGTGGGCACGCTGGTCGCGACCCCGCTGAACTGCCTGATGGTCAAGGCGGACGGCCCCGTCCAGACGATCGCCGACCTGAAGGGCAAGAAGATCGGCTATTCGGTCTCGGGCGTCGAAGAGGCGCTGGTTGGCCAGATCCTCAAGACCGCGGGCCTTGGCATGTCCGATGTCGAGATGGTCAACGTGAACTGGTCGCTGTCCCCCGCCCTGATCGCTGGCCAGGTCGATGCGACGATCGGCGGCTATCGCAATTTCGAGCTGACCCAGATGCGCCAGGAAGGGGCCGAGGGCCGCTGCTTCTTCATCGAGGAACAGGGGGTGCCGACCTATGACGAGCTGATCTTCGTCGCCAATCCCCAGACGATGGACACGAACAAGACCCGCCGCTTCCTGCACGCGGTCGAACGTGGCGCCCAATACATGGTGAACCACCCGGACGAGGCGTGGCAGCTGTTCTCGGGCACTGCGCCCGATCTCAAGGACGAATTGAACGCAGCGGCGTGGAAGGACACCCTGCCCCGCTTTTCGCAAAGCCCCGCCGCACTGGACCAGGGCCGCTATTCCCGCTTCGAGGCCTTTCTTCATGAGGCCGGGCTGACCGACAGCGTGCTGCCGGTGTCGGAACTGGCCGAAGATCTGGGTGCAGAATGACCTATGGCCGCACATTCGCCGCATGGCGGGACGCCGCGCCCGATTGGGATGCCTATACCCGCCACGCCTTTGTCGAGGGCATGCGTGACGGCACATTGCCGCGGGCGGATTTCCTTGCCTATCTGGTGCAGGACTATCTGTTCCTGATCCACTTCTCGCGCGCATGGGCGTTGGCGGTGGTCAAGGCCGGCGACCTGGACGAGATGCGCGCCTGTTCGGCGACGGTCCACGCGCTGCTGGATCACGAGATGAGCCTGCACGTCCAGACCTGCGCAAGCGCGGGGATCGACGTGGACGCCTTGACCCGCACGCCCGAGGCGATAACCAACATCGCCTATACCCGCTATGTCATGGATGCCGGACTTTCGGGCGATTTCCTTGACCTGCTGGCTGCCTTGATGCCCTGCGTGCTGGGGTATGGCGAAATCGGGACACGCCTTGCCCGCGACTGCGCACCCGACACGCCCTATCGCGACTGGATCGAGACCTATGCCGGGGCCGAGTATCAGGACGCCTGCGTCAAGGCCGGACAGCTTCTGGACAGCGCGTTGGTCAAGCGGCTGGGAGATCACCCCGAGACCTCACCCCGCTGGGCCGCCCTGCAGGAGCGGTTTGCCACCGCGACCCGGCTTGAGGTCGCTTTCTGGAGTCTGGGCCGGGCATGACCGTCGCGCGCGTCCACGGACAGGCCTGGGTGGGCGATGCGCCGCTGTTTGCTCCGGTCGACCTGACCTTGGCCGAGGGTGGCTGGACCTGCCTGCTGGGCCCCTCGGGCGTCGGCAAGTCCACGATCCTGCGCCTGATCGCCGGACTGGACACCGGCGCGCGCTTCGAAGGCGAGGTGATGACGGACCGTCCCGTCGCCCTGATGGCGCAGGATGCCGGGCTGATCGGCTGGCTGGATGTGACCGGCAACGTGACGCTGGGCGCGCGCCTGCGCGGCGAAACCCCCGACCAGAACCGCGCTAGCGCATTGATCGAGGCGGTCGGTCTGGCCGACCGCGCCCATCACCTGCCCGCCAACCTGTCGGGCGGCCAGCGCCAGCGCGTGGCGCTGGCCCGCACCCTGTTCGAGGACCGGCCGCTGGTCCTGCTGGATGAACCCTTTTCGGCGCTGGACGCGCGGACGCGGGCTCAGATGCAGGACCTGTCTGCGCGCCTGCTGGCGGGGCGGACCGTGCTGCTGGTGACGCATGACCCGGCCGAAGCCGCACGGCTGGGCGACCGCATCCTGCTGCTGCGCGAGGAAGGGCTGAGCGAATGGCCCGTGCCCCTGCCCCGGCCACCGGGCGGCGCGCGCCCCTATGACGCGCCCGAGGTGCTGGCGCTGCAGGCCGATCTGATGCGGGGGATGATGGCATGAAGACCATCGCCGCGCTAATCGTCGTCACCCTTGCGCTGTGGCAGGGCGTGATCTGGCTGGCGGGCATGCCGCCCTTCCTGCTGCCCTCGCCCACTGCGGTGGCAGAGGCGCTTTGGCTGAACCGGGCCGAGATCCTGCGCCATGCCGGTTTCACCCTTTCCGAGGTGGTGCTGGGCTTTCTGCTGGGCGCGCTGCTGGGCGCGCTGCTGGCCATCGCAATGGGATTTTCCGACAGGCTGACGGCCGTCCTGCGCCCGATCCTGACCTTCAGCCAGACCATTCCTGTCTTTGCGCTGGCCCCGATCCTGACACTGTGGCTGGGCTTCGGCATGGCGCCGAAAATCGCGATGACAGTTCTGATCGTGTTTTTCCCGGTCGCCTCGGCCTTTCTGGACGGGCTGACCCGGACGCCACAATCGGCGCTGGATCTGGCGCGGGTGATGGGCGCGTCTCCCACCCGGATCATGCGTCACCTGCGCATTCCTGCGGCGCTGCCGCAACTGGCGACGGGCCTGCGGCTGGCGGCGGTCTATGCGCCGATCGGCGCGGTCATCGGCGAGTGGGTCGGGGGGGCGCGCGGACTTGGCGCGCTGATGATCCATGCGAACGGCCGGATGAAGACCGACCTGGTCTTTGCCGCGTTGCTGGTCCTTGCCGTGCTGACGGTCGTCTTTGCGCGTCTGGTCGGGCTGGCACTGGCCCGGGCATGGCGGCGCTTCGGCGTGTGAACTCCGGGCCCGGCAGCACGCCGGACCCGGAAGGCCGTCCTAGAACAGGCCGGCGATGCGGGTGTAAAGCTCGTTCAGCGCCAGCGCGATAAAGGCCAGCGCGCAAAGCAGCAGCATCAGGTTGGTCAGCGGCCGGTTGCGCCACTCCGCCGGAACGCGGTCCGTGTTCAGGATCCACAGCAGCGTGATCGCCATATAGGGCATGAACAGCGACCCGAGCACGCCGTAAGCCAGGATCAGATAGACGGGCTGGCCCAGGAACATCATGACCATCGGCGGCACGGTCAGCCAGAAGATGTAGAACTTGTAGTAACGCCCGCCCGCAAGCCGGTCGGGATGGTCATGCGGCTTGCCCTGCACATGGCCAAGGAAGTCGGCGAACATCAGGCTGACGCCGTTCCAGACCCCGACCAGAGAGCTCATGGACGCGGCCCAGAAGCCGATCAGGAACAGCTTGCTCATCCAGGTGCCGTAGCGCTCGCCCAGGACACTGGCCAGGTCGACCATGCCCTGGTCCCCCTTGCCGATGGCGATACCCGCGGAATGCAGCAGCTCGGCCCCGACGATCAGGGTCGAGATGACGAAAAGCCCGGTCACCAGATAGGCGATGCCGTTGTCCATCCGCATGACCCGCATGAAGCGGGGCGTGTCCCAGCCCTTTTCACGCAGCCAATAGCCATAGGCCGCCAGCGTGATGGTCCCGCCGACACCGCCCGCGACGCTGAGGACGTTGATCAGCGCGCCTTCGGGGATCATCGGGACCAAGCCCTTCAGCACCTCGCCAAGGTTGGGCAGGGTCAGGGCCGCGGCAAGCAGCATGGTGACGAACATCAGCACCACCATCGCCGTCAGGATCTTTTCGAACAGGTCGTAGCGGCCCGACCAGACCAGCAGCATGCCGGCAAGCCCGGACAGGATTCCCCAGGCCGCGACGCTGAGGAACGGGAAAAGCGAGTAAAGCGCAAGCCCTGTTCCCGCCATCGCCGCCGCGCCATAGACGAAGCCCCAGATGACGATATAGGGGCCGAAATACCAATGCGTCCAGCGGCCCAGGCTGCTCCACCCCTCGAAGATGGTCTTGCCGGTGGCAAGGCTGTAACGACCCGCGCCCTCGACCAGGATGACCTTCATGATGCAGCCCGCGACGACCGCCCAAAGCAGCGCATAGCCGTATTTGCTTCCGGCGACCGTGGTGGCGATCAGGTCGGCCGCACCGACGCCTGTCGCGGCCACGACCAGTCCCGGCCCGACCAAATTCCATTTCGGCTCTGCGACCGACGGATCGACGCTTCGGTTGGTCATCCCGCTTCCTCTCAGTTGTTGAAGATCGATGCTCCTGTTGATGCCAAGGCAGTTCCGCTCAAGGATTCCAGAAGCCCCACAGACTGGTTACAGCCTGCGCGGGTAAAAATGAACCCGAAGGTCCACTTGTGGGCGGATCACAGCAGGCGCGCGGCGTCGCTGAGGTCTTCGGGCGTGTTCAGGTTCATGAAGGGATCGCGCGGGTTGCTGTCGAAAACAGCACGCCCCGGATCATAGGCGGCCGCGAACTGGCCGATGCGATGCAACCCGGATTCCAACGCCGCGCGAAGATCGCCACGCAGCGCCACCGGCCAAAGCGAACAGGTCGGATGGTCGCGTAGCACCCCGTTTCGGCCCGCACTCGCCGCGACGGCAAGGCCCGACCTGCCCCTGGCCTCGATCAGGCGGTGGACCAGATCATGGGGCAGGAACGGAGTATCGACGCTGACGCTGACCACTTCGGCCAGGCCCTGTGCCGCTGCCCAATCCATGCCCGCAAGCACGCCGGCCATCGGTCCGGCATAGCCCGAAAATCCGTCCGCGATCACGGGAAGCTCGTAATCCTCGAACTGTTCGGGATCGCCGTTCGCGTTGATCGCCAGCGCCCCGCATTGCGGCTGAAGCCGCGAGATGACGCGCGCCAGCAGCGTCTCTCCGCCCAGCAGACGCAGGGCCTTGTTCCCGCCGCCCATGCGGGTCGACAACCCCCCGGCCAGAATGACGGCGGCGGGCGCGGTCATTTGATGCCGGTCTGGATCGCGCGGGCCAGCGTGAACAGCCTTTGTTCAAGGATCACCGGCGTCTCGCAGACATAGGTCAGCGCCTGCTGGCGATCCTGAAAGATGCGCATGTCCCAGTCGAGCTTTGCTTCCTCGGCATCGATGGCGTCGAAATCGGGCTTCTCGGCCTTTTCCATCTCGGCCATTTTGACGCGATGGTCATCGATGCGCTTGGCAAGCTCGACCTGCTTGTTGCCATAACGCGCGATCCCGGCGATCAGGGCGGTCCGGTGCGGATCGATGCGGTCGAACAGTGCCACCATCAGCGCACCAAGCTGGTCGTTATTCGCAGTGGCCGAAAACTCAGCGATCTCGGCCGAGGCCTGGTCGACGGTCACCCGGCGTTCCTCCAGCCGGTCGGCAATCCGCGCGATCTCGGGCGATCCGGCCAGTTCGCGAACCGCATCCGTAGGCTCCGGCCCGGACCACATCTGGCCCAGCGACAAATGCGGCTGCTTGCGCTGGACGCAAGGCCAGTCGGGATCGGTGCTCGACTCGGCATGGGCGGCGCCCGCCGCGGCCAGTGCCAGTGCCAGAACCAAATATTTCATGCTCCCCCCTTTCGCCGGGCCCAAAGTCCCTTGGCCGGATCATACATGAACACAGCCCCTGCAAAGAACAGGATCAGGCAACCCAGCACGACCGAAAAGGACAGCAGATCGAACTGTTCGTAAAGGGCAAAGCGGATCAACTCCACCGCATGGGTGAAGGGGTTGATCGCGCAGATGTCGTGAAGCAGGGTCGAGCTTTCGCGCATCCGCCACAGCGGGTAAAGCGCGGTCGAAGCGAAGAACATCGGGAAGATGACAAAATTCATCACCCCTGCGAAGTTTTCCAGCTGGCGGATGGCCGAGGACAGGAACAGCCCCATCGCGCCCAGCATCAGCCCCGACAGGATCAGGGCGGGCAGCACCGTCACATAACCCATCAAGGGCGGCTCGACATCCCAGAACCAGGCGATGGCCAGGAAGGTGTAGACCTGGATGATCGACACGATCACCCCTGCGACCAGCTTCGATCCCAGCAGGAACCAGCGCGGAAACGGGCTGACCAGCAGCGTCCGCATCGCTCCCGTCTCACGGTCGTAAACCATCGTGAGCGAGCTTTGCATGCCGTTGAACAGCTGGATCATCGCGATAAGCCCGGGGGTGACGTAAACCTCGTACAGCACATAGGTCTGATAGGGCGGCGTGATCGACAGGCCAAGGACCGCGCGGAATCCGGCGGCAAAGATGAACAGCCAGACCAGCGGCCGAACCAATGCCGCCAGGAACCGCCCGCGCTGGTTGACGAAGCGCAGCGTCTCGCGCCGGGTGATGCCAAGAAAGGCGGTCAGCCACATGCGGGGTGTCAGGATGTGGCTCATGCCTGTTCTCCGGTCAGGCGCAGGAAGGCTTCAGTCAGATCATCGCCCCCTGTGACCTCGGCGGTCTTGCCCGCGGCCAGAACCTGCCCCTTGTGCAGGATGACAAGCCCGTCCTCGGGGCGGATCTCGTCCATGATATGCGTGGCCCACAGCGCCGAGACGCCCTGCCGCGTCAGCGCGCGGGTCAGTTCGACAACCTCGGCGCGGGATTTCACATCCAGCCCGACGGTCGCCTCGTCCAGAAGCAGGATCTGGGGGCGGTGGATCAGGGCGCGGGCGATCTCGGCCCGGCGGCTCTGGCCGCCAGACAGGGCCGAGACGCGGGCATCCATCTTGTCGCCTAGCCCGACCTGCGCCAGCACATCGACGGCGCGGGACATCGCCTCGCGACGTGGAATCCCATGCAGCGCCGCGTGATAGGTCAGGTTCTGGCTGACGGTCAGGTCGGCATCCAGCGCACGGGACTGAAAGACAATCCCCAGGCGCGCAAGCGCGGCACCGGGTTCGCGACGCAGGTCATGACCCGCGACCTCGATCCGGCCGGACGTGCTGTTGTACAGACGGGTGATCAGTGAAAACAGCGTGGTCTTGCCCGCGCCATTGACGCCAAGAAGGGCGGTGAACCCGCCCTTCGGCACGGCCAGCGAGACGTCCTTCAGCGCCTGGAAACGACCGAAACTGTGGCTGACATTCTGAACGGAAAGCGCGTCTTGCGGCATGGTCGACGGGAGCGGGCCATGCCCGCTCCCCCTTTGCAGTTATTGGATATTGAACACGGCCTGCTGGGTTTCCCCATGCGAGCCGGGGATGGAAAGCGTATAGCGGCCCGGAACGATGGCCACGAAGCTGAGCGAGGCGGTCCCCGCATCGTCGAATTCCAGCGAATGGACGCCCATGGGTCGGATTTCGATGTCGTTGATGACGATCTCGTTCACCCAGATCGCGCGGAAGAAGTCGCCACCCGACAAGGCAAGCTCCTGGCTGCCGTCTGCGGTGATGTCGATGCGATAATAGCCGCCGGATTTCAGCTTGTATTCACCGCTTGCGACAGGTTTGCCCGAAGCCAGTGTCAGCGGCGCCAGCTGGGTACGGTTGTCCCGCGCCAGCATCCCCGAGAAGCCAAAGTCGAATTTCGCCCCCGCCTCGTGGACGCCGTCTTCGGTGGCCTTTGCCTCTTCCTCGTCGTCGTCGTCATCATCCTCGGCATTCTCGGACGTGGCGTGCTCGGCATGGGCGGCGGCATCCGCCGGCTTCGGCGCCGGGGCTTCCTGGGCCGAGACGGGCGCGGCCAGCCCGGCCATGACCATCAGGATCGTCAGCAAACGCGTCATGTTCTTCCCTCCTTGGTTTTTCGTTCTTGTCAGTTCGGCGCGACGACGACGCCCCAGGGTTGCTGGCCGACCGCGACGGATTTCACGACCTTGTTGGCGTCGACGTCGATCACCGAGACGTCGTTCGAGTTGCCGTTGGTCGTGAACAGGAATTTCTCGTCCGGGGTAAAGGCCATCTGCCAGACCCGCTGGCCGACCAGAAGGTAATCCTCGACCTCGTCGGTCTCGCCATTGATGACGGCGACGCGGTTCGCGGGTCCAAGCGCCACGAACACCTTCTTGCCATCATTGGTCACGCGGATGCCGACGGGCTGGATCGCCTCGGGCAGGACGCCGGGAATCTCGAAGGTGATCTTCTTTTCGACCGACTGGGCGGCGGGATCGATGACCGTGACCGTGCCGCCGATTTCGGCACTGACGTAAAGCTTGGTCCCGGCACTGTTGAACTGGGCAAAACGGGGGCGCGAATCGACCAGCACGTTGCCGAATATCTCGAACGTCTCGCTGTTGATGAAATGCGCCATGTTGGTGGTTTCCGAGGTATTGATGACCACCTTGCCATCGGGGCTGACGCCCATGCCCTCGGGTTCGACCCCGACGGGGATCTCGGCCAGAACCTTGTGCGTCTTGGTATCGACGACCGTGACCAGGTTGTCGTCCTCGTTCGCGATGTAAAGCGGGTTCCCCGACGGGTGCAGGACGAACAGTTCGGGGTCGGGGCCGGAGGGCAGCGTGTGGGTTTCCTCCATGGTCTCGGGGTTGAAGACACGCACAAGGTCGTCATCCGAGACGCAGACGTAAAGTTCCTTCCCGTCCGGGCTGATCGTGATGCCGCGGGGGCGCGCGCCGACCGGGTAGTGGCCGATCACCTCCAGGGTGTCGCTGTCAAGAACGGTGACGTCATTGCCCTTTTCATTGCTGACGAAGACACGGTTCGCCAGTGCGGGTGATCCCAGCCCCAGACAGATCGCCGAGGTCAGGATGGCAGTCGCAAGATGGTTCATCTTTGGCCTCAGAACTTGCATTCGGTTTCGGGACGGTCGATGCCCAGCGTATCCAGGGCCGAGCTTTGGTGCAGGTATTGATCCTGGGGGCTGACCGAAGAGGTGACATCCCCGGTGGTCAGCAGGATCGGCTGGCGCAACTGGTGATCCCAGTCGCGCATGGTCAGCTTCTGCCCCTTGAAGCCCGCAACCTCGAACTTGTCGGACAGCATGAACTCCTTCAGCTTGACGGGGTCGGTGCTTTGGGTGCGGGTCGCAGCCTCGCCAATCATCCGCAGGGCAAGCCAGGTCTGGTAGTCCTCGTCCCACATGCGGCGCGTGGCGAGCTTTTCGAAGCGGTTCTGGAACTGGGTCGCGCCCCATGCCTCAAGCGCGGGATGCCAGGACCGCGGCACCAGCCCGGCCGAGCCGGCGACTGGCCGCGGATCCCAGGTCTGATAGGGCAGCCACGGAGCGAAGACCCCTGCCTCGTCCGCAGCGATCACGATCTGATGATCCGCTGCGCGCTGGGTGAAGACGGGCATCTGCTGCTGGACCTGGACATAGCCGCTGTCGGTCCGGCGTCCGCCGCCGGTATCCTCATAGGTCCGCTCCTCGACGATCTTTGCGCCGAATTTCTTGGCAGCGCGGCGATAGGCGTCGGCCAGCGCGATATCTTCGGGGTGGCTGCCCGAGATCAGGAACCAGTCGCTCCACTTTTTCCACATCAGGAACTGCGCAAGCCCGTCCGCCAGCATCGCATGGCTGGGCGCGGTGTGGATGACATTGGCGCGGCAGTCCTTGCCCCGCAGGCGGTCGCCCCGTGCCCGCGCGTTCAGCAGGGTCGCGCGGTCGCCCACCTGATCCGACAGCTTCAGCGTCTGATCCTCGTCCGCCAGGGTCACGATGAAGGTGACACCCTGGGACAACAGCTTGTCCATCTCGGCCGCCGCAGTTTCGGGGGTCGCCGCAATCTCGGCCGCTTCGAAATCCTGGCCCATGAAGCGACCGGTGGTGTCGTTATCCTCGATCGCAAGGCGCGCGCCGGCAAAACCCAGGTCGGCGGGCGGCGTATCCAGCCGCGAAATCGGCGGAAGTTCGGGAACGTCGACGCGCAGCACCGCCGCGTGGACGATCTGCATCGGCTTTTGTCCGCCGGCCTGCGCGGCCTGTTGCGCGATCGCCGGTGCGGCGATGCCCAACCCCGCCAAAAGTATGATGATTCTGCCCGTCATGCCCATCCTCCCCCGCATATCATGGCGGGCAAATGCGCCCCCGCCAACCCGACAAAGACCCCGTCCCGATCCGGGGAAATTCACCCGATACGTTTGTCGTATGGACGTGGCTTGGGTGCCGAAGGCATGGTCGCACAGTCGGGCGCGGCGGGTCGAAGAGGCCCGGGCACCCATTGCGAGGAGACTGAACGGATGAACCGATTTTTGGCCATCACCCTGGGCGCCACGATGGCGCTGGCAAGCGCGGCCCAGGCGCATGGTCCTGTGCGGCTGAAGCTGGAACTGGACCAAAAGCTGAACGCCTCGCCTGACGAGGTCTGGGCCGCAATCGGCAAGTTCGAAGACATGAGCTGGCATCCCGGCATTGCCAAGACCGAACTGAAAGGCGACGGCTCGGTCGACCAGCCCGAGAAATCCGAACGCGTCCTGCATCTGAAAGCCGATGCGGGCGATCCGACGATCACCGAAATCCTGTCGAAATGGCAGCCCGACAAGCGCTGCTATGCCTACCGGATCGAGAATGTCGATGTCGCGGTGCTGCCAGTGACAAACTATGCCTCGACGCTTTGCGTCAAGGATGAGGGCGGCAAAGCCACGGTCACCTGGCGCGCCGGATTCTATCGCGGTTTCCCGAACAACAACCCCCCACCGGACCAGAACGACGACGCCGCGCTCAAGGCGGTGGGCGGTATCTATCAGGCCGGGCTGGACGCGCTGGCCGAAAGGTTCGGCAAGGCGGAATGATCCGCCACGCAATCCGGCTGGCGCTGGCGGGGATGGTTTGCACCTTCCCTGCCGTCGCCGCCGATCTGGCCTTCGTGACCTCGCAGAATGCCGAGGTTGTCAGCCTGGTCGACCTGCAGAACGGGCAGGTCATGGCCGAGACGCCGGTGCCCGGCGCCCCCGCCCCCGTGGCCTTCGATCCGGAACATGGCCGCGCCTATGTCATCTCGGCGGGGACGGGGCTTCTGACGGTGCTGGACGACAAGGCTGCAGTGGTCCGCACCCTGCCCTTGCCGGAGGGTGCCTTCGGCATCGCGCTGGCCCCCGATGGCGGGCTTTTCGTGACCGAATGGTATCAGTCGCGCCTGCTGCGCCTGGACAAGGATCTGAACGTCCTGTGGACCGCCTCGACCGGCAAGGCCCCCGCCGGGGTTGCGACCGATGGCAAGCTGGTGGCGACTGCGGATCGGGACGACGATCAGGTCTCGATCCTGGATGCCGGAACGGGAAAGCGCCTGGCGACCGTGCCGGTCGGCAAGCACCCCTACGCGGTCCTGTTCCATGACGGCAAGCTGTGGACCGCCGATGTGCAAAGCGACACCGTCAGTGTTGTCGATCCTGTCGCGGGTCAGAAGATTGGTCAGGTTCCGACCGGTAGCCACCCCTATGGTGTCGCGTTTGCCGGCGGGCGCGGATTTGTCACCAACCAATATGCCGGCACCGTCACGGTTTTTGATCCGCAAACCCTGACCGTCTTGGACACCCTGGAAACAGGCGACTATCCCGAAGGGATCGCGCCGCTGCCCGACGGCTCGGGCGTCGTCGTCGCGCATTGGGATTCGAACACCTTGGTCTGGATCGATGCCGCGACACTGAAGATCACGCGCGAGATCGAGCTTCCCGACGGCCCCCGCGCCTTCGGAGCGTTCACGGGGCGTCAGCCGTAACCAATTCGCGCCCGGCAGCCTGCCAACCGTCGCTGCCCTCGGGATACCAGGCGACCCCGGTGTAACCCAACTGCACCGCGCGCTTGCCGGCATTCCAGCTCATCCAGCAATCGGAGCGACAGAACAGCACCACGGGCGCCGCTTTGTCGCCATGGGTGGCCCGCGAAAGACCCTGCGCCAGCCGCTCAGCCTCTTCAGGGGAAATCCGTTCATACCCGGTATCGTAAAGCCACAGCGCGCCGGGAATGGTCATATGCGGTGGCGCGTTCCAGATCGTCCCTTCGGGTAGGCCGTCGGGACGCTTCTTGCGCGGCATGGCGTCGATGAAGGGCACGCCCTGATCATGCAGGGCGATTGCCTGCGCCGTATCCACGACCCGGGCACCCGAAAGCGTCGCCGGCACGGCCGAGCGATAGGGCTCGCCATGATAGTCCTGCGGCTCGGGCACAGGGGCATCCTGTGCCAGCGCGGGCCCGGCCAGCAACATCAGTGCAGCCAAGGCCCCCAATTTCATGGCTTCAGCCCCTTGCCATAGTCGTCCAGGATCGGCACCCCTGCCTCGCGCAGGATGGCGTCGATCTGGTCCTGATTGCGCCGGATCAGACTGTTCAATTCGCGCTTCCACGCGTCCTCGCCCGGCCGGACGCCCATCGTGATGCGATAGAACATCTTCGGACCGGTCGTTTCCTTCAGCAGCGGCGTGAATTGCAGATCAGAATCGTTCTTGATCAGCGGTCCCGCCATCGGCCCCCAAAGGACGGCAGCGGCAAGCTCGCCCGATTTAACCTGGGACAGCATGTCGCCAACCGGATTTTCGACGCGGCGATCGACGAACAGGTCCCAGCCGCGCATGTCCTTGGCCAGGCCCGCCCGCGCCAGGTTGCTCGCAGGGGGCGTCCCCGCCACCACGCCGATGGGCTGGCCCTTCAACGCAGGATCCTCAAGCATGTCGACCGAGGCCAGCTTGCTGTCCTTGCGCGTCACGATGCCATAGGCAGAGGTGTAGTAATGATTGGTGTTCAACACCATCTCATCGCCCTGAGCATAGCCCATGACCACGTCGCAAAGTCCAGCGCGCAGGGTCTTGCGGATGAAACCCGAACCCTGCGGGAACCAGGTATAGGTCACCGGCAGGCCAAGCTGGTCCCCGACGAAGCTGGCCAGCTTGTTTTCGAAACCCGAACCATCCTCGGACGACATCGGAACGGCCGCGGGGTCGGCGCAGACGCGGAATTCGCCATGCGAGCGCAGGTCGGCGACCTGCGCCGTCGCAGCCGAAGCCACGAGGCAGCAGGTCGCCAGAACGGCTGGAAGAAGACGGTGTCCCATCATCCTTCCATGCACGAGTTTTCCTGGGTCACGAAATCGTCCGGCTTGGCCTCTTTCTTGGCCGGGCGGCCACGCGGCAGATCGCCCGTCCCGCGGGCCAGCAGATAGGCATAGATGTCGTCGATATAGCACCAGACGTTCTTGTTGGTGCCGAACGCGGGCATGACCAGGTTCGCGGCCGTGTTCACGTCCTGCTTGCCCGAAGCGACGATTTCCTGGAACTGGTAATAGTCGATCTTGAGGACCGAGTTCTTCAGCGCCGGCGCATAGGTCGAACCTTCTCCATCCGGGCCGTGGCACACATGGCATTCCGCCGAATAGCGGCGATAGCCAGAGAAGGTGGCATAATCGATCGTCCCATCCTCGGACATCTTGAACGTGGGAATGCCCTCGGCATTGTACCAGCGTCCGTTCTCCTGATGGTCCGGGGTCATGTCCTGGCCGTTCGGAAGGACCAGCTTGCCCCCCTCGGCCTTCACCTCGGCGGTTTCGGCGGGTGCTTCTGCCGCGGGGGCGTTCCCCGAAGTCGCGGCGGCAGCACCTGCCCCGGCCTGTGCCGGAGGCGTCGTATTGTCCTGCCCAACGGCCGTCTGGGCCATGGCTACGGTCGCACATGCGACGCAGATCGCCATCAGTCTGGCGGTCGTTCTGTTGTTCATGAATCTTCCTCCCTACTCCGTCCTTTGAAAGGACAGGGCCGCTCCAAGTTACCCTTGGAACGGCCCATTTCGAGTCACAGTTTGGTATTCGGCACCAAAGTATGAGGTCAGCCGGGCAGCTCGAACACGGTCAGCTGGCCGCCCAGTTCGGTGTATTGCGACAGAGCCGCATAACCGCCCACGGCACCCAGACCTTCGTTCGGGTTGGTAAGGCCAGCCGCAAGGCCGATGCCTGCCCAGCCGCCGACACCGGACAGCACGGCCACATACTGCTTGCCGCCATGTTCATAGGTCATGACGTTGCCGATGATGCCCGACGGGGTCTTGAACTTGTAGAGTTCCTTGCCCGTTTCGGAGTCCACAGCCTTCAGATAGCCTTCCAGCGTACCATAGAAGACGATGTCGCCCGCAGTCGCCAAGGCACCAGACCAGACCGAGAACTGCTCAGGCAGCGACCACTTGATCTCACCCTTGGTGTTGTCCCAGGCGATGAAGTTACCCATGCCGCCATGGCTGTTCGGCGCGGGATACATCGACAGGGTCGCACCGACATAGGGTTGGCCCGCGGTATAGGCGACGCGGAACGGCTCGTAGTCCATGCAGACGTGGTTGGTCGGGACGTAGAACAGGTTGGTCTTGGGCGAGAAGGCCGCCGGCTGCTGGTCTTTCGAACCAAGGGCCGCCGGACAGATGCCGGTCGAGTTGGTATCCTCGCCATTCTGTTCGGTCGAGTACTCCGCGACCACGGCCGGGCGGCCATAGGTCTCGGACTTGGGATCCATGTCCACGCCGGTGGTCCAGTTCACCGCCGGATCATATTTCTGCGCCACCAGAAGTTCGCCCGATTCACGGTCCAGCGTATAGCCAAGGCCGTTCCGGTCGAAGTGGGTCAGGAGTTTGCGGTCCTTGCCGTCGATCTGCTGGTTCGTCAGGATCATCTCGTTGACCCCGTCGAAGTCCCATTCGTCATGCGGCGTCATCTGGTAGAACCACTTGGCCATACCGGTATCGGCGTCGCGGGCCATGATGGTCATCGACCACTTGTTGTCGCCAGGGCGCTGCGAGGGGTTCCAGGTCGAAGGGTTGCCGGTCCCGTAATAGATCAGGTTCAGGTCCGGGTCATAGGAATACCAGCCCCAGGTGGTACCGCCGCCGATCTTCCACTGATCGCCTTCCCAGCTGCTCAGCGAGCTGTCCTTGCCGATCGGCTTGCCCAGCACGGTGGTCTTTTCGGGGTCGACCAGCATTTCTGCGTCCGGACCGGTGGAATAGGCTTTCCACGCTTCGGTGCCGTCCTTGAGGTTATAGGCGGTCACACGACCGCGCACCCCGTATTCGCCGCCCGAGACACCGACGATGACCTTGTCCTTGACCGGAAGAACGGTCGCGGTGTTGGTTTCGCCAACTGCCGGATCGCCGGTCTTGACCGACCACTTGACCTCACCGGTCTTGCTGTCCAGCGCCACCAGCGTGGTGTCCGCCTGATGCAGCAGGATCATGCCATCTGCATAGGCAAGACCGCGGCTGACGGTGTCGCAGCACATGACCGCGATCACGTTCGGATCCTGTTGCGGCTCATAACGCCACAGGATCTTGCCGTTGTCGTTCAGGTCCAGCGCAAAGACATTGTTCGGGAACGGGGTGTGGACGAACATGACGTCCCCGATCACCAGCGGCGAACCTTCGTGACCGCGCAGTACGCCGGTCGAGAAGGTCCATGCCACGCGCATGTCCTTGACGTTGTCCTTGTTGATCTTGTCCAGAGTGGAATAGCGGGTGTTGGCATAGTCACCCGTCTGGATTGCCCATTGTTCGGGCTTTGCGATTTCTGCAAGAACGCTGTCATTGGCCATTGCCGAGGTGCCGGACAGCAGCAACGCCATGACGGCGCCCTTCATCAAATTCTTCATGAATTTCCCTCCGCTTGTAGGCCAGCGCGACTCCTCATTCGCGGGGTGGCCCTCCTCGGGGAGTGTTTCTGTCCGCGCGCCCCTGCGTCAACGAAGCCGACCGCTTCGCCAAACTAAAGTCTTAGGGAATCAAGGTAATCCGGGAGGGAATTCCACCTGCGAAAAAGACAGTGGAATTCCCCTGTGGCGGTATCAGCCCAACCGTTCCGCATGCCAGCGGATGTGGTCTGCGACGAAGGTCTGAACGAAGAAATAGCTGTGATCATAGCCTTTCTGCATCCGGAATTCGCCGGGCTGGCGGCGCTCGATCATGGCCTGGGCCAAAGACGCGGGCTTCAGCAGGTCCAGGAACTGGTCCGACGCCCCTTGGTCGATCAGGACCTCGCCCGGATAACCGCGCTCGCGCATCAGGACGCTTGCGTCGTGGCTCTCCCAGGCGGCGTGGTCATCACCCAGATAGGCGGTGAACTGCTTGCGGCCCCAGTCGGAATCCGACGGATTCGCGATGGGCGCGAAAGCCGAGACGGACCTGTAGCGTTCGGGCATGGTCATCGCGATGGTCAGCGCGCCGTGGCCGCCCATGGAATGCCCGGTGATTCCCTGCGCCTCGCGGTCCAGCGGAAAGTTCGAGAAGACCAGTTCGGGCAGTTCATGCGTCACATAGTGCCACATGCGAAAATGCGGTGCCCAAGGCTTCTGGGTCGCATCGACATAAAAGCCCGCACCTTGACCAAGGTCATAGGCTTCGTCATCGGCCACGCCCTCGCCGCGCGGCGAGGTGTCCGGGAAGATCAACGCAATCCCGTATTCAGCGGCCCATTCTTGCGCCCCGGCCTTGGTCATTGCGTTTTCATGCGTGCAGGTCAGGCCCGACAGGTACCACAGGACCGGAACCTTGCCGTGCTCGGCAGCCGGCGGAAGGTAGACGGCGAATGTCATCGTCGTGCCCGTGGCCTCGGACTGGTGGCGATAGACGCCCTGGATGCCGCCAAAACTGCGGTTCTCGGAAACGGTTTCGAACTTCATCGGTCTTTCCCTTCAAGCGAAACGGTTGCTCTGACGTGCTGGAAAGCAATTCCGCGACCGGCCGGCAATCGGCAATCGGCGTTTCTGCAACAAATGGCCGGGCGGCTGCGTGGGCGTGACCCCAAGGACACGGCGCGCAGAAAACCGCAATTACCCCGTGCTGTCCACCGTCTGCATGCTACCTTGAGGCGCGCCAACAGCGGGAAGGTCTACCATGTCCACTCTGCCCCGGTCGTCCGCATTCCTTGGTTTCGCTTCAGCTTTCGTGATTTCGCTTTCAGCGGACGCGGCGGACGCGTTCGACTTTTCGATCTTCGTCGACCCTGACGACCACATGTTCGATGCCTCGGCCCTGTTGGCGCGGGGCGGCTTCATCCCGATCCCGGTCATTATCACCGAGCCCGCCGTTCAGGGTGGCTTCGGCGTCGTCGGCCAGTTCATCAACAGCGCGCTGGGTCCGGGCGGACAGGGCGCGCGCACGATGGTCGGGCTTGCCCTGACGGGGAACGATTCCAAGGCGGGCGGCATCATGAGGACGGGTCAGTTCCGCGAAGGCAAGGCGCGCTATCAGCTTGCCTTCGGTGGGGCGGATATCACGCTGCCGATCTTCCCCTTCGGGCTGGACCGCTCGGTCGATTACAACAACTCGGTCTTTGGGGGGATTGCGGCGGCACGGTTCAAGCTTGGTGAAACGAACTTCTGGCTGGGCCCGCGCCTGACCTATCGCCATACTGAAATCTCGCTGGGCGGGTCCGAGGAAGAAACCGAGTTGGGCGGCCGCGTGCGAAGCGCGATCAACGACGTGATCGACCCGCAGCAATATATCTCGCTGGGCGCCTCGCTGCATTACGACACGCGCAACAACCCTGTCTCTCCTACAAGCGGGATCAACGCGGTCCTGAAATTCGACCGCTATGACGACGCCATTGGCAGCGATGCGGATTTCAACAACCTGTCCGCCGTGGTCACCAGCTTTACCGAGTTCGGGGATGCCTGGTCCTTTGGCATCCTGACGGAATATGACGCGGTCAGCAGCGGCGCGCCCTTCTTCATGGCGCCCAGCGTGGCACTGCGCGGGGTCCAGCACGGGCGCTATTCCGGGGACAGCGCACTGACCTCGGAAATCGAGCTGAGGCGACAGTTCACCCCCCGCTGGGCCGGAGTGGTCTTCGGCGGCTATGGCGAAACCCATGTCGAGGATTCGCGCCTGTTTCACGCCGAGGACGGGATATGGACCTATGGCGCGGGCTTCCGTTATCGCATCGCGCGCAAGATGGGCATCGATGCGGGGTTGGATGTCGCCAAAGGCCCCGAGGACACGATTTTCTATATCCAGTTCGGCCACGCGTGGATGCGGCAGATGGACTGACCGCCGCGGATCAATCCGCGGCCAAATCCTGGAACATCACCAGCGCGTCGACATAGCCCAGCCGGGGATGCAGGAATGCCCGCGGCAGCCGGCCGACGATCTCGAACCCCGCGCGCTGCCAGGAATGGACAGCATCGGAATTGGTCGCGACCACGAAGTTGAATTGCATCGCCCGAAAGCCCTGGTCGCGCGCCCAGTCCTTGGCATGCGTCACCAACGCCCGCGCAATACCCCTGCCCCGTGCGTCCGGATGGGTGGCGAAGCTGGCATTGGCGACGTGGCTTGCCGGGCCGGGGCGATTGCGACCGACATGGCTGGTGCCAAGCACCATCCCCTGAAACTCGGTCACGAAGACGGAAAAAGGCGCGGCGAACCAATCCGCCAGCGCCTCATCTCGCGAGATGTCGGTGGGGATGCAATAGGTCTCGCCCGCCCGATAGACCGGTTCGAGAATCGACCAGATCGCATCCCGGTCCTGAAGCGTGGCGGGACGGATCAGGATCCCGCCCGCCGTCATTTCAGTTCGTCCACCGACCGGATCACCTTGCCCAGCAGTCCATAGTCCAGCGCTTCCTGAGTGTTCAGCCAGAAGTCGCGCTGGGTGTCCTTTTCGATCCGCTCGACCGGCTGGCCGGTCGCATCGGCAAAGATGTGGTTCAGCCGGTCGCGCATCAGGCGAACCTGCTCGGCCTGGATCATCATGTCGGACGAGGTGCCGCCGATCCCGCCCGAGGGCTGGTGGATCAGGAAGCGCGTGTTCGGCAGGCAGAAGCGGTTTTCCTTTTTCGCCGCGACAAAGATCAGCGCACCGGCCGAGGCGACCCAACCCGACCCGATGGTGCGGACGGTGGGGCGGATGAACTTGATCACGTCATGGATCATGTCGCCCGATTCCACATGCCCGCCGGGCGAGGAGATCAGCATGTTGATCGGCTGGTCGCTGTCCTCGGCCAGAGCCAGCAGATGGGCGACGGTGCGCTGCGCCAGCTTGTCGTTGATCGCACCGGCGACGATCACCGTGCGCGACTTGAAGTAGAGCTTGCCGATCTTGTCCCCCTCGGGCAAGCCAAGACCTTCGTCCTTTTCGCCTTTCTGCGGGCGATCGTCCTCATCGTCGTCGTCATCGTCATCATCGAGCCATTGGTGACGCATCGGCCTGCTCCTTATTTCCTCATGGCGACGGCGGGACCAGCGGCCCCGCCGTCCTTTTAACTAAGCAGCCGTTTACGATCAGTAAAGGACGACCGAGCGGATGGATTCGCCCGAATGCATCAGGTCGAAGCCCTTGTTGATGTCATCCAGCGGCATCGTGTGGGTGATCATCGGGTCGATTTCGATCTTGCCGTCCATGTACCAGTCGACAATTTTCGGCACGTCGGTGCGGCCACGGGCCCCGCCAAAGGCCGTGCCCTTCCAGACGCGGCCCGTCACCAGCTGGAACGGACGGGTGCTGATTTCGGCGCCCGCTGCCGCCACGCCGATGATGACCGACTGACCCCAGCCGCGATGGGTACATTCCAGCGCATCGCGCATGACCTTGGTGTTGCCGGTCGCGTCGAAGCTGTAATCGGCGCCGCCGATCTGGTCGAACGGGGTCTTCGTCATGTTGACGATTTCCTGCACGACCGAGCCTTCGATCTCTTTCGGGTTGATGAAGTGGGTCATGCCGAAATGCTCGGCCATGGGCTTCTTGTCATTGTTCAGGTCGACGCCGATGATCATGTCGGCACCTGCAAGGCGCAGGCCCTGGATGACGTTCAGACCAATGCCGCCCAGACCGAAGACAACGGCTTTCGCGCCGATCTCGACCTTGGCGGTGTTGATGACGGCCCCGATCCCGGTGGTCACGCCGCAGCCGATGTAGCAGATCTTGTCGAAGGGCGCGTCCTCACGCACCTTGGCGACCGCGATCTCGGGCAGCACGGTGTAGTTCGAGAAGGTGGAGCAGCCCATGTAGTGATGGATCGGCGTGCCATCCAGCATCGAGAAGCGCGAGGTTCCGTCGGGCATCAGGCCCTGGCCCTGGGTGGCGCGGATGGCGGTGCACAGGTTGGTCTTGCCCGACAGGCACGAGGCGCATTGGCGGCACTCGGGCGTATAAAGCGGAATCACATGGTCGCCCACCTTGACCGAGGTGACGCCGGGGCCGACCTCGACCACGACGCCGGCGCCTTCATGGCCCAGGATCGCGGGAAAAAGGCCTTCGGGGTCGGCGCCCGAGCGGGTGAATTCGTCGGTGTGGCAAATGCCGGTGGCCTTGATTTCGATCATCACCTCGCCGGCCTTCGGCCCTTCGAGATTGACCTCCATGACTTCCAGCGGCTTGCCGGCCTCGAGCGCGACGGCTGCACGTGTTCTCATCGATAATCTCCTTGCGTCCTGGCCGATTGGCCTGCTGAATGTCTTGTCATAACCGAACCCTAACGCGCGGGTGGCCATGGCTTTGGGGGCCGGTATGACCGACCCCCTGTCGCGGCCAAAACGGCAATCGTCAAGCCGCGAGTGCGCCGGATTTCTTGGCGATATGCGTCGCGATCGCGTCCATCAGGGGCGGCGAAAGCGCATCATAGGGCTCAAGCCCCAGTTCGCGCAGGCGCGCGCGGATGCCAGCCATGCGGCTGGGATCGACACCGGATTCGATGATCGAGCTGACGAAGGCTGCAAATTCCGGCGCCGCCCAGCCGTCCTGGTCGGAAAGCTCGGTATGGACGAAGTCGAGACCGTAGAACGGGTGTTCCTTGTTCTCGATCCGGCCGTACATGTGCACGCCGCAATCCTTGCAACGATAGCGCTGGATCGGAGCGTCCTTGTTGACGATCTCAAGCTTCTCGGCACCGCTCAGCACCTCGACCGAGTCGCGGCCGACGACAGCGACTTGCGAGAAGATGGCGCCTTCGGGTTTCCAGCATTTGGTGCAGCCACAGACGTGGTTATGCGCAGTCTGTGCCTTGACCGCGACGCGCACCGGATTGGATGCGCATTTGCAGTGAAGTTCACCGCCCGCGAAACCGGCCTTGGCCGGCTTGATGCCGTTATCAACGGCGGGGTGGATCTTCACCCCGGAAGTGTCGCTCATGGTCCTCCCTCCGAATAGACCCTGGGCCTTGAACGGCACCAGTGAGCGCAGTTTGCTCCGCAGCCGAAAACACACAAGTGGGCAAAAGGTTGTATCGCCGGATCAGGATTCTGGCCGCGTCACCAGCCACAGTGCGACCGCGCTGCAGACCAGCGCCTGGGCGACGACAATGCGCGGATCAAGTCCGAAATAAAGCGACCATCCCACCCCGCAGGCCATCGCCACGGTGGCCCAGATCTTGGCCATGCGCCCAACCACGCCCCGTTTTCGCCACGCCCGGATCGGCGGGCCAAAGGTCGGGTGCCGCATGATCCGGGCGCCCAGCCGGGGCGAGGATTTGGCAAAGGCCCAGACCGCGACCAGAAGGAAAGGCACGGTCGGCATCACGGGCAGAATCGCGCCAATGACGCCCACCGTCAGCGAAAGCCAGCCAAGGGCAAGCCACAGCAGGCGCATCATTCGGCCAGTTCGCGCAGGATGCCGTTCAGGACGGGCCTGCCCGCCGCTGTCGCGGCAAGCCGGTCTCCGCGCTGCTCGACCAGTCCAAGGCCGATCAGGTCGGCAAGCTTGCCCTGGGGCAGCTTTGCCCCATGGGCCAGATATCGCGGCACTTCCAGCCCTTCGGTCAGACGAAGTGACATCAGCAGATATTCAACGGCGCGATCCGACAGGGACAGGCATTCGCGCAGGCTGTCGCCGGTGCCCCGCGCCTCAACCGCCTCCAGCCAGGCACCGGGGGCGCGATGCGCCTCGGTCGCCCAGCGTCCATTGGCCAGCGTCAGGCGGCCATGCGCGCCGGGCCCTACGGCTGCCCAGTCCCCCTGCCGCCAATAGATCAGGTTGTGAAGGCTTTCGGCGCCCGGCCTGGCGTGATTCGAAATCTCATAGGTCGGCATTCCAGCGGCGGCGCAGATCTCTTGCGTGTCCTGATACATGTCGGCGGAGAGATCGTCGTCCGGCAACCCCTTCAAGCCTCCTTTGGCATGGCGGGCACCAAAAGCGGTCCCCGGCTCGATCGTCAGCTGATAGGCCGAGAGGTGGTCGACAGCCATTCCAAGCGCCTCGGTCAACTCACGCCTCCAATGGGCCCGGTCCTGGTCCTGGCGGGCATAGATCAGATCAAAGCTGACGCGCGCGAAGCAATCCCGCGCAATGTCGAAGGCGGCCCGCGCCTCTGCCACGCTATGCATCCGGCCCAATCGCCTCAAGTCGTCGTCGTTCAGCGCCTGCACCCCCATCGAGACGCGGTTCACCCCTGCATCGGCATAGGCGCGGAAGCGTCCCATCTCGACGCTGGTAGGATTCGCCTCCAGCGTAATCTCGATGTCGTTGGCAAAGGGCCATTCGGCACGGGCAGCCTCGATCACGCCCGCGACCGTCTCGGGGGCCATCAGGCTGGGCGTGCCACCGCCAAAGAAGATGCTGTTCAGCACCCGGCCCGGCAATTCCTGCCCCAACCGCGCCAACTCCTTGCGATAGGCAGCAAGCCAACGCCCCTGATCGACAGTCGCCGATACATGGCTGTTGAAATCGCAATATGGGCACTTCGAGGCGCAGAATGGCCAATGGACATAAAGCGCGAACCCCCCCGCCCTCCAGTCCTGGGCAATGGGATCCAATTGTGCGGTGATTGTGGCGGCTGTCATCCCTTGAACGCGGTTACCTCGATCTCGACCTTCATTTCGGGTCTGATGAGCCCCGCGACAACCATCGTGGCCGCAGGTAACGCAACCTTCATCGCCTCGCCCAGAACCGGGGTAATTTCTTCCACCAATGCTGGATCGATAATCGTGTATTGCACACGCACGATGTCGGCTGGATCGAATCCCGCCTTGCGAAGCGTGTCGAAGATCGTGGCAAAGGCATTCCGTGCCTGTTCGGCGGCACTGTCGGGCATCGCCATCGCCGCATAGTCATAGCCCGTGGTGCCCGAAACGAAGCACCACGGCCCCTTGACCACGGCCCGGCTATAGCCGAGCGCCGTTTCGAAGGGGGAGCCGGTCGAGATCCTAGACACAGGCCGCCTCCAGCTTGCGGAAGGCATCGGCACGGTGGCTGATGAGGTTCTTCTCATCCGCGGTCATCTCGGCGAAGGTCCGGTCCTGACCGTCGGGAATGAAGATCGGGTCATAGCCGTGGCCTTGCTGCCCGCGCGGCGGCCAGGTCAGGCGGCCAGGCGCAATACCTTCGAAGATTTCCTCGTGACCATCCGGCCAGAGCAGGATCAGCGTCGCGCGGAACTGGGCCGTGCGGGGTTCGGGCACGTCGCGCTGGTCAAGTTCGGACCATGTGCGGGTCATCGCCTGCATGAAATCGCGCCCGTTGGGCGTCTCGGCCCAATCGGCGGTATAGACGCCCGGCGCACCGTCCAGCCCGTCAACCGTGATGCCACTGTCATCGGCCAGGACAGGCAGCCCCGTCGCCTGCACCGCTGCGCGCGCCTTGATACGGGCATTGCCGATAAAGGTCGTCTCGGTCTCGTCCGGTTCGGCCAGTCCCAACTCTCCGGCCGAGGTCACGTCGATCCCGTGCGGGGCAAGCATGGCGCGGATCTCCTCCAGCTTGCCCTTGTTATGGGTCGCCACAAGAAGCTTCCCCTCGGTCAGCCTCCTCATACGATGGCCTCTTTCTGCGCGAGAACCAGTTCGGCGATTCCGGCCTCGGCGAGGTCCAGCAACTGGTTCATCTCGGGCCGCGAGAAGGTCGCGCCCTCGGCGGACATCTGGACTTCGATCAGGCGTCCGGCACCGGTCATGATGAAGTTGCCGTCGGTACCGGCCTCGCTATCCTCAGCATAGTCCAGATCGACGATCGGTTGGCCGGCATAGATGCCGCAGGACACCGCCGCGACATGGTCCATGATCGGGTCAGAGGATATGACGCCCGCCGTCAGGAGCTTGTTCACGGCCAGCCGCAATGCCACCCAGCCCCCTGTGATCGAGGCGCAGCGGGTTCCACCATCCGCCTGGATCACATCGCAGTCGATGACGATCTGGCGTTCACCCAAGGCGCGCCGGTCAACACCTGCGCGCAGCGACCGCCCGATCAGGCGCTGGATCTCTTGTGTGCGGCCCGATTGCTTGCCGCTGGCCGCCTCGCGCCGGTTGCGGGAATTGGTCGCGCGCGGCAGCATTCCGTACTCCGCCGTGACCCAGCCCTGCCCCGAGCCCTTCAGAAAGGGCGGTGCCTTGTCCTCGATCGTGGCCGAGCACAGGACCCTCGTATGCCCGCACGAGATCAGGCAGGACCCTTCAGCGTGGCGCATGACGCCCGTCTCGATTGAAATCGGACGCATATCGCTTAATTTTCGGCCAGAAGGTCGCATCGGTCATTCCTTTCGGGGGTTTTGCTGTTCAAATACAGGTCGGCCCCCCCGGACCGCAACCCCGCGAACGACCAAGCACATGTGCCATGCCTGAAACCGCCTTGCTTTCCGACCTGAATGACCGCTCGCGCGAGGTGTTTCGCCGCGTCGTCGAATCCTATCTGGCCACCGGCGAGCCTGTCGGCTCTCGGACACTGACTCGCGACATGAGCGAGCGTGTCAGCGCAGCCACGATCCGCAACGTAATGCAGGATCTTGAGCATCTGGGGCTTTTGGACCATCCACATGTCTCGGCCGGGAGAATGCCGACCCAGTTGGGCCTTCGGCTTTTCGTTGATGGACTGATGGAGGCCGGGCCTGTCTCGACCACCGACCGCGAGATAATCGAAGAGACGCTCGGCAATGAAAGCGGCGATACCGGGGCCATGCTGGACCGCGTCAGCACCGCCCTGTCGACCCTGACACACGGCGCGTCGCTGGTGTTGATGCCGAAGCAGGAAGCCCCTGTCCGCCATATCGAATTCGTAAGTCTTGCGCCCGATCGTGCCCTGGTGGTGCTGGTCTTTGCAGACGGGCGGGTAGAGAACCGGGTGTTCTCTCCGCCAAAGGGGCATACCGCGAGTTCCATGCGCGAGGCCGCGAACTTCCTGAACGCGGTCGCCGAGGGGCGCACACTGGCCGATCTGCGTCACGGAATATCGCAGGAGATCAAGGCCAGCCGCCAGCAACTGGATCAGGTCGCTGCCGAGCTGATCTCGTCTGGTCTTGCGATGTGGAATGACGACGGCCCCGATCCGCGCCTGATCGTGCGCGGGCGTGGCAATCTGCTGGCCCATGAGCTTGCCGACCTGGACCTGATCAGGACGCTTTTCGACGACCTGGAACGCAAGCGCGACATCGCCGAATTCCTTGAGCTGGCCGAGCACGGCGAGGGCGTCAGGATTTTCATCGGTTCCGAGAACAAGCTTTTTTCACTTTCCGGTTCATCTCTGGTCGTTTCACCCTATATGAATGCCGACCGAAAGATCGTTGGCGCGGTCGGCGTGATCGGCCCCACCCGGCTGAACTACGGACGTATCGTGCCGATTGTGGATTACACTGCGCAGCTCGTCGGCCGGATCATCTCCGGCCGGAAAGGATGAAGGACATGACGAACGAGTACCCGAATGGAAGCCCCCTTGACGATGAGGACTTTGCCGAACCTCTGCCGGAGGACACGGAAGGCTCCTCGCCCGAGATCGAGGCGCTGATCGCCGAACGCGACGGCCTGCGGGACAAGTTCATGCGCGCCCTTGCGGATGCCGAAAACGCCCGCAAGCGCGCAGACAAGGAACGCCGCGAGGCCGAACAGTATGGCGGCACGCGCCTGGCCCGTGACTTGCTGCCGGTCCATGACGCCCTGTCGCGGGCGCTTGAAACCGTCAACGATGACCAGCGCGCCGCATCGGCGGCGCTGATCGAGGGTGTCGAACTGACCTTGCGTGAGCTTGGCAATGTCTTTGCCAAGCACGGTATCGTCGTCATCAAACCGGAAATCGGTGACAAGTTCGACCCACAGCATCACGAGGCGATGTTCGAGGCCCCGGTTCCGGGTACGATCGCCGGAAACATCATCCAGGTCATGGGCAACGGTTTCATGCTGCATGATCGTCTGCTGCGACCTGCCAAGGTTGGCGTCAGCTCGACCCCCGCAAACTGATTTCACTAACAGACTAGATCAAGTGAAAACCCCGGGATGATATCCCGGGGTTTCTACATATAGAAAAATAAGATATGTAATATACCAAATATTGATTTATCAATTACCGAGAGCTTGGCAAAGCTTGTCCAACTGATCCAGATCCTTGTAGCTGACAACTAGTTGCCCGCCCTCTTGTCCGGAGTGATTGATCTGGACTTTCATCTTCAGGTGGGCCGAAAGATCGCTCTCCAGCGCGCGGGTATCAGCGTCCTTCTCGGGTCGACGACTGGCGGGTTTCTGCTTCGCTGCCTCAACCTGACGGCGAACCAATTCCTCTGTCTCACGCACAGAAAGGTTCTTCTCGATAACCTTTCGCGCCAACTCCACCGCATTTGGCACGGTGATCAATGCACGCGCATGTCCTGCGGTCAGCTTGCCTTCCTTCAACCAAGTTTGCACTTGCTCCGGAAGGTTGAGAAGTCTCAGCAGGTTGGCGATGTGACTGCGACTCTTGTTCAGAGCCTCCGCCACCTTTTCCTGCGTATGACCGAAACGATCCATCAACTGGCGATAGGACGCGGCCTCCTCGATCGCGTTCAGATCCGACCGCTGAATGTTCTCGACAATAGCAATTTCAAGAACTTCTGTGTCGGTCAGTTCACGAACGATCACGGGAACGTCATGAAGTTGCGCCAGTTGCGCAGCCCGCCAACGGCGCTCACCCGCAACGATCTGATAAAGGCCACGGTCGCTGGGATGTGGCCGCACGATCAAAGGCTGCAGCATTCCGCGCTGACGCAGCGAATCCGCCAGTTCTTGCAATGCCTCCTGCGCAAAGCTGCGCCGCGGCTGGTCTGGGTTGGGGGTAATCTGTTCGACGGGTAGAAGTTGTCGCGGCATTGGTCTTTCGGAAGGGATCAAATCTACATCGGCCATCAGCGCCGACAGTCCGCGCCCCAGCCCTCTTTTCTCAAGCTTGTTCTCTGACACGGGCTCCTCCTCAGGCTGTCGCATATTGTCTGGACAAGAATTCCTTGGCCAACTCTCGATAGGCTAGACTACCCTTAGAGTTGGAATCGTAATGCAGGACCGGCATCGCATGCGACGGCGCCTCAGACAGGCGAACATTGCGCGGGATTACCGTATTGTAGACCAACCCGGACAGCGTATTCCGGGCGTCAGCCTCGACCTGTTGCGAAAGATTGTTTCGATTGTCGGACATCGTCAGCAACACGCCTTCGATCCGTAAGTCTGGATTGGCAGTTTGCCGTACCTCTCTGACGGTCATCAGCAACTGGGACAGCCCCTCAAGCGCATAGAACTCGGCCTGCAATGGAACGAGAACACTTCCTGCCCCAACCATTGCGTTCACAGTAAGCAGACCAAGAGCCGGCGGGCAATCGATAAGCAAATACTCAAATTCTGATGTGCTGGGAAGCTTGCGACGAAGAAGTTGGGTTCGGCCCTGGCGATTGGACATTTCAAGGTCGACCGAGGCGAGGTCCCGACTTGAAGGGACAAGACTGAGGTTATCCACTTTGGTCGGGATGACGCACTCAGCCAAACTAGTCTCGGCCATCAACAGATCATAGGTTGTCCGGTCGCGCTCCTCGGGTGGAATACCAAGCCCCGTTGACGCATTACCTTGCGAATCCAAATCTATAACCGCAACCCGATGTCCCGCTTCGGCCAATGCCGCCGCGAGATTTACCGCAGTGGTCGTCTTTCCGACCCCGCCCTTCTGGTTGGCAATGGCGATGACGCGTGTTTCAGGCATAGCGGATATCCGTTAGTTCCAAAATTGCAGCACCGGGATGAGTATGGCTTTCATGAGCATTAAGCTGAAAGCTCCATATCTTGCGGGCCTCTTCTACCTCGGACTGCCAATTGCGCCCCTTCATAAGCCATGCCCGCCCCCTGGGATCAAGATGTCTATGAACATATGACATCAGGAGAGGAAGTGGGGCAAGCGCCCGCGCACTGATGTTGCTCGAAAAGAGCGGACGGGCGCTCTCGATGCGCTCGGAAATAATCTGAACGTTGGTAAGCTCCAGTTCTCGCGCTACTGTGCGAAGAAAGCTTCCCTTACGCTTATCACTTTCCAGAAGAGTCACTGGTAGATCTGGGCGGCGAATTGCCAAAACTATCCCCGGAAGGCCCCCTCCGCTGCCCATGTCAAGCCATGGGCCCCTCGCCTTGGCTGATATGGTCACCAACTGCAGGCAATCGGCAATATGGCGACTTTCCACCTGGTCCAGTGTCGAAGGTGCGACAAGATTGATTACGGGGTTCCACTTGCGAATGAGGGCCGCATACTTCTCGAGCGGATCTGTTTCACGTGAAACAGTCATTAAACTGCACGACGCCGGTCTGAACGCAATACTGCCAAGACAAGCGTCAGCGCGGCTGGAGTCATTCCCTCAATTGCCGATGCTGCAGCAAGATTGATTGGTCGTGCCCGCTTCAGCTTATCCTTCAGCTCATTGGACAACCCGGAAAGTGAATCATAGTCAAAATCCGCGGGAATGCCCACAGCCTCTTCTTTACGCAACAGCTGGGCATCGCGTTCTTGGCGATCGGTGTACTGCTGATAGAGCGCATCGGTCCCTAGTTGATCCAATATGGATCCGTCGACTTGCGCGAGTTCAGCGTCCAAGGAAAGCACCACTTCACGCCCAATTTCCTGCTGCCCGAGCAGCGAAAAAAGGCTGCGCCTGCTCCCATCCTGCCGCACATCCAAGCCAAGTCGCCGAAGTTCATGGGAGGTAAACTGGCGGTCTTCCGCGACCCTACGCGCGGCTCTATAACGCCCCATTTTGAAATCAAAACTTTCCCGCCGGTCCGAGCCCACGCAACCAATCTCAATTCCAACCGGTGTAAGCCTTTGATCTGCATTATCGGCCCGAAGAGACAGCCGAAATTCCGCGCGCGACGTAAACATGCGGTAGGGCTCACTGACCCCTCGGGTTACAAGATCGTCAATCATCACACCGATATAGCTTTGTGATCTGCTGAAATGTACGGGTTCTCGCCCTTGAGAGCAAAGCGCGGCTCCGAGGCCTGCAACAAGGCCTTGTGCAGCTGCCTCTTCATATCCTGTGGTGCCGTTAATCTGACCTGCCAGGAAAAGACCAGGCATGGCCTTGACCTCTAAAGAAGAGCTCAGCGCCCGGGGATCGACATAGTCATACTCTACAGCATAACCAGGCTGGACGATTGCGGCCTCTTCCAGGCCTCGGATCGATCTTACATACTCATACTGCACTTCCTCGGGTAACGAGGTTGAGATGCCATTAGGATATATCAAATCGGAATCGAGACCCTCGGGCTCAAGGAATATCTGATGCGAAGTTTTCTCTGCAAATCGCACCACCTTATCTTCGATTGAAGGACAGTATCTCGGTCCGACACCGTCGATGCGTCCGCCGTACATGGCTGATAGACCCAAGTTATCGCGGATAGCCTTGTGTGTACGCTCATTAGTATATGTGATCGCGCAGCTGACCTGCCTCGCGGTGGGCCGCTCGCTCAAATACGAGAACATTACGGGGCAGTCGTCACCCGGCTGCTGTTCAAGCGAATCCCAGTCGATACTTGATCTCAGAATCCTCGGAGGTGTCCCGGTTTTCAGTCTACCGAGGGGCAGGCCCAAGGGGCGAAGAGAAGCGGCAAGTGAAACTGACGCATCAGAACCCCAACGCCCTGCAGTCCGCGTCTCCTCACCGATATGAATCAATCCGTTGAGAAATGTTCCCGTCGTGAGAATGACTTGGGAACATGCCAGTTCACGGCCGTCCGCCAGCCTAATCCCCTCAACACGATCCATCGCATGTACGATTTGGGATACCTCTCCCAAGACAATCTCGAGATTCGGTTCCAGTAGCGCCAACTGTCTTGCAGTGCGCCGATATATGTTTCGATCCGCTTGGGCCCTGGGCCCTTGAACTGCCGGACCCTTCCGTCGGTTCAGCAACCGAAACTGAATCCCTGCCTTGTCGGCGATTCGACCCATCACGCCATCCAGTGCGTCCACTTCACGCACCAGATGCCCCTTCCCCAACCCTCCGATGGCAGGGTTGCAAGACATTGTGCCTAGATCGTCCTCGCGCAATGTCACTAGCGCCGTCGCGACACCCATACGCGCAGCCGCCATTGCGGCCTCAAGACCAGCATGTCCGCCGCCAACAACAATCACATCGAACTGTTTCACGTGAAACACCCTATTTTCCGATACAGAACGAGGAAAAGATCTCATCCAGATAATCCTCCGCCCCGACTCGTCCAACCATTGAAGCCAGCCCGAGAACTGCGGATCTCAGCGCTTCGGCCAAGAATTCCGGCTCAGTTCCAGCGCTGATGTCGAGTGCGTCGCGCGCGCGCTCCAGTGCTTCCGCTTGGCGCCGATGACCTACCAGACCGGAATCGGCTGCTTTAACTCTTAGGCTATCGTAAACCATATCCAGAAGCTCTGCGACTCCTTCCCCTGTCTTGGAGGAAATTGAAATGCCGTTGCCAAAGCCCAGGTCTGCCTTGGACCTGACAACAAAATCTCCATCCACACGCAGGGTCGACACATCGGGACTTTCGGATAGGTGTATCCTAAGATCCGCTTGCTCCGCGCGCTCCGTCGCACGCTTGACACCCATCGCTTCTACCGGATCCGCGCTCTCCCGCAATCCAGCCGTATCCAGAAACGTCACTGGCAGGCCCCGCAGGTCCGTACGCAGTTCAAGAATGTCACGCGTCGTACCGGCAATATCCGACACAAGTGCGAACTCTCGTTGAGCTATCCGATTGAGAAGGCTGGATTTCCCGGCATTTGGTGGGCCGATTATCGCTACTTCATATCCTTGCCGAAGACGCTCGGTGGCTGGGTAGGCCTTTAACATCATCGAGATATCATGGCGCACAGAATCGATAAGCGAATAGACCTCGGCCGGGACCTCTTCGGGTACTTCTTCGTCCGCGAAATCAATACTTGCCTCAACCAGCGCCCCTGCACGGATCAGCTTTGAGCGGAGTTCGTCCGCCTTTTGCCCGAGTTCGCCATCTGCGGTACGCATTGCCAATTTTCTTTGGGCTTCCGTCTCGGCAGACAAAAGGTCGGACAAGCCTTCTGCTTCTGCCAAGTCCATACGCCCGTTCAGAAAGGCGCGCTTGCTGAACTCACCGGCATCAGCACGACGCAAACCGCGTGCCAATAAAGCTTCAGCCAAGCGGGTTGAAATGACCGGGGCACCGTGAAGGTGGAATTCCGCGACTTCTTCACCGGTAAAACTGTGCCCCTCTGGGAACCACAGCACCAGCGCACGATCTATAAGATCATCCCCATCGCGGACGGCGCGCAAATAGGCGCGCCGTGCTTCTGGAACGGCCCCGACCAAGGTTTGCAGGACAGCATGCGAATCCGGGCCGCTCAAACGAACGACCGAAACGCCTCCTCGACCGGGCGGTGTGGCCTCGGCAAAGATCGTGTCCAAAACATCCTCCGGCCGGTCAGGCGTTCATCGATTCGAAGAATTCGCTGTTGCTTTTGGTCTGCTTCAGTTTCGAAAGCAGGAACTCGATGGCGTCGGTGGTGCCCATGGGGTTCAGGATCCGGCGCAGAAGATAGGTTTTCTGCAGATCGCGCGCTTCGACGAGCAGTTCCTCTTTCCGCGTCCCGGATTTCAGGATGTCCATGGCCGGGAAGACGCGCTTGTCCGCAACCTTGCGATCCAGGACGATCTCGCTGTTACCGGTCCCTTTGAATTCTTCAAAGATGACTTCGTCCATGCGCGAGCCGGTGTCGATCAGCGCGGTCGCGATGATGGTCAGCGAACCACCGTCCTCTATGTTCCGTGCCGCACCGAAGAAGCGCTTCGGCCGCTGCAATGCGTTCGCATCGACACCACCCGTCAGGACTTTGCCCGAGCTAGGGACCACGGTGTTAAACGCCCTACCAAGTCTTGTGATCGAATCGAGAAGAATCACAACATCTCGCTTATGCTCGACCAGCCGCTTGGCTTTTTCGATGACCATTTCCGAAACTGCAACGTGCCGGCTCGCGGGTTCGTCGAAAGTCGAGGAGATCACCTCGCCCTTCACCGAGCGCTGCATGTCCGTGACCTCTTCGGGGCGTTCGTCGATCAGCAGGACGATCAGATAGCACTCGGGATGATTCTTCTCGATCGAATGCGCGATGTTCTGCAAAAGCACGGTCTTGCCGGTCCGCGGCGGCGCAACGATCAGCGAACGCTGGCCCTTGCCGATCGGGGCGACCAGGTCGATGATGCGGGCCGAACGATCCTTGATCGTCGGATCCTCGATTTCCATCTTGAGCCGCTCATTCGGGTAAAGCGGGGTCAGGTTGTCAAAGGCGACCTTGTGGCGCGCCTTCTCGGGATCTTCAAAGTTGATTCGCTCGACTCGGGTCAGCGCGAAATACCGCTCATTTTCTCCCGGTGCGCGGATGACGCCTTCGACAGTGTCGCCAGTGCGCAGTGAATGCTGGCGGATCATTTCCGGGCTGACGTAGATGTCGTCCGGACCCGGCAAATAGTTCGCTTCGGTCGAACGAAGGAAGCCGAATCCATCTTGGACGACTTCAAGAACACCGTCGCCACCGATATCCCATCCCTCTTCGGCATGTTCCTTCAGGATCGAGAACATCATCTCGCCCTTGCGCATGGTCGAGGCGTTCTCAATCTCCCACTCTTCGGCCATGGCCAGAAGGTCGGCAGGGGTTTTCGCCTTGAGATCGGCCAGGTTCAGACGTTCTTCGCTCATATCATGTCCATGGACGCGGCGGATCAGCGGATCGCGGCACGATGGTAATTGTGAATGGAAAGCGGCCGCCGGACGACGGTTGAACGCTCAGATAGGGAGAATCCTTCCTTGAGTCAATTCTCAGAACTTCAGAATGACCGACAGAACGATCACGACCATCAAGATCGTCGGCAATTCGTTCATCATCCGATAGCGCCTGCCGGTCAGTCCCTGCCCCGCCTGAAGCAGCCGACGCTGGCCTGCAAGCCACATGTGAAACCAGGTCATTGCGATCACACCGACGGCCTTGGTCCAGGGCCAGGCCATTGACCAGTCGACGATTCCCGGGGTTGCGACCAGAAGCAGCCCGGCAATCCAGGTCAGGATCATGGCAGGCCGCATGATCAGGCGCAGAAGCTTGTCTTCCATGATCGCGAGAGACGCTGCCGGCTCTGCCTCGCCGTTGCGGCCCCGCTCGGCGTGATAGACGAACAGCCTTGGAAGATAGAACAGGCCCGCCATCCACGACAGCACTGCCATGATGTGAAGGGACTTCACCCATGGGTAGGACAGGGCAAGCAGATCGGTCATGGGATCACCTCCGGACGAATGCTCCTCTCTCTTAAATAGTCGTAAAGATAAAGAAGGATGATGTAGTTATTGGGCCTGTGGATGACTGGAAATCAGTGTTTCACGCCCGAAATCCCCAAAATTTATGATTGGGGAAAACTGAAACGTAAACGTTTGATTAACAATTTTATCATTCAAAGACAGATAGTTAGAGAAAGACAGTCTGTGGATAAATTTGTGAAAAGTTGATTCACTCACAGGCTGTGGAGAAGGTGCGGGAAGTTCTCGACATGTGGAGAACCTGGCCTGGTTCCCGATGCGTTCCGGGCTGGCATCCACAGGCTCTATTTGTCCGAATTGATTCCCACAGATTCGCCCATCTGAGTCGCACCCGATTCCTCCACAGGGTTATTCCCACTGGTCTCAGGCCGTCTGACGGCAAGTGGCGGTCACGTGTCACGCAACGTCAGAATTCGTCGTCGGGATGTCGCATTTGGTGGATTGCGGCGACGTGATCCGGTGCAAATCTCGCGTGAAGGACGCCCTCTCCAGCCACCGGAAACCCAGCCATGCTGAACAATGCCGAAATTCTGTCCCAGCTTGCCAGCCGTCCGGGAAATTACTCCCTGACCCGCGACCTTTACTGCGATCAGGGGGCCTTCCAGGCGGACCTTGAGCAGATCTGGTACAAGGAATGGCTTTTCGCCATTCCGTCCTGCGAAATCCCTAAGACCGGCAACTACGCGACGCTTCAGGTCGGCGCCTATCCGGTCCTGATCGTGCGAGGCGGCGACGGCAAGATCCGCGCCTTCCACAATGTCTGCCGTCATCGTGGACAGCGGCTGTGCTCTAAAGCCACGGGCTCGACCGCGAAACTTGTCTGCCCCTATCACCAGTGGACCTACGAACTGGACGGCAAGCTGCTTTACGCCCGCGACATGGGCGATGACTTCGATGCCTCGAAATTCGGATTGAAGACCGTGCATTGCGTCGATCTGAACGGCATGGTCTTCGTCTGCCTTGCACAGGTGCCCCCGGCGATCGGCGAGCTTGCGAAAAGCTTGATTCCCTATCTTGCGCCGTCAGGCCTGCTGGCCGATGCCAAGGTCGCCCATTCCTCGACCATCGTGGAAAAGGGCAACTGGAAGCTGGTGATCGAGAACAACCGCGAATGCTATCACTGCAGCGGCTCTCACCCGTCTCTGTGCCGGACCTATTCCGACAACCCGCTGATGACGGTGATGGAAGGGCCGAATGCCGCCTCGCCGGAAATTCTCGCCCATTGGGACCGCTGCGACAAGGCGGGGATGCCCGCGCGCTTTGTCAGCCAGGCGGACATGCAATGGCGGCTGGCACGGGTGCCGCTGCTTGACCACGCGGAAAGCTTTACCATGTCGACGAAATCGGCGGTGACGCGACTGATGGGTGGCATGCCCTGGGCCGACGCGGGCAGCCTGATGTTCTATCATTTCCCGTCCAGCTGGAACCACTTCCTGGCGGACCATGCGATCGTCTTCCGCCTGCTGCCGATCAGCCCCACTGAAACAGAGGTTACGACAAAGTGGCTGGTTCACAAGGACGCGGTCGAGGGCAAGGACTATGATCTTGAAAAGCTGACCGAGGTCTGGCTTTCCACCAATGATGAAGATCGCCGCGTGGTCGAAGAAAACCAGAACGGCATCCGGTCCCCCGCATATGAACCCGGGCCCTATTCCAAGACGCAGGAAGAAGGGGTGATCCACTTCGTCGATTGGTATGTCTCGTTGATGAAGAACCGCTTGAACCCGGCCCCGGCGATGGCGGCGGAATAATGGCGGTTCTGGTCAAGGCCTTCGGCGACCGCCCGTGGAAGGACGACGAGCCGCTGGAATGCGCAATGGTGGTGCCCGAGACGCAGGACACCGCCACCTTCACCTTCCGCGCACCGTCGGGGTCCTATTTCGACTATCAGCCGGGACAGTTCGTCACGTTGGACCTGCCGGTTCCCGGCGGGAACGTCCAGCGCACCTATACGATCAGTTCCAGCCCGTCGCGGCCCTTGTCGATCTCGATCACGGTCAAGGCCCAGCCGGGCAGCCAGGGTGGGCGCTGGATGCTGGACCACCTGCGGCCGGGGATGAAGCTGAAAGCCTTCGGCCCGGCCGGGATTTTCAGCTTTATCCGGCACGAGGCCCCGAAATACCTGTTCATCTCGGCCGGATCGGGCGTCACGCCGCTGATGTCGATGACAACATGGGCCTGGGACTCAGGCGAGATGCCGGACATCGTCTTTGTCCACGCGGCCCGCAGCCCCAGCGAGATCATCTTTCGCCAGCGGCTTGAGCAGATGGCGGACCGGGTGCCCGGTCTGCAACTGCGCTTCACCATCGAGGATGCGGATCCTTTCCGCACCTGGCACGGCTATCGGGGTCGTCTCAATCAGATCATGTTGGGCCTGATGGCCCCCGATTACCTTGAACGCGAGGTCTTCTGCTGCGGGCCCGAGCCCTTCATGCAGGCGGTGCGCGACATGCTGGTCGCGCTTGGCTATGACATGGAGCATTATCATCAGGAAAGCTTTGGTGCTCCCGTCAGGAACGAGGCCGAGGCACCGGTTCTGGACGACGTCATCCCGGACGAGACGAACCAGGCGCAGATCACCTTTGCCAGTTCGGGAATCATCGCGAAATGCGCCGAAACCGACACTGTCCTCGGTGTCGCCAAGTCGCAGGGTCTGAACATTCCGTCGGGCTGCACCTTCGGTCTTTGTGGTACCTGCAAGATCCGCAAGATCTCGGGCGACGTGCACATGGTCCATAACGGAGGCATCACGGACGAAGATATCGAGCAAGGCTATATCCTGGCCTGTTGCTCTCATCCCATCGGGGCCGTGGCAGTCGAAGTCTGATCTCGCTCTTCTCTATTATTTTCATCTGGTTAGTGTGAAAGCCCCCGGTTTTGCCGGGGGTTTTTGCTTTGCTTGACAACTCGCTTCTCCAAGAGTCATGCTGATCCTACCTATCCATTTGACAGGCAAAATAGGAGGCACGATGAACATCGACCTCTCACGCCGTGGCTTTCTGAAGCTGGCGGGTGCGGGTGTCGCGGCAACCTCACTCGGGGCAATGGGATTTGGGGACGCGGAAGCTGCCGAACAGGCGCACGTACGCGCATTCAAGCTGGCCTCGACCACGGAAACCCGGAACACCTGCACTTATTGCTCGGTCGCCTGCGGCATCCTGATCTATTCCAAGGGCGACGTAGCGGCGGGTGAAACCGCCCAGGTCGTCCATATAGAGGGCGACGCGGATCACCCGACCAATCGCGGAACGCTTTGCCCCAAGGGCGCGGCGCTGAAGGATACGGTCCTGTCGGCAACCCGGCTGACCGTTCCCCGCATCCGCCGCCCCGGCAGCGACCGGTTCGAGGAAATTGCCTGGGAAGAGGCGCTGGACAAGATCGCCCGCGCGCTTAAGGACGACCGCGAGGCGAATTTCGTCCAGAACAACGATGCCGGCGTGCCGGTCAATCGCTGGGTTTCGACCGGCTTCCTGGCCGCCTCGGCCACCACGAATGAAACGGCCTGGCTGACCTACAAAGTGGTCCGGTCGCTGGGAATTGTCGGTTTCGATAACCAGGCGCGCGTTTGACACGGCCCCACGGTGTCCAGTTTGGGCCCGACCTTTGGCCGCGGAGCGATGACCAATCCATGGACCGACATCAAGAACACTGACCTCGTGATCGTCATGGGCGGCAATGCCGCCGAAGCCCATCCCTGCGGCTTCAAATGGGTGACAGAGGCCAAGGCCCATCGCGGCGCAAAGCTGATCGTCGTTGACCCCCGGTTCACGCGCACGGCCTCGGTCGCGGATTACTATGCCCCGATCCGGCCGGGATCGGACATCGCCTTCCTGATGGGCATGATCAACTGGATGATCCAGAACGACAAGGTCCAGTGGGAATACGTCAAGAACTTCACCAACGCGGCCTTCATCGTGAAGGACGAGTTCGGGTGGAGTGACGGGCTTTTCACGGGCTATGATCCCGAGAAGCGCGATTATGACAAGTCGAGCTGGGATTACGTCATCGGCGATGACGGCTTCGCGCAGGTCGACATGACCCTGCAGAACCCGCGCTGCGTCTGGAACCTGCTGAAAGAGCATGTCTCACGCTATACGCCGGAACTGGTCGAACAGGTCTGTGGCACGCCCAAGGACCGCTTCCTGAAGATCGCCGAGATGATCGGGGAATGTTCGGCCCCCGACAAGGCCATGACTTCGATGTATGCGCTTGGCTGGACACAGCACTCCAAGGGGTCGCAGAACATTCGTGGCATGGCGATGCTGCAGCTGATCCTGGGCAATATCGGCGTCCGAGGCGGCGGGATGAACGCCTTGCGCGGGCATTCCAACATCCAGGGTCTGACCGATATCGGCCTGATGTCGAACCTGATCCCCGGCTACCTGAACATCCCGACCGAGAAGGAAGCCGACTGGACGACCTACATGTCCAGCCGCGCCTTCAAGCCGCTACGACCGGGCCAAACCAGTTACTGGCAGAACTATCCCAAGTTCATGGTCAGCTTCATGAAATCTATGTGGGGCGACGCGGCGACGGTCCAGAACGACTGGGCTTATCACTACCTGCCCAAGCTGGATGTCCCGACCTATGACATCCTGCGCATGTTCGAGCTGATGGACGAAGGAAAGATCACCAACTATTTCTGCCAGGGCTTCAACCCGCTGCTGTCCTTCCCCAACCGGGCGAAATTGACCTCGGCGCTGGCCAAGCTGAAGCTTCTGGTGGTCATGGATCCGCTGGAGACCGAGACCGCCCATTTCTGGGAGAACCACGGCGAATACAACGACGTGGACCCGGCCTCGATCCAGACCGAGGTGATCGAGCTTCCAACCACCAGTTTTGCCGAGGACGATGGTTCGCTGGTGAATTCGGGCCGGTGGCTGCAATGGCACTGGGCGGCATCGACCCCTCCGGGCCAGGCCAAGCGCGACACGTGGATCATGTCCCAGCTGTTCCTGCGGCTGAAGAAACTCTACCAGGAAGAAGGCGGAACCTTCCCCGACCCGATCCTGAACCTGACCTGGGACTATGCCGATGAGAACGAGCCCACGGCCGAGGAGCTGGCGAAGGAGCTGAACGGCAGGGCGCTGGGGGATGTCCATGATCTGGTGGACACCGGCAAGCTGTTGACCGCGAAGGGCAAACAACTGCTGAACTTCAGCCAGTTGCGCGACGACGGCTCGACCATGTCTGCCTGCTGGATCTATGCCGGCTGCTGGACCGAGGACGGGAACAACATGGCCCGCCGGGACAATACCGATCCCGACGATACCGGCCTGTTCCTGAACTGGAGCTTCTCGTGGCCGCTGAACCGCCGGATCCTTTACAACCGGGCTTCGGCGGACATGCAGGGCAAGCCTTGGGATCCCACGCGCAAGCTGATGGAATGGAATGGCGAGAAGTGGGTGGGCTACGACATCCCCGACATCTCGCCCACCGCCAAGCCGGATGCGGTCGGTCCCTTCATCATGAACCCCGAAGGGGCATCGCGGCTGTTTACCCGCGGCCTGATGCGCGACGGGCCCTTCCCGACGCATATGGAACCCTTCGAGTCGCCCATTGCGAACGTCTTCAATCCAGAAATGCGCGGCAACCCGGTGGCGCGGGTCTTCGTCAAGGACGCAGAGCAATTCGCCACCAGTGACGAGTTTCCCTTCGTGGCGACCTCTTATCGCCTGACCGAGCATTTCCACTATTGGACCAAGCACAACCGCATCAACGCGGCCCTGCAGCCCGAATTTTTCGTCGAGATCAGCGAGGAGTTGGCCGCCGAAAAGGGCATCACCAAGGGCGGCACCGTTCGGGTGTGGTCGAAGCGCGGCGAAATCACCGCCAAGGCGGTGGTGACCAAGCGCATCCGGCCGCTGCAATGCGGTGACAAGCTGGTCCATGTGGTCGGCATCCCGCTGCACTGGGGCTTCATTGGCGCCGCGCGCAAGGGGTTCGGGCCAAACAGCCTGACCCCGTTCGTGGGTGATGCGAACGTGGAAACGCCTGAATTCAAGGCGTTTCTGTGCAATATCGAACCGGCGAAGGGCGAGGTGGTGTCATGACCATGGATCCGAACCTCGACAGTCCGCGGACGGCGGTCTCGAACCCGCCGATCCAGCCGATGACCGCGAACCTGGGCGTGGGCGATGTCGTCCGCGCCTCGGCCATGCCCGACCTGCCCAAGCCCGAGCGAGAGCTGACGCCGGTGGCAAAGCTGATCGACGTATCGAAATGCATCGGCTGCAAGGCCTGCCAGTCGGCTTGCGCCGAATGGAACGACACCTCGCCCGAGATCGGCCACAATGTCGGGGTCTATGACAATCCGCATGACCTGACGCCGGACATGTTCACGCTGATGCGTTTCAGCGAGTTCGACAATCCCGAAACCGGCAATCTGGAATGGCTGATCCGCAAGGATGGCTGCATGCATTGCAGCGATCCCGGCTGCCTGAAGGCCTGCCCGGCACCGGGCGCCATCGTGCAATATTCGAACGGCATCGTGGATTTCATCCACGAGAACTGTATCGGCTGCGGCTATTGCATCACCGGTTGTCCCTTCAACATCCCGCGTGTCAGCAAGGTCGACCACAAAAGCTACAAGTGCACCCTGTGTTCCGATCGCGTGGCCGTGGGACAGGGGCCAGCCTGTGCCAAGGCCTGCCCGACCCAGGCCATCGTCTTCGGCACCAAGGAGGACATGATCGAGCATGCGAACACGCGCGTTGCCGATCTGAAATCGCGCGGCTTCGAGAATGCGGGGATCTATGATCCGGAAGGCGTCGGCGGCACCCATGTCTTCTATGTCCTGCACCACGCGGACCAGCCTTCGCTTTACGCGAACCTGCCCGAAGATCCCCGGATCTCGCCTGTGGTGCGCGGTTGGAAGGGTGTGACCAAGACCGTCGGGCTTGCCGTGATCGGCGCGGCGGCGGTCGGCTCGATCCTGCATGGCCTGTTCGCGCGTGCGAACAGCGTCTCGCAGCAGGAAGAGCAGGAGGCCGAGCACCTTGTCGAAAGCAGCCTGCCCCCCGGAAAGGAGAGTCTCTGATGGAGAAGCGGCTCTACTCCCAAAGCGGTGACCATATCGAAACCGTCGCGCCGGTTACGGTCAGCCGCTATCGCGGCTTCACCCGCGCCAATCACTGGGTGACCGCGATTTCCCTGATCGTGCTTCTGCTGTCGGGTCTCTCCCTGTTCCACCCCGCGCTTTACTTCCTGACCGGGCTGTTCGGGGGCGGCCAGGCCACGCGCTGGCTGCATCCTTTCGTGGGGATCCTGCTGTTCTTCAGCTTCTTCGTGCTGTTCGCCCAGCTTTGGAAACTGAACCTGCCCCGCCCCGAGGATCGCACCTGGGTGGCGAATATCGGCGAAGTGGTGAAAGGGCACGAGGAACGGCTGCCCGAACTCGGCAAGTACAATGCCGGGCAAAAGGGCGTCTTCTGGGCGATGTCGGGTCTGATCATCGTGCTGATCGTTTCCGGCGTGATGATCTGGGAGGAGTACTTTCCCGACCTTGTCTCGCTGCCCGTTCGACGCTGGGCGATGCTGGTTCATTCGCTGGCGGCGGTGCTGATCATCCTGACCTTCATTGTCCATGTCTATGCCGCCTTCTGGACGCGGGGCACGCTGCGGGCGATGACGCGGGGCACCGTGACCGGCGGGTGGGCCTGGCGGCACCATCGCAAATGGTTGCGGGAACTGGCTGGACGTGAAGGTCGCGGTCCGGCAGAGTGACCCGGACGCAGGCCCAGTCAGGACACCATGACTTCAAGCTTGAAACCCGATCCTTCCATGATCGGCGGCGTCGCCAAGGTTCCCCTGGCGCGCCTTCCTGATCCGGAAACCCTGTTCGCAACCAGGGCGGGGCGTTTCGATTTCCTTGCCCAGCACAGTCCGAACCTCGCGCCTTACCTGAGATTCCTGGGCGACGTTTCGCGTGCGCAGGCGGCGCTGGCCCAAGAACTGCCGCGTCCCGATCCGCTGCCTCCGGCGAGGATCGAACTTGCGCGATCAAGCCGGATGCCGCCGCTGGATCGGCAGGGGATGCGTGCCGAGCTTGCCCCCGTGCTGACCGCGCTTTGCCGGAAACTGGCCGACAGTCCGATGCCCGAACCAGCGCGATTGGCCCTGCAGGAACTTCAGGATGCGCCGCCTGCGGATCTGGATTGGGTCATGGGCAATGTCCTGGCCGATGACATTCCTCCGGACGCGATCGCACCCCATTTTTTCGCCGCCGCGGCCCTGCAGGTCCATGCCGCGATGCTGGCCTCGACGCTTCACGTGGAACAACTGGTAGCGATCCGAACCGGCACATGCCCTGCATGTGGCGGTCGACCGGTGGTCAGCATGGTAACGGAAAATATCGGGGCTGAAGGCGCGCGATACTGTTCCTGTGCCACCTGCCAGACCCTGTGGAACGAGGTTCGGGTGAAATGCACCTGCTGCGGCTCAACCAAGGGGATCACCTATCGCTCGGTCGAGACCGAGGAGGCGACCGTCAAGGCCGAGATCTGCCGCGAATGTTCGCATTGGGTGAAGATCCTTTACCAAAACAAGAACCCCACCCTGGAACCGGTCGCGGATGACGTCGCAAGTCTTGGGCTGGACCTGATGATGCGAGAGACGGAATGGACGCGCGGGGGCTTCAATCCGTTCATGATGGGATATTGATGTCGGATCTGCGTGCGCTGCCTTCCGTGGATCGCCTGCTTGCCGATTGCGATGTGCTGATCCAAGCCCATGGCCGGTCCGTCGTGACAGAAGCGATCCGTGCCGAGCTTGCGACGATCAGGACATCGCGGCCCGATCCCTTGCCTGACAGCCTGCGGATCCTAGGGACGGTTACGGCCAGTTTGCAGGATGCGGCGCTGTCGCGCCTGCGGCCGGTCTTGAATCTGACCGGGACCGTCCTGCACACCAATCTTGGCCGCGCCATTCTCGCCGATACCGCGGTCGAGGCTGCGACGGCCGCCATGCGCGCGCCCGCCTCGCTGGAGTTCGATCTTGACAGCGGGGGCCGGGGTGAACGCGACAGCCACCTGCGCGGGCTTCTGTGCGAACTGACCGGGGCCGAGGATGCGACGGTCGTCAACAACAATGCCGCTGCCGTCCTGATCGCGCTGAACACGCTGGCCCGTGGACGCGAGGCCATCGTCTCGCGTGGCGAGTTGATCGAGATCGGGGGCGCCTTCCGCATGCCTGCGATCATGGAACAGGCGGGCTGCCGCTTGCGCGAGGTCGGGACCACCAACCGGACCCACGCCCGTGATTACCGCGAAGCCATCGGACCTGATACCGGGCTGCTGATGAAGGTCCACACCTCGAATTACCGGATCGAGGGGTTCACCAGCCAGGTGCCTGCGCCCGAACTGGCCGGAATCGCCCGGCAGGCGGGGCTGCCGATGCTGAACGACCTTGGCTCGGGCACGCTGGTCGATCTGTCCCGCTGGGGGATCTCGCCCGAGCCGACTGTGGCGGCCGCGATTGCCGAGGGCGCGGATGTCGTCACATTTTCGGGCGACAAGCTTTTGGGCGGTCCTCAGGCGGGGTTTATCCTGGGCAGGCGAGAGATCATTACCGCGATCAACAGGAACCCGCTGAAGCGCGCCCTGCGCATGGACAAGATCCGCATCGCCGCGACCGAGGCGACACTGCGCCTTTACCGCGATCCCGACCGCCTGGCCGAGCGCTTGCCAACCTTGCGTCTTTTGTCCCGGCCGGAAGCCGAGATCCGGGCACAGGCGGAACGGCTGGCCCCGCTGGTTGCGGCCCGGCTTGGTTGTCGCGTGCAGGTGATCGCTTGCGCCAGCCAGATCGGCTCTGGCGCGCTGCCCACCGAGACGCTTGCCAGCGCGGGCCTGGCCCTGACTCCCTCGCCCGATGGCCTGGCCGAGCGGCTGCGTCGCCTTGCGGTTCCGATCATCGGTCGCATCCATGATGGCGCGCTGATCCTGGACCTGCGCTGCCTGCCCGAGGACAAGGCACTGCTTGACGCGCTGCCTGCATGATCGTCGGAACCGCCGGCCATATCGACCATGGCAAGACGGCGCTGGTCCGCGCGCTGACGGGTGTGGATGCCGACCGGCTGGCCGAGGAAAAGGCGCGGGGCATCACCATCGACCTTGGCTTTGCCTATGCCGACCTGGGCGCGGGGACCGTCACCGGCTTTGTCGACGTTCCGGGGCACGAAAAATTCGTCCACACCATGCTGGCCGGGGCGGGTGGGATCGATCTGGCGCTTCTGGTCGTGGCGGCTGATGACGGCATCATGCCCCAGACCAGGGAGCATCTGGCGATCCTGGACCTGCTGGGCATCCGTCGCGGCGTCGTCGCGCTGACGAAATCTGATCTGGCAGATGCGGCGCGGATCCAGATGCTTGCCTTGGAGATCGATGCGCTGCTGGCGCCGACCGGGCTGGCGGAGGCCCCGATCATCCCCGTGTCGTCCGTGTCGGGGGCGGGAATCGACGCATTGCGGCAGCGCCTGGCCAAGGCCGAGACTGCGACCACCGCCCGCGCCACCGATGCCCGATTTCGGCTGGCAATCGACCGCAGCTTCACCCTGGCGGGCGCGGGAACAGTGGTGACGGGAACCGTGCTTTCCGGTCAGGTCAGCGTCGGGGACCAGATCACCATCAGCCCCCTGGGTCTTGCCGCGCGCGTTCGGGGCATCCACGCGCAGAACCGCAAGGCAGGGCAGGGACTTGCCGGGCAGCGCTGCGCGCTTAACCTTGCGGGCGACGGGGTCGCGCGCGACGCAATCTCGCGCGGGGATGTGGCGCTTGATCCCACACTTCACGCGCCGACCGACCGGATCGACGTCCTGATGCGGGCCCTGCCGTCCGAGCCGAAGCCGTTGACGACATGGTTCCCTGCCCGGCTGCATGTTGGCTCGGCCGATCTTGGCGCCCGCATCGTGCCCCTTTCCGAAGACCTGATGCCGGGTGCCGAAGGGTTGGCGCAGATCGTGCTGGACCGGCCTTTGGCCGCGACCGTGGGCGACCGCTTCATCCTGCGCGACGTTTCGGCGCGCCGGACCATCGGCGGCGGGCAGATCGTGGATCTTCGCGCACCCGCCCGTCGCCGGGCCCGTCCCGAGCGGCTTGCCGTCCTGCATGCCATGGCCCTTCCCGACGCTGCGGCTGCGCTGGCTGCACTGGGGCAGATTGGGCTTGTCGATATCCAGAGCTTCGCGCGGGACCGTGCCCTGTCGGCAGAGGAGGTCCAGACGGCGCTTTCGACGTCGGGCCTTCAGGTGATCGCCGGGACGATACAGGCGCTGGCCCCGGAACGCCTTGGCGCCTTGCGCGCGCAGGCGCAAAAGGTCCTGGCCGATTTCCACAATGACAATGCCGACCTGCAGGGATTGGGTCGCGAAAGGCTGCGTCTTGTGTTGGAGCCGCGCCTGCCGAAGGCGGATTTCGCGGCCTTTCTGCGGGCCGAGGCCGAGGCGGGCCGGATCGCCCTTGATGGCGCCTTCCTGCGCCTGCCGGGCCACCTGCCCCGGCTTTCACCGCAGGACGAAGCCATCCTTGACACGATCCTGCCACGCCTTGAGGGGGCCGAGCGTTTCCGTCCGCCGCGTGTCCGCGACTTCGCCAGCGAGCTTGACCAGGATGAGGCAGAGCTGCGCCGCCTTCTGCGCATGGCCGCGCGTCAGGGCCGGGTCGACCAGATCGCTCATGACCATTTCTTTGCCCGCGCAACCACGGTCGAGATGGTGGGGATCATCCGTGACATCGCCAAATCCAGCGATGACGGCTGGTTCACTGCGCCCACCTTTCGCGATCAGGTGCAAAACGGGCGCAAAGTGGCGATCCAGATCCTCGACTTCTTCGACAGGCTCGGCCTAACCTTGCGGCGGGGCGATTTGCGGCGCATCAATCCGCACCGGATCGACCTGTTCACGCCGGACAGGTCGGACGGATGAGCCATTTGGAAGAGAATCGTCCCCGGTGGGGCGGCCGGACTTCAAATCCGGTTGGGGCAGCGAGCCTGTCCCGGGTGGGTTCGACTCCCATTCTCTTCCGCCAATTCTGACGAAAGGCATTCGATGCAACGTGTGACGCTTGGCACCAGCGAGGTTACGGTCAGTGCCGTGTCGCTGGGGACCATGACCTTTGGCAACCAGACCGGCATGGCCGACGCCCATGGACAGATGGACATGGCGGTCGGAGCCGGGATCACTTTCCTTGATACCGCCGAGATGTATCCTGTAAATCCAGTCCTGCGTGAAACCGTGGGCCGGACCGAGGAGTTCATCGGGGCCTGGCTGGCCGAACGCGGCGGGCGCGACAAGGTCGAGATCGCGACCAAGGTGGCCGGTCCCAGCGACAAGGTGCGCCACGACGGCTATGACGGGCGCATCATCCACCAGACCATCGATGCCTCGCTGAAGCGGCTGCACACCGATTACATCGACCTGTACCAGCTGCATTGGCCGGTCCGGGGCAGCTATGCCTTCCGCCAGAACTGGCACTATGACCCGCGCAAGCAGGACCGCCAGAAGACGCTGGACCATATGGCCGACGTGCTGGAGGCGCTGGCCGACGCAGTGAAGGCGGGCAAGGTCCGCGCCTTTGGCCTGTCGAACGAATCCGCCTGGGGCACCACGCGCTGGATCGACACCGCATCCCGCGTCGGCGGACCGCGTGTCGCGGCGATCCAGAACGAATACTCGCTGATGTGCCGCCTTTACGACACCGACATGGCCGAGGTGGCGGTGAACGAAAGTGTCACGCTGCTGGCCTATTCGCCGCTGGCCGCCGGTCTTCTGACCGGCAAGTATCGCGAAGGGGACGAACCGGATGGCAGCCGCGCCTTTGTCGACAAGGCGCATGGCGGGACCGGCGATCTGGGCGGGCGCAGGACGCGGCGGGCGGTCGAGATCGTCGGCGCCTATCACGCCTTGGCCCGCGAACTGGGGCTGGACCCGATCCACATGGCGATCGCCTTTACCCGGCAGCGGCCCTTCGCCTGCATCCCGATCATCGGGGCGACCAGCCGGGCCCAGCTTGATCATCTGCTGAAGGGGATCGATCTGGTTCTGACGGATGAGGCCTTGAAGCGCATCGACCGTCTGCATCACGAGAATCCGATGCCCTACTGAAGCGGACGCCACGGAACCGTTGGCAGCGCCGGGCGGCTTGTGCAACCTGCCGCCCGATGCTGACCACCGAGGAGACGTCATGCTGCCCCCCATTCTTGCCGGCCTTCGGATCCCGGTCGTGGCCTCGCCGATGTTCATCGTGTCAGGGCCGGAACTGGTCATTGCGCAATGCAAGGCCGGGATCGTCGGCAGCTTTCCGGCGCTGAACGCCCGCGAGAAAGATGGCGACCCGATCCTTCTTGACGCCTGGCTGACCCGCATCAGCGAAGAACTGGATCGCCATAACCAGGCCAATCCAGATCATCCCGCCGCGCCCTTTGCCGTGAACCAGATCGTTCACCGCAGCAATGCGCGGCTCGAGCGGGACATCGAAATCTGTCATCGCCACCGGGTGCCGATCTGGATTACCAGCCTTGGCGCCCGGCCCGAGGTGAACGCCGCCGCCCATGATTGCGGCGGTATCGCGCTTCACGACGTCATCACCAACACCTTTGCCCGCAAGGCCATCGACAAGGGCGCCGACGGGCTGATCGCGGTCGCCGCGGGCGCGGGCGGCCATGCCGGCCAGCAATCGCCCTTTGCCCTGATCCAGGAAATCCGCGCCTGGTTCGACGGGCCACTGCTGCTTTCCGGGTCGATCGCGACCGGACGCGCGGTCCTTGCGGCGCAAGTCATGGGCGCGGATCTGGCCTATATCGGCAGCCCCTTCATCGCCACGGCCGAGGCGAATGCACAGCCCGACTACAAGCGGATGATCGTGGAAAGCGGGGCCGAGGACATCGTGAACTCCAGCCTGTTCACGGGCGTCCACGGCAACTATCTGGCCCCGTCGATCCGCAATGCCGGGCTTGACCCGGAAGCACTGGACACGGCCGATGTCACGACCATGGACTTTGGGGGCGCGGCCAAGGCCAAGGCCTGGAGCCAGATCTGGGGGTCGGGCCAGGGGATCGGGGCAATCCGCACGGTAGAACCCGCGGCCATGCTGATCGATACCCTCGCCCGGGATTATGCCGAGGCGAAGCGCGCGGTTTGCGCGGACTGACTGGGAATAAGGCCGGGCGCGGTCAGGCCGCGCTCAGCCCCTCGGTCGAGGCGAAGAACATCGCCTGGCTGACCGCCGAACGCACCTGTTCTTCCGAATAGGGCTTCGAGATCAGGAAGGCCGGTTCCGGGCGGTCGCCGGTCAGCAGCCGTTCCGGAAAAGCGGTGATGAAGATCACCGGCAGGTCGCCCAGATCCGAGATCAGCTCGTTCACCGCCTCGACCCCCGAGGAGCCATCGGCAAGCTGGATATCGGCCAGGATCAGGTCCGGGCGACGTTCATGCGCCAGCTCGACCGCGGCCTTGTGGGTGCGAGCGATCCCGGTGACTTCATGGCCCATCGCCAGAACGATGCCCTTGAGGTCCATGGCGATGATGGTTTCATCCTCGATCACCATGACCTTGCCCGACAGCGTGTTGCTCATTTCGGACAGGGCGATCTGGACCAGCTCCTCGGCCTCGGGCTGCTCGACCTGCATGACCTTTGCGATCTGGTCATAGCGCAACTCTTCGATCGTGCGCAGCAAAAGTGCCTCGCGCGAGTTCGGGGTCAGCTTGCGCAGATGCGACTGGGCGCGCGCCTCTTGCGGGGTCTGGCCTTCCAGTTCGACCGGCTGGCCCGAGCTTTGCCAGATGGCGTGAAAGGTGCGGAACAGGGAAAGCCGCGTATCATCGCCAGCCATCAGGCCGCGATCCGAAAGAATGGCTTCCAGCGTTGCGGCGGCATAGTTGTCGCCTGCGGTCTGGCTGCCGGTCAGCGCGCGCGCATAGCGCCGCAGGTAGGGCAGTTCGCGACTGATCGATTGGGCCAGATCTGCTGCTGTCATGTCGTCCTCAGAAATGCGTATTTTCGTGGAACCTGATTGGATACGTAACGGTTAGGCACAGTGCGCACAAGAATTTCGGGAATAACTTAAATATGAATATCAGGCGAGAGGAACGCAAAAAGGTCGCAATCGAGAAGCAGATCGATGAAAACCTGAAGCGTGTGTATGAACAAGACTCGACCCAGAAAATTCCCGACAGGTTCCTGGAATTGCTCGACAAGTTGCGCGAGCAGGAGTGATTGCGCATGACCGGAAAGACCAAGGCCACGCGCGCTTCGGATCATGGCGATCCGCGAGATGAACTGGTGAACCACCTGCCGGCGCTGCGCGCCTTTGCGCTGTCGCTGACCCGTGAAGGGGCATCGGCCGACGATCTGGTCCAGGATACCATCGTCAAGGCGTGGACCCATATCGAGAAGTTCCAGCCCGGGACCAACCTGCGCGCCTGGCTGTTCACCATCCTGCGCAACACGTTCTATTCGGCCCGTCGCAAGACCCGGCGCGAAGTCAGCGATTCCGACGGCATCCATGCCGCAAGGCAGGCCGCGCGCCCCGAACATGACGGCCGCCTTGCGATGAACGACTTCCGCAACGCCTTCAAGAAACTTCCCGATGAGCAGCGCGAGGCGCTGATCCTTGTCGGTGCATCGGGATTTTCGTATGAAGAGGCAGCCGCCATGACCGGCGTTGCCGTGGGCACGGTCAAATCCCGGGCCAATCGCGGGCGCCGCCGGCTTGCTGAGCTGTTGAAGCTTGAGGAAGGCGAAGAGCTGGAAATGACCGATCGCGCGACCCTGGCCGTCATGGCGCAAAACATCCCCATGATCCGTTAAGGATCCCTCTCGTGCTGCGCCGGTTTCTGGAGAGGCCCGAATTCATGAAAGGGCTGGGGTTCCGTCTGGGCGGGCTGCTGTCGCTGGCGATCCTGCCGATTGGCCTGATCTCGGTCATCCAGACCCTGCATCTGTCGCGCGAGTACGAACGGTCATCCGAAATCGGCCTGCTTGGGCGGACGGCAACCGCGGCGGCGGGCGAGCGCGCGCTGCTGCAAAGCGCGCTTGGCACCGCCGACGCACTTGGGCCTGCGGTGTTGGAGACGATGAATGATCCCCGCGCCTGCGCGGACATCATGCGCGGCTTCGTTCAGCGATCGGTCAACTTCGCCTATGCCGGGTTTACGCGGCTGGACGGGGCTACGCTGTGTTCCTCGGCGCCGGGCCTCGATGACGTGACCGACGATCCGGCCTATCGACTGTTCGTCGAAAGCCCCGGCACGCTTGTCACCACCAGCAATGTCGGGATGGAGGGGGATTCGTCATCGATCGTGGTGATCCAGCCGCTTTATCGGGGTGCTGAGCTGCTGGGCTATATCGCCGTCGCCATGTCTCACGACATGCTGCGGTCGACGCATGTGGCGGGGCTGGGGCCGGAAAGCGTGCGGGTTCTGACCTTCAACAATCTGGGCCAGGTTCTGACCGGCGGTCAGGGCGTCGATGGCCGGATCGAGGATCTGCTGCCGCGCGGCAAGACCCTGCCTTCGCTTTTGTCGCGCAGCGAGACGACCTTCAGCGATTATTCCGCGACGGGCGAGCGGCGGGTGTTCAGTGTCGTGCCCGTGGTTCCGGGGCTGGTCTATGCGATGGGGTCGTGGACCCGGTCCGAACTGGGTATCGCAGGGATCGACCAGACGCGCCGCGCCGCGCTGATCTTGCCCCTGATCCTGTGGGCGGCATCGCTGGCGGTGGCCTATTTCGCGGTCTATCGGTTGGTGCTGCGCCACATCCGCGAATTGCGCGGCCAGATGCGCCGCTTTGCCATTGGCGACCGCTCTGCCCCGCCACCGGTCCTGCAGGATGCCCCGGCCGAGATCGCGGACATGAGCCAGACATTCCACAACATGGCCCGCATCCTGATCCGCGACGAGGACGCGATGGAGGCGTCGGTCAACGAAAAGACCGTGCTGCTGAAAGAGGTCCATCACCGGGTCAAGAACAACCTGCAGCTTATCGCCTCGATCATCAACATGCAGATCCGCATGATCGATCACGAGGATGCGCGGCGGGTGCTGCGCTCGGTTCAGGATCGCGTCGCCTCGCTCGCCACGATCTATCGCAACCTTTATCAGGCCGAGCATCTGGATTCGGTCGAGGCCGACCGGCTTATCAGCGACATCATCAACCAGATGGCCAATGCCTCGATCTCGCCGGGATCCGGGCTTCAGGTCAGGACCGACCTGGACAAGCTGGTGCTGATGCCGGATCAGGCCGTGCCCCTGTCACTGCTGGCGACCGAGGCATTTACCAACGCGCTGAAATACGCCGGTGCCGTAGATGGCGAGGCGCCCTGGGTCCGCGTCGGGCTGCACAGCATCGGCCAGGGAGAGGCGTTGCTGGAGATCGTGAATTCGGTCGGCAGTTCGGCCGCGATGGCCGAAGGGACTGGACTGGGCAGCCAGCTGATCGAGGCTTTTGCGACTCAGCTGGAGGGCAGCGCCGAACTGGATCAGGGGCCGGGGCATTTTGGTCTGCGTTTGCGCTTCCGCGTCGATCCGGTGCAGCGTCGGCCGCTGGGAATGGATGCGCAGGGCGTGATCCTGACCTCGGCGGCACGGCCCGGTTCGCGTCACTAGCCCTTGTCTGCGGCAGCCTTGCGGGCCTCGCGCCGGATCTTGCGGGCCTGCGCGATACGGCGATGCCGCGCCAGCTCAAGGTTGATAAGCGCACCCAGCATGACCGAGAAGCCCCCCAGATAGAACCACATCAGCAGCGCGATCACTGCCCCGATCGAACCATAGATGCGGTTATAGCTGTTGAAGTTGTTCAGGTAGACCGAGAACCCGTAAGAGGCCATCGCCCAAGCGAGCGCGGCGAAAATCGAACCCCAGGTGAAGATCGGGGTGCGCGGCGTCTTCACGTTCGGGCCATAGCGATACATGATCCCGATCACCACCAGCACGATGGCGAAGATCGCGACCCAGGGAACCGACCCGATCATCCAGTCGCGCAATGGCACGTCCGGCAGCAGGTTGAAGGCCAACGGCACCACCACGATGACCGCAAGTCCCAGGCCGACGACACCCACGATGCCCAGCGTCAGGACATAGGCCAGAAGGAAGCCGAAGATGGTGGAATGCGACCGCACGCCATAGGCCGCGTTCAGCCCGCGCACCAGCGCATCCACACCCGCGCGGGCCGAGATGGTGGCGACCAGGAACGAAATCCCGGTCGCCCAGCCAAACTGCGTCCGTCCCGCCGCGATCAGAGAGTTGATCTGGCCATAGATGATGTCCGCCGCGCCCGAAGGGATGAACTCGTCGGCGGTATGGACATAGGTCTCGATCAGCTGGGGATCATACCACACGCCCCAAAGTGCAAAGAGGACCGCCAGGCCCGGAAAGACCGCGAACATGGCATAGAAGGCCACGCCCGCCGCAATCAGGCTCATGTGGATCTTGTCCATCCGCTCGAAAAGCGCGTTGATGAACTGCCATGCGTCGCTCAGCAACAGACCGTCCTCATCCGGTTATGTCCTTTCCCGGCGTGGGAAAGGCGGGTTGGGCCTAGGCCGCGGCACCGGCCGGTTGGTAACGCAGCCACAGCGCCTTTTCCCCCATCTTGCCGACAAAGGCGGCATGGGCCTCGGCCTCGGCCTCGGTCAGGCGCGGGGCAAGGGGCCGTGGCCTTGCACTGCGCGGTGCCGCGACCGCCCCGGTTCCCGCCCCTGCGGTTCCTTGGGCCTGGCCGGCGCCCGCCGGACCCTCCAGCACCAGTCCCGGCTGACGGCCACCCCGCAGCGCAAGATAGACCTCGGCCAGAAGCTCGCTGTCCAGAAGCGCGCCGTGCAGTGTGCGGTTCGAGTTGTCGACACGGAACCGCCGGCACAGCGCATCCAGCGAGTTCTGGGCGCCGGGAAACATGCGCCGGGCCAGTTCAAGCGTGTCGATCGCTCGGCCATAGGGCATCACCGCATGACCCGCGCGGCGCAGTTCGGCATTCAGGAATTTCATGTCGAACTGGGCGTTGTGGATGACCAGCCGGGAATCCTCGCCGATGAACTCGACGAAATCTCGGGCCACCGTCGCGAAGACCGGCTTGTCGCGCAGGAAATCGTCGCCAAGGCCGTGCACCTCGAACGCTTCCTGCGGCATGGATCGTTCGGGGTTGATATAGACATGGAAGGTCCGCCCGGTGGGCAGGTGGTTCATCAGCTCGAGCGCGCCGATCTCGACGATGCGGTCGCCGGTTTCGGGGTCGAAGCCCGTGGTTTCGGTATCCAGAACGATCTCACGCATGGGGCCTTCCTGCCATGATCCGGTCGCAGATGTCCATGATCGCTGCCTGCGCCCCCTGACGCGTGATCGAGGGGATGATGAAATCCGCACGCTTGCGCTTTTCCGCGTCGGGCATCTGGCGGGACAGGATCATGCGGAAGCTGTCCTCGGTCATGCCGGGGCGGGCCAGCACGCGGTCACGCTGAAGCTCGGCCGGGGCCGAGACGACGGCGACGGCATCCATCGCACCCTCGCTGCCCTTTTCGTAAAGCAGGGGGATGTCCAGAACCACGATGGGCGCGGCATGGTGGCGCTGCAGGAAGTCGCGGCGGTCCTCGGCGACAAGCGGATGCACGATCTCCTCCAGCCGGGCGAAGCCCCCGGGATCGGCGGCCAGCGCCTTGCGCAGCGCCGTGCGGTCGATGGCGCCCGCCTGCGCGACACCGGGAAAGGCGGCCGCGACCGGGGCGACGGCCGCGCCACCTGCGGCATACAGGCGGTGGACGCTGTCATCGGCATCCCAGACCGGGTGACCCAGCTGGCGGAACATTTCGGCGGCAGTCGATTTGCCCATGCCGATCCCGCCGGTCAGGCCCAGCACGAAGCTCATTCCAGAACGGCCCGGCGCAGGTCGTCGTCAACCTCGGGACGGTGGCCGAACCAGCGCTCGAAGCCCGGCGCGGCCTGATGCAGCAGCATCCCCAACCCGTCCACGATCTGGCATCCCCGCGCCTGGGCCTCTTGCAGGAAGGGCGTCATCAGGGGGGTATAGACCAGATCCGTGACCAGCGTTTCGGGGCTGAGCGCATCCATTGGGATGCGCAGCGGCGGCTTGCCGTCCATGCCCATCGAGGTCGCGTTGACCACGGTCACTGCATCCTCAAGCATGTTGCCGGCCTGTGCCCAGTCATAGACGACGACCTTGGCGCCGAATTCGGCCCGGATCTGCTCGGCCCGGATGCGGGTTCGGTTCGCGATGCGCAACTCGGTCACACCGCTTTCCAGAAGCGAGGCGACCACGGCCCGCGCCGCGCCCCCTGCCCCGATCAGGGCAGCCGGGCCGACATCCGGGATCCAGTCCGGCGCATGCTGCCGGATATTGGCGATGAAGCCATAGCCGTCGGTATTGTCGGCATGGATCTTGCCGTCGGGTCGGAAGATCAGGGTGTTGGCGGCCCCGATCAGCGCGGCGCGGTCGGTGACGACATCGGCCAGCGCGAGCACGCTTTCCTTGTGCGGAATGGTGACATTCGCGCCGACGAAGCCCATGCGCGGCATGGCGCGCAGCACCTCGGCCAGGTGCTCGGGCAGGACCGGCACCGGAATGTAATGGCCTTGGATCCCGTATTTCCGCAGCCAGTATCCGTGCAGACGGGGCGAGCGCGAATGCGCGATCGGCCAGCCGAGGACGCCGGCAATCGGGACGTTGCGGGGGCTTTGGGTCTGGGAATCCGGCATGATCGATCAGGCGCTTTCGGGCTTCATGTGACATGGCCCGCCGGACGGCGGGCGATCCTCGGACGAGAAGTGCCGCCAGCGCCTTTCCGGGTCAAGCTGCATCCGGAAACAGCTCCGGCCAGCATGGCAGAAAGGCAACCTTTCCGGCGGCTTGGCTCCTCCGCCGTCAGGCCACGCCCATTTCGGGCAGGCCACCTTCCTCGACCAGATCGGCAAGGGTCAGAGACTCGATCAGCAGCAGATAGGACCAGAAGACCTGACCGAACATCTTGCGCAGGCGGCAGCTTGCCTCGTCCGGGCAATCCTCGCAGCGCTGGTACGAACGGCGCGACAGGCAAGGCAGCGGCGCGATCGGACCATCGACCTGGCGCAACAGCTCTCCGATCGAGATTTCCTTGGGTTGCTTGATCAGGATATAGCCACCCGCGCGTCCGCGCCGCGAGCCGACATAGCCCGCATTGCGCAGTTCCAGCATGATGTGTTCCAGAAAGCGCTTGGGCGCGCCGGAGCGCTGCGCGATCTCTTCGATCGTCAGCGCGCTTCCGCCTGCGGCCACTTCATCGGCAAGCGCCATCAGTGCCTTGATGGCATATTTGGTTTTCTGCGAGATCATAGAAAATCAATAGTGATCGCCACGCGCGGTTGCAATCGTTTCGCCGGTTTATCGGGCGTGCAGATTGCATGGAACGCAGGACTATCGTCAAAGCGTTATAATTCTGACACATTGCGCGCGCATTCCTGCGGCGCAGCAGAAGGAGATGATGATGCGCATTGCAGTTCTCGGCGGTGACGGATTCGTCGGTTGGCCGACCGCCTTGCACTTGTCCGAGCTGGGGCACGAGATCCATATCCTCGACAATCTCTCGCGGCGCTGGATCGATACCGAGCTGGGCGTGCAATCCCTGACCCCGATGGACTCGATCCAGGAACGCTGTCGCATCTGGCATCAGGAAACCGGACGCAAGATCCATTTCCACCTTCTGAACCTGGCGACGGAATATGAGCGGCTGAAGCAGTGGCTGGCCGAATATCGCCCCGGCGCGGTGATCCATTTCGCCGAACAGCGCGCCGCGCCCTATTCGATGAAGACCGATCGCCACAAGGTCTATACCGTCAACAACAACACCAACGCGACGCATAACCTGCTGGCCGCGCTGGTCGAGACCGGCATCGACGCGCATCTTGTCCATCTGGGTACGATGGGGGTCTATGGCTATTCCACGGTCGGCGCGCCGATCCCGGAAGGCTATCTCGACGTCCAGATCGACACCCCCGCTGGCAAGCGGGACCAGCAGATCCTGTATCCGACGCGACCCGGTTCGGTCTATCACATGACCAAGAGCCTCGATCAGATCTTGTTCCAATTCTACGCCCAGAACGACGGTCTGCGCATCACCGACCTGCATCAGGGCATCGTCTGGGGCACCCATACCGACCAGACCCGCCGGCATGAGCAGCTGATCAACCGCTTCGACTATGATGGCGATTACGGCACGGTGCTGAACCGCTTCCTGATCCAGGCGGCGATCGGCTATCCGCTGACCGTGCATGGCACTGGGGGCCAGACGCGCGCCTTCATCCACATTCAGGACTCGGTGCGCTGCGTCGAGCTGGCGTTGAAGGATGCACCGCAGGCCGGCGAGCGTGTGCGAATCTTCAACCAGATGACCGAGACACACCGCGTCCGCCATCTCGCCGAGATGGTGGCGAAGCTGACCGGGGCCGAGGTGGCCTATCTGCCCAACCCCCGCAAGGAGGCCGAGGAGAACGACCTGATCGTCAGGAACGACCAGTTCCTTGCGCTGGGGCTGAAGCCCATCACCCTGGCCGAAGGGCTGCTGTCCGAAGTGGTCGAGGTGGCGCGGAAATATGCCCACCGCATCGACCGCACCCGCGTCCCGGCCGTCTCGGCCTGGACCAAGGACATCGCCAAGCGCGTCGAGCATGACCCCGAAGGCAAAAGGCTGCGTTCCGTCTCGTGACATCCGGCATTCACCCCAAGGGCAAGGCGCGGTCCGACCGCGCCTTCGTCACGCTGGCAACCAATCCCGATTATGCGACCGGGGCGGCGGCCCTGTTCCGCTCGCTTCGCCGGACCGGGACCTCCGCCGACCTCGTGCTGCTATACACCGATCTGCCCGACAGCCTGGTGAATGAGCTTTGCGCATCGGGCCTGCGTGCCGTTCATGTGGATCTGCTTCCGACCTCGGACGATTTCAACGCGCTTCATGCGCGCGACCGGCTGCACGGTGCGGCCCCCTTTACCAAGGGCGAGAAACCGCCCTTTCACACGCCGCTGGACAATTTTGCCAAGCTGCGGCTCTGGCAACTGGACTACCAGCGCGTGGTCTTCATCGATGCCGATGCGATCGTGTTGCAGAATATCGACCGGCTGTTCGACTATCCCGAGTTTTCGGCCGCGCCCAATGTCTATGAAAGCCTTGGCGATTTTCATCGTCTGAACTCGGGCGTGTTCACCGCGCGCCCCTCGGCCGCAACCTTTGATGCCATGCTGGCGCGGCTGGACCAGCCGGGCCAATTCTGGCGGCGCACCGACCAGACCTTTCTGGAAAGCTTTTTCCCGAACTGGCACGGCCTGCCGGTCTTTGACAACATGCTGCAATATGTCTGGCTGAACCTGCCCCAGTTGTGGCGCTGGCAAGATATCCGCGTGCTGCACTACCAGTATGAAAAGCCATGGCAGCAGCATGCCAAGGCGGACAGTCTGCGGGTGCTGATCGATTTGTGGAAAGCCCATGCGGGCGACGGCCCGGTTCCGGACCCGCGCGACCTGCCTCCGCCCCCCGGTGCGGCATGAGGATCGCGCTGACCGGCGCCTCGGGCCTTGTCGGGCGCTGGATCCACCGCGCCGCGATTGAGGCCGGACATCAGGTCGATACCCTGCCCGGCTGGCGTCTTGGCCAGATCCCGGACATGACGGGCTGCGATGCCCTCATCCACGCGGCGTTCCAGCATGTCCCTGGCAAGTATCGCGGTGGCGAGGGGGACGACCCCGACGCCTTCACGCGCGCGAACCTGGATGGCTCGGTCGCGTTGTTTCACGTGGCACGCGCGCAGGGGGTGGGCCGGGTGCTGTTCCTGTCCTCGCGCGCGGTCCATGATGGCCACCCGGCCGGCATCGATCTTGCCGACGACCTGCCCGCCGCGCCCGTCAATCTTTACGGCGAGGTCAAGGCAGCGGGTGAAGCGGCGCTGTCCGCGATGGGCGCGCCAGATTTCCTGACTGCCAGCCTGCGCCCGACCGGGGTCTTCGGTCCCGGACAACCGCAGAAATGGACCGGGCTGATCCGCGACTTTCTGGCCGACCGCCCCGTGCCCAGCCGCGTTGCGACCGAGGTCCACGGTGCCGACCTGGGACGCGCCGCCTTGCTTGTGCTGGGCGATCCCGCGATGGGCGGCAGCTATAACGTCAGCGACCTGATCCTTGACCATCACGACCTTCTGTCGGGCATCGCGGTCTTGACCGGCAGCCACGTCCCGCCGCCTCGCCGCGCGGATGTCGGGGCATTGCGGGTGCCGCTGTGTGATCGTTTGGCCGCGCTTGGCTGGCGGCCGGACGGGCTTGCGCGCCTTCACGCCGATCTGCCACAGATCCTGCGCGACGCCATTGGGGAAGAATCATGAAACAGGTCGATTACGCCGAACTCGCGCAAACCATCCGCAGCCTCGCGCATGGCGAAACCGACGAGGTCGCTCTGATGGCGACCCTAGCCTGCGAGATCCACCATGCCGACGCCCGGTTCGACTGGACCGGCTTCTATCGCGTCACCGAACCCGAGGTGCTGAAGATCGGCCCCTATCAGGGTGGTCATGGCTGCCTGGTAATCCCCTTTTCGCGCGGGGTCTGCGGGGCGGCGGCGCGCAGCGGCGAAACCCAGCTTGTGCCCGATGTCGATGCCTTTCCGGGCCACATCGCCTGCGCCAGCTCGACCCGGTCCGAGCTGGTGATCCCGGTCTTTGGCGCGGACGAGCGTCTTCTGGGCGTCCTTGACATCGACAGCAACCAGCCCGACGCTTTCACCCAGGAAGATGCAGACCGCCTGCGGGAGATCCTGGATGAAAGCTTCCACCGACACTGAATTCACCGGCCACTGCCTGTGCGGCCAGATCCGCTTTCATGGCGTCTATGACGAAGACCATGGGCTGAAGGCCTGCCATTGCAGCCAATGCCGGCGCTGGTCTGGCCATGTCTGGGCCGCGATCCTGCCCAAATCCCTGGTGATCGAGGGCGAGCCGGCATGGTACCGCGCCTCGGACATCGCGCGGCGGGGGTTCTGCGCCAGCTGCGGATCTTCGCTGTTCTGGCAGCGCGACGGCTCGGACATCATCGACGTCGCCGCGGGCGCAATCGACAGCCCGACCGGGCTGGAACTGCTGGGCCATATCTTTGTCGCGGACAAGGGCGACTACTACCAGATCGCTGACGGCCTGCCGCAGGACCCTGCCGAATAAAGACCAAGGGCCGCTGCCTGTGCGGGGCGGTGGCCTTTGCGCTCGACCCTGTTCTGGCGCCGCAATGGCTCGGCAAAGGTTGACGTTTCCGCCGGCGCGTTCGATACGCCGACAGGGCTAAGGCTGGGCGCGCCCTCTTATCCCGATGACCGCGGCGACTATTACAGGTTCTGACGATGATCTGGGACACGATTGCCAATTTTCCGGCGCAGCAGCTGATCGCCTTCATGGCGGGCGCCTTGGTGCTGAACTTTGCCCCCGGGCAGGACGTTTTCTTTGCCAGCGCCTGTGGCATCCAGAACGGACCGCGCGCGGGCGCGCTGGCGGGGCTGGGGGTCGGGCTGGGCGTGACCTTCCATGTCGTGATAGCCACGATCGGCCTGGGCGCACTGGTCGCCGCCCATCCCGAGGCGCTGGTAGCGATCAAGTTTGCCGGCGCGGGCTACTTGCTGTGGCTCGCCTGGAAAAGCTGGAACGCCGGAGAGATCGACCCCCGCGCCCGCGCCGCATCCAGCACATGGAACATCATCCGCCGCGGGGCGCTGTCGAACCTGCTGAACCCCAAGCCGGTGCTGTTCCTGCTGGCTTTCCTGCCTCAGTTCACCCGTCCGGAATTCGGCCCGATCTGGCAGCAGATCCTGGGGCTGGGGCTGATGTTCATGGCCTCGGGGACGCTGGTGACGATCGGTTACGGTCTTGTCGGCGGCTTTGCCGGGGCGGTCATCGGCAAGCGGCTGGGGATCGTGAACCGCATCGCCGCCGTGATGTTCGCGGGCCTTGCCCTGCGGCTGGTCTGGAAATGAGCTTCGTTTACGAACCGACGGACGAGCAGCCGCAGGTGATCCATGCCGATCACGAGGTGCTGGTCGTGTCCAAGCCCTCTGGACTTCTTTCAGTGCCGGGTCGGGGCGAGGATCGGACCGATTGCCTGATCGAGCGCCTGCGCGGCGCCTTTCCCACCATCCTGCTGGTTCACCGGCTGGACATGGACACGTCGGGCGTCATGGTCTTTGGGCTGACGCCCCATGCGCAGCGGTATCTGTCGAAGCAGTTCGAGGATCGCAAGACCAAGAAAACCTATGTCGCCCGGCTGTCGGGACGGCTGGAGCCCAAGGTCGGCACCGTCGACCTGCCGCTGATCGTCGACTGGCCGAACCGGCCCCGGCAGAAGGTCGACCATGCCGAAGGCCGCCCCGCCCAGACCGATTGGCGGGTCATCCGCGCCACGAACATGGAAACGCGCGTGCGCTTGTCGCCCGTGACCGGGCGCAGCCACCAGCTGCGTGTCCACATGGCCGAGCTGGGCCACCCCATCCTTGGCGATTCACTTTACGCCACCGGCGCGGCCGCCGATTTCCCGCGCCTGATGCTTCACGCCGAGAACCTGCGCTTCAAGCATCCCGAAACCGGGGTGATGCAAAGCTTCACCGCCCCGGTCCCGTTCTAGGCTTCACGACAGTTTCACTCGGGATGCAGAGAAATTTCGCTTAGTATCGGCGTGGTTTAGCCAATATGGGAGCGGAAGATGAGCAATACCGGAATCAGCCGTCGCAGCGCCATCCTGTTGGGCGGGTCCGTCCCCGCGATGATGGTCCTGCCTGCCCTGGCCCAAGGCCAGGCGCCAGCGACGGAACAGGAGGCGCCGATGGCCCAGACCCACACCGTCCAGCTTGGCGGATTCCAGATCACCACGATGCTTGGCGGCGCCGCCATGCGCGAGAAGCCGATCGAGACCTTCGGCGTGGGTGCCGACGCGGCCGAGTTCGAGAAGCTGAGCGAGGCGAACTTCATCCCCTCGGACCGCTCGGGGCAGTCGTTTACCCTGACGCTGGTCAAGACCCCCGATGCGCTTGTCCTGTTCGACACGGGCATGGTTCCCGACGTCAACAAGGCGGCGCTGGCCGCCGCGGGCTATGCCCCCGATGATGTGACCCATGTCGTGCTGACGCATATGCATGGCGACCATGTCAGCGGGCTGATGCAGGAGGGCAAGCCGGTTTTCGCCAAGGCCCAGCTGATCGCGCCGAAGGACGAGAATGATTATTGGGCCGCCAATCCCAGCGAGGCCTATACCACCCATGTCGTGCCGCTGATCGACAAGGCGACCCTGATCGGCGACGGCGACCAGGTCTTGCCGGGCATCACCGCCGCGGCCGCCTATGGCCACACGCCGGGGCACACCATCTATCTGCTGGAAAGCGATGGGCAAAAACTGCTGATTACCGGCGACAGCTTCAACCACTATGTCTATTCGGTGCAGCGCCCGGAATGGCATGTCCGCTTCGACGTGGACAAGGACATGGGCGCGACCACGCGCAAGGCCGTGCTGGCGCGGCTGGCAGCCGACCGCATCCCGTTCATCGGCTATCACATGCCCTTTCCCGCGCTGGCCTTTATCGCGCCGGGCGAGGCCGAGGGGACATTCCGCTATGTCCCCGCGACCTACCAGTTTGCGGGCTAGCTCAGGTTGAAGACGCGGCTGGGCTGAACCTCGCCGCCCATGTAACGGCCGATGCACAATGCGCGGCCGTTACGGCTGACCCAGACCTCGGTGCCGAAATCGGCGTGACCCAGAACCTGGCCGGGATTGCCGTTCAGGATGCGGACCTCGCCCATTTCGGTCGCCTGCATCTCGGGCAGGTCGGTCAGCGCCGATTGGATCGGCAGCAGCGCGGCCTCGATCTCGGACTGGTTGGCGCGGTCGATCCGGTCCCAGGCGATGCCATCAGCCGCCTCGAACGGGCCGGACCAGATCCGGCGCAGATGATCGACATGGCCAAGACAGCCAAGGGCGCGGCCCAGATCGCGGGCAATGGCGCGGACATAGCCGCCCTTGCCGCAGACCATGCGAAGGTGTGCCTGATCGCGCGTCGTGCCCAGAAGCTCCAGCGATTCAACCCAAAGCGGGCGGGCGGCCAGTTCGACCTCTTCACCCTCGCGCGCAAGGTCATAGGCGCGCGCGCCATCGACGCGAACGGCCGAAACATTGGGCGGAACCTGCATGATCTCGCCGGTGAAGGCGCCAAGCGCGGCTCGGATCGCGGCCTCGTCGGGGCGCGCGTCACTGGTCTGGCGCACCTCGCCCGAGGCGTCGTCGGTCGAAGTCTCGGCCCCCCAGTTGACCGTGAAGTCATAGGCCTTCAGCGCGTCCGTCAGGATCGGCACGGTCTTGGTAGCCTCGCCCAGTGCGATCGCCAGGACCCCGGTGGCGTCGGGGTCCAGCGTGCCCGCGTGGCCCGCCTTCTTGGCGTCAAGCGCCCAGCGGACCTTGCCGACCACGTCGGTCGAGCCCACGCCAGCGGGCTTGTCCACGATCAGCCAACCGTGGATCTCGCGTCCCTTTTTCCGCGCCATGTCAGTTCTTTCCCGTATATCCGATGATCGGCCCCAGTCGGCGGCCGAAATCCGATCGGCGCAATTCGGGCGAGTAAAGCCGCGAGATCGAGCCGTCGAAGTAAAGCGCATCGCGCGCGCCAAGGCCGTCCTTGAACAGGCGGCCGAACTCGTGGAACGTCACCTCGTCATCCGAGATCGCGAACCATGCCGTCTGCCCGTCGGGCGAGACACCGACGCCGTTCCTGATGTGGCGGCTGTCGCTGTCGACCAGAAAGCGCGGATGCAGGGCGCCGTCGATGACCAGCATCGGCCCCGACTGCGTCGCGATCCGGCATTGGGGCTGCGCCTGCTTGAAGGCGCGGCTTTCGACCACCTGATAGGGACGCGTGCCGCCGGCGCAGAAGACACCGTTCGGCAGCATCCCGAAATTGCCGCCGCCGCCCGCCGTGACCAGATCATGTTCCTTGGTGCCGTCGCTGACGTAAAGTCCGACCGGCGAATAGTCGGGGTGATACATCCCGGCATTCATCGCGAAGGCCAGCACCTCGCCTTCTCCCAGCGTCTTCCTGACGCTGAAGAAGTCACCCAGCACATTGCCTTCGGCATCGTTCAGCCACAGCTTCAGCCCCGGCTCTTGCGTGGCATCCAGCGTGCAGATGACATAGCCTTGGCCGTCGAAGTCGCGCTTTTCACAGATCCCAGCCATCGCGGGCAGGGTCATTGCCACAAGCGCGCCAAGGGCAAGGCCCAGCCGGCGCTTCAGATCAATCTTCATCGCCGCCTTCGTCGTCATGCTCGACGTCGCGGCGCACGCGGTCTTCGTTCAGAAGACGGCGGGTGTCGTCCATGCGGTCGAAAGTCTCGTCCAGCACGAAGCGCAGCTGCGGCGCGTATTTCAGCGTCATCGCCTTGGCGACCAGATGGCGCAGCTCGCCCGCGTTGCGGCGCAGCGCGGCCAATGCCTCCTCTGCGCCCTTGCCGCCCAAGGGCAGGACATAGGCGGTCGCGACCTTCAGGTCGGGTGATGTGCGGACCTCGCCCACCGTGATCGAGTAACGGTTCAGGTCGGGATCATGGACGTCGCCGCGCAGCAGGACGTCGGACAGGGTGTGTCGGATCAGTTCGCCCACGCGCAACTGGCGCTGCGAAGGACCGGACCCGGAGTGAAATCGGTTCTGTGCCATGCGCGCAGATGTAGGGGGTCGCGGCCCGCGCCGCAACGGGATAGACCATGCCAAAACGGGGGTATGGACATGGAAAAACCGGGAATCGTCATCACCGGCGTGTCGGGCCGCATGGGCCAGATGCTGGCGCGCGCCGTTCTGGCATCTGATCAGGCGCGACTTGTCGGCGCAACCGTGCGCGAAGGCAGCCCCTGGGCAGGCCGCGATCTGGGCGAGGCGATGGGCGGCGCGGCCCTTGGCATCACCGTCACCGACGACGCGGTAGGGGCCATTGCCGGGGCGCAGGCGGTGATCGATTTCACCACACCTGACGCCACCGTGGCCTTTGCCGAACTGACCGCGCAGGCCCGTGCAGTACATGTGATCGGCACCACGGGCTTCGAGCCGGGGCACCTGGCAAAGATCACCGCGGCGGCGCGGCATGCCCCGATCATCCGCGCCGGAAACATGAGCCTCGGCGTCAACCTGCTGGTCGGCCTGACCCGCAAGGTCGCCGCCGTACTGGGCGAGGACTGGGATGTCGAGGTGGTCGAGGCGCATCACAACCGCAAGGTCGACGCGCCCTCGGGCACCGCTCTGATGTTGGGCGAGGCCGCCGCCGAGGGTCGCGGCTACACCCTGGACGAATTGCGCACCCCTGCGCGCGAAGGCATCACCGGCGCGCGCCAATCAGGCACGATCGGCTTTTCCGCCATCCGCGGCGGCGATGTCGTGGGCGAACATGACGTGATCTTTGCCACCGCGGGCGAACGGGTTGTGCTGCGTCATCTTGCCTCGGATCGGATGATCTTTGCCCGTGGCGCGCTTCGTGCGGCGCTTTGGGGTCAGGACAAGGGACCGGGCGAATATGACATGGCCGATGTGCTGGGGCTTTGACGCCCCCGCCCGCCCCGGCTTAGGTTCGGCCCCATGACCCTGATCGCGACGCTTGACCATGCCGATGCCGACCTGACCGCCTGCCTTGCGCGCGTCATGGCGGCGATCCTGAAACCCGGAGACGTGGTGGCCCTGGAGGGTCCGGTCGGCGCGGGCAAGACCCATTTCGCCCGCGCCTTCATCCGCGCCCGCCAGGGCGAGATGGCCGAAGACGTGCCAAGCCCCACCTTTACGCTGGTCCAGACCTATGAGGACCCGATGGGGACCGAAATCTGGCATGCCGACCTTTATCGCCTGACCCATCCCGACGAACTGGCTGAGCTGGGCCTTGACGAGGCGATGCGCGACGCGGTCGTTCTGATCGAATGGCCCGATCATGGCGGACCCCTGCCCGATCCCCTGATTCTGGGGCTGGAACCGCTTGCGGGTTTTCCCGACCTGCGCCGGGTGACGATGGCGGGCTCTGCCGCGCGCTGGGGCGGCATGGCCCGACTTCCCGCCATTGCGCGGCTGGTCCACCGCGCAGGCTGGTCCGGGGCGCGCGTCGTCCCGCTTGCGGGCGATGCCTCGGCGCGGCGCTATTTCCGCCTGATCGACGAAGACCGCAGCGCCGTCCTGATGGATGCCGGACCGGGCAGCCTAGGTCCCTATGTCGCGATGACGCAATGGCTGCGCGCGCGGGGCCTGCACGCCCCCGAGATCCTGGCAGCCGACCAGGCCGAGGGGCTTTTGCTGATCGAGGATCTGGGCGACGACCTGGTCGCCCGCGTGATTCAGGCCAAGCCGGATCTGGCGCCGCGCATCTATGACCGGATGACCGATCTTCTGGTCGAACTTCATGGCCATCAGCCGCCCGAATTCGTGCTGCCTCTGGACGGGCCGGAGCTTGCCCGCCAGGTGGCGCTGTTCGCGGACTATTATCCCCCGGCGGCGGGCGGTGGCAGCGGGGCCGAGGTCGCGGCAGTGATCGAACGCCTTCATGCCGAATTGGCGGGAGGCGTTCCTGCGGTCCTTGGCCTGCGCGATTTTCATGCCGAGAACCTTGTCTGGCTGGATGACGCGCCGCTTGGCCTTCTCGACTTTCAGGACGCGGTCGCGGTTCATCCTGCCTATGATCTTGTCAGCGGGCTTCAGGACGCGCGCCGCGATGTCGATCCCGCCATCGAGCAGGCGCAGATCGCCCGCTATGTCGCCGCAACCGGAGTTGACGAGGCCCGGTTCCGTGCCGCCTATGCGCTGCTGGGCGCACAACGGAACCTGCGGATCATGGGGATCTTCACCCGGCTCGCGCAGCGGGACGGCAAGCGCCGCTATCTGGCGTTCATGCCGCGCGTCTGGGATGCGATCCAGCGCGATATCGCCCATCCCGCGCTTGCGCCGCTGGCCGCTGCGCTGAAGGGCATTCCCGCGCCGACGCCCGCGGTCATCGAAAGGATTGCCCGCGGATGACGCTGCCGCTGATGATCTTCGCCGCCGGCAAGGGCACGCGGATGGCCCCGCTGACCGACGTGACGCCGAAGCCCCTGATCCAAGTCGCGGGCCGGACATTGCTGGACCGGGCTTTGGACCTGGGGCGCGAAGCCGGGGTCGGGCGCATCGTCGTGAACACTCACCATCTGGGCCAGCAGATCCGGGATCATGTCGCGGGCCGGGACATCGCGGTCTCGGACGAGGCCGGGATGCTGCTGGAGACAGGGGGAGGCCTGCGCAAGGCCCTGCCGCTGCTGGGGACGGGTCCGGTCGTCACCATGAACCCCGACGTAATCTGGACCGGCCCGAACCCCATCGGCGAGCTTCTGCGGGCATGGGACGCACGGATGGATGCGCTGCTGATGCTGGTGCCGCTGGAACGGACCGTCGGTCGACAGGGCGATGGCGACTTCAGCCTTGACCCGGCTGGGCGGCTGATCCGCGGTGGCGGGCTGGTCTATGGCGGCGTCCAGATCCTGCGGCCGGACCGCCTGTCCGAGATTGGTGACGAGGTGTTTTCGCTGAACCGCCTGTGGGATCTGATAATCGCCGAAGGGCGGGCCTTTGGCTTGGTCCATGACGGCCAATGGTGCGACGTGGGTCGCCCCGATTGCATCCCCCTGGCCGAGGCGCTTCTGGATGGCTGAGTGGCAGGGTGGCCTGTTCAGCCTGCCTTGCGGCGCCGATTTTCCCGGTGCCTTCGCCGAGGGGCTGATCGCAAGGATGCGCGGTCGCCCGCCGCAGGAAATGGCACGCGTCACCGTCTTTGCCAATTCGGGGCAGTCGTTGATGGCGCTGCGCGACGCGCTGATCTGGCGCGGGCCGGTGATCCTGCCGCGGCTTCGGTTGATCGCGGATCTGGGCGGCGGCTCGGCCACGCCCACGCTGGCGCGGCGGCTTGAACTGGGGCGATTGATCGATGCCGCGCTTCGCGCACAGCCCGATCTGGCGCAGGGGCAGTCGGTCCCGGAACTCGCCGCATCGCTGGCCGGGCTGATGGCCGAGATGCAGCTTGAGGGGCTGGACGCGC
>Ga0160446_100071_pt1 | contig 101245 bp, 95 predicted proteins | sample HID1973I_E1MG_FD_108200 | JGI IMG/M metagenome (GOLD analysis project Ga0160446, IMG submission 108200) | Enriched mosquito-associated microbial communities from UW Madison campus, WI, USA - HID1973I_E1 MG | ecosystem: Host-associated > Arthropoda: Insects > Digestive system > Unclassified ...
ATTTCGGCCATGCTGATCGTGCCGGCCGCTGCTGCCCGAGGATTCGCCAAAACGCCCGAGGGAATGGCCGGTTCCGCCACTTTCATCGGGATTCTGGCGGTTCTGGGCGGCCTTTGGGCCAGTCTTGTAATGGACACCCCGGCCGGACCCTCGATCGTCGCAATTTCGGCCCTGTTTTATGCTTTGTCCCTAGTATTTTACCGGAAATAATGCTGTCATATTCGGGTTCCGGCGTTGGCGGGAACCGGCCAGCCAGCAAGCGGCTAGCCGCCTAGACCCAAGGGTGTTGGCTAATATGCAACAGTCGGAATTGCCATGGAAACACGTCCTTCAAGACCGCTTCCCAAGCCATTGGCAATATGCGACTGTCTCACCGATGTTGCCCGAGATGGCAGCCTTCAAAGTACTGAACGGAGCATGATCATGACCAAAGTTGCTACCTTTGCCCTGGCCCTCGGCCTGACGGCATCGTCCGCTCTCGCCGGCGGCTACGTCGCCCCCGTCGTGGATGTCGAGCCGGTCGTCGTCGACGAGAAACCCGCGTCGACCAACGCTGGCCTCGTCGTTCCGGCTCTGCTGCTGCTGGGCGTTATCGCCGCTGTCGCTTCGGATGACGATGACGACGACGACGACGACACCACCACCGCCGAGTAATTTCCGCAAGGAAACTTGGTATCAAGGGCTGACCCCAGTGGTCAGCCCTTTTTCATTTGTTTCAGCGCTGCTTGTGCGCATGATCTGAGAAAACCAGCCATCCCTGCGCTGGGAACTGAGGGTCGTGGACACGCGCTGCCTTGGGCGCCGACTGTCCTGGGTGCGGGGGGATTCGCGCCCGTTCCGACCCTGTCGGCGGTCTTGTCCGGATTTCCAGCGGCGCTGAAGGGCGGGGGCGAGCGCATGCCTTGCCATGCTGCTAAGGGGGGAAGCGGCCCCTCCGGTTCGCCAACCCGTTTAGATTTGCAGCGCTTTTGCCAATCGACACCGATCACGTTGCAAACCGCCGGGTCGCAAGCGGACGCTGCCCAGCCGGGGGCGAGTCTGTCGGTCATCGGCCGGGTTGTCCCGAGTCGTCCAGTCGCTGACGGCTCACCGATGAGGCGGACTCGCCCGCCGCTCTGGTCGGTAAGCCACTGACTGCTCCGCGCCCATCAAGCGAACGCAAAGAGCCCCGGGCATGCGGGCAGGGTTCGCGTCTCGCTGCCTCATCTACCCGGCGTACAAGTCTCGGCCCGCATCCTCTCTGGGAACTGTAGGCAGCAGCCAGCCGATCTGATGTGTGCTGTCACAAGATGCAAGGTCCGGCGTGGGCTATGAGGGGCCTGTTTCGCGCCAACCGATGCGCAGAGGCGCGGAGAGAGGCGCTGACGCTGCGCAGAGCACTACCGGTGCCCGGGCCCGCCGCTCTGGACTGTTTGACCGCCCCACGGCGATCTCAGGCCGCCGCATGAACCAGGCGCCATGAAAAAGGGCCCGGCGCAAGCGCGGGCCCCCGTCGTTTTTCTGGATCTGCCAACCCTCAGGGCCGCAGTTCCTGGATCGTGGCGTAGCCAAGGTCCGGCCCGATCCATTGGCGCGAGACGGTGACGCGGCCATTCTGGACCAGATAGTTGTTCTGGAACTTCAGCGGGCCCTTTTCGCAGCTTTCGATCATCACGCCCGGTTTCGGGCCGCGACCGATGGTGCAATCCAGCGTCAGTGGGCTTTCCAGCCCGTCGCCGGTCCAATAGCGCATGACGCGCTTTGCGGGGCCGCTTTGGCCCGCGCGGATCAGCGCCGCCGATTGCGCCATCTCGGCCACGGACAGGTCGTGGCCAAGGCCGCGGGTCCCGGCCAGCATGCCGTTGCGCAGGATCAGGGCCTGCTCGTTCTGCGTCATATAGGTGCGCTGGCCGGCATTTTCGCCGGTCATGGCCAGAACCTGGGTCGTGTTCGCACGCTCCAGCGTGACCATGATCAGCGGCCCCTTGTTCACGCGCAGCGCGGTCGCGGCCATCTGGTTCGGATCGACCTTCTCGGCGACCTCGGCCCGGTCGCGCTTGGCCACGGTCTGCCGCGCCGCCTGGGCCAGCAGGCCGGGGATCGAGCCTTCTTCGCTGTCGACATTGCCACAGGCGCCAAGCATGGCGAGCACGGTCGCGCCCAGCAGGAAACGCATCTTGGTCCCGATCATCGCCAGAATTTCCCCCAACCTTGGTAAAGTTGCCCGGACTGGCTGTCGCGGACCTTGTCGTAGAGCCGGCCTTGCACGCGCAGCTTGTTGCCGCCGTCGCGCGAAAGCGAGCGGATGTCCCCACCGACGCGGCGCATCGAGGGTTCGCCCGTTCCCCAGGCCAGCGGGATCGAGATGCTGACGCCCTTGTCGAACGATCCTTCGCCGAAGTCCTCGGCGCTGATGTCGGTCTTGCTGGCCCAGGCGCCGACGCGCCAGCCATTGGCGAATTGGCGCTCGACCGTCAGGGTCGCGCCCTTGTCGCCAGCAAGATACTGGCCGACGTCAAGCTGGGCGCTGATGCCATTGTCCCAAGCGTAATAGGCCGAGACAAATCCGGTCGTGACCTCATAGTCGCGGAAGCCGAAGACATCGCGGAAATCGCGCTTCTTCACCCGGCTGATTTCGGCGCCAAGAGCAAGGTTGGAATTGGTCGGCCACCACAGCGTCTCGGCCGAGACGCCGCCAAAGGCGCGTTCAAGCAGGCCGCCGGTGAAGCGGGTATAGACCGTCGGCGTGGCCTTGGCATACCAGCTTAGCGTCAGACGCGGGATCGTCGGGCTTTTGTTGGCCGAATACATCCGGCCGTCCGAACGCACGCGCGGCACGCCGCCCGGTCCGATATCGGTATCCAGATCCTCGTATTCCTCGGGCGACATGCCGTTCGGACCTTCCTGCTCGGTCGTACCGAACAGGCGTTGGCGGATGCTGCCGGCCAGGACCAGGCCCGGCGTCGGTTCGTATTCCATGGCGAGCTCGCCGCCGACCTCGTATTTGAACGGCTCGTCGGGGTCGAAGATCGAGGTGGACAGGTAAGGCTTAAGCGCCCAGCGGAAACGCGGGAACATGCCTTCGGAATAGGTCAGGTCGCCCGGCCGCGGCACGGCATCCGTCAGCACGGCGACACTGGCGATCTGGCTGGCCTCGGTGTTCTCCAGCCGCTCGACATCCGAGCGGCGCAGCGTGACCGAGGTGGTCGGCAACCCGTCTTCCGAGAAGGTGATGACCATCGTCTCGACCGAGGGCGGCAGCGCCCGCGTCATCAGCCGCGCCGTGCGGCCAAGCGCCTCGGCACCTTGCATATAGCGGCGGTTGCGGATGCGGACCTCGGCGCGGTTGGCGCTCAGCGACATGGATTCCAGCGTCTGGCCCTCTTTGTCCAACGCCTTCTGCAAGGCTGCCTGAATCGCGGGCTGCGCGGTCGGATCCGCCGACCAGGCGCCGGACCAGCCTTCGGGATCGGCCGAGGGCGAGGGACGCGGCCGAACAGGCGCCGGTGCCTTTTCGATGCCCGAGGGGAAGGGGGCCTGGTTCGGGCCCATGGCCACGCTGAATTGCAGCCCGACCGTCTGGGCGCCCAGCAGATAGCCGCTCACCTGGTAGTTCTGGCCGAAGTTGTAGCTGACGCCCAGGTTGATGTTGTTCTTCAGGGCGTCATGATCGCTGAGCCAGACCGAGCGCTGGCACGTGTCGGCGTCGCCGGTTTCGCAGGCATAGTCATCGCCAGAGTATTCGGCGGTCAGTGCCAGCTTGTCGGTTGCCTGCCAGGTGGCGTTGATAAAGGGCGCCATCTCGCCCTTGAACCACTGGTCGACATTGGGCTTGCCGCCCTCTTCCTCGTCCGGTCCGGGCCGGTCGCCGAAGGGGCTGCCGATGCCGCCCGACTGCGCGAGACGGCCCCAGCCAAGGCCGGCGCTGACGCGCAGGCGCGGGTTGATCGTCTTGGTCGCGACGATGTATTCCGCGCTGTAGAAGCCGGTGCCCATGAAGTCCTGCAGACCGATCGCCATCGCCGGCAGCCAGCCATCGGGATCCTCGTCCAGGAACTGGTAGCGCAGGTCGAAGCTGCGGTCCCAGACATAGCCGCGGCTTTCCTCAAGGCTGTCGAAGCGGCCATAGCTCAGCGAGACGCTGAGCCGGGGCAACGCCTGGAAGACCAGGGTGTTTCGGCGGGCAAGCTCGGAATAGCTGAGCGTGGCGCCCAGCGTCGCGTCCGGCAGCATCTCGGCGCTGGGAGTGTCGATACCCCCCGGCAGGCCGCGGCCGTTCAGCTTGTTGCCGATCAGCGGATCGGCCCAGGCGTCCGGGGCGCCAAGGCCGATGAGCAACGCCGCCGGCAAGGTCGAGGCCAGCAATCGGCGGGTCAGGAACGAATGGGCGCGCATCGGCGTGTCCTCTTGGATGGCATTCCGCAGGAGGGCTGCGGACGACAGGACCGGCGCAGGGGGTGCGCCGGCCCGACGATGGGCTTACTCGCTTGCGGCGGGCGGCGTCGGCGGCAGGACCAGTTCCGGGGCCGGGACCGCGCTGCTGCCGGTGGTCGCCGCAGGGGCGCTGTCGGTCGCGGGCGCGGGCGTCTCGGCCGGGGCCGGGGTCGCGGGTTCCGCTGCCGGCGCGGGCGTCGCGGCCGCCGGTTCCGTCGTCGTCGGAGCGGTCGTCGTCGCAGGCTCGGTCACGGCCGGGGTCGTGGTTGCCGGAGTCGAGGTGCTGTCGGTGGCCGGGGTGGTCGCCGTCGTCGCTGCTGCTGCCGCTGCCGGCTCAGCCGGCTTCGCCGCGGGGGCCGCCGGTTTCGCCGTCGACTTCGGCTTCGGCGCCGAGGAAGATGCCGTCACCTGCGCCTTGGGCATGGTGTCGGTCGGCTGGGCGCAGCCCGTCAGGTTCTGGCTGCCAAGGCGCAGCTTGGCGGTGAAGGGCGTGTTCATGTCGCCCGCCTTGCATTCGCCCGCCTGCACGTTCAGCGAGAAGACCTGGCCGTTCATGGTGCCGACGAATTCGACGCCGCGGGCATAGGTCATGCGGCGCACCGAAACGGCGGTGGATTTCTGGCCGGGCCGTTCCAGGACGGCGCGCTTGTCCGATGCGGTTGCGGTCCAGCCCGCCCCGGCGGCGCGGAACATGGCGGTGTTCATCGTGCTTGCCTCGCCCGTCGCGACGGCGACGCCTTCGGCCCCGGTTTCAATAGGCTGGTCGATCGGAGACACGGCCGGCGGGCCGAAATGGCCGGCGGGTGCTTCGGGTTCGGACGATTTCTGAAAGGGCAGCTCGCCGCAAGCGGTCACGGCCACCGACATCGCCAGTACGGCAAAAGCCGAACGGAATTTCATCTGCTCTGTCCCGGTTCCTTGGAATTTTGATTAGAACAATCGCTACAGGAACCCCCTGATTTGGGCAAGAGTCACGAGCCCGTGCAGGTGCGGGGTGTGACTTCCTGCGCAAAGTTCCGCGCGGGCGCGCGGGCTCAGCAGTTCGGGACGTTGACCGCCAGCCCCCCCAGCGAGGTCTCCTTGTATTTCTCGCTCATGTCCTGTCCGGTCTGGCGCATCGTCTCGATCGCGGCATCCAGAGGCACGAAATGCTGGCCGTCGCCGCGCAGCGACAGGCTGGCGGCCGAGACCGCCTTGATCGCGCCCAGCCCGTTCCTTTCGATGCAGGGCACCTGCACCAGCCCGCGCACCGGGTCGCAGGTCATGCCCAGGTGATGTTCCAGCGCGATTTCGGCCGCGTTCTCGACCTGGCGGGGGGTGCCGCCCAGCACCGCGCAAAGCCCCGCCGCAGCCATGGCGCTGGCGGAACCCACCTCGGCCTGACAGCCGCATTCCGCCCCCGAGATCGAGGCATTGTGCTTGACCAGCCCGCCGACCGCCGCTGCCGTCAGCAGGAAGTCGTCAAGCTGGCGTTCAGACGCGCCGGGGACATGGTCCAGCCAATAGCGGATGACCGCGGGCACGACCCCCGCCGCGCCGTTGGTGGGGGCGGTCACGACCTGGCCCCCGGCGGCGTTTTCCTCGTTCACGGCCATCGCATAGGCCGACATCCAGTCGTTGATGACATGGGGTGCGGTCAGGTTCATCCCGCGCTCGGCCAGCAGGGCCTCATGGATGCCCGAGGCGCGGCGGCGGATCGACAGGCCGCCGGGCAGGGTGCCCCCGGTCGCAAGTCCGCGATCCATGCAATCGCGCATGACCTGCCAGATGCGCGCGATTCCGGTCGAAATCTGGGCATCGCTGCGATGGGCGCGTTCGTTCTCGCGTTTCATCTGGGCGATGGACTTGCCCGATTTTTCGGCCATGTCCAGCATCTCGGCGGCGGTCGCGAAGGGAAAGGGCACGCGGGGCGCGTCGTCGCTGCGGGTTTCGTCGCCGCGGGCGGCAAGCTCGGCCTCGGTCAGGACGAAGCCGCCCCCGATCGAGTAATAGACCTCGCGGAAGATCACGTCGCCCTGGGCGTCGGTCGCCATCAGCACCATGCCGTTCGCATGGCCGGGCAACGCGTGGTCGAAATCGAAGATCAGGTCGCGTTCCGGGTCGAAGGCCAACTCGCCCAACCCCTCGGGGGAAAGATGCCGGCTGGCGCGATTCTCGGCCAGGGCGGCCTCGGCCCGTTCGGCATCCAGCGTTTCCGGCAGGAAACCGGCAAGGCCAAGGATGGTGGCGCGGTCGGTGGCATGACCCTTGCCGGTAAAGGCCAGGCTGCCATGCAGGCTGGCGCGCAGCCCGTGCGCGCGGAAGGGCTGGGCACGCAGCGCCTGCAGGAAGCGCCCGCCGGCGACCATCGGCCCCATCGTATGTGACGAGGACGGCCCGACCCCGATCTTGAAGATGTCGAAGACCGACAGAAACATCGCGCAATTCCCTTTTCGTCCACTTCTTCAGTTAATCCCTGTCGCCGCGGCCTTCCAGTGCCGCTGCGACGTCGGTCCTGAACTCCTGCGACATTTGACGACACGAAGTCTGCGCGGTATTTACTCACAAAGCCGCTATTTTGGGCAAATATTGCCGGGGGTGCGGAGCCTGCCGATCGGGCACTCGCCCTTTTCTTTCGCATTCCTGCCGCGCGTCATACGAGTTGCCCCATGAGCCTGCCCGAACCGATCCTTCTTGGCGATACGCCGCTTGGACCACCCGTCTTTCTGGCGCCGATGGCGGGCATCACCGATTTGCCGTTTCGCCGCGCGGTTGCACGGCACGGCGGGGCGGGACTGATGGTCAGCGAGATGGTCGCCTCGACCGAAATGGTGACACCCCGCCCCTCGACCCGGATGGCAGTTCGCGCCAAGGCAATGACCGAAGGCGTGCTGCCGGTCAGCGTCCAGATCGCCGGGCGCGAGGCGGGGGCGATGGCCGAAACCGCGCGCATCGTCGCCGGGATGGGCGCGCGGATCATCGACATCAACATGGGCTGCCCGGCCAAGAAGGTCACGGGCGGCCTGTCGGGCGCCGCGCTGATGCGCGATCTTGACCACGCGCTGGAGCTGGTCGAGGCGGTGGTGGGCGCGGTTCCCGACCTGCCGGTCACGCTGAAGATGCGGCTTGGCTGGGACGAGGATTGCCTGAACGCGCCCGAGCTTGCCGCCCGTGCCGCGGCTGCGGGGGTCAGGATGCTGACCGTGCATGGCCGCACCCGCGCGCAATTCTATACCGGCCGCGCCGATTGGAGCCGCATCCGTAAGGTCGCGAACCTGTCGGGCCGCCCGCCGCTGGTGGCGAATGGCGACGTGGTGGACGCGGCCTCGGCGCGGCTCGCGCTGGAGCAGTCCGGCGCGGATGCGGTCATGGTCGGCCGGGGGGCGCAGGGTGCGCCCTGGAAGCTGGCGCAGATCGCGCATGATCTTTGGGGCACACCCGCGCCGCTGATCCCGCAGGGGGTCGCGCTGGCCGATGCGGTGGCCGAACATTACGAAGACATCCTGTCGCTTTACGGTGCCGAACTGGGCCTGCGCGTCGCCAGGAAGCACCTTGGCTGGTATGCCGAGGCGAACGGCGCCCCGAACCGCGCCGAGCTTTTGCGCGCGCTGTCGCCCGATGCCGCGCTGGCCGCGATCCGGGCCGGATTTTCCGACGCACGCACTTCCGAACCCTATGCCGAGGCCCCTGAATGACATTTCGCGCCAGGACGACGACCCCCGGGACGGCCGCAGACGAGGCCGGGCTTCCGGGCGATTTCGTCCCGGCCGCAGTGGGGCCAAACTGGTCCGCATTGCCCCTACCGGCGATCATCGTCGATGCGCAGGGGCGGGTCGCCGGCATGAACGACCTTGCCGAGGCCTTCCTGAACATCTCGCGCCGCTCGGCCATGGGGGTGGCGCTCGAGGGCCCCGAGATGCAGAAGCGCCTGCATATCGTGCCCCCTGTCTCGGAAATCCTTGACCGCGTACGCGAGGGGCACGAGGCGCTGAACCGCTCGGGCGTGCGTTTCGAGATCGGCGACCGCGTCGGCGGCCATGCCGACCGCACCGCGACCGTCCATGCCGGTCCGGTCCCCAGTCCCGAGGGCGGGATCGTCCTGCTGATCGCGCCCAGCGACGGCACCGGGCGTCTGGGGCAGGGGCGCGCCGTCCGTTCGGCCGCGCGCTCGGCCATCGGCATGTCCGAGATGCTGGCGCATGAGATCAAGAACCCGCTGGCCGGGATCAGGGGCGCGGCGCAGTTGATCGGGATGAGTCTGGGGCCAGAGGATCGCGACCTTGCCGACCTGATCGTCGCCGAGTCCCGGCGCATCGTCGAGTTGCTGGACCAGGTCGAGCGTTTCGGCGACACCTCGGCCCCGAAGCTGGCCGAGGTGAATGTCCATGACGTGCTGGAGCGCGTCCGCCGCTCGGCCGCGGTCGGCTTTGGCAAGGGGTTGAAGATCGTGCCCGATTACGATCCCTCGCTGCCGCCGGCGCTGGCCGACAATGACCAGCTGGTGCAGGTCTGCCTGAATCTGGTCAAGAACGCGGCCGAGGCGATCCGCCGCGCCGGGCGCGAGACCGGCACCATCCGCATGCGCAGCTTCTATGACGGCACCCTGCGCATGGCCCCGACCGAGGCCGAACCCCATGGCCGCAGCCTGCCTTTGCAGGTCGAGATCGAAGATGACGGACCCGGCATCCCCGAGGCCATTGCCGATCAGGTCTTCGAGCCCTTCGTCTCGGGACGTGAAAACGGCACCGGGCTGGGGCTCGCGCTGGTTTCCAAGATCATCACCGACCACGGCGCCTGGATCAATGTCGAATCCCGGCCGGGTCGCACCGTATTCCGCATCTCTCTTCCCAAAGCCTGAGGTTTTTCATGGACGGCACCGTTCTGATCGCTGACGACGACCGCACCATCCGCACCGTTTTGACCCAGGCCCTGACCCGCGCGGGATGCCGGGTTCACGCCACCGGCTCGCTCGCGCAGCTTTTGCGCTGGGTCGAGGAGGGGCGTGGCGATCTGGTCATCACCGATGTGATGATGCCCGACGGCAATGGCATCGACATGATCCCCGCCATCCGCCGCCTGCGTCCCGACCTGCCGGTGATCGTGATCTCGGCGCAGAACACCATCGTGACCGCGATCCGCGCGACCGAGGCCGCGGCCTTCGATTACCTGCCGAAGCCCTTTGACCTGCCCGACCTGATGAGCCGCGCAGGGCAGGCGCTGTCACGCCGCGTCCGCAAGTCCGACACTGCACCGGCAGCAGCCCCGGCAGGAGTCCCCGCGCCGGAGGCCGGTGCGGACCCCGCGCTGCCGCTGATCGGGCACGCGCCCGCGATGCAAAGCCTGTTCCGCATGGTCGCGCGCGTCCTGAATGCCGATCTGCCGGTGATGATCGCGGGCGAGGCGGGCGTGGGCAAGACCGTGGTCGCGCGGTCCTTTCATGATCTGTCGGACCGGCGCGATGCCGGGATCGCGGTGCTGACCTCGGCGGACCTGTCCGAGGAAGCCATCCACCGCGCCGCCGAGCGCGCCGCCGCGGGCACGCTGCTGATCGAGGATCCGGCCGGTTTCGGCGCCGCCGCGCAGGCCCGCCTGATCGGCATGATCGAGGCATGGGAGGTCGGACCGGGCCGCAACCAGATGCCGCGCCTTGTGTCGACCACCGGGCCCGAGCCGCAGGCCGACGTGGCGGCGGGCCGTTTGCGCGCCGATCTTTACTATCGCCTTGCCGGGGTGACGATCACCGTGCCGCCACTGCGTTCGCGCGTGGACGACATCCCGCCGCTGGCGCGCCACCTGCTGGCGCGCGCGGCCTCGCAGGGGTTGCCGCATCGGGCGCTGTCGGATGGCGCGACGGCGCTGGTCCGTTCCTATCCGTTTCCGGGCAATGTGCGCGAGCTTGAGAACCTGATGCGCCGGCTGGCGCTGACCGCCGCCGGGGCCGAGATCACCGAGGCCGAGGTCAGGATCGCGCTGTCGGAAACCATGCCGGTGCAGCCGGGCGTCGCGCCCGCCTCGGTCGTGGCGCCGACGCCACGCGCGGCCGCGCCGGTCGCCACCCTGATGCCGGTCGCGAATCCGGCGACGGCTCCGGTTGCCGAACCCTCGAACGCGCGGCTTGCGCAATCGGTCGAGATGCATCTGCAGCGCTATTTCGACCTGCACGGCGACCAGCTGCCGCCGCCCGGCCTTTACGACCGCATCCTGCGCGAGATCGAAAAGCCGCTTCTGGAGATTGCGCTGGATGCGACCGGCGGAAATCAGCTGAGATGTGCCGATTTACTGGGAATCAACCGCAATACGCTGCGCAAGAAGCTGACCGACCTGAATATCGAGGTGACACGGCGTCGTAAGCTGATGTAAAACGGCCACAGATGGCCACGGCGGAGTCGCTGAACGGCCACATAACGGCCGCGATACAGCGGCGAAGCCGTGAGGTCGGACGAGTTGGCGGGAACGCTCTCAAGGGGCACATGGGAACGCGTCGCAAGATTGCGGCGCAAGCGGCTGGTGCGCAATGCCGCGACGCTGGGGCTGGCCGTTCTGGGGCCGGTGCTGGCCGCGCTGACATTCGCGGTGATGGGGCCACTGGCCCATGTCACCTCGGGGGGGGCGCTGCTTCGGCTGGTGCTGCTGGCGGACCTTCTTTACCTGATCGTCCTGACCGGCATGGTGATCGCACGCATGACCGGCATCGTCGCGGCGCGGCGCCGCTCGGCGGTGGGTTCGCGCCTGCACATGCGGCTGGTCGGGGTTTTTGCCACCATCGCGTTGGTGCCGACCGTGCTGGTCGCGCTGTTCGCGGGCCTGACCGTCAATATCGGGCTGGAGGGCTGGTTCTCGAACCGGGTGCAGCAGGTGGTCAGCAGCTCGCTTTCCGCCGCAGAGGCCTATCAGGAAGAACACCGCCGCGATCTGACCAATGACGCCAAGCTGCTGGCGGGGGCGCTGACCCAGGCGGCGCGGCAGAACCCGATGCTGGACGACGGCGAATTGCGCCTGCTGCTGGGGCAGGGGCAGGCGCTGATCCAGCGCGGCCTGCGCGAGGCCTATGTCGTCGACGGGCGCGGCACGATCCGCGCGCGCGGTGAACGCAGCTATCAGTTCTGGTACGAACAGCCCTCGGCGCAGGAGTTCGACGAGGCGCAGGCGCAGGGGCTGGTGCTGATCCAGGACTGGCAGAACAACGAATTTCGCGCGCTGGTGCCGCTGGCGCCGTTGGCCGACCGCTATCTTTACGTCACCCGCGACGTGGACGGGAAGTTGCTGGGCCTGCTGGACGATACCCGCCAAAGCGTCGGCGAATACCAGCGGCTTGAACAGGAACGCGGCCGGGTGCTGCTGGAATTTTCGCTGCTTTATCTTGGCTTTGCGCTGCTTCTGGTGGCCGCCGCGATGTGGCTGGGCCTGTGGTTCGCGGATCGATTGTCGCGGCCCATCGGGCGTCTGGCCGAGGCCTCGGAGCAGGTCGGCAAGGGCAATCTGGACCTGCAGATCCCCGAACCCGATACAGGGGACGAAATCCAGACCCTGGGCCAAAGCTTCAACCACATGACCCGCCAGCTGAAGCAGCAGCGCGAGGAGCTGGTCGAAAGCTATCGCGTCGCGGATGACCAGCGGCGGCTGTTCGACAGCGTGCTGTCCTCGGTCACGGCGGGGGTCATCGGCCTGGACGCGGCCGGAGAGATCGACTTCCTGAACCGCTCGGCCAGCCGGTTGCTGGGGCTTGACCCCGCGCGCGCCCATGACCGGCTGTTGTCAGAGGCTGTGCCGGAATTCGCGCCGCTGTTCGACCGGCTGGCGCAATCCGTGAACGAATGGGTGCAGGACGAGATCCGCCTGAACCGCGAAGGTCGCGTCGAAAGCCTGCTGGTGCGCATGGCGATCCGGCGCAGCGCGGCGGGTGGGCTGGAGGGCTATGTCGTCGCGGTCGATGACGTGACCGATCTGGTCTCGGCGCAGCGCATGGCGGCCTGGGGCGATGTCGCACGCCGCGTCGCTCATGAGATCAAGAACCCCCTGACTCCGATCCAGCTTTCGGCCGAGCGGCTGAAGCGCAAGTTCGCCCCGATCGCCGGCGATGACCGAGATGCGCTGGAGCAATATACCGAGGTCATCATCCGCCAGACGAACGATCTGCGCCGGATCGTGGACGAGTTCTCGCGCTTTGCCCGCATGCCCGAGCCGGACCGCAAGGAAACCGACATCGCCAAGCTTCTGCGCGACAGCGAATTGATGCAGCGCGATGCCCTGCAAGGCGCGCTGGTCAGCCAAATTCCCGATCTACCGATCATCGTCGATGCCGATGCCGGGATGATGCGGCAGGTCTTTACCAACCTGCTGAAGAATGCCGGCGAGGCGCTGGACGAACTCCGCGCCGATCCGAAGCCGGGATGGCAACCCCGGATCGACGTGACGATGGAGGCCGCGCCCGATGCGGTCACCATCCGCATCATCGACAACGGCCCCGGCTTGCCCGAGGACCGTTCGCGGCTTTTCGAACCCTATGTAACCATGAAACAGGGCGGCACCGGGCTGGGCCTGCCCATCGTCAAGAAGATCGTCGAGGAGCATGGCGGCCGTTTCACCCTGACGGACGCCCCCGGCCAGCAAGGCGCGATGGCCGAGATCCGGCTTCCCCGCGAAAGACAGCCCGTGCGCCTTTCGGCGCGGCGCCAGAAACCAGAGCAGGACCACGTGAAATGACTGACATCCTAATCGTCGACGATGAAAAAGACATTCGCGAGCTGGTCTCGGACATTCTCAGGGACGAAGGTTACGCGACCCGCCTTGCGGCAAACTCTGACCAGGCGGTGGCGGAACTGAACCTGTCCGAACCGGCGCTGATGATCCTGGACATCTGGCTGAAGGACAGCAAGATGGACGGGATCGACATCCTCAAGCAGGTCAAGCGCAACAATCCGGACGTGCCCGTGGTCATCATCTCGGGGCACGGCAATATCGAGATCGCGGTCGCCGCGATCAAGCAGGGCGCCTACGACTTCATCGAGAAGCCCTTCAACATCGACCAGCTTCTGGTGGTGATCCGCCGCGCGATGGAGGCGTCGCGCCTGAGGCGGGAAAACAGCACCCTGAAACGGGGCGAGGCGCGCGCGGCCGAGATGCTGGGCAACTCTGCCTCGTTCCGCAAGCTGCGCGAACAGCTGGACAAGGTGTCCAAGTCGAACGGTCGCGCGATGCTGTCGGGCGAGCCGGGGGCGGGCAAGGAAATGGCCGCGCGCTATATCCATGCCCACAGCCCGCGCGCGCGTTCCCCCTTCATCCCGGTGCCCTGCGCCACGATCGAGCCAGAGCGCATGGAAGAAGTGCTGTTCGGCCGCGAGACTTCCGAGCGTGGGATCGAGCCGGGGCTGCTGGAGCAGGCGCATGGCGGCGTGATCTATTTCGATGAAGTCGCCGACATGCCGCTTGGCACCCAGACCAAGATCCTGCGCGTGCTGACCGAGCAGCAGTTTCAGCGCGCGGGCGGCACTGACAAGGTCCGGGTCGACCTGCGGGTGATATCCTCGACCAACCGCGACCTTGGGTCCGAAATCGCGGCGGGCCGTTTCCGCCAGGAACTGTTCGACCGGCTGAACGTGGTCCCGGTGGCCGTGCCCTCGCTGGCCGAGCGGCGCGACGACATCCAGCACCTGGCAGAATATTTCATCGAGCAGTTCCACGCACAGCAAGGCCTGCCGCAACGCGCCCTGCCAGAGGAAACCCTGGCCGCCCTGCAGGCGATGCCCTGGCCGGGAAACATCCGCCAATTGCGCAACGTGATCGAACGGGTGCTGATCCTTGGTGACGGCACCGGCCCGATCCAGCCGTCGGAACTGGAAAGCCAGGGCGCGAGCAGCGGCACCGGCGACGCGCTGGCGCTGGGCCCGCAGATCACCAGCCTTGCCCTGCGCGAGGCGCGCGAGCTGTTCGAGCGCGAATACCTGATCGCGCAGATCAACCGTTTCGGCGGCAATATCAGCCGGACCGCGCAATTCGTCGGGATGGAGCGTTCGGCCCTGCACCGCAAGCTGAAGTCGCTGGGCGTCGTCGGCGGCATGCGCGTCGAGGAGGAACTGGTCGGGAAGTGATCTGTCCGACCCGCATGCGGTGCCCGTGGCGGGCGTCGCATGGGTAATTGGAAAACGGTGAAGAGCCATCGGCCCGGCGCAGCACCGGGCAACGGCTTTGCGGGCGGCGGTTTTTTGCGGTATCCGCCCGGTTCCGGCCGGGTTAGGATCGGTCGGGCTGGCGAAGGGGGACCGGGCCGAGATGAAGATCATCATTTGCGGGGCGGGTCAGGTCGGCTGGCACATCGCGCGCCATCTGGCCGGCGAGCGCAATGATGTCACCATCATCGATACCAGCGCCGAACTGATCCGCCGCGCGACCGACGCGCTGGACGTGCAGGGCGTAACGGGCTTTGCGAGCCATCCCGACGTGCTGGACCGGGCGGGGGCGCGCGATGCCGACCTGATCATCGCCGCGACCCATTCGGACGAGGTGAACATGGTCACCTGCCAGGTCGCGCATTCCGTGTTCCAGGTGTCGCGCAAGATCGCGCGGCTGCGGTCCTCGGCCTATCTGGATGCGATCTATTCCGATCTTTACCGCACCGACCACCTGCCGATCGACGTGGTCATCAGCCCCGAGCGCGAGGTGGCGCAGGCGGCATTGCAGCGGCTGCGCGCGCCCGCGACCTTTGATGCCGAGACATTCCTGACCGGGCGGCTGCAATTGCTGGGCATTTCACTGGAGGCGGACAGTCCGGTGTTGAACACCGCCCTGCGCCAGTTGAACGAGATGTTCGCCAGCCTCAGCGTCATGGTGGCGGGGGTTCGGCGGCGCGGCAAGCTGTTCGCCCCTGAACCGGGCGACCAGCTGTTCGAGGGCGACCAGATCTATGTCTTCACCCTGTCCGAGGATGTGCCGCGCACGCTGGAGGTCTTTGGCAAGCCCGCCGAGAAGATGGACAACGTCCTGATCATCGGCGCGGGCAATGTCGGGCTGGTCGTCGCCCAGACGCTGGAGGCCCAGCCCGAACGCATCCGCGTCAAGGTGATCGAGCGCGACCGCGCGCGCGCCGAGGATGCGGCCGATGCGCTGAACCGGACCATCGTCCTGAACGGCGACGGCCTGTCTGCCGAGTTGCTGGAGGAGGCCGCGGTGATGCGCGCCAGCGCCGTGCTGGCGGTGACCGACGACGACAAGACCAATATCCTGGCCGCCGTTCGCGCCAAGCAGGCGGGTGCGCGGCTGGCGATCTCGCTGGTCAACGACCCGACCTTGATGTCGCTGATGGAGCCTTTGGATATCGACGCCTTCATCAACCCGCGCGCCAGCACGGTATCGACCATCCTGCGCCACATCCGGCATGGGCGGGTCAAGGACGTCTATTCGATCGGCGACGCCGAGGCCGAGGTGATCGAGGCGCAGGTCCTGTCCACCTCACCCATCGCGGGCCGGCCGATCCGCGACATCGAATTCCCCGAGGGCGCGCTGATCGGCGCCGTCCAGAAGGGCGAGCGCGTGGTCAAGCCCACGGGCGACCTGCGCATCGACGAGGGCGACATCATCGTGATCTTCGCCCTTGCCAAGGACGTCCCCGAGGTCGAGCGCCTGTTGCAGGTCTCGATCGACTTCTTCTGAGGCGGCGATGACGGTTCTGGCGCGCCTGCCGCTTCTGGTGATCCTGGCGGGGATCGTGTCGCTGGCGATGCTTCCGCCCGGCCTTTACGCCCATGCGCTGGACCTGCACCACCTTGGCTCGGCCTTTCTCAGCTGTGGTGGGCTGTTCCTGATCCTGTCTGCGATGATCGGGATCGCGACCGCCGATCGCCCGCGGGCGGCCAGCGCGCGCGAGGTGCTGCTGACCATGCTGGGCGCGATGCTTTTGCTGCCGGCGATGATGGCAGTGCCCTTTCTGCTGGGGGTGCCCGATACCGGCTTCCTGAATGCCTGGTGGGAGATGGTCTCGTGCCTGACAACCACGGGGGCGACGCTTTACTCCGCCGACCTGCTGCCCGCGCCGCTGCATCTGTGGCGCGCGATGGTGGGCTGGATGGGCGGGCTGTTCATGCTGGTTGCAGCGGTCGCGCTGCTGGCGCCGCTGCGGGTCGGCGGGTTCGAGATCCTGGCGCGTCCCTATGGCCGGGTCGAGCATTTCGAGCGCCTGCCGCGTTCTGCCGTCGGCCCGAAAAGAATGTCGCACCTGTCGGCGCCGATCTTTCGCTCGGAACTGGCCGATCCGGTCAGCCGTGTCATCCGGTCGTTCCGGCAGGTCTTTCCGATCTATGCCGGGCTGACCCTGCTGATGTGGGTCCTGCTGCTGATGCTGGGTGAATCCGGGCTGGTCGCGCTGGCCCATGCGATGGGGACGCTGTCGACCAGCGGGATTTCCCCGGTCGATGGCCCGGCCGCGCAATCGAGCGGACTGGGGGGTGAGATCGTCATCTTCCTGTTCCTGGTTCCTGCGCTGTCGCGCCGGTTCTGGCCGGGCGGGGCCGAGCTGAAGACCTCGGACAGCTGGGTCCGAGACCCCGAATTGCGGCTGGCCGCGCTGGTGGTCGCGATGGTGTCGCTGCTGTTGTTTACGCGTCATTTCATCGGTGCGCTGGGTGTGTCTCATGGCGGGTCGCGCGGGCTGTTCGAGACCCTGGCAAGCGCCGTCGCGGCAGCCTGGGGCGGCATCTTCAATGCGCTCAGTTATCTGACCACGACAGGCTGGACCTCGATCGAATGGCAGGGAGCGCGGAACTGGTCGGGGCTGACCTCTCCGGGCCTGATGTTGGCGGGGCTGGCGATCATGGGCGGGGGGGTTGCGACCACGGCGGGGGGCGTCAAGCTGTTGCGGGTCTATGCGCTGGCGCGTCACAGCGAACGCGAGCTGGAAAAGATCGTGCACCCGGCCTCGGTCGGGGGCGGGGGCATGATGGCCCGGCGCCTGCGGCGCGAGGGGGCATATCTGGCCTTTATCTTCTTCATGCTGTTCGCGGTGTCGCTGGCGGTGGTCATCATGCTGATTTCATTGCAGCAGATCGGCTTCGACAGCGCGACGATCCTGTCCGTGGCCGCGCTGACCAATACCGGGCCGCTGGCCGGGGTGATTCCCACGACGCCGACCTTCCTGGGTTCGGCCGGGGTCGCGGGCGCGCCCTGGCAGGGCTGGGCGGGTCTGCCGGGAATGACCAAGGCGGTGCTGGGTGGCGCCATGATCCTGGGTCGGATCGAGACGCTGGCATTGCTGGCTTTGCTGTCGCCCGAATCCTGGCGGAAATAGGGGGGATTGCGAACATGCAACGCGACCCCGCCGATCGCGGATCGCCCGCTTGCAAGCGTCGTGAGCCTCGCCTAAGTCTTGATTACCAGCGATAAGAACAAGGTGCATCGAAATGGCCGGCGACAAACAAAATCTCCAGGATGCTTTTCTGAATCATGTCCGCAAGGGCAAGGTTCCGGTCACCATCTTCCTGATCAACGGAGTGAAGCTGCAGGGTGTCATCACATGGTTTGACAACTTCTGCGTGCTGCTGCGTCGCGACGGGCAATCACAGCTGGTCTACAAGCACGCGATCTCGACCATCATGCCGGGGCAGCCGATCAGCCTTTACGACGGCGAGGACTGATTGACGGAATCGAACGAGACCCGCGAACGCCCCACGCGCGCCTATGTGATCCACCCGGATCTGGGGAATTCGCGGACCCGCCGATCCCCCGATCTGGCGTTGGAAGAGGCCGTTGCGTTGGCCTATGCGCTGCCCGCGATCGAGGTCGCGGGCGCCGAGGTTGCGAAGCTGCGCAAACCCGACGCGGGGATGCTGTTCTCCAAGGGCAAGCGCGAGGAAATCGGCCAGCACCTGAAGGCCGCCGCCGAGGGCGAGGGGGCCGAGCTTGTGCTGATCGACGGGCCGGTCACGCCGGTCCAGCAGCGCAACCTGGAAAAGGAATGGGGCGTCAAGATCCTGGACCGGACCGGTCTGATCCTGGAGATCTTTGCCGACCGCGCCCATACACGCGAAGGCGTGTTGCAGGTGGAACTGGCCGCGCTTGCCTATCAACGCACGCGGCTGGTGCGCGCCTGGACCCACCTTGAGCGCCAGCGGGGCGGATTGGGCTTCGTTGGCGGTCCGGGGGAAACCCAGATCGAGGCCGACCGCCGCGCCATCGACGAGCAGGTCATCCGCCTGCGCCGCCATCTGGAGCGCGTGGTCAAGACGCGCGAGCTGCACCGGCGCGCGCGCGCCAAGGTGCCCTATCCCATCGTGGCGCTGGTCGGCTATACCAACGCCGGAAAATCAACGCTGTTCAACCGGTTGACCGGGGCCGAGGTGGTCGCCAAGGACCAGCTTTTCGCAACGCTGGACCCGACGATGCGGCAACTGACGCTGCCCGGCGGGCGGCGCGTGATCCTGTCGGACACCGTGGGCTTCATCAGCGACCTTCCCCATGAGCTGGTTGCGGCCTTCCGCGCCACGCTGGAGGAAGTGCTGGCCGCCGACCTGATCCTGCATGTCCGCGACATCAGCCATCCCGAGACCGAGGAGCAGGCGGGCGACGTGGGCGAGATCCTGGACAGCCTGGGGGTCGAGGAAGACGTCCCGCTGATCGAGGTCTGGAACAAGATCGACGCGCTCTCCCCCGAGATTCGCGACGCGCTGCGGCGCACCGACGCCCGGACCGAGGGCGTGCAGGCGATCAGCGCCCTGTCGGGCGAGGGGCTGGACGATCTGACGGCCGCCATCGATGCGCGTCTGGCCGAGGCGCTGGACGAGCCGCGCGAGGAAACCCGCCTGCACCTGGCGCTGGAAGATGGCCGCCGCCGCGCCTGGCTGCATCAGCAGGGCATCGTGCTGAGCGAGGGGATCGACGAGCAGGGCGTCAGCCTGGTGGTCCGCTGGACCGCCCGCCAGAAAGCCATGTTCGAGGCAATCTGACCCCATGCGGCGGGCGCGCGCCTTGCGCCGCCGCATGGGTATTTCAGAAACGGTGAACTTGCAGGGCCCCGAGCGGCCCTGCAGTCATTGCCCCCTGTTCAGGCCGGAAGCGCCGCCAGTTCATGCGCCCAGGGCGGATTCGCACCCGGACGCGAGACGGTGATCGCCGCGGCGCGCGTGCCCTGCCGGAGTGCCGCGAGCAGCTGATCCGGTCCGATCCTGCCCAGTCCTTCGCGGCTGAGCACGCCATCTGCATGGAGCGAGGCGAGGACGCCCGCGTTGAACGTGTCGCCGGCACCGATCGTGTCCGCGACCTCGACCCTGAGCGCGGGGGCGGCGATGGGTTCGCCCTGCCAATGGGCGGTTGCGCCTTCGGAACCTCCGGTCTGGAAAACCGCGGTGGCGCCCTTGGCCAGCAGACCGGCCGCGGCCTGTGCGAAGCTGGCGCCCGGCATCAGCCATTCCAGATCGTCCGACGACAGTTTCACCAGATCGGCCATCGCAAGCAGGCGATCAAGCCGGGCGCGATAGGCATCGGCATCGGCGATGAAGAAGGGGCGGATGTTCGGATCGATCATCACCGGAACCTTGCCGCGCAGGCGGGCCACCAGCGCCTCGATTGCGGCGCCGCAGGGGTCGGGGACCAGGCTGATCCCGCCGATGAACAGCGCCGAGACGCTGTCCGGGATCGGGGGCAGGTCTTCGGGGGCGAGCATCCGACCGGCCGAGCCTTCGTCATAGAAGGAATAGCGCGCCTCGCCCCCGGTCAGGGTGACGAAGGCCAGCGTCGTCAGCCGGTCCGAGCGCGGGCAAAGGCCCGTATCGACGCCCGCCTCGGCCAAGGGGCGCAGCAGCGTTTCGCCAAAAGGATCGCGCGAGATCGGCCAGAGATAGCCCGCCGGTGCGCCGATACGGCCAAGCGCGATGGCGGTATTGTAGACTGCGCCCCCGGCCAGCGGCCGGAAGGCACCGCCTTCGGGCACCATGTCGATCAGCGATTCGCCCGCGCACAGGATCATGATGGTTCCCCCCGATCATCGCCGGGTCCGGCCCACGGCCCGGTCATGGCGGGGTGATAGCGATAACCGTCCTGCATGTGAAGCGCGGGGATGTCGGCATTGCTGCCGAATTGAACGTAATCGCCCCGCTCGTTCAGCCAGAGCAGCGCCGCAATGGCCAATGCGGCCATCAGGACGGCGAAGGCGATCTTCCAGACCGACCAGGGCCGTTCGCCCTGCACGCGCCCTGATTGGCCATTGACGACGAAGCGATAGCTTTTGCCGTTATAGCGATAGGCTGCGGACCAGACCGGCAGAAGGATATGCTTGAAGGTCTCGGCATCGTGGCGGGTCTGAATCTGCGCGATCTGCTGTTCGTTCCCCCCGATCGCGCGGCGCACGTCCATCGCAATGACGCCTGCCATTTCCTGGCGCGCGATCTGATGCCCCGAGGCGAGCGGGATCGTATAGCCTTCGGCCAGGAAGCCCGCGAGGTACTCCGGCTGATAGATGACCAGATGCGACAGATCCCAGGGCGTCAGCGCATCGGTGAAGCGGCGCGGCAGCGAGCTTGCGGCCAGCACCAGCACATCATTGAAATCGCGAGAGACCTGGCCCGAAACCGGAGTCCAGCGCGTGCGCCGCACTTGCTGTGCGACCCGCTGCATCCGGCCGTTGACCTCCTGCGTGACCCAGACGGTTTCGTAATACCAGTCCCCCCGCGCCCCCGAATAGGCCGAGCGGGTGGCTGCGTCGAAGGTCCAGAAGGGCGAGTAGATCCCGCTCATCCGGCGTCCGCGGCGGGCATAGGCGGTCAGCCCGGCGGGCGCGAACCACAGGCCCTTGAGCCAGCTTTCCAGTGCGGCCTTGGCCTGATCCTGGGTGATGACGAAGGGCAGGACGCCCTGCGGCTTTATCAGGCGCGTGCTTCCCGTGTCTGTCACCACCGCGGTGGCGCAGAAAGGGCAGGCGGCGGCGTGGCTGTCGGTCGTGATCTCGATCCGGGCGCCGCAATTCGGGCAGGAAAGGGTTCGGACGCTTTCGGTCAGGTCGCTGTTTTGGTCCAGCCGCAAACCCTGTTCCAGCGGCAATTCGCGAAGGTCGGGGGATTTGTGGCTGGCATCCCATTGCAAAGCGCGGCCGGTGGCCGGATCGCGCAGGATCGCCTGGTCTCCCCACGGGCCGTCCTTGATCTGTCGGCTGGGCGCGCGCGCGGGACCGGGACCGATATCCTGTTCGTGCCCGCAATAGGGGCAGGTCAGGCGCTGCTGGCCGGGAGAGAATTCCAGGCTCGCCCCGCAATTCTCGCAAGGATAGCGGTATTCTGACGGAGGCGTGGGCATTCAGGCGCGCTCAGCCGTCCTGCTTCGGAATGGGCGGCGGCGGGGGCGGTGGCGCGATGGTGAACAGCTGCGCAAGCTCTGCGACCTCGTCCGCGGGCTTCCAGCCGTCCTGTCCGGGCGTCCAGACCAGCGTGTCGCGGTCGAACTTGCCTTCGCGCGCAAGGCGGCCCAGATGGGCGCGGCCATAGGGCCCGTCGGCCTGGCCATCGATGGCGATGTGCCAGACCTTTTCGGACTGCAGCGGCGGCGGGGTCTGTGGCGACGGCGCCGCCTGCTGGGGCGCAGCACCCCACGGCCCGCCACGCTGGCCCATTGCCGCGCCAAGGCCCGCGCCAAGACCTGCCCCGATCCCGGCGCCCATGCCGCCCGCCTGGGTCGAGGCGTTCAGCATCGCTTCGGACGCGGCGTATTGGCTGAAGCGGTCAAGGTCGCCGACGATTCCCATCGAGGTGCGCTTGTCGAGCATCTTCTCCACCTCGTCCGGCAGGCTGATATTCTCGATATAGAACTCCGGGATGGTCAGCCCGTATTCCGCGACGGTGGGGCTGATCGCCTTTGCGACAAGCTTGCCGAACTGGTCGGTATTGGCCGCCATGTCGAGGACGGGAATGCCCGATGCCGCGATCATGCGCGAGAATTCCTGCACGATGATGTTGCGCAGCTGGAAGCTGATCTCGTCCTTGGTGAATTCCCCGTCGGTGCCCACGATCTCGGTCATGAACTTGCCGGGATCGGTCACGCGCATCGAATAGGTCCCGAAGGCGCGGATACGCACCGGGCCGAATTCCGGGTCGCGTGCGATGACCGGGTTCTTGGTGCCCCATTTCAGGTCGTTGAAACGGGTGGTGTTGACGAAATAGATCTCGGACTTGAAGGGGCTGCGGAAGCCGTGGTCCCAATGCTGGATCCGCGTCAGGATCGGCAGGTTGTTGGTTTCCAGCATGTAGAGGCCGGGGCCGAAGACATCGGCAAGCTGACCTTCATGGATGAAGACCGCGGACTGGCCTTCGCGCACGGTCAGCTTTGCGCCGTACTTGATGGCCCGCCCGACGGTCGGAAAGCGATAGACCATCGTGTCACGGCTGTCGTCGGTCCATTCGATGATCTCGATGAACTCGCCGCCGAGGATGTTCAGCAAGGACATGGCAACCCCTTTCGCCGATCTCGCGTCACCCGATACTGCGCCGCAACGGCGCAGCGTCAAGCCCTTGCCCGGCCGGGCAGGCCGGGATCACGCATCGGTGCCCAGCAACTCGCGCGCGATCTGCAGGACGATGGGGCGCGCCTCGACCTCGGTCATGCCGGGGCGCAGGCGGGGATCGTACAGGATCTTCAGCAGCAACTCGTCATGCCGGGTCAGATAGGCGAATTCCTCGTCATCGTTGAAGATCGAGGGGCGCACCATCGGGCTGTCATTGGCCAGTCCCAAGCCCTGAGCCAGCTCTTCGTTGAAGCACGAGCGGCGCATCCTGGCGGGCGTTTCGCTGCGGATCAGGGCCACCGCCTGGTCATAGGTGGTCGAGCTTCCGCGCGAATAGGCGAAGACCGTGCAATAGTTCTGCGGCGCAAGTTCGATCAATGCGCGGATGTCGCTGTCGGGGATGCCGGGCACCAGCGCGGCAAGGCGCGGTCCGATCTGGCGGCGTTCATCCTCGCTGAGGATCAGGACGGTGAAGTTCCCCTCGACCGTGCCAAGTCCGACGCGGTGCCCGGACGCGGCCTCAAGCCGGGCGGCATAGGCAGCGATGTCGGCCCGGTCGCGGCTGCGCTGGTTCGGCGCGACCGAGGGGCCGAATTCGATCCGCATCCGCACGGGCTGGTCCCAGCGCCGCAACGGCGCGGGCGTACTGCGCGAGACGAGCTTGCCACCGTCGCGCACATATTCGTCATGCAGTGCGATCTGGACGAAGTCTTCTGTCAGACGCTCGGGCGTCAGCGCGATTTCGTTGCCGCTGTCGGTCCGCATCAGCCCGCGCGCGATCAGCGCCTCTTCGACGCTGGCCAGATAGTTGCGCATGTTGCGGCTGGCGGGCGTTTCGGCCGCTGCGGCGGCAGCTGCGGCATCGGCGCGTGCCCGATCGGCCCGGTCCCGACGCAGGGCGGCCTGTGTTGCCTCGGTCCGGTCGGGACGGGGCAAAGGCGCCGCAGCGTTGATCGCGGGCGGGTTTTCCGGGGCCGGGGCAGGTTCGGAACAGGCCGCAAGCAGCGCCAGCAAAAGCGCTGCCGGAACAAGGCGTGGGGCGGTCAGACCAGCGCGCGCGACGGGGCGGCGGGGATCGAGAGAAAGGCTTGCGGTCACGGTTGTCCTGGGGAGGCAGATGGCGTCGGGGAGGGGGAGGCGCTGGAGGAGGACAGCGCCCGGCGAAGCTGGCCTTCCATCGTGGTCAGCTCTTCCTCGGCGGCGGCACGGCGGGCCTTGCCTTCGTCGGCGATGCGCAGGCTGTCCTCGATGGTGGCGATCAGTTCGGCATTGGCGGCGCGTATGGCGTCGATGTCAAAGACGCCACGCTCGACCTCGGTACGGATGCTGGCATTGGCCTGGCGCAGGTTGCGCGCATTGGCGGTCAGCAGGTCGTTGGTCAGGTCGCTGGCCTCTTTCACGGCACGGGCGGCTTCGGCGCCACGCTGGATCGTGACGGTCTGCGCAAGCTGGGTTTCCCACAGCGGGACCGTGTTGACCAAAGTGGAATTGATCTTGGTAATCAGCGACTTGTCGTTTTCCTGCACCAGCCGGATCGAGGGCAGGGACTGCATCGTCACCTGCCGTGTCAGCTTCAGGTCATGGACGCGGCGTTCCAGGTCGTCGCGGGCCGCGCGCAGGTCGCGCAGTTCCTGCGCGGCCATGACCTTGTCCGGCTCGGGCGCGGCGTCGATCGCGGATTGCCGGGCGGGAATGTCGCTGGCGTCGATCTGGGCCAGCTTTTCTTCCCCGGCCGCGATATACAGCGCGAGTTCGTCATAGAAGGCCAGCGTGCGGTCATACAGCAGGTCGAGCGAGCGGATGTCCTTCAGCAGCCGGTGCTGGTGACCGTCCAGATCGACGGCGATGCGGTCGATCTGCGACTGCACCTCTTCGTAATTGGCGACGAATTTCGCAAAGGGGGCGGCGCGGCCGGTCAGGCGCTCCCACCAGCTGCGTTCGCGGCGCACGTCCAGTTCGCTGGCCGAGAAGCCGCGGATCGTGGTCACGATGTCGCGCAGGGATTCCCCCGCCGGACCGACATCCTTGTTCTTCACGTCCGCCAGCATGGCCTGGCTGATTTCCTGAAGCTCGTTCTGGGCGCGTGCGCCGAAATGGACGATCGAGCCGGTATCCTTCATGTCGATTTCCGCGATGCGCTTGCGGATTTCCTCGGCCGTGGCGGCTTGGGCCTCGGAGATCTGGGGCGGCGCGGGGGGCGGATCGGGCAGGACCACCGAGGTTACGCTTCTGATTTCGTCCATTGCGGCTTCTGCACTGGCCTTGGTCTTTGTCGTCATCCGGTTCGTCCTTTTCTGTTGGCTTGCAGGACCAGCGGAAGCATAGGCGGATTCGAGGTCTGTTCAATGCCGCAACGGTCCGGATCGCGGGAATTGCGGCATCTGTGGCGCTCGCGTCCCGCGTGTGGCCGATAAGTCCGGCACGGGCAAGTGGTGGCGGGATGGGCGGGCTGAAGGCATGGCGTTGCGCCAGAGGCGGCCCCCGTGTAGAACCTGACCGATTATACGAGGGTCAAGGAGCCGTCTATGCGCAGAGTTGTCGTCACCGGCCTTGGGATGGTCACGCCGCTGGCCTCGGGGGTCGAAGAGACCTGGAAGCGCCTTCTGGCAGGGGAATCCGGGGCTGGGCCGATCACGCGGTTCGACACCAAGGACGTCACCACGAAATATGCCTGCGAGATTCCGATGGGTGACGGCAGCGACGGGACCTTCAATCCCGACGACTGGATGGAACCCAAGGATCGCCGCAAGGTCGATGATTTCATCCTGTACGGGATGGCTGCCGCTACGCAGGCTGTCGAGGACAGCGGCTGGAAGCCGCAGACCGAGGAAGATTTCGAACGCACCGGCGTCATGATCGGTTCGGGGATCGGGGGGCTTGCCTCGATCGCGGAAACCGCCGTGCTGATCAAGGAACGCGGACCGAAGCGGGTTTCGCCCTTCTTCATTCCGGGCGCGCTGATCAACCTGGTGTCGGGGCAGGTCTCGATCCGGTTCGGCTTCAAGGGTCCGAACCACGCGGTCGTCACGGCCTGTTCGACCGGCGCCCATGCCATCGGCGACGCGGCGCGGCTGATCGCGCTGGGCGATGCCGAGGTGATGGTCGCAGGCGGCACCGAAAGCCCGATCTGCGAGATCGGCGTCGCGGGCTTCAACGCCTGCAAGGCGCTGTCGACCAAGCGCGAGGATGATCCCAAGGCCGCCAGCCGCCCGTGGGACCAGGATCGCGACGGCTTCGTCATGGGCGAGGGCGCGGGCGTCGTCGTGCTTGAGGAATACGAGCACGCCAAGGCGCGCGGCGCCAAGATCTATGCCGAGATCCTGGGCTATGGCATGTCGGGCGACGCCTATCACATCACCGCCCCCAGCGAGGATGGCGATGGTGGTTTCCGCAGCATGTCCGCAGCGCTGAAGCGCGCGAATCTGAACGCGGCCGACATTGATTACATCAACGCGCATGGCACCTCGACCATGGCCGACGTGATCGAACTGGGCGCAGTCGAGCGCCTGCTGGGCGATGCGGCCGGGGGCGTCGTGATGTCTTCGACCAAGTCGAGCATCGGGCACCTTCTGGGCGCGGCCGGCGCGGTCGAGGCGATCTTCTGCATCCTGGCGATCCGTGACCAGATCTGCCCGCCGACGATCAACCTGGACAATCCGGCGCGCGACACGGCGATCGACCTGGCGGCCAATGCCGCTGTCCGTCGCAAGGTGGATTATGTCCTGTCCAACAGCTTCGGCTTCGGCGGGACCAATGCCAGCCTGGTGATGGGGCGCGTCGCGGAATGATCTGGCGCCATTTCGCGTCGAATCTCCTGACGCTGCTGATCGTGGTCCTGGTCGCCGTTGCGGCGGCGATCGCCTGGGCCAAGCACGAATACAGCGCGCCCGGTCCCAGCGCCACCGCACAATGCGTCCGCATTGCGCCCGGCGCCAGCCTGGCAGCGGTCAGCGACCAGCTGGTCGCGCAGGGGGTCGTCTCGAATGGCTATATCTTCCGCGCGGGCACCGATTATCAGGGCCGCTCGCGCGGGCTGAAATTCGGCTCGTGGCTGGTGCCGCCGCATTCCACCATGGAGCAGGTGGTGGATGTGCTGTCGGCGGGCGGCCCCTCGACCTGCGGGACCGAGGTGATCCTGCGCGTCGGCGTGCGCGAAAACGCCGTGGTGCTGCGCGACATCGACCCGGCGACGGGGCAGATGATGGAGCAGGCGAAATACAATCCCGCCACCGAACCCGCGCCCGAGGCGCTGGCCACGGCCGAGAAATCGGCCGACACGCGGCTGCGCATCACCGTGGCCGAAGGCGTCACCAGCTGGCAGATCGTCGAGGCCCTGAAACAGGTGCCGTTCATGGGCGGCGATGTCTCGAAAGTGCCGGCCGAGGGCAGCCTTGCGCCCGACACCTATGAGATCCAGCAGGGCGCGGACCGTGGCGAGCTGCTGGCCGACATGGCCGCGCGGCAGGCGACCTATCTGGCCGCCGCCTGGGAAAAGCGCGAGCCGGGCCTGCCCTATGATACGCCGGAAGAGGCGTTGACCATGGCCTCGATCATCGAGAAGGAAACCGCGGTCGCGGATGAGCGCCGCGTGGTCGCCAGCGTCTTCGTGAACCGGATGCGGCAGGGGATGCGGCTGGAGACGGACCCCACCGTCATCTATGGCATCACCAAGGGAGAGGGCGTTCTGGACCGTGGCATCCGCGGATCGGAATTGCGCCGGCGCACGCCCTATAACACCTATCAGATTCCGGGGCTGCCGCCGACTCCGATCGCGAATCCGGGCCGTGCCTCGATCGACGCGGCGATGGATCCCGAGGATACGGATTTCGTGTTCTTCGTCGCGGATGGTTCGGGCGGTCACGCCTTTGCCCGGACGCTGCAGGAGCATAACCAGAACGTCGCCCGCTGGCGCGAGATCGAAAAGCAGCGGGGCCAGGCGCTTTCCCCGGTGCAGGGCAACTGAAGCAGGACCAGTTTTTCGGAAGCGGGGCGGGGTGATTCCCGCCCCGTTGCGTTTGCCGAGCGCAGGGGCGTTGCGCTTTCAATAGATTGATTTAGCGCGATAAATCCTCTGCGTCGCACAACCATGGGTTTATTATTGACATTGTGAACGCCCTAAAGTAGAACTATTACATGCTGGGAGAAATGGGCAAGCGGCCGGGTCGATGACCTTGGGCCGCTTTTTTCATGTCTCGCTCGTGCGGACAGTCACACGAGGGCAGGGCGATACGGAAATGACGATGAGTTTCGATCCGGGGCCAGAGGCACCGGAAGGGCCTTTCGTGGCCGGCGCCGTCACGGCGTCCGACCTTGACTTGAGCGTGCTGGAGATCGCGGACGGGTTGTTCCGGTCCTATGCGGCCGACCTGACCCGCCTGCGGGAAAAGATCAGCTCCGGCGAGACAGATGAACTGAAGGAATCCGGCAAGCTGGTGCGCGACCTGAGGGCCGCCGCCCAGATGGTGCTGGAGGAAAGGAGCAAGGTTGACAAGCTTCGCAAGGATGCTGCCGGACAGGTCGGGGCAGGCACGCTCGACCTTGTTGCAGCCCGAGATGAGGTCGGGCGCAGGCTGGCTTGCCTGCGCCGCGCCGGAGGAGGTTGACGAATTTCTGGGAGGCCTGAGCGACAATGCGCTGGCCAGCCTGCCCTGGCTGTTCGAGTTCTGGGCGCTGCCACACCAACTGCCCCCCGAGGGTGACTGGAAGACCTGGGTGGTCATGGGTGGACGCGGCGCGGGCAAGACACGTGCCGGGTCCGAATGGGTGCGTTCGCAGGTCGAGGGCGCGACGCCCGATGCACCGGGACGGGCGCACCGTGTCGCGCTGGTAAGCGAGACATTCGATCAGGCGCGCGATGTCATGGTCTTTGGCGAGTCGGGCATCCTTGCCTGCTCACCCCCCGACCGCCGCCCGGCATGGGAAGCCGGGCGGCGCAGGCTGGTCTGGCCGAACGGGGCGACGGCGCAGGTCTTTTCGGCGCATGAGCCCGAGGCGCTGCGCGGTCCGCAATTCGATGCCGCATGGGTCGATGAGCTGGCCAAGTGGAAGAAGTCCGAGGAGACCTGGGACATGCTGCAATTCGCGTTGCGGCTGGGCGAACATCCGCAGCAGATGGTCACGACCACGCCCCGCAATGTCGCGGTGCTGAAGCGGATTCTGGGCAATGCCTCGACCGTGACCACCCACGCACCGACCGAGGCGAACCGTGCCTATCTGGCCGAAAGCTTCCTGGCCGAGGTCGAGACGCGCTATGGCGGCACGCGGCTGGGCCGGCAGGAGCTTGAGGGGCTGTTGCTGGACGATGTCGAGGGCGCGCTGTGGACCACGGCGATGCTGGAATCCTGCCGGATCGACGCGTCGCCGAAGCTGTCGCGGGTGGTTGTCGCGGTCGATCCGTCGGTCTCGGGCGGGGCGGCTTCGGACGAATGCGGGATCGTCGTCGCCGGTGTCTGTAAAGACGGCGCACCGGGTGAGTGGCGCGGCGTGGTGCTGGAGGATGCCAGCATCCGCGGCGGTCCGACCGACTGGGCGCGTGCCGCCATCGCCGCAATGGAGCGTCACGGGGCCGAACGCATGGTCGCCGAGGTGAACCAGGGGGGCGACCTGATCGAAAGCGTGCTGCGCCAGATCGATCCGCTGGTGCCGTTCCGCGCGCTGCGGGCAGGGCGCGGCAAGGGACTGCGGGCCGAGCCGGTCGCCGCGCTTTACGAACAGGGGCGGGTGCGGCACCTGCGCGGGCTTGGCGCGCTGGAGGACCAGATGTGCCGCATGACCGTCCGCGGCTATGAGGGCAGGGGATCGCCAGACCGGCTGGATGCGCTGGTCTGGGCGATGCACGAACTGATGATCGAGCCCGCGCTGCATTACCGCCGACCGCAGGTGCGGGGGCTGTAGCCGCGGATCATCGGAAAAGGGTCGCAGGGGTCGCGAAAGCGGCCCCTTTTTCATGGATGACAGGAGGACCCGATGGGGTTTCGATGGTTCGGGCGCGATGATGCGCCCGCCGCTGCGGTCGAGGCGAAGGCCAGCGCGGCAGGCAAGGTGGTGGCTTTGGCGGCGGGCTCGGGCCGGGTGGTCTGGTCGCCGCGAGATACGGTGTCGCTGACGAAGAAATCTCGCCCGACGATCTGAACATGCGCGTCTATCCCGGCGATGAAACGCAACTGCCGGATCCTGCAATCGTCGCGCAGGAAGGCGAGGATGCCCCGGCCTATCGCGGAACGGCCTATGTCGTGCTGGAGGCTCTTGCGCTTGACCGCTGGGGGAACCGGGTTCCCCAACTGAGTTTCGAGGTAACGCGCCGAGCAGAGTCCGGTCGTGGTTTGTCCCGGCAGGTCAGGGCCGTTGCGATGATTCCGGGAACGGGCGAATATTCGTTGGCCACGACGCCCGTCAGCTATGACTACGGCTTGGGTGAGACGCGGGTCGTCAATCGGAACTCGGCGTTGGCCCGGTCGGATTTTCAGGCATCGCTGGGCATTCTTGGACGCGAATTGCCCGATGTCGGATCGGTGTCGATGGTGGTGTCCTGGTTCGGCGACGATCTGCGGGTCGGTGAATGCAAGGTCCAGCCCAAGGTCGAAGACGTGACCCGCGACGGGCATGAAATGCCTTGGCGTGCCGGGGGGATTGGTCGGAGCGATGCTGCCGAGGTCGCGCGGATTGATGGCCGTCCGGTGAACGGGGGCACGCCCTCAGACGGGTCCGTCATCGAGGCTTTGAGGGAGATTGCGGGCAGTGGCCGCAAGGCCGTGTTCTATCCGTTCATCCTGATGGAGCAGTTGCCCGGAAACGGGAAGCCTGATCCTTGGACCGGTTCGGCTGATCAACCCGTGATGCCCTGGCGTGGCCGGATCACGACCAGCATTGCCCCCGGGCGCGAAGGCAGCCCAGCAGGCGGGGCGGATGCCGAGGCGGAAGTCGCGCGCTTTTTCGGCAAGGCCTCGGTGACGGATTTTGCATGCGCTGATGAGGAGATCACCTATTCGGGGCCTCTCGAATGGTCCTATCGCCGGTTCATCCTGCATTACGCCCATCTGTGTTCGGTAGCGGGAGGGATCGATACCTTTTTGATCGGTTCGGAGATGGTCGGCCTGACCCAGATCCAGGGGCGGGGTCGCAGTTTTCCCGCCGTTGCCGAACTGCGTCGGCTGGCCGCCGACGTTCGCTCGATCTTGGGGAATGAGGTCAAGATCGGCTATGCTGCCGACTGGTCGGAGTATTTCGGCTATCATCCCGCGAATGGTGATGTGTTCTTTCACCTGGACCCGCTTTGGGCGGACGAGAATATCGACTTCATAGGTATCGACAACTACATGCCGCTTTCCGATTGGCGCGAAGGCGAAGATCATCTGGACGCGCATTGGGAGCGCATCGACAACCCGGCCTATCTGCGTGCGAACGTCGCCGGGGGCGAGGGTTTCGACTGGTATTATGCGAGCGATGAGGATCGGCAGGCGCAGCGTCGCAGCCCCATCCGGGATGGCCTGTTCCATGAACATTGGTTGTGGCGATACAAGGACATTCGCGGCTGGTGGTTGAACGAGCACCACGATCGGATCGGCGGAACCAGGCAGGCCGCCGCGAGCCCATGGGTGCCCGGCTCAAAACCCGTGTGGTTCACCGAGATGGGGTGCGCCGCGCTGGACAAGGCGACGAACCAGCCCAACAAGTTTCTGGATGCGATGAGTTCGGAATCCTCGCTGCCCTATTTCTCGACCGGTCGACGCGATGATCTGGTGCAGGCGGCATATATCCGTGCCGTGACCGAGCATTGGGGCGATCCGGCGAACAACCCGCCAAGGCAAAGGTACGGCAGGATGGCATCGGGCCGGATGGTCGAGATGGACCGCGCCCATGTCTGGTGCTGGGACGCACGCCCCTATCCGGCTTTTCCCGCGCGGGCTGATCTTTGGTCGGACGGCCCTGCGTGGGAGCACGGCCACTGGCTGAATGGCCGTGCGGGCGCGATTCCCCTGGCTGATGTCGTGGCCGAGATTTGCCGGGTCGCGGGTGTCGATGCCTTCGATGCCGAGCCTCTTTCGGGGTTGGTGCGCGGCTATGTGGTACCGGGCGCGGACACTGCCCGTGCAGCTTTGCAGGGGCTGATGCTGGCCCATGGCTTCGATGCGGTCGAACGGGACGGCGTGTTGCGGTTCCTGATGCGGGACGCAAGGGTCGACGCGCGGCTGGATGCCGCTGACATCGCGCTGTCCGAGGAAACGGCGGCACCGGAATTCGCGCGAGCCGCGGTTGCGGAGCTGGCGGGAAGGATCCCGTCTGAGCCACATCGAGGCTGGCGCGGATTATGCCACCCGGACGGCCGAGACGATCGCGGCGGGCGCGGAGTTGCAAACCGCCTCGGACAGCGAGTTGCCGCTGGTGCTGACCCCTGCCGAGGGGCGCGCCATTGCGGATCGTTGGCTATCCGAGGCTATGGTTTCGGGCGAAACGGTGCGTTTCGCCTTGCCTCCGTCGCTTGGCCACCTGGGACCGGGGGATGTAGTCGAGCTGGGCGATGGTGCAAGCTTGGCCCGGCGCTGGCGGATCGACCGTATCGAGCGGGCCTCAACACTGAATGTCGAGGCTGTCCGGGTAGAGCCGGGGGTCTATCGCCCGACTCAAGGGTCCGACGAGGATGTCAGCCAACGAGCTTTCGTGCCACCCGTTCCGGTGTGGCCGGTGTTTCTTGACCTGCCACTGATGCGAGGCGACGAGGAGCCCCATGCGCCTCACCTTGCTGTTGCAGCCACACCCTGGCCGGGCAGCGTGGCTGTCTGAGCCGCGCCGGAGAAAAGCGGAGGCTACGCCCGCAACATCACGCTCGAAAGCGGCTCTGTCATGGGAGTGACGCTTGAACCCCTGTCCCGTGCGCGACCGGGGGTGTGGGACCTGGGTCCGCCGCTACGACTCAAGTTAAAGGGCGGCGACACCGGTTCCGTGAGTGAGACTGCGCTGTTGGGCGGCGCGAACCTGCTGGCCATCGGCGACGGTTCCGCCGAAGGGTGGGAGCTTTTGCAGTTCCGCGACGCGAAGCTGTTGGGCGCCGGGATCTGGGAGATCTCGACCAGGTTGAGGGGGCAGGCAGGGACGGATGCCTTCATCCCCGAGGTCTGGGCCGCGGAAAGTGTGGTCGTGTTGCTGGATGGCGCGGCCAGCCAGGTCGATCTGCCCCCCAGCGCACGCAACCAGATGCGCTATTGGCGGATAGGTCCTGCGCTGCGCAGTCCTGATGATCCCAGCTATCGGGCGCTGTCAGGCGCATACAGGGGGGCCGGGCTGCGGCCCTGGACGCCATGCCACCTCTCGGTTTCCGGCAACCGGATCAGTTGGATCCGGCGAACGCGGATCGAGGGAGATGGCTGGGAAGGTCCGGACGTGCCTTTGGGCGAAGCGCGGGAACAGTACGCCGCCAGGCTGGTTAGGAACGGCGCGATACTTCTGGAGGCGGTGCTGGACGCGCCGCAATGGAATGTTCCGGCGGAAAGCTGGAACGCGGCAGTCTCGGGCGGGGCGTTTGCGGTCGAGATTGCTCAATTGTCTGAAGTTTTCGGGGCCGGACCCCATGCAAGGATGGTCATCAACGGCTGACAGCGCGACTTCGAATCTGGAACTGCCTTTGCTGTTGCCAGCGCAGGCGCAGAAGCACGTCACGGTCAATGACGCGCTGGTGCGGCTGGATGGCGCGGTCGATCTGGTGCTGCAGAGCATCAGTCGCACGACCCCGCCGACTCCTGTCGTCGAAAGGGTTGTGCTGGGCTATCCCCAGCGGGGCTGTCAACGCTTGGGAAGGTCAGGCCGGCAAGGTCGCGATCGGGGTGAATGGCGGATGGGTCTTTGTCCGGCCACGCTTTGGTCGGAGGGCGATGATCGTGGATCGTGGCGTCACCGCGATCCACGACGGGACGAACTGGGTCGCGGGGGCACTTAGCCTTGGACAGCATGGTGCCGGGATGCTGGTCGGTCAGGCAAGTGAAGATGTCACCATCCAGTCCGGGGCGACGGTGACGACGTCCATGGCGATCCCGTCGGGCGTGATGGTGGTCGGGGCCACCGCGCGGGTCCTGACGGCGATCACCGGCAGCCTGACATCGTGGTCGTTGGGGCATTCCGATGCGGTGAACCGCTTTGGCGAAGGTCTGGGAAAATCTGCGGCGTCATGGTCTCGGGGCATCCTGGGGGCACCAATGACCTACTGGACGCCTTCGCCACTGCGCCTGACGGCGGTGGGCGGGCAGTTCGCCACGGGCAAGGTGCGCATCGTCGTTCACTGGCGGGAATTGAGGCTTCCGGACTGACCGACCCTTTCGGCCATCCGTCGTTTGCGCTAAGACTGGGTATGAGCAAGCTGACGGACGCCCTGACATGAACCTGCACAAGGACCTGGTCGAACCGCAAGTCGACGAGACGCGTGACAATTCCCGCGTCTCGGTCTGGGCACGGATCCAGCGTGAGGCACGCATCGCCGTTCGCGACGAGCCATTGCTTGGCGCGCTGATCCATGCCGGGCTGTTGCACCACGCGACGTTCGAAGCGGCGCTGGCCTATCGATTTTCGCTGAAGCTGGCGTCGCGCGAGATGAGCGAGCAAATCCTGCGGGAAATCGCGGATGACGCGTTCGCGCGCTCGCCTGAGCTTGCGTTGGCCGCGCAGGCTGACCTGCTTGCCGTCTATGACCGCGATCCCGCGACCCATCGCCTGATGCAGCCGATCCTGTTCTTCAAGGGCTATCAGGCATTGCAGTCCTATCGCATCGGTCATTGGCTGTGGCAGCAGGGACGCCGCGACATGGCCTATTTCGTGCAGATGCGCTGCTCGGAAGTTTTCGGCGTCGATATCCACCCTGCGGCGCGCATTGGCACCGGAGTCATGATCGACCATGCCCATTCGATCGTCATCGGCGAGACCGCGGTGGTGGGCAATGACGTGTCGATGCTGCATTCGGTGACGCTGGGCGGCACTGGCAAGGAAGATGGCGACCGACACCCGAAGATCGGGAATGGCGTCATGATCGGCGCCGGGGCGAAGGTTCTTGGCAACATCAAGGTCGGCCACCATTCGCGTATCGCGGCTGGATCTGTCGTGCTGAGCGAGGTTCCTCCCTGCAAGACCGTTGCGGGCGTGCCTGCCCGCATCGTTGGCGATGCCGGTTGCAGCGATCCGTCGAATACGATGAACCAGCTGCTGGGGCATGACGGGCTGTTCTGATTACAGCCAGTCCTGCCGCCCGCTGCCGGTCAGTTCGGCCGGAGTGATGTTTTCACGCCGCAGCCGGTCATCCAGCCCCCGCGCAATCTCGTCAGCCAGCGAAAATCCCTGATAGATCAGCGCCGAGTACAACTGAATTGCCGATGCGCCTGCGCGGATTTTCTGCCAGGCATCCTCGACCGAGCCGATCCCGCCTACGCCGATGATCGGCATCTTTCCTTGGGTCAACTGGCTGAGGCGGGCCAAGACATGCGTGGATCGCTTCATCAGCGGCGTTCCTGACAACCCGCCTGTCTGGGTTGCGTGAACTGATGAAATCCCATCACGGCTGAGCGTGGTATTCGTCGCGATGACGCCGTCGATGCGGCCAGCCGTCACGACCGAGGCAATGTCGGCCAGGTCGGCGTCCGAAAGATCGGGAGCGATCTTCACGAAGACCGGGGGTCGGCGAGTCAGCGCGTCCCTTGCGGCAATGACCCCGTCCAGCAGGGCGGCAAGCGCCTCGGGGCCCTGCAGGTCGCGCAGCTTTTCGGTGTTCGGAGACGAGACGTTCACCGTCAGGAAGTCCGCACTATCGCCAGCCATGCGCACGACGGTCGCGAAATCCGCGCTCTTGTCCTGGCTGTCCTTGTTGGCGCCGATATTCAGACCCACTGGAATTGCTTGCGGATAAGTGGGGCTGCGGCGCGCAAGGCGCGCGGCAATGGCTTCGGCCCCCTGGTTGTTGAAACCGAAGCGGTTGATGATGGCGCGGTCTTCGGACAACCGGAACAGCCGGGGTTTCGGATTGCCGGATTGCGGGCGGGGCGTTGCAGCGCCGACCTCGATGAAACCGAATCCCGCCCGCATCAGCGCCGAGACAGCGCGCGCGTTCTTGTCGTAACCGGCGGCAAGACCGACAGGATTGGGCAGGTCCAGACCGGCGATCCGCGTCCGCAAGTGCGGGGATGTGAAGGGCGCGCCCGTCAGTGGCACCAGCCCGCGTTCAAGGGCAAGGATCGAAAGATCATGCGCCCGTTCGGGGTCCAGCGAATGGAGGGCAGCGACGCCAAGGCGTTCGAACAGCTTCACGAGAGATCTCCGGTCACATGTCCCGCTGGTCCGGAATGAATCTCACGGCTCCACAGCACATCCGCTTCACGCAATTCGCGGTAAAGATGCGGAAACAGATCGCCCCCGCGCGAAGCTTCCCATTTCAGTACATCAAGTTTGGCGGTGTCCACGGCCAGCAGTTGCAGACCGGCCTGACCTGCGAAATGCTTGGCCAGTGTTCCGGGAACCTGCGCTGCTGTGGAAAGATGGATATAGCCATCGGCCAGATCGACCGGAGCGCCAAGGCTGCGGCCGTCCCGGCAGAACGCCTCGAATTCGGAAGCACGAAAGATTTTATACGCCAGCATGGCGCGGTTCATGCGCTGCGCATCGGGGCCGCGTCAAGTCCGAAGGATGCGCGGTTGTTGACGCGCGAAAGACCTTCCCCGAAGCTGCCCTCGTCCAATTACAGGTGGCGAGAGAAAATGATGAGACGCTGGTTTTTCCTGACGGCGGCGATGACGGCGCTTGGCGCTGGTGCTGCCCATGCGGATTTCACGCTGCATGTCCTGCATATCAACGACTTTCACAGCCGGATCGAGCCGATCAACAAGTCGGACGCCACCTGCGACGCCGAGACTGAGGCAAAGGGCGAATGCTTTGGCGGCGTCGCGCGCCTTGCCGCAAAGATCAACGAGATGCGCGACAAGTTGCGGGGCGAAGGCCAGAATGTCGTCGTACTGGATGCGGGTGACCAGTATCAGGGCAGCCTTTTCTATACGACCTACAAGGGCAAGGACACCGTCGAGTTCATGAACACGATCGGTTTTGACGCAATGGCCGTCGGCAATCACGAATTCGACGATGGCCCCGCGGGTCTGCAATTACTGGCCGAAGGTGTGAAGTTCCCGGTGGTCTCGGGCAATCTCGACGTGTCGCAGTCGCCCGAGCTGAAGGGCAAGGTCGGCGGCGCACTGACGCTTGACGTTGGCGGCGACAAGATCGGGATCGTGTCAGCGCTCGCCATGGACACGCCGGAGACTTCCTCACCCGGGGACAAGGTGATCTTTCAGGACGACCTGGAGAGCCTGAAGGGGGACGTGGCCGAACTGACCGGTGCCGGTGTCGACAAGATCATCGCGCTGACTCATGAAGGATATCGCCGCGATCGGGAAATCGCCGTGCAGGTGGCGGGTGTCGACGCCGTGATCGGCGGGCACAGTCACACCCTGTTGGGCGAAATGGACGGGGCAGAGGGGCCTTATCCGACGCTGGTCAAGGCTGCCGACGGGACAGTGGTCCCGGTCGCCACCGCCTATGCCTATGGCAAGTACCTTGGTCATCTGATCCTGTCATGGGACGACAGCGGCAAGCTAATCAAGGCTGAGGGCGCGCCGATCATCCTGGACAACTCGGTCCCGCAGGACGCCGCGATCGCTGCGCGGGTCCAGGAAATGGCCGCGCCGATCGAGGAGTTGAAGCAAAAGCTGGTGGCCGAAACTAAGGCTCCAATCGACGGCGGTCGGGAAACCTGCCGTCAGCGCGAATGCGAGATGGGCGTTGTGGTCGCCGACGCCATGCTGGAGCGGGTAAAGGGACAGGGCATTACCATTGCCATCGCCAATGGCGGGGGCTTGCGCGCTTCAATCGACGCGGGTCCGGTCACGATGGGCGAGGTGCTTTCGGTACTGCCGTTCCAGAATACGCTGTCGACGTTTCGCCTGAAGGGTGTGGACATCGTCGCGGCGCTGGAGAATGGAGCCAGCCAGTATGAGGACAAGGCGGGCCGCTTTGCCCAGGTCGCCGGCTTGCGGTTGACAGTCGATCCCGCTGCCGAAGTCGGAAAGCGGATCTCCGATGTCGAGGTCAAGGATGGGGATGGCTGGGCGCCAATCGAGCCGGACAAGGTCTATGGCGTGGTGTCGAACAATTACATGCGTTCGGGCGGGGATGGCTACAAGGTCTTCGCCACCAACGCGACAGAAGCCTATGACTTCGGACCCGACCTTGCAGATGTGTTGGCGGAATATCTTGCGCGTCAGGGGTCGGAATTCGCCCCGGTGCTGGACGGCCGCATCAAAGTGAAGTGAGCGTTCAGGATTGCCCCGGCGTTTCTGCGGGGGCAGTCTCAAGCTCGGCCAGCAGGAAGCGTTCGAAATCGTCGAGGTCGATCGGATCGAACTGGCCGAATCCCTGCATCCAGATAGAGGCACTGCGCAATCCTTCCGGGTCGAGCTTGCACCATATGATGCGGCCACGACGCTCTTGCCGGATCAGGCCCGCTGTCGCCAGCACGGCAAGGTGCTTCGATATGGCGGCCAGGCTGACCTCGAAGGGGGCGGCGACATCCGTCACTGCCATGTCATCCTCCAACAGCATCCCCAAGATCGCGCGCCTCGTCGGGTCGGCGAGCGCGGCGAAGATAGTGTCGAGACTTGGGCCTGAGGCGGGCATCTGATCCTTACTTAACTGCTGGGTTGAATATGGGTCAATCTGCCCGCGCACCGCAAGTAGCGGAATCCGAGATATTCTGGTGCCGCTAAATTACACAAAAACAGTATGTTAGAAGGGGCGGCCATCAGCTTGACTCGCAGCCCCGCAGCACCTATCACCTCGCCAACCGATAACGGGGGTGTGAGGCATGGCCGAAGATGACGACCATGATGCCGCGCGTGCCCGGGACGCGGAGCGGTTGCGTCAGCTTGAGGCCCGATTGGGCCAGAAGGTGGAACCGCCAGAGGCCTCGCGCGGCGAGGAGCATTTCAGCCAGGCCAACTTGGCATGGCGGATGGTAACCGAGCTGGTGGCCGGACTGGGCATCGGGTTCGGGATTGGATTTGGGCTGGACACGCTGTTTGGCACGACACCAATCCTGATGGTGGTGTTCGTCCTGATCGGTCTGGCGGCCGGGATCAAGACGATGCTGCGGACGGCGAACGAGATAGGCAAGGCTCCGGGGCAATCCGGCGACGACAAGGGTAGATGACGATGGCGACAGAACAACACAGTGAAGGTCTGGTTTTCCACCCGATGGACCAGTTCATCGTCAAGCCGCTCTTCGGCTCGGAGTTGCATTGGTACACGCCCACCAACGCGACCCTGTGGATGGGTATCGCCGCACTGTGCATCATCGGCCTGCTGGTCTTTGGCACCCGTGGTCGTGCAGTCGTTCCGAACCGCATCCAGTCCATCGCGGAACTGCTTTACGGCATGGTCCGCAAGATGGTCGAGGACGTCACCGGCAAGGACGGGCTGAAATACTTCCCCTATGTCATGACGCTGTTCTCGTTCATCCTCTTCGCGAACTTCCTGGCCTTGCTGCCGAAATCCTTCTCGGCGACCTCGCAGATTGCTGTTACGGGCGTGCTTGCCGTCATGGTCTTTGTGGGCGTCACTGTTCTGGGTTTCGTCAAGAACGGCACGCATTTCCTGGGCCTTTTCTGGGTCAGCTCGGCGCCGCTGGCGCTGCGCCCGGTCCTGGCCGTCATCGAGCTGATCTCGTACTTCGTGCGTCCGGTCAGCCACTCGATCCGACTTGCAGGCAACGTCATGGCGGGCCACGCGGTGATCAAGGTGTTCGCGGCCTTTGCCGCCGTCGCCGCGATCGCGCCGGTTTCGATCCTGGCCATCGTTGCCATGTATGGGCTTGAAGTGCTGGTCGCACTTATCCAGGCCTATGTCTTCGCCATCCTGACCTGCGTCTATCTGAAGGACGCCCTGCACCCCGGCCACTAAGCCGGGACAAGCAGAGCAGGACAATCAAACTCTTTCCAAAGCCTCAAGGAGCATGAATATGGAAAATCTGGGTCAACTGGGACAGTATCTCGGCGCCGGTCTGGCTTGCATCGGTATGGCCGGTGCCGCCATGGGTGTGGGCAACGTTGCTGGCAACTATCTGTCGGGCGCCCTGCGTAACCCGTCGGCTGCCGCTTCGCAAACCGCCACGCTGTTCATCGGCATGGCCTTCGCCGAAGCCCTGGGCATCTTCTCGTTCCTGGTCGCGCTGCTGCTGCTGTTCGCAGTCTGATCCTGTTGCCATCCTTGCGGTTGGGTGGGGGCGTGACGCGCCCACCCGATTGTGAAACGACCGGCATGGGGTAGGAAATGTTCAGCCTGTTGCAACAGACCGCGCAAGACGTGGTCGAACACTCAGAAACGGTGACCAACGCCGAGGCCGCCCACGCGGCGGGGCAAGGTGCTGATGCGGCTCATGCTGCAGCGGGTGCGGCGCATGGCGCGAGCAGCGCCGGCATGCCGCAACTGGATATCAGCACTTTCGGCAACCAGATCTTCTGGCTGCTGGTTGTGCTGGCCGTGATCTATTGGGTTCTGTCGCGTGTGGCGCTGCCGCGCATCGGCGGGATCATCAGCGACCGTCAAGGCGCCATTACCGGCGATCTGATGGCGGCCGAGGAATTCAAGCAGAAAGCCAAGGACGCCGAGGCGGCCTATGACAAGGCGCTGGCCGATGCCCGCGCCGAGGCAAACAAGATCATCGCCGCCAACAAGGCCGAGATCCAGAAGGAACTCAACGCGGCCATCGCCCATGCGGATGCGGAAATCGCTGCACGTTCGGCCGAGTCCGAGACGCGGATCGGCGAGATCCGGGCCTCTGCGGTCGAGGATGCGCGCAACGTCGCCCGCGAAGTGACCGAGGCGCTGGTCCAGACCTTCGGCGGCACCGCCGATGGCAAGCTGATCAGTGAAGCTGTCGACCAGCGACTGAAGGGGGCGCTGCAATGAAACGTCTGAGCCTTCTTTTCGTCCTGATGGCCAGCCCGGCATTCGCAGCCTCGGGGCCGTTCTTCTCGCTGCGGAACACGGATTTCATCGTCACGCTGGCCTTCCTGGTCTTTGTCGGCGTCCTGATCTATTACCGTGTGCCGCAACTGGTCGGCGGACTTCTGGACAAGCGGGCCGAAGGCATCCGCAACGATCTGGCCGAAGCACGCCGCCTGCGCGATGAAGCTCAGGAAATCTATGCGAGCTACGAACGTCGCCAGCGCGAGGTCAAGGACCAGGCTGCCGATATTGTCGCCAACGCCAAGCGCGAAGCGACCGTCGAGGCTGAAAAAGCCAAGAAGGCGCTTCTGGTCTCGATCGAGCGTCGCCTGAAGGCGGCCGAAGATCAGATCGCCAGCGCCGAGGGTGATGCGGTTCGTGCCGTGCGTGACCGTGCGATCCAGACGGCCATTGCAGCCGCGACCGAGATCCTGGGCAAGCAGGCGACTGCAGACCAGCGCGCCGCTGGCATCGACAAGGCGATCGACGACGTCGCGCGCCGCCTGAACTGACACAGACAAGAGCCGTTTTACGGCCCTGAAGACAGTGATCTGACCCCGGATGGAGACATCCGGGGTTTTTCCGTTCTGGCGGCCATACAGCTTCCAAAATGAAAAGGGGCCGGCGACTGCCGGCCCCTTCGATGGCGTTTGCTTGCAGGACGATCAGCGCGTCGGGACGATCAGAATTTCGACCCGGCGGTTCTGCGCACGGCCCGAGGCGCTGTCGTTCGACGCGACCGGAGCGGTGGCGCCACGACCGGAGGCCGCGATGCGCGAGGTCGAAACGCCGCCTGCGGTCAGGATACCCGAGACCGAGCGCGCACGACGTTCGGACAGGTCCTGGTTATAGGCTGCCGAGCCGGTGCTGTCGGTATGGCCGATGACCTGAATCCGGCTGTTCGGATATTGGTTGAGGTTGCGTGCGATGGTGTAAAGGTCGTTCTGGCCCTGTGCACCGACCGCGGCCGAATCCGTCGCGAACAGCGTCGATTCCGGCATCACCACGGTCAGGTAGCTGCCGTTGTTCACCACACGGATGTTGGGGTTGTTCAGCGACTGCTGAAGCGCCTTTTGCTGCTGGTCCAGAATCGAGCCGCCAACCGCGCCCGCAGTTGCACCGATCACCGCACCCTTGATGGCGTTTTCACGGCTTTCGCCAGCGCCGATCAGGCCACCGACCACCGCGCCTGCAATCGCGCCCTGCTGGGTTTTGCTCATGCCGCCGGTCGAGGTGCCATAGGGGTCCGTGGTGTTCGCGCATGCGCCAAGGGCAAGCACGCCGGCCGATGCAAGAAGCAGCGTGAAGCGGGTTTTCATGTTCTTTTTACCTTTCATCAAGGGCGAGCCCAGTCGCCTGTCCTCTGACGACACTGCCAGCCATTTCCGGCTGGCGCTGGTGCCCAAACGTGGCGAACATCGCACGGGTTCCGAGGCAACTCCACTGAAATGCGGGTGAAATCGGGCAAGGCCACTCACATTGCGGCGAGTCCTTGCCGAGGGGCAATTCGGCGTTGGAAGGCGGGCCGGCGTGCAGGGGACGCTTGCACTGGCGGCTGGCTCGGGGCATCTGGAAGGAATGGCCCAAGCTGCTTTTTCCCGCATTCCCTCTGCCTTGCCCTATGGCCGGCAGGTCGAATTCTTCTCGCGTCTGCGCGACGCCAATCCCGCGCCCGTGACAGAGCTGGAATATGTCAACGCGTTCACCCTGCTGGTTGCCGTGGCGCTGTCGGCGCAGGCGACGGATGTCGGTGTGAACAAGGCGACCAAAGGCCTGTTTCGCAAGGTGACGACGCCCCGCCAGATGGTGGAATTCGGGCTGGAGGCACTGACCGAGGAAATCAAGACCATCGGCCTGTTCCGCCAGAAGGCGAAGAACGTGATTGCCCTGTCGAAACGCCTGGTCGAGGAATATGGCGGCGAAGTGCCGCAATCGCGTGCGGCGCTGATGACGCTGCCCGGCGTTGGGCGCAAGACCGCGAATGTGGTCCTGAACAGCGTGTTCAATTTTCCCGCGCAGGCGGTCGATACCCACATCTTCCGCGTCGGCAATCGCACGCGCATCGCACCCGGTCGCGATGTCGAGCAGGTCGAGCGCGCCATCGAGGACAATGTCCCCGTCGAGTTTCAACAGGATGCCCACCATTGGCTGATCCTGCACGGTCGCTATGTCTGCCAGGCGCGGAGACCGCGCTGCATGATCTGCCCGGTCGAGGATTTGTGCCCCTTTGAGGAGAAGACCGAATGACGACCCCCTATGTGATCGGGATCGGGAACGCGATCATGGACGTGATCGCGCCGACCTCTGACGCCAGCCTTGGACGGTTGGGCATCGAAAAGGGGATCATGCAACTGATCGACCGCGAGCGTTCCGAGTTCCTGATGGCGGCGCAATCCGCCGATGCCGAGGCGCAGAAGGCCCGGCTGGTGCCCGGCGGCTCGGTCGCGAATACGCTGGCAGGGATCGGAATGCTTGGCCTGCGCACCGCCTTTATCGGGCGGGTGGCGGGCGATCCGTTGGGCCTGTCCTATGCCGAGCAGACCGAGGTTTCGGGCACGGTCTTCGTCAATCCTCCGGTGGGGGGCGAGGTGCTGCCGACCTCGCGCTCGATCATCTTCGTGACGCCGGATGGCGAGCGATCGATGAACACCTATCTGGGGATTTCGGCGGAACTGGGCGGCGACGACGTGAACCCGGCGACCTTCAGCGGCGCGGACTGGCTTTTCCTGGAGGGCTATCTGTTCGACAAGGATGCCGGAAAGGCCGCGTTCCTGAAGGCGGCGGAGGCCTGCCACAAGGCGGGTGGGCAGGCCGGTATCGCGCTGTCCGACCCGTTCTGCGTCGATCGCCACCGCGAGGGGTTCCGCAAGCTGGTCGCTGGACCAATGGATTACGTCATCGGCAATGTCCACGAATGGACCTCGCTTTATCAGGTCACCGATCTTGACGAGGCCTTGCGTCTTGCCGCGGCCGATTGCGACACGGTCGTCTGCACGCGGTCGGGCGACGACGCGATCCTGATCCGCCAGGGCGAGCGGGTGACGGCCCCGGTCCACAAGGTCGTTCCGGTCGATGCGACGGGGGCAGGGGACCAGTTTGCGGCGGGGCTGATCTATGGGCTTGCGACCGGTGCGCCGCTGGCCGCTGCGGGGCGCATGGGCTGCATCGCTGCGGCCGAGGTCATCGGCCATGTCGGGGCCCGGCCGGAAAGCGATCTGCGCGCGGCCTTCCGGAGTGAAGGGCTGATCTGAACGCGCGGATTTGCGCTGTCGCAGGGGTATTTGAAAAACGGTGAAAGGGCAGAGGGTCGCACCTCTGCCCTTTTGTCCTTTTCAGGCAGCCTTGGCCGTGCCGCCGAAGCGGCCATAGAAGCTGTCGCCCTTGGCGGCCATGTCCTTGAGAAGCGCGGGCGCGGCAAAGCGGTTGCCGAATTTCGCGGAAAGGCCGTCGGCGATCTCGGCAGCGCGGGGTGCGCCCAGCATGTCGAGCCAGCCGAAGGGGCCACCTGACCACGGCGCGAAGCCCCAGCCGAGGACCGCGCCAACATCGCCTTCGCGGATATCTTCCAGCACGCCTTCCTCAAGCGCACGGACGGCTTCAAGCGATTGGGCGAACATCAGGCGGTGCTGGATCTCGGTCAGTTCGGGCTGCGTTTCCGCCTCGGGCCACTGGGTGGCAAGGCCGGACCAGAATCCCTGCCGCTTGCCGGCTTCGTCATAGTCATAGAAGCCCGCCTTGGACTTGCGGCCAAGTCGCCCCTGATCGGCCAGCTTGAAGATGACCTCGTCCACCGCGCCGTCTGGATAGGCGCCGCCCATCGCGGCGCGCGTCGCTTTGGCGATCTTGACGCCAAGATCGATTGAGGTCTCGTCCACCAGTTGCAGCGGACCCAGCGGCATCCCCATCAGTTTCGCGGCATTCTCGATCAGCGTCGGGCTGACACCCTCGGCCACCATGCGGATGCCTTCGTTGATATAGGGGATGATGCAGCGGTTCGCGTAGAAGAAGCGCGCGTCATTGACCACGATCGGCGTCTTGCGGATCTGGCGCACGAAGTCCAGCGCCTTGGCGACGGCACGCGGTCCGGTCTGCTTGCCCTTGATGATCTCGACCAGCAGCATCTTGTCGACGGGCGAGAAGAAATGGATGCCGATGAACTGGTCGGGCCGGGCGCTGGCCTTGGCCAGTTCGCTGATCGGCAAAGTCGAGGTATTGGTCGCGAAGATTGCGTCTTGCGGGATCACCGCCTCGGCCCGTTTCGTGACATCGGCCTTGACCGAGGGATCTTCGAACACCGCCTCGACGATCAGGTCGCAGCCGGCGAGGGCGGCATAGTCGGTGGTCGCGGTGATGCGGGCCAGAACCTCGGCCTTCTTTTCCTCGGTCGAACGCTTGCGGCTGATTGCCTTGTCCAGAAGCCCGGTCGAATAAGCCTTGCCGCGATCAGCCGCGTCCTGTGCCGCATCAATAAGTACGACCTCGATCCCGGCCATGGCCGAGACATAGGCGATGCCCGCGCCCATCATGCCCGCGCCGAGGATGCCGACTTTCTTCACGGTCTGATCCGGGGCTTCCGGGCGGTTCGCGCCCTTCTCAAGCGCCTCCTTGTTGATGAAGAGGCTGCGGATCATCGCGGTTGAACTGGGATTCATCAGCACATTGGTGAACCAGCGCGCCTCGATCTTCAGCGCCGTGTCGAAGGGCACCAGCGCACCTTCATAGACCGCACTGAGCAGCGCCTTGGCCGCCGGATAGACGCCCAGCGTCTTGCCATGGACCATGGCGGAGGCGCCGACAAACGTCATGAAGCCCGCCGGGTGATAGGGCTCGCCCCCCGGCATCTTGTAGCCCTTGACATCCCATGGCTTCACCAGATCCGCCTCGGTCGCCTTCAGCACCCATTCGCGGGCAGCCGCGACCGGATCGGCCACGACCTCGTCGATCAGGCCGGCAGCCTTTGCCTTGGCCGGATCGGAAAGCTTGCCTTCCAGCAGGAAAGGGGCAGCGGCCAGCGCGCCCATCTTGCGCGTGAGGCGGGTGGTGCCACCGGCGCCGGGAAAGATCCCGACCATGATTTCCGGCAGGCCGATCTTGGCCTTCGGGTTTTCGGCGGCAAAGATGCGGTGCGTCGACAGCGGCAGCTCCAGCCCGATTCCCAGCGCGGTTCCGGGAAGCGCCGCGGCAATAGGCTTGCCGCCCTTTTTCGTCTTGGGGTCCATGCCCGCGAGTTCGATCTTGCGCAGCAGGTGATGCAGCGTCATCACGCCCTCAAAGACCGCCTGCGCGCCGCCCTGTTTCATCTGCGCGATGACGTTGAGGTCCATGCCGCCGGCGAAATCCTTCTTGCCGGAGGTGATGACGATGCCCTTGACGGCCTCGTCGGCCAGTGCTTCGTCGATCAGGCCGTTCAGGTTCGCCGCGCCGTCAAGGCTCAGCACGTTCATCGACTTTCCGGGCACGTCCCAAGTGATGATGGCGACGCCGTCCGCGTCCTTCTGCATGGTGAAGTCGGTCATTCTTTATCTCCCTGTTGCGGGTAGGGGGTACCGTCCAGATGCGTGTACCCCGCAGGCGTCGCCAGAAGGTCGAGGCCCGGATAATGGCAGATGTTTTCCGGCCGGCGGCTGCCCACGATCAGGTAGGTTGCCGGCTGGTCTGTATGGTTCCTGAGGCAATGCGCTACCGGGGCTCCTGCCTTCCAGCAGCAGGCATCGCCGGGGCCAATCACGGTCGGAATCCCGTCCTCGATCACGGTCAGTTCGCCCGAGAGCATATAGAGGAACTCATCCTCATGCTCCTCCCAGTGCATTTGCGAGCTTTGTCCGCCGGGATGCAGCGTCTCGAGCGCTGCGCCGAACTGGTCAAGCCCGCCCGCCTCTGAGATCGGGCGATAGGACAGGTTGCCGGAACCCAGATAGTAGGGCGCCGGATAGGTAGAGACCGCATGGGTCTCGGTCACGCTGTCCTTGCGCAGGATCGCCATCAGACCCGCTCGATGATGGTCGCAGCGCCCATGCCGGATGCAATGCAAAGCGTGGCAAGGCCGACGGTCTTGTCCTGACGCTCCAATTCATCCAGCAGCGTGCCGATGATGATCGCGCCGGTCGCGCCCAGCGGGTGGCCAAGTGCGATCGAGCCGCCATTGACGTTGACGATGGCAGGATCGACCTGGAAGGCCTGCATGAAACGCAGCACAACCGAGGCGAATGCCTCATTCACCTCGAACAGGTCGATGTCGGAAATCGACATGCCGCTGTCGCGCAAGATCTTTTCCGTCACCGGAACCGGGCCGGTCAGCATGATCGTCGGATCGGTGCCGATCTTGGCGGTGGCGCGGATGCGGGCGCGGGGCTTCAGGCCATGGGCCTTGCCGAATTCGGCATTTCCGATCAGCACGGCCGCCGCGCCGTCCACGATCCCCGACGAGTTTCCGGCATGGTGGATGTGGTCGATATGGTCGAGATGCGGGTATTTCAGCATCGCCACCTTGTCGAAACCGGGCATCATCTCGCCCATTTCCTTGAAGCTGGCCTTGAGCCTTGCCAGATCCTCGACCGTCGTGCCCGGACGCATGTATTCGTCGCGGTCAAGGATGGTCAGGCCGTTCTGGTCGATGACCGGGACGATGGATTTCGCGAAACGGTTCTCGGTCCATGCCAGTGCCGCGCGGCGCTGGGATTCGACTGCCAGCGCATCGGCCTGTTCGCGGGTGAAGCCGTACTCGGTCGCGATGATATCGGCCGAGATGCCCTGCGGCACGAAATAGGTGCCGAAGGTCAGGCTGGGATCCACCGCGATGGCGGCGCCGTCGCTGCCCATGGCGACGCGGCCCATCATCTCGACTCCGCCGGCGATATAGGCCTGACCGGCACCGCCCCTGACCTGGTTCGCGGCAAGGTTCACCGCCTCCATCCCGCTGGCGCAGAAGCGGTTGATCGCAAGGCCGGGGATGGACTCGTCCAGATCCGAGGCCAGCACCGCCGAGCGGGCAAGGCAGCCGCCCTGCTCCTTGACCTGGGTGACATTGCCCCAGATCACGTCCTCGACCGCGTGACCTTCCAGACCGTTGCGTTCCTTGACGGCGTTCAGCAGGCGGGCCGACAGCGCGATCGAGGTGACTTCGTGCAGGCTGCCATCGAGGCGGCCCTTGCCGCGGGGGGTCCGGGCGGCGTCATAGATATAAGCTTCGGTCATGCGTCCTCCTTCACGGCCCGGTCGGAAGGATTGCCGGGCATCAGGTCATAGGGGTGTTTCCAACCGGGCAGGGCGGCAATGCCATCCAGCCAACGGTCGATATTGGGCCAATCGGCGCGGTCGAAACCGAAGGGCTCGGGATAATAAAGATAGCTGCAACAGGACAGGTCGGCGATCGTCGCCTGCTCGCCCGCCAGCCAGGCGCGGTCCTGCAGATGCGTGTCCAGCGTCTTCAACGCGGCTCGCACGCGTCCTTGCAGGAAGGTGATGACCTCGGCCGGGCGCTTTTCGGGCGGCAGGAAGTTCATCAGGAAACGCAGGGTGCCGAATTGCGCCGATCCCTTGTGGTTGTCCCAAAACAGCCAGCGCAGGATCTCGTTCCGATCCCCATCAAGGAAGCGCCCGGTCCTTTCGGCGAGGTGCAGCAGGATCACGCCGGATTGCGTCAGGACCTGCCCATCTTCGACCAGTACCGGCGCTTCGCCCATCTCGTTCAGGCTGCGGTAGTCCGCCCCGCGCGTTGCTCCGCCGAAGAAATCTACGAAGACCGGCTCCCAAGGGTGCCCCGTCATCTCCATCATCAGAGCCACCTTGTAGGAGTGGCCGGATTCCCCGAAGCAATGCAGTCTTGCCGTCATCTGTTGTCCATCCTCAAGCGTTTCGACAGCGGCACCGCCGCGATTGGGTATTTCGAAAACGGTGAAGCGGTTAGGTCTTCCTTAACTGCTTCGCCCCTAGTCTCGGATTCGCGGTACAGGCTGGAGAGCCGATGACCGCAAACGGTGAAAGCGCCCCGGCTGCCCGGCAATCCGCTGTCCCGCAGGGAGGACCCGGCGGTCCGGGGCGCGACCTCAACATTTCACCGTTTAACAAATACCCATGCCAAGCGTGACGCTCTCGCAAGGTTTGCAGGTCAGAACTGGTTTTCGGCCAGCGCCATGACAGGTTCGGCACCGGACCGGATACGGGCCAGATGCGTCGCGGTCATCGGCAGTTGCCGCGCCATGTAATAGCGGCCGGTCGCCAGCTTGCTTTGGAAAAAGTCACGATCCTCGGCACCCTCGGTCAGGGCCGAGCGGGCGGCGGCGGCCATGCGGGTCCACATCAGGCCCAGCGCGACATGCCCGAACAGGTGCATGAAGTCATAGGAGCCCGCGAGCGCCGTGTTGGGATTCTTCATCCCCTGCTCCATGAAGAACATGACTGCCGCCTGCAGATCCTTCGACGCGGTCTTGAGCGGTTCAAGGAAGCCCGCGCGCAGCTCCTCGTCGGTTTCATGGGTCTTGATCTCATGCTTGACCAGATCGAAGAAGCGCATCATGGGCTTGCCGCCCTCGGCTGCCAGTTTTCGTCCCACAAGGTCCAGCGCCTGCACGCCGTTCGCGCCCTCGTAGGTCATGGTAATGCGGATGTCGCGGACGAATTGCGACATGCCCTGTTCCTCGATGTAGCCGTGGCCGCCAAAGACCTGTTGGGCCAGGACCGCAGTCTCGAAACCCTTGTCGGTCAGGAAACCCTTGACCACAGGGGTCAGCAGCGACACGAGGCCTTCGGCCTCGGCGTCATTCGCAAGATGACTGCGGTCGATCAGGTGCGCGCACCAGGTTGCCAGCGCCCGGGCGCCTTCCAGGAAGCTTTTCTGATCCATCAGGTTGCGGCGGATGTCCGGGTGGACGATCAGCGGATCGGCCGGGCCGGAGGGGTTCGCGTCGCCGGTGATGGCGCGGCCCTGCAGCCGTTCGCGGGCATAGGCGGCAGCGTTCTGATAGGCGGCATCCGCCACCGCATAGCCCTGCAGGCCGACGCCGATCCGCGCCTCGTTCATCATCGTGAACATCGCGCGCATGCCCTTGTGCAGGTCGCCCAGCAGCCATCCCTGGGCGCCGTCATAGTTCATGACGCAGGTCGAGTTGCCGTGGATGCCCATCTTGTGTTCGAGATTGCCGACCGACAGCTTGTTGCGTTCGCCGGGGGTGCCGTCCTCGGTGACCAGGTATTTCGGAACGATGAAAAGCGAGATGCCCTTGGTTCCCTCGCCACCGCCGGGAGCCTTGGCAAGAACCAGGTGGATGACGTTTTCGGACATGTCGTGGTCACCGGCCGAGATGAAGATCTTCTGCCCGGTAATCAGGTAGCTGCCATCGTCCTGCGGTTCGGCGCGGGTCCGCAGCATCCCCAGGTCGGTGCCTGCATGCGGCTCGGTTAGGTTCATGGTGCCGGTCCATTCGCAGCTGACCATCTTCGGCAGATAGGTTGCCTTCTGCCCGTCCGTGCCGTGGGCATGGATCGCGGAATATGCGCCGTGGGTCAGGCCCTGATACATGGTGAAGGCCATGTTAGAAGCAGTCATCAACTCGCCCACCGACAGTCCGATGACATAGGGCATGCCCTGTCCGCCATATTCCGGGTCGCAATCGATCGCCGTCCAACCGCCCTCGCGCACCTGGTCGAAGGCTGCTTTGAAGCCGTCGGGCGTACGCACGACGCCGTTTTCCAGGCGGCAACCCTGCTGGTCGCCCACCGCGTTCAGCGGCGCGAGCACATCCGAGGCGACCTTGCCCGCCGCTTCCAGAATGGCATCGGTGAATTCGCGGTCGAGATCCTCATAACCGGGCAAATCCTGTCCCGAGATGTCCAGCACATCATGCAGGATGAACTGGATGTCGCGCACGGGGGCGTTGTAGATGGTCATGTGGTCCTCCGGGAAAGTCTCACGCCCCTTTGCGGGCGTCGGATTTCAGGTCTGCGAGCCAATTTTCGCCATTGGCGATCTGCTGGCGCAGGTCGATGATCGCGGCCGCCAGTTCGCGCTGCTGCCGTTCCATGTCGGCAAGCCGTTCACGCGCGGTGACAAGCGTTGCCTCGGTCTGGGTCACGTTGCGTTCGGTCGGATCGTAAAGTTCAAGCAGCTGGCGGATCTGCTCCAGCGAAAAGCCGAAGCGCTTGCCGCGCAGGATCAGCGTCAGGCGCGCACGTTCCTCGCGGCCATAGAAGCGGTTCTGTCCGCGCCGCTGGGGAAAGATCAATTCGCGGGATTCATAGAAGCGCAAGGTGCGCGGCGTGACGTCGTAAGTGTCGCACATCTCGCGGATGGTCATCAACTGATCGCTCATGGCCGTCCCTCCCGAAGGTTCCAGTCGCTTTGATTGAGTATAGGACAGGTTGACGTTCGCGTAAGCCGCGACGTGGCGTCAGTGCAGGACGGCAGGTCCGGGCTGCGCGAATGCAAAGGCCCGGCGCGCGGGGCCGGGCCGTTCAAAACCTGCAAGCCTGCGGAAGATCAGGCGGATTTCGTGTTTTCGCCGTCTTCGTCCATCCGCGACAGGATCGCGCTGGTTTCGTCGCGCAGCGCGCGCAGGTCGCCGATGGCCGTCTCGATTTCGTCGCGCTGTTGGGTCAGCACCTCAAGCTGTCGGTTCGCAAGGTCGATCCAGACGCGATACTGTTCCTGCGTGCCCTTTTCGCCATAGATCAGCAGCCATTGCCGGATATCCTCCAGCGAAAAGCCGAAGCGGCGGCCGCGCAATATCAGCTTCATGCGCGCGATTTCGCGGGCACCGTAGAAGCGAGAGCGGCCTTCCTTCCGGGGGCTGAGCAGTTCGATATATTCGTAATACCGCAATGTCCGCGGCGTCACGTCGAACTTCGTGCACATGTCCTTGAAACTGATGAAATCGCTGTCTGTCATGAATGGGACCTGCCGATTATGCTGCAAACCCTAGCTTAGGGCCTGCGCAAACTCAACCGTCGCAATGATGCGGACTTGTGACAGGTCCGGGGCGGGGTTAAGCCTTGGGGACAAGGACGAAATCCAGGACATGAGGTGCCCATGGCCGAGCCCCAGGAAAGCGAGCAGGACCAGCGCCGTCGCATTGCCCGGCAATTCATCGAGGCCATTCCCCATGCCCGCGCGCTGGGAATGACGCTTGAGGATCTGTCCCCCAGCGGCGCCGTCATCTCGTTGCCCTGGAATCCCGACCTTGTCGGTGATCCACGCAGCGGCGTGATCCATGGCGGGGTGATCTCGGCGCTGATGGACACCTGCTGCGGGGCGGCGGTGATGGCCCATCCCGATGGGCCGAAAGTCACCGCGACCATCGACCTGCGCATCGACTACATGCGGGCGGCGACGCCGTTGCAGGGGATCAAGGCGCGGGCCGAATGCTATCACGTCACCCGCTCGGTCGCCTTTGTCCGGGCCTGGGCGATGGACGAGGACGAAACCCGCCCCGTGGCCTCGGCCACCGGGGCCTTCACCTTCGAGCGTTGAACATGGCCGACCGCAACGAACCCCTTGCCGCGATCAAGTCCCGCCGGAACACGACGCTGAACGCGCTGGTCGCGGGCGTGCCCTATATCCGGTGGCTGGGCATCCAGTTCGACCGGCGCGGGGACGAACTGACCGCGATTCTGCCCTTTGACGAAAAGCTGATCGGCAACCCGATGCTGCCCGCCATCCACGGCGGCGTCACCGCCGCCTTCCTTGAGGTCGCGGCCATCGTCGAGCTGACCTGGAGCGCGATCTGGCAGGACATGGAAGAGGGGCGGATCGCCCCGGACGCAGCAGTGCCCGACAGCCTGCCGCGCCTGCCCAAGACCATCGACTTCACCGTCGACTACCTGCGTTCGGGCCTGCCGCGCGATGCCTATGCCCGCGCGCGGGTCGTTCGTTCGGGGCGGCGCTATGCCAGCGTCCATGTCGAGGCGTGGCAGGACCAGAGAACGCGGCTTTTCGCGCAGGCGACCGGGCATTTCCTGATGCCGCAGAATGGCTGAAGCCGGGGCCGCGGCGACGCTGACCCATCGCCGCGTCCTGGCCATCGCCCTGCCGATCGTGCTGTCGAATGCGACCATCCCGCTGCTGGGCGCGGTCGATACCGGCGTGATCGGACGCCTGGGTGAGGCCGCGCCGATCGGGGCGGTGGGGCTTGGCTCGGTCATCCTGACCTCGATCTACTGGATTTTCGGGTTCCTGCGCATGGGCACTTCCGGATTGGTCGCGCAGGCGCGCGGCGCCGGAGACGAGGCCGAGACGGGGGCGCATCTGCTGCGGGCGCTGGTCATTGCCGCCGTGGCGGGTCTTTCGCTGATCCTGCTGCAATCCTTGCTGCTGACGGGGGCCTTTGCGCTGGCCCCGGCCTCGGCCGAGGTCGAGGAGATGGCACGGCGCTATCTTTCCATCCGAATCTGGGGTGCGCCCGCGACCATCGGGCTTTACGCGCTGACCGGCTGGCTGATCGCGCTGGAGCGGACGCGGCTGGTGCTTGTGCTGCAACTGGTGATGAACGGGCTGAACGTCCTTCTGGATGTGGGTTTCGTGCTTGGCCTTGGCTGGGGCGTGGGCGGCGTCGCGCTGGCGACGCTGATCGCGGAATGGTCGGGCCTGCTGCTGGCGCTGTGGTTCGCGCGCGACGGGCTGCGCGCGGGCCTGCGCCGCGCGCTTTTCGCGGGCGGCGCGATGCGGCGGCTGTGGCGGGTCAACAGCGACATCCTGGTCCGCTCGGTCCTGCTGCAGGGGTCGTTCACCTGTTTCATGTTCATCACGGCGGGGCAGGGGGATACGGTTCTGGCCGCAAACCAGGTGCTGCTGCAGTTCCTGTCCTTTGTCGCCTATGCGCTGGACGGCTTCGCCTTTGCCGCCGAATCGCTGGTGGGTCAGGCAGTCGGCGCGCGCCGGCCCGACCGGCTGCGCCGCGCAGCCCTGATCAGTTCGCAATGGGGTGTCGGCGGGGCATTTGCGCTGGCGCTGGTCTTTGCGCTGGGCGGAACCGCGATCATCGACCTTTTGACCACCGCCCCCGATGTCCGGGCCGAGGCGCGGCACTACCTGCCCTGGCTGGTCGCCGCCCCGCTGGTCGGCGTCGCCTCGTGGATGCTGGACGGGATCTTCATCGGCGCGACCCGCACGCGCGAGATGCGCAATGCCATGGTCGTCGCGGTGGGCGTCTATGCCGTGCTTCTGTTGATCCTGCCGCGGTTCATGGGCAACCACGGACTGTGGGCGGCGTTGACGGCGCTGAACGCGCTGCGGGGCCTGACGATGTGGCGCCTGTATCCAAGGGTCGCGGCCGCCGCCGCCTGAAAGCCGAAACGCCCCGCAAGGCAGGGCGTTCGTCGTCAAGTCCAATGGGTTGGGGCTCAGTTCTCGTTCAGGATCTGCTCGCGCGCGGTCATCCTCAACTGGACCATCTTGGTGCGGATCTCGGCCTCGTCCATCTTGCCGGCCAGATCGGCCGCGATCTTGCGAAAGACGTCCTCGTCCCCCGGCTCGTCGAAGTCCGACGACACGACCGTCAGCGCATAGGAGCGCGCGTCATCGCCCGTCTTGCCCAGAAGCGCTGCCGCCCATTCGCCCAGCAAGCGGTTCCGCCGCGCCTCGGCCTTGAAGTTCAGCTCGGCATCGCGGGCAAACTTTGCCTCGTAAGAGCGCTCGCGTTCGTCGAAAGTGGTCATGACGGCCTCCTCCCTCGTGTCGGTCTGACACGCCATAATGGTATGCTTGCAGGGGGGGCACATCGCAAGCTCGTATTGCCCCTGACCCTGTTTCTGGCCTATAGCCGCATGAAGAATACCACTTACCTTGCGGACGGGAGACGCGCAGCATGGCACCAAGGCGCAAGAAAATCTACGAAGGCAAGGCGAAGATCCTTTACGAAGGCACCGAGCCGGGCACCCTGATCCAGTATTTCAAGGACGATGCCACCGCCTTCAACGCCCAGAAGAAGGCCACGATCGAGGGCAAGGGCGTCCTGAACAACCGGCTGTCCGAATACTTCATGACCGGCCTGACCAATATCGGCGTCCCGAACCATTTCATCCGCCGCATCAACATGCGCGAGCAGCTGATCCGCCAGGTCGAGATCATTCCGCTGGAAGTGATCGTGCGCAACTTTGCCGCCGGTTCGATTGCCAAGCGTCTTGGCATGGAAGAGGGCACGCCGCTTCCCCGCCCGATCGTCGAGTACAGCTTCAAGAATGACGAGTTGGGCGATCCCTTCGTTTCGGAAGAATATGTCATCGCCTTCGGCTGGGCCTCGCAGCAGGATCTGGACGACATCGTCAGCCTCGCGCTGCGGGTGAACGACTTCCTGTCGGGCGTCTTCTTCGGCGTTGGCATCAAGCTGATCGACTTCAAGATCGAGATCGGCCGGATCTGGGATGGCGATTTCATGCGTCTCGTCGTCGCCGACGAAATCAGCCCCGACAGCTGCCGCCTGTGGGACGTCAAGACCGGCCAGAAGCTGGACAAGGACGTGTTCCGCCGCGATCTCGGCAGCCTGACCGACGCCTATACCGAGGTGGCGCGCCGGCTGGGCCTGATGCCCGCCAACACCACCAGCCTGTCCAAGCCGACCCTGATCAACTGAAAGGCCCTGCCATGAAAGCCCGTGTCACCATCATGCTGAAGGATGGGGTTCTGGACCCGCAGGGCGAGGCGATCCGCCATGCTCTTGGCGGACTTGGCTTTTCGGGCGTCGATGGCGTCCGTCAGGGCAAGGTGATCGAACTGGACCTGGCCTCGGTCGATGCCGATGCCGCCAAGGCCGAAGTCGCCCGCATGTGCGAGGGTCTGCTGGCCAATACCGTGATCGAGAAATACGCCGTCGAGATCGTCTGAAACGCCGGACCGGGGCTCTGCCCCGGACCCCGGGGTATTTCGGAAACGGTGAGAATGGGCGCGGCCGGGGAGGGCGCGACTTGTGATCGACAAGCTGTCGATGTTCATGGTCCTTGCCCGCGAGAAGCATTTCGGCCGCGCGGCCGAAGTGCTGGGCATCACCCAGCCCACCCTGTCATCCGCGATCCGTGCGCTTGAGGAGCAGCTGGGCGTCCAGCTGGTCCGGCGCGGTTCCCGCTTTCAGGGACTGACTCCCGAGGGCGAGCGCGTCCTGGGCTGGGCGCGACGCATCGTCGGCGATGCCCGCGCCCTGCAGGCCGAGATGCAGGCCAGTCGCAAGGGCGTGACCGGGTTGCTGCGGCTGGGCGTGATCCCCACCGCAATGCCCCGCATCGCCGAGCTGACCGGACCTTTCCTGCGCCGCCATCCCGAGGCGCGGGTGTCGATCCTGTCGCGGTCCTCGGACGAGATTCGCGAGCAGATCGAGGCGCTGGAGCTGGATGCCGGCGTCACCTATCTGGACAGCGAGCCGCTGGGCCGGGTGCAGAGTCTGCCTTTGTATCGCGAGACCTATTGCCTGATCTCGCGCGATGTCTCGCAAGGCCCGGTGGACTGGGCCGAGGCGGCCGAACGTCCGCTGTGCCTGCTGACCCCCGACATGCAGAACCGCCGCATCGTCACCCGCCACCTGGTCGAGGCGGGATCGGACGCTTTGCCGCGGGTGGAATCGACGTCGATGCTGGCGATCCTGTCGCATGTGGCGACCGGTGACTGGGCGGCGATCCTGCCGCGCAGTCTGGCCCGTGGCCTGCCCTTGCCCGAGGGCGTGGGCGCGCGCGATCTGGTCGGCGAGGGGCATATGGTCGGCCTTGTCACCGCGCGGCGCGAACCGCACCCGCCCTTGGTCGAGGCCCTGTTGAGATCGGCGGATCTGATAGAAAAGTCCAATCAATAGACGGGACTTTGATATTGTTATGACTATTGAGCGGCCCTAATCTTGGTGTAGACAGGAATAGAGCCCGGACCCGACCCAGCCATGACTAATCCAGCGATTTCCGCTGATTTCCGCGAACGTCTCGACGCGATCATCAACCTTCACAAGGATCGCGAAGGGCCGTTGCTGCCGATCCTGCATGATATCCAGCATGAATGGGGCTTTGTTCCCGAGGAATCCGAACCGGTCATCGCCCAGGCTTTGGGGATGACGCGGGCCGAGGTGCATGGCGTCGTCAGCTTCTATCACGATTTCCGCGATCACCCCTCGGGGCGGCATGTGTTGCGCCTGTGCCGGGCGGAAGCCTGTCAGTCGATGGGTGCCGATGCGCTGGCCGATCAGGTCCGCGCAGCGCTGGGGATCGATTTCCACGAGACGACGCCGGATGGCCGGCTGACGCTGGAACCGGTCTTCTGCCTTGGGCTTTGCGCCTGTGCGCCGTCAGCGCAGATGGGCGACAAGCTGGTCGGACGGGCCAATCTTGCCAAGGTGCAGCGGCTGGTGACGGAGGCGGGCGCATGAGGGTCTGGGTTCCGCTTGACGCCGCCGCGAAGGCACTGGGTGCGGATGACGTGGCAGCCGCGCTTGCACGGGAATTGCCGGGGACGACGATCACCCGCAATGGCACGCGCGGCATGATCTGGCTTGAGCCGCTGGTTGAGATCGAACGGGATGGCGTGCGCCTGGGCTTTGGTCCGGTCGACCCCGATGACGTGCCGGGCCTGGTCGAGGCGATCCGCATTGGCGCGGCGCATCCGCTGGCGCTGGGACCAGTCGAGGAATTGCCCTGGATGAAGGCGCAGTCGCGGCTGACCTTTGCCCGTGTCGGTGTGATCGACCCCCTGTCGCTGACCGAGTATGAGGCGAATGGCGGTCTGGCCGGCTTGCGGCGCGCCATCGATATCGGCCCCTCCGCCGTGGTCGAGGATCTGATCCAGTCTGGCCTGCGCGGCCGGGGTGGCGCGGGTTTCCCGACCGGGATCAAGTGGAAGACCGTCGCGGGCGCGAAGGCTTCGCAGAAATACATCGTCTGCAACGCGGATGAAGGCGACAGCGGCAGCTTTGCCGACCGCATGCTGATGGAGGGCGATCCCCTGACCCTGATCGAGGGCATGGCGATCGCAGGCATCGCCGTGGGGGCGACCCAGGGCTATGTCTATTGCCGCAGCGAATATCCTGACGCGATCCGCGTGACCGAAGCGGCGATTGCGCTGGCGCGACGGGGCGGCGTCCTGGGCGAGTCTGTCCTTGGGTCGGAATATGCGTTCGACATGGAGGTTCGCGTCGGGGCGGGCGCTTATGTCTGTGGCGAAGAAACGAGCCTGCTGAACAGCCTGGAGGGCAAGCGCGGCACGGTGCGGGCAAAGCCCCCGATCCCCGCGCTTGAAGGTTTCCTTGGCCGGCCGACGGTGGTGAACAACCTGGTCTCGCTGGCGACGGTGCCCTGGATCCTGGCCAATGGCGGCGAGGAGTACGCCAAGCTTGGCATCGGGCGGTCCAAGGGGACGATCCCGATCCAGATCTCGGGCAATGTCCGTCACGGCGGCCTTTTCGAGGCGGCCTTCGGCATGACGCTGGCCGAGATCATCGAGGAGGTCGGCGGCGGCACTGCCAGCGGTCGCCCGGTCAAGGCCGCGCAGGTCGGCGGGCCGCTGGGCGCCTATATTCCCGCGAAGGATTTCGACGTGCCTTTCGGCTATGAGGAGTTGGCGGGCCGTGACGGGCTGCTGGGCCATGCCGGTATCACCGTCTTCGACGACACCGCCGACATGCTGAAGCTTGCGCGTTTTGCGATGGAGTTCTGCGCGGTCGAAAGCTGCGGGAAGTGCACGCCCTGCCGCATCGGATCGGTCCGCGGGGTCGAGACGATCGACCGGATCGCCGCGGGCGACAGTGACGGGGTCGAGATCCTGAAGGACCTTTGCAACACGATGAAATGGGGTTCGCTTTGCGCGCTGGGGGGCTTTGCGCCATTCCCCGTCATGTCCGCGCTGACCCATTTCCCAGACGAATTCAGCGGGCGCAACGAACCCCGCAAGGAGGCCGCAGAATGAAAGACTTCATCATTCCCGACCGTGATTATGGCACTCCGGCCGCAAAGTCGGATGTGACCGTCAACCTGACCGTCGACGGGATCGCCGTGGCTGTGCCCTATGGCACCAGCGTGATGCGCGCCGCGGCCGTCGCCGGGATCACGGTGCCGAAGCTTTGCGCGACCGATCACGTCAGCGCCTTCGGGTCGTGCCGGCTGTGCGTCGTCCAGATCGACGGGATGCGCGGCACCCCTGCGTCCTGCACGACCCCGGTCGCCGAGGGGATGGTCGTCCATACCCAGACCGAGGATGTCGCGAAGATCCGCAAGGGCGTGATGGAGCTGTATATCAGCGACCACCCGCTGGACTGTCTGACCTGCGCGGCCAATGGCGATTGCGAGTTGCAGGACATGGCGGGGGCCGTCGGCCTGCGCGAGGTCCGCTATGAACCCGGCGCGAACCACTTCGCCCGTCGCGATGCCGAGGGGCCGAACCCCGAATACCGGCCCAAGGACGAGTCGAACCCCTATTTCACCTTCGACCCGGCCAAATGCATCGTCTGTTCGCGTTGCGTCCGCGCCTGCGAGGAAGTGCAGGGCACCTTCGCCCTGACGATCGAAGGGCGGGGCTTTGACAGCCGCGTTTCGGCCGGGATGGGGTCGGACAGCTTCCTCAGCTCGGATTGTGTCAGCTGCGGGGCCTGCGTACAGGTCTGCCCGACCGCGACCCTGATCGAGAACAAGGTGATCGAGATCGGCACGCCCGAGCATGTCGTGAAGACCACCTGCGCCTATTGCGGCGTCGGCTGTTCCTTCGACGCGCATATGCGCGGCGAAGAGGTCGTGCGCATGGTTCCCAGCAAGGATGGCAAGGCGAACCGCGGCCATAGCTGCGTCAAGGGGCGCTTCGCCTGGGGTTATGCCACGCACCAGGACCGCAAGCTGGAACCGATGGTGCGCGAGAAGATCACCGATCCCTGGCGCGTCGTCTCGTGGCAGGAGGCGCTGGACTTCGCGTCCGAGCGCCTGCACCGGGCGCAGGCTGACCACGGCCGGGATTCGATCGGCGTCATCACCTCGTCCCGCTGCACGAACGAAGAGACCTATCTGGTCCAGAAACTGGCCCGCGCGGTCTTTGGCACGAACAACACCGATACTTGCGCGCGCGTCTGCCATTCGCCGACCGGCTATGGGCTGGGCGCGACCTTCGGCACCTCGGCGGGGACGCATGACTTCGATTCGGTCGAGGATACCGACCTGGCGCTGGTCATCGGCGCGAACCCGACCGACGGGCATCCGGTCTTTGCCTCGCGCCTGCGCAAGCGGCTGCGGCAGGGGGCGGGGCTGATCGTCCTTGACCCGCGCGAGATCGACCTGCTCAAGACCCCGCATATGGGAATGGGCATGCACTTGCCGCTGCGCCCGGGCACGAACGTCGCCGTCATCACCTCGATCGCGCATGTGATCGTGGCCGAGAAGCTGTATGACGAGGCTTTCATCCGCGAACGCTGCGACTGGGATGAATTCCTGGCCTATTCCGAATTCCTGCTGGATCCGCGCCACTCGCCCGAGGAAGTCGAGAAGCTCAGCAAGGTCCCGGCCGAAAAGATCCGCGCCGCCGCCCGTGCCTATGCCGCCGCGCCGCGCGCCAGCATCTTCTATGGCCTGGGCGTGACCGAGCATTCGCAAGGCTCGACCACCGTGATGGCCATCGCGAACCTTGCCATGCTGACCGGCAATATCGGCCAGCCGGGCACCGGGGTGAACCCGCTGCGCGGCCAGAACAACGTCCAGGGTTCCTGCGACATGGGCAGTTTCCCGCACGAATATCCGGGCTATCGCCATGTCTCGGACCCGGCCACGCGCGAAATCTATGAACGCGTCTGGGGGGTCGAGCTGTCGCCAGAGCCGGGCCTGCGCATCCCGAACATGTTCGACGAGGCCTTGGCCGGTCGCTTCCGCGGCCTTTACTGCCAGGGCGAGGATATCGTTCAGTCCGACCCGGATACCAAGCACGTCACCTCGGCCTTGTCGGCCATGGACATCGTCATCGTGCAGGACCTGTTCCTGAACGAGACCTCGAACTATGCCCATGTCTTCCTGCCGGGTTCGTCCTTCCTGGAAAAAGACGGCACCTTCACCAATGCCGAACGCCGCATCAACATGGTGCGCCGCGCGATGACGCCGAAGAACGGGCATGAGGATTGGGAGATCACCCAGATGCTGGCCAATGCGATGGGCGCGCATTGGACCTATACCCACCCGCGCGAGATCATGGCCGAGATCGCGATGACGACCCCCAGCTTTGCCGGCGTCAGCTATGATCTTCTGGACCGCGAAGGTTCGGTGCAATGGCCCTGCAACGACAGCGCGCCGCTGGGCACGCCGTTGATGCATGTCGACGGCTTCGTGCGCGGCAAGGGTCGCTTCATCCATACGGAATATGTCGCGACCGAGGAACGGACCGGCGCACGCTTCCCCTTGCTGCTGACGACCGGACGGATCCTGTCGCAGTACAACGTCGGCGCGCAGACCCGCCGCACCGACAACCTGGTCTGGCACGGAGAGGATATTCTTGAGATCCACCCCTCGGATGCCGAGAACCGGGGCGTGCGGGACGGGGACTGGGTGCGGGTGGCGTCCCGTTCGGGCGAAACCACGCTGCGGGCGCTGTTGACCGAACGGGTTGCGCCGGGCGTGGTCTATACCACCTTCCATCACCCGACGACTCAGGCCAATGTGGTGACCACAGACAATTCCGACTGGGCCACCAACTGTCCCGAGTTCAAGGTGACCGCGGTGCAGGTCAGCCCCTCGAACGGTCCGTCGGATTGGCAACAGGAGTATCGAAACCATTCCGAACGCGCCCGCCGCATCCTGCCCGAAGCCGCCGAGTGACGCGCGCATGAAGGATCTTGTCCCGCGCGCGCTGCGCTGGGAAAAGGGCGGCTGGCAGCAGGAACCGCCCGGTCCCAGCCCCGAGGAATGCCCGGTGGCGATCGTCATCGACGGTGTGTCGCAGGCCGTGCTGATGTCGACGCCCGCCGACCTGCAGGACTTCGCCATGGGCTTTGCCCTGACCGAGGGGCTGATCGCGTCATTGGCGGACGTGACCGGGTTCGAGGAAGAGCCGGTCCATGTCGGCGGCCATCCTGCGCTTGAAGCGCGGCTTTGGCTGCGGCCGGGGCTGGCCGCGGGCCTGGCCAAACGGCGGCGCAGCACCGTCGGTCCCGTCGGCTGCGGCCTTTGCGGCGTCGACAGCATCGAGGCTGCCCTGCCTGCGGTCGTGCCCGTCACCTCGGACTGGACCATGCCACCCGAGGCGGTGGGCCGCGCGATTTCTGCGCTGGCTGCGGGACAGGTTCTGCGCCGCGCCACGCCCGCGATTCACGGTGCGGGCTTCTGGGATGGCAGCCGGATCACCGTGCGCGAGGATGTCGGACGCCACAATGCGCTGGACAAGCTGGCCGGGGCGCTGGCTGGTCAAGGCCGCGATGCGGGGCAGGGCGCCATCGTCATGTCCTCGCGCCTGTCGGTGGATCTGGTGCAGAAAGCGGCCCGGATCGGCGCGCCCGTGCTGATCGGTGCCAGCGCGCCCACGGCCCTGGCGCTGACCTGGGCCGAGGAAGCCGGCATCACCCTGATCGCCCGCGCGCGCGGCGACAGTTTCGAACTTTATACCCATCCCCGGCGCATCGCCGGAAGCTGAGGCAAGATGTCCCATAGCAACGATGACAAGCTGATCCGCATGGCCACCCAGATGGCCCAGTTCTTCGAAAGCCAGCCCGGCGGCGGCGCGGCCGAGGCCGTGGCCGCGCATATCAATGCCTTCTGGACCCCGCGGATGCGGCAGGATTTCGTCCAGCATCTGGATGGCGGCGCGACTGCCGGCCCGGTTGTCCGCGACGCTGCGCGCTTCGTGCGGCTGCCCGACGCCGCCTGATTTTGCCCCTGCCGCCCGGACAGGGCGCGTGCTAGCCTGCGGGCATGGCACAGCTACCTTCCCGACAAGAGATTCTCGACTGGGTGCACGCGCACCCGGACGCCACTGCGAAACGCGACATCGCCAAGGCCTTCGGCATCAAGGGCGCCGCCCGGATCGAGCTGAAGCGCCTGTTGAAGGAGCTTGAGGCCGAGGGCCTGCTGGAGCGCCGCCGCCGCCATTATCACGATGCCGAGCGTCTGCCGCCGGTCACCGTCATCCAGCTTCTGCCGCCGGACAAGGACGGCGACATTTTCGCAAAGCCGATGGAGTGGCAGGGCGACGGCCCGATGCCGCGCATCCTTTACGCGGCGCTGAAATCCGATCCGGCGACCGCCCCGGGCGAGCGCATCCTAGCCCGCCTGATCGAGGTGCAGGGCGAAGACCACCAGTATCAGGCCCGCCTGATCCGCCGCATCGGCACGACGCAGCACCGGCTTGTCGGCATCTTCCGCCGCAATTCGGCCAGTCCAGAGGCTGGCGGGCGCATCCTGCCCATCGACAAGGGCCAGGACAAGGAATGGCAGGTCCCGCCGCATGAGATCCACGGCGCCCAGAATGGCGAGCTGGTCGAGGCCGAGCAGATCGGTCCGCGCGGTCGCATGGGCCTGCCCGTCGCGCGCATCCTGGAACGCCTGGGCGATCCCTCGGCCCCGCGTGCGGTCAGCCTGATCGCGATCCATCAGCACGGCATCCCCGATGACTTCCCCGACGAAGTCATTGCCGAGGCCGATGCCGCCAAGCCCGCGACCATGAAAGGTCGCGAGGATCTGCGCCAGCTGCCGCTGGTCACGATCGACCCTTCGGATGCCCGCGACCATGACGACGCCGTCGCGGCCGAGATCCGCGAGGATGGCGGGGCCGATATCTGGGTCGCCATCGCCGATGTGGCGCATTACGTCCGCCCGAACTCGGCGCTTGACCGCGAGGCGCGAAAGCGCGGCAACTCGACCTATTTCCCCGACCGCGTCGTGCCGATGCTTCCGGACATCCTGTCGGGCGACCTGTGTTCGCTGCACGAAGGGGTGGATCGCCCCGTCATCGCGGTCAGGATGCGGCTTGACGCGCAGGGCAACAAGGTCAGCCACAGCTTCCATCGCGGCATGATGCATTCCGCCGCCAGCCTCAGCTATGAACAGGCGCAGGCGGCGGCGGACGGGAACCCGGACGATGCCACGGATCCGCTTCTGGACAGCGTCATCCGGCCGCTCTGGCATGCCTATGCGCTGCTCAAGGCCGCGCGGGACCGTCGCCAGCCGCTGGAACTGGACCTGCCCGAACGCAAGATCATCCTGACCCCGGACGGGCGGGTGAAGTCGGTGAATTTCCGCGAACGCTTCGACGCCCACCGGCTGATCGAGGAATTCATGGTCCTGGCCAATGTCGCCGCCGCCGAGGAACTCGAACGCCTGCGCAGGCCGCTGCTGTATCGCGTGCACGAGGAGCCCTCGGCCGAAAAGCTGGATGCGCTGCGCGAGGTCGCGGAGGCGTCGGGGTTCACGCTGGCCAAGGGGCAGGTGCTGCAGACGCGCCACCTGAACCGGCTGCTGGAACAGGCCGAGGGGTCCGATTTCGACGAGCTGATCAACATGACCGCGCTGCGCTCCATGCAGCAGGCCTATTACCACCCCGAGAATTATGGCCATTTCGGGTTGGCGCTGCGCTCCTATGCGCATTTCACCTCACCCATCCGGCGCTATTCGGACCTGATCGTCCACCGTGCGCTGATCCTCGGCCATAAATGGGGCGACGACGGCCTGTCAGCCTGGGATATTGAAAATCTCAGCGAGACGGCGAAGCAGATCTCTGACAGCGAGCGTCGCTCGATGGCGGCGGAACGCGATACGACCGACCGTTACCTTGCCGCCTATCTTGCCGACCGCGTGGGGGCCGAGTTCACCGGGCGTGTCAGCGGGGTGCAAAAGTTCGGCGCCTTCATTCGTCTGGATGAAACCGGTGCCGACGGCCTTCTGCCCATCCGCGAGATCGGACGGGAATATTTCCACTATGATCCCGAGGCTCAGATCCTGATGGGATCGGAAACCGGGCTGGAAATCGGCATCGGCCAGCGCGTCACCGTGCGTCTTTCGGAAGCCGTGCCCACCACCGGCGGACTGATGCTGGAATTGCTTGAGGTCGAGGGGCGGCCGCTGCCCCAAGGGGGCGCCGGTCGCGGTGGCAAGGGGCCGCAACGGCGCCGCGCCACGCAATCGCGCCTGTCCGAGGTCAAGCGCGCGCAGAAACGTCGCCGCATCCGCCGCGAACGCTAGGCGTGCGCAGCCTGAAATGAAGAAAGGCGGGGCCGATGGCACCCGCCTTTTTCACTGTTTCGAAAATACCCCGGGGGTGCGGGGGCAGCGCCCCCGCGGTCCGGAAAGATCAGCCGATCGCTGCGGCGCGGACGTCGGCGTCGATCTTGTCGGCATATTGGGCGAAATTGTCGCTGAACATCCCGACCAGTTTCTTCGCCTGCGCGTCATAGGCCGAGGTATCGGCCCAGGTCTGGCGCGGGTCCAGCAGCTTGTCCTCGACACCGGGGACCGAAACCGGAACCTCGAAGCCGAAATTCGGATCCTTGCGGAACTCGACCTTGTTCAGCGATCCGTCCAGCGCCGCGGTCAGCAGCGCGCGGGTCGCCTTGATCGGCATGCGCTTGCCGGTGCCGAAGGCGCCGCCGGTCCAACCGGTGTTCACCAGCCAGCAATTCGCGCCGGTCGCGTTGATCTTGTCCTGCAGCAGCTTGCCATAGACTTCCGGGCGGCGCGGCATGAAGGGTGCGCCGAAGCAGGTCGAGAAGGTCGGGGTCGGCTCGACGACGCCCACCTCGGTTCCCGGCGTCTTCGAGGTGAAGCCCGACAGGAAGTGGTACATGGCCTGTGCCGGCGTCAGGCGCGCGATCGGGGGCAGGACGCCATAGGCGTCGCAGGTCAGCATGATCACGTTCTTCGGCATGCCGCCCAGTGAGGTCTCGGACGCGTTCGAGATCTGGTCCAGCGGATAGGCGCAGCGCATGTTGTCGGTGATCGAGTTGTCCTCGAAATCCAGCTCCAGCGTGTCGGGATCGAAGACCATGTTCTCGATCACGGTGCCGAAGTTGAAGCAGGTCGCATAGATTTCCGGCTCGGCCTCGGCAGACAGGTTGATGGTCTTGGCGTAGCAGCCACCTTCGAAGTTGAAGATGCCGTGATCCGACCAGCCATGTTCGTCATCGCCGATCAGCGTGCGCGAGGGATCGGCCGACAGGGTGGTCTTGCCGGTGCCCGACAGGCCGAAGAAGATCGCCGCGTCATCCGGGTTGCCGATCGCGTGGTTTGCCGAGCAGTGCATCGGCATCACGCCTTTTTCCGGCAGGATATAGTTCAGCAGCGTGAAGACCGACTTCTTGTTCTCGCCCGCATAGGCGGTGTTGCCGATCAGGATCAGCTTCTTGTCGAAGTTCAGCGCGATCACGGTTTCCGAACGGCAGCCGTGACGGGCCGGGTCGGCCTTGAAGGTCGGGCAGTTGATGATGGTGAATTCCGGCGCGAAGCTGGCCAGCTCGGCCGCCTCGGGGCGGCGCAGCAGGTGACGGATGAACAGGCTGTGCCAGGCCATCTCGGTCACAAGGCGCACGTCAAGGCGCAGCGCGGGATCGGCGCCGCCGAACAGGTCCTGAACGTAGTAGTCCTTGCCCTTCATGTGCGCGAGCATGTCGGCATGAAGGCGGTCGAATGCCTCGGGATCCATGGGCTTGTTGTTCTCCCACCAGATCGAATTCTCGACCGAGGGGGTGCGCACGACGAACTTGTCCTTGGGCGAACGCCCGGTATGGGCGCCGGTCGACACAAGGAACGTGCCGCCCAGACCCAGCTTGCCTTCACCGCGCGCGACGGCGGCCTCGATCAGGGCAGGCTCCAGCAGGTTGTAATAGACATTGCCAAGCCCCGTGATCCCTTGATCTTCGAGACGGCAATTCGGATTTACGCGCGGGTCGGACATGTCCTGAAAGCTCCTGATGATCGACGGGCCGGCAGGACCGGCCGTTGCCCCGTGCTATAGCATGGCAATCGCGTGACGAAACCGGGCATGGGAGCGGGTTTAGCGCAACCAGCGAGTGTTCGCGCCAACATTCGTCTACACTTGGGGTTAAGGCAGGGCGTCAAGTCGCCGTCCTGCGGGGTTTTTCACCTGACCGGAGAAATAGTTTCAACCATGACCGACAGTGACGCCGTGATCCTTCATGCCTCGTCCGTGGAAGTCTCGGGTCGGGGCCTGCTGATTCTCGGCGCATCGGGTTCGGGCAAGTCCAGCCTTGCGCTGTCGCTGATGGCAATGGGGGGCGTGCTGGTCGCCGATGACCGGACGCGGGTCTACCTTCAGCAGGGGCGACTGATCGCGGATTGCCCCGAGGCCATCCGCGGCCGGATCGAGGCGCGGGGCGTCGGCATCCTTGCCGCCGACTATGCCGGTGCGGTTGAACTGACCCTGGCGGTGGACATGGACCGGGCCGAGCCCGAACGCCTGCCGCCCCGTCGTCACCTTGCCGTGCTTGGGGTCGATCTGCCCCTTGTCCTTGGGCAGGGGCGTGGTCATCTTGCATCTGTCCTGCGACAATATCTTTTGGCCGGGCGCGCGGATCGCGACGAGGCTTGACCCCGACGCATATGTGCCGCCCCCTTGAGGGAAGCCGCTTTTCACGAAGCACGCGAAGATTGTCATGAACCAGACCGTGAAACCCGAAGAACAGACCCAGCGCGTCGTTCTTGTCACCGGACCCTCCGGGGCAGGGCGGTCGACGGCCATCGATGTTCTTGAGGATCTTGGCTATGAGGCCATCGACAACCTGCCGCTGTCGCTGGTCCCGCGTCTTCTGGACGGGCCCGCGCGCGGTGTGCCGCTGGCGCTGGGGCTGGATGTCCGCAACCGCGACTTCTCTGCCGCGAACGTGATCGAACTTATCGATCGGCTGACCCGGCTTCCCGATTATGAACCCGAGGTGCTGTTCCTTGACTGCTCGACCGAGCAGCTTTTGCGACGGTTCAATGAAACCCGGCGCCGCCATCCCTTGCGCAGCGAAGGCGCGCCGCTGGACGCCATCATGGCGGAACGTGACATGCTGGCCGCCGTGCGCTCGCGCGCGGATGTTCTGGTCGATACGTCGGAGCTGTCGCCGCACGATCTGAAGGCGGAACTGGCGCGCTGGTTCGATGTCGATCCGGGGCGCCGGCTGACCGTGTCGGTCCAATCCTTTTCCTATAAACGCGGGGTTCCGCGCGGCGTCGACATGATGTTCGATTGCCGCTTTCTGTCGAACCCGCATTGGGAGCCGGGATTGAGACCGCTGGATGGGCGCGATCCGGCGGTTCAGGCCTATGTGACGGCCGATCCCCGATTCGCGGAATTCTTCGAAAAGGTGCGCGATCTTGTACTTTTCGCGCTCCCTGCCCATCTAGATGAAGGTAAGGCGCACCTGGTAATCGGTTTCGGGTGCACCGGAGGGCAACATCGTTCCGTCACATTGGCCGAAAAAATGGCAGACGCGCTTGCGAAAGCTGGCTGGCAGGTGTCAATTAGACATAGGGAACTTGAACGCCGTGAGAAGGCGCCGGCACCTGCGGAAGATGGTCTGACACCAGACCATCACGCGGTCTCGGCGTAGCTTTGACGGCAGACCTTGCGTGGTGGGGTAATTTGATCGGAATTGTCATCGTGGCGCACGGAGGGCTCGCTCGGGAATATCTCTCGGCGGTCGAGCATGTCGTGGGGCCGCAGTCGGGAATTCGTGCCGTGACGATCGAGGAGAATCACGATCGCGGCGAAAAGCAGGCGGAAATCTGCGCCGCTGCCGACTCGGTTGATACCGGGGACGGGGTGGTTGTCGTGACCGACCTGTTCGGGGGCTCGCCTTCGAACCTGTCGCTGATGGCCTGTCACCGACGAAATCGGTCCATTCTATATGGCGCGAACCTGCCGATGCTGGTCAAACTCGCCAAGTCCCGCAAACTTCCGGTCGCGGATGCCGTGACCCTCGCCAAGGATGCCGGGCGGAAATACATCAACAGCTACGATGTTCTGCCCGCCGACATCATCCCCGTCCCCAACCGCGCCGCCTCATGAACGAGATGAGCAACGGGGCCGTGACCCGCGATCTGAAAATCGTCAACGAAAAGGGCCTGCACGCGCGGGCCAGCGCGAAATTCGTCGAAACGGTCGAGAAATTCGATGCCCAGGCCACCGTCGAAAAAGACGGGATGAGCGTTTCGGGCGACTCGATCATGGGCCTGCTGATGCTGACCGCGCCGCGTGGCAGCACGATCCGCGTGACCACCCGAGGGGTGCAGGCCGGTGAACTGGCAGAAGCCCTCAGCGCGCTTGTCGGAGATTATTTCGGCGAAGGCATGTAGGGCCAGAACGTGGCCCGCGAATCCTATCACCACGGAAACCTGCGTCAGGCATTGGTCGAAGCGACCGTGCGCCTGATCGAGGAAAAGGGTCCTCAGGGCTTTACCCTGGCCGAGGCGGCGCGACTGGTCGGTGTCAGTGCCGCTGCGCCCTATCGCCATTTCACCGGCCGTGACGAACTGGTCGAGGAAATTGCCCGTCAGGGTTTCGAAGATTTTGCCGACCGGCTTGGGGCCGCGCTGGCCTCGGGTCGGACGCCGCTGGGCGCGTTCCTGGCGATGGGGCAGGCCTATCTGTCCTTTGCCGCCCAAAGGCGCGGCTATTACATCGCGATGTTCGAATCCGGGATCTCGATTGCCGGCAATTCCGGCCTGACCCAGGCGGCCGAGCGGGCACGGGGCACGCTGCTGCGCGCAGCCGAGGATCTGTTCCAGAACGTCCCCGCCGACCGGCGCCCTCCGGCCGGGATGGCCGCAGATCACATCTGGGCATTGAGCCACGGGGTTGTCGAACTGTTCAGCCGCGGCAAGCCGGGTGGACGCTCTCCCATCTCTCCCTCGGACATGCTGGAAAGCGGTACGCTGATCTATCTGCGCGGACTGGGCGTCATCACATCCTGATTTTTTCGCTGACCCTATTGAAGCGTGACTTTTGGACTCCATTTATGTAAATGTGATTAACATTCACATCGAAAGGGACGCCAATGAACAGCTATATCGCCCCGCGACCGTCGGTGTTGGACCGGATCGGATCGGCACTTGCCGGAATCCGGGACTGGCTGGACGAACGCGGCAAGGGGGCCTGGATCCTCGCCATGATCCTGGGCTTCGTTTTCTTCTGGCCCGTGGGCCTTGCCATCCTTGGCTATATGATCTGGAGCAAACGCATGTTTTCCTGCCGTCACCGCCATGACCACCACGCGCGCCATGACCGTTTCGCAAGCCGTGGATATTCTGCGCCGACCGGCAACGCCGCCTTCGATGCCTATCGCGATGAAACGCTGAAGCGGCTTGAGGACGAGCACCGCGAATTCCTGGACTTCCTGCAGAAGCTGCGCGAGGCCAAGGACAAGGCCGAGTTCGACCAGTTCATGCAGGGTCGCAAGGACGAGCCCCGCGAATTGCAGTCGTGATGCGAAAAGGGGCCGGGAAACTCCCGGCCCACTTTGGTCAATAGGAGTAGTCGGCGTAGATCCGGCTCAGATCTCCGTCCCATTCTCCATGATACTTCTCCAGCAGCTCGTCGGCCGGCACCTTGCCGCTGTCGACGCTTTCGCGCAGGGCGTTCAGGAAATGGGTCTCGTCCGGGATCAGACCGCCGGCACCGGGACGGGCACGCGTCTTCAGGCCGTATTCGGCGATGTCCAGCACCTCGCGCGCGATATCGCGCAGGTGAAGCCCGTCGAACTCGCCCTGAAGCCCCTGGCGCGCGGCCGCGACGCGCAAGCCGTCGCGCTGCTCGGCGCTCCACCCACGGCACAGGTCCCATGCGGCGTCCAGCGCGCCCTGGTCATAGATCAGGCCGACCCACAGCGCGGGCAGGGCGCAAAGCCGCCGCCACGGACCACCATCGGCACCGCGCATCTCGATGAACTTTTTCACGCGGGCTTCGGGGAAGACGGTGGTCAGGTGGTCCGCCCAGTCTGACAGTGTCGGAATCTCGCCCGGCAGCGCGGGCAGCTTGCCCTTCATGAAGTCGCGGAAGCTTTGCCCAAGCGCGTTGATGTATTTCCCGTCGCGGTAGACGAAGTACATCGGCACATCCAGGACATAGTCGACCCAGGCCTCGTACCCCATGCCGCTTTCGAAGGCGAAGGGCAGCAGGCCGGTGCGTGCGTCGTCAAGGTTCTGCCAGATATGCGCGCGCCAGCTTTTCATCCCGTTCGGCTTGCCGTCAAGGAAGGGCGAATTGGCGAAAAGGGCGGTTGCGATGGGCTGCAGGGCCAAGGCCACGCGCAGCTTCTGCACCATGTCCGCTTCGCTTGCGAAGTCCAGGTTCACCTGCACCGTGCAGGTGCGATACATCATCTGCGTGCCCAGCGTGCCGACCCGGCCCATATAATCGGTCATCAGCCGATAGCGACCCTTCGGCATCATCGGCATCTGGTCCTGCGTCCAGATCGGGGCAGCGCCAAGGCCGATGAAGCCCGCGCCCAGATCATCGGCCACGGACTTTACTTCGGCCAGGTGACCGTTCACCTCGTCGCAGGTCTGGTGGATGGTTTCGACCGGTGCGCCAGACAGTTCCAGCTGGCCGCCGGGTTCAAGGCTGACATTGGCGCCGTCCCGCTCCAGCCCGATGATGTTCTCGCCCTCGCGCACCGGGGTCCAACCGAAACGCTCGCCGATGCCTTCCAGCATGGCCTTGACCGTGGGTGTCCCCTGCGGCCCGTCATAGGGGAGGGGCTTCAGGTCGGAATGGCGATAGCCGAATTTCTCGTGCTCGGTCCCGATGCGCCAGCTGTCCTTGGGTTTCTCGCCCGACGAGATGTACTCTGCCAGTTGCTCGGGACGCTCGATCGGGCCGCCGCCCTGCTGTGGAATGGACATCGGTGGCCTTTCAGATTGCCTTGAACGCCACAGGTGACAATCTGCGCGCGTCAAGTCAAGCGCGTGTGGCCTTGCCTGCGCCAAAGGGTCTGAATGGCAGGCCCTTCGGTCGCCAGCGCGGCCGAGACGCGCCCCAGGTCAAAGTCGGGCAACGCGGCAAAGGCGCTGGCCAGAAGCTCGGTACCGCTGGCGTCGACGGGGATCAGAAGCGCTTGTCCGTCAAGACTTTTCAACCGCCAGTAAAGGCGCCCGTTCAGCCGCATCAGCCGGATTTCGGACAGGTCGCGCAATGCGATTTCTCCGCCCAGCAACCGGTCGGGCGAAAGATAGCGGATCGCGCCCTCGTCCAGCTCGACAAGACCGGGCGCGGTGGCGTGGCTTCTGAAGCGCATCCGCCGCCGGGCATCCAACGCCCAGACGGCGGAAACCGTCCCGATCAGCGTGCCGATCGGGCCATAGATCCAGCCGCCCCGCGAGATCACCCAGATCCCGAACGCCGTCACAGCAAGCGCCGAAAGGGTTTCGGTCCAGGGACGCAGCTTTTCGGCAAGCTCGGGGCGGATCAATCACAACTCCCGCGACATGTCGCGGTGGGAGATGCCCGCGTCGTCATATTCCGGCCCGAAGGCGGTGAAGCCCAGCTTCTCGTAAAAACCGATCGCATGGGTCTGCGCGCCAAGCTTGGCGCGGGTGACGCCGGGCTGGGTGCGCAGCTGGTCCAGCGCGGCGCGGATCAGGGCGGCGCCCATGCCCGTGCCACGCGCCGACCGCAGCACCGCCACGCGACCGATCTTGCCCGTCTCGCCCAGCAGCAGGATGCGCGCGGTGCCGATGGCGCGACCCTGATCGTCGCGCGCCAGCAGATGGATCGCCTCTCCGTCGCGGCCGTCCCATTCCTCGGCCTCGGGAACCGATTGCTCGATCACGAAGACCTCGTGCCGGATGGCGCGGCAGGTATCGATATCCTCGGTCCGTTCGATCATGCGAAGTAACGCTCCAGAATGCGGCGATAGATGCGGGAAAGCTGCCGGACCTGTTCGGCCGGGACGCGCTCGTTCACCTGATGCATGAAATGGCCGACAAGGCCGAATTCAAGGACCGGGCAGTGATCCTTGACGAAACGCGCGTCCGAAGTCCCGCCCGAGGTCGACAGTGCCGGATCAAGCCCGGTTTCGTCGCGCACGACATCGCGGACCATCTCGACGAAGGGGCCAGGGCGGGTCAGGAAGCTTTCACCCGACACCTGCGTTTCGATGTTGAATTCGACCCCGGTCTCGGCCTCGATCCCTGCGGCACGGTCGCGGATCATCCGGTCCAGCGTGTGCGAGGTATGCGCGTCGTTGAAGCGGATGTTGATCCGGGCGCTGGCGCGTTCGGGGATCACGTTCGATGCCGGGTTGCCGCAATCGACGGTCGTGACCTGCAGGCCGGAAGGGTCGAAATGCTCGGTCCCGTGGTCCAGCGGTTCGGCAGCCAGTTCGTTCAGCAACCGCACCAGCGCGTGGATCGGGTTGCGCGCGCGGTGCGGATAGGCCGAATGGCCCTGAACCCCGCGCGCCACGATGTCGAGGGTCATCGAGCCGCGGCGACCGATCTTGATCATCTCTCCCATGCGGTCGGGGTTCGACGGCTCGCCGACGATGCACACGTCCATGCGTTCGTCATGCTCGCGCATCCAGTCCAGCAGGGCGCGGGTGCCGTCAAGGCTGACGCCTTCTTCGTCCCCGGTGATGGTCAGCACGATCGCGCCGTCGGGGCGGCATTCGCTCACGAAGCCGATGGCGGCGGCGACGAAGGCCGCGACGCCGGACTTCATGTCGGTCGCGCCCCGGCCCCAGATCCAGCCATTTTCCTGATGGCCCGAAAAGGGCGGGTGGGTCCAGCTGGACAGCTCGCCCGGCGGCACGACATCGGTATGTCCGTTGAAGCCGAAGCTGCGGGCCGCGCCTTTGGCGCCCCAGCGGGCGAACAGGTTCGGCGTGCCGTTGCGGTCCGCGCGGTGGCATTCGAAGCCCGCGGCGGTTAGTTCCTGGGACAGCAGGTCCAGCGCGCCGCCCTCTGCCGGCGTCACCGAGGGGCATCGGATCAGGCGGGCAGTCAGGTCGGCGGGATCCGGGGTTGCGGTCATGTGGTCGTCTCCTGTGTTCCCTTGGGGATTACACCGGCGCGCCAATCAGTTCCAGCGCGCGACGCATCAGATTCAGACCCGTCAGCACCAGCAGGACCAGCGTCCAGCGACGGAACTGCGCGACGTCCAGCCGGTCATGGGCCAGATTTCCAAGCCACATCCCGATCAGTGCCGGAATCACGATGACCGCCGACAGCGGCAGCGTTTGCTGGTTCAGCAGCCCCGATTGCAGATGCGAGACGGTCAGCACCGCCGCCCCGATGCAGAAGACAACGCCCTGCGCCCGCATCTGTTCATCCTTGGGTGCGCGGATCGACAACAGATAGACAAGCAGCGGCGGCCCCCAGATGCCCGAGATGCCGCCGTAAAGCCCCCCGACGATCCCGGTCACGATCTCGACCCGGCGGCGGTGGTGGACGGGAATCGCAAGGCTTCGGCCTGCCAACTGCCACAGCGCGAAAAGCGAGATGGGCACCCCAAGCAGCGCATACATCACCCATTGCGGGACGCGGGTCGCGAACATCGCGCTGACCGGGATGAACAGCACGACCATCGCGATATGCCAGCGATAGGCGCAGACCGCCTGCCAGGCCGGTCCGGGACCCTGACGCAGCGCCTGCCAGACATTGGTCAGCAGCACCGGCAGGATCACCGCCGCCAGCGCCTGTCGCGCGCTCAGGATCGAGCCGAGCGCCGACATCATGATCATTGGCATCGCGAAACCGATGGCGCCCTTCACGAAGCCGGAAAACAGCGTGACCGCCATCGCGATCCAGAAAACCAGGGGGTCGAGTCCGAACATGCCCAAGCCATAGCCCTTGGGGCGGTGGATGCAAGCGCAGGCGACCGGACATATTCGTGCGAATGTTGCATCTGTTGCGCATGATAGTTGCGCTGCGCTTGCGAAGCAGCTAAACATGCTGCATCGCCGAATGTGCGCTGCATCAGCAGAAGGATGGCCCATGAAGGACGCGACGACCCTTTCCGCCGATATCCCCCAGGACCTGCTTGGACAGGCCAGGGACATGCTGCCCGACATCGGCGGGCTGCTCGATTCGGCCATTTCCGCGCTGCGGAGCCGCGTCGCGCCCGCGGGCAAGCCCGATGCCGCGCTTCTGGACCGTCACCAGCACGCTGCGCACGCCCTGTCCTGGGTCGCGACCTATGTCGAGGCGATCCGCCAGCTGACCGGTTGGGCCGGTCGGCTGGACGAGGACAGCGGCCTGGGTCGCACCGAGGCGCTGATCCTGCAGATCGGGCTGGGCGAATACCTGACCCAGCTGGCTGGCGGCATCCCGATGAGCCAGACGGAATTCGCGCGCCTGTCGGATCTTGGCATCGACTGGCAGCCCGGCGCAGCCGCGCGGCTGCTGATGGCCGGGAACACGCCCGAGGCGCGGGCCGAACTGGCGCGCACCATGCAGGCCGATCTGGGGCAGGCGACCTTCGGGGCATCCGGCCTTGATGACGAGCTTGAGATGATCCGCGCCCAGTTCCGCCGCTATGCCGACGAACGGGTGGTGCCCAATGCCCATGAATGGCACCTGCGCGACCAGCTGATCCCCATGGAGATCATCCGAGAACTGGCCGAGTTGGGTGTGTTCGGGCTGACCATCCCCGAGGAATTCGGCGGTCTGGGCATGTCCAAGGCCGCGATGGTCGTCGTGACCGAGGAATTGTCGCGCGGCTATATCGGCGTGGGCAGCCTTGGCACCCGCAGCGAAATCGCGGCGGAACTGATCCTGTGCGGCGGGACCGAGGCGCAAAAGGCGCAATGGCTGCCCGGCCTCGCCTCGGGCGAGATCCTGTCGACTGCGGTCTTTACCGAACCGAATACCGGCTCGGATCTTGGCAGCCTGCGCACCCGCGCGGTTCGCGACGGCGACGACTGGCTGATCACCGGCAACAAGACCTGGATTACCCATGCGCAGCGCAGCCATGTCATGACGCTGCTGGCGCGCACCGATCCCGAAACGAGCGATTGGCGTGGGCTGTCGATGTTCCTGGCCGAGAAGACGCCCGGCAGCGACGAGGATCCCTTTCCGACACCCGGCATGACCGGGGGCGAGATCGGCGTCCTGGGCTATCGCGGGATGAAGGAATACGAGCTTGGCTTTGACGGCTTCCGGGTCGAGGGTGCGAACCTTCTGGGGGGCGAACCCGGCAAGGGCTTCAAGCAGCTGATGGAGACCTTCGAATCCGCGCGCATCCAGACTGCAGCCCGCGCCGTCGGTGTCGCGCAATCGGCTTGCGAGGCGGGGTTGCGCTATGCGGTCGAGCGGCGGCAGTTCGGCCGACCCCTGGCCGAGTTCCCGCGCGTCGCGGACAAGCTGGCCCTGACCGCCGTGGAAATCGTGATTGCCCGGCAGCTGACCTATTTCAGCGCCTGGGAAAAGGATCACGGCCGGCGCTGCGATCTTGAGGCGGGCATGGCGAAGCTTCTGGCTGCGCGCGTCGCATGGGCCGCGGCGGACAATGCGCTGCAGATTCACGGCGGCAACGGCTTTGCGCTGGAGTACCCGGTCAGCCGCCTGCTTTGCGACGCGCGCATCCTGAATATCTTCGAGGGCGCGGCCGAGATTCAGGCGCAGGTTATTGCACGCAGGTTACTGTCCTGACGCGAAAAAACCGGCCACGGCTGGACAGATTGCGGCGATCAGGCATTATGTGCGGCAATACACAAACGGAGCTGCCAATGACCCGCATCCTCAGCTTTACCGCAGCCGCGGTGGCCCTTGCCACGCTTGCGGCCTGCGAGCCGACCGGCTCCAGTGGCCCCGGCAGCAATATTCCCACCGGCCCCTATGTGCTGGTCGGCATCGGTTCCGATACCGTGCCCCAGCGCAATGTCGGCCTGACCATCGAGTCGGATGGCTCGATCTCGGGGCAGGCGCCGTGCAACCACTATTCCGCGCCGCAGGTCGCCGAACCGCCGGGCTTCAAGCTTGGGCCGCTGACCACGACCAAGATGGCCTGTGGCGGCAAAGCCGGCGCGCTTGAGCAGCGTTACTTCAACGCGCTCTCGCAGGCTGACGGCATCAGCTACAAGGGTGGGGTGCTGGTGATCACCGGCGGGCCGTCCTACCTGACCTTCGAGCCGGGCTACCGCAAGGAATGACCCGCGATGTGGGCCGGCTGGCAGGACCGGCTGGCCCGCACGCCGCCTAGCCCTGGCGGACTTCGCTGGCCGTCAGGCGCGCGACAAGCCGTGCGCGCGCGGGCGGCAGCGGCTTTCCGGCATGAAATTCGGCCAGACGCGTTTGCAGGAAGTGACCCGTCAGGCGCAACGCATCGGCAATGCCGCCATTGCCGCAGCCACCCAGCAGCGCGGGCAGCGGCAGCAGCCTTGGCGCCCAGTCCCCGGCACCCGCGGCGCTGACGGCCCGCCCCGATCTTGGGCTGACATAGGCCAGACCCTGCCGCGCGCCAGTCACCGCGCAGCTTGACAGGTCCAGTCCAAAGCCCAGTTCGTCCAGCAGTTGCATTTCCCATTTGAGATAGCTTTCCGCCCAGCCTTGCCCGGCATCGATGCGGTCCAGCAGCGCCTCGGTCGCGTCGGCAAGGGCGGGGTGGGGATCGCGTTCGGGCAGGGCATAGGTCAGCAGCGAGGTGACGGCATTCGTTCCGGCAAGGGCATCGGCGCTGTCCATCAGACCCGGGCGTGCGCGCAACGGCTCGACCGTGAAGGTGCCCAGATGCTCTTCGATCCGGGCGCGCCAGCGCAGGCTGAGGCGGTTGCCCGGTTGCAGCATCGCGGCCCGCTTGCTGCTGGCCCCACCCGGCACGAGTCCCGACACCAGGCCCGCATCGCGTGACAGCACGGTCAGGATCACGGCGTTCTCTCCGTGCCTGCGCTGCGTCATCACGCTGGCTTCGCCCTGCCATTCCATCGTCACGCCTTTCCTTCGCCGTTACCCTGCCGCAGATTGGCAGACAGGAACAAGGAGAGTGTCATGTTGAAACCCTGGATCGAGGCTCAGGCGCGGCTGGTTGAGGTGGCGGCGGGGCGTGCGTTTGCGGATCTGGTGATCCGTGGCGGGGTCTGGGTCAATGTCCACACGCGCGAGACGATCGCGGGCATCGACATTGCGGTTGCGGACGGGCGTATCGCCTATGTCGGGCCGGACGCCGCCTCCTCGATCGGGCCGAATACGCAGGTGATCGAGGCTGCGGGACGCTTCATGGTGCCGGGTCTGATCGACGCGCATATGCATGTCGAATCGGGAATGCTGACTCCTGCGGGCTTTGCGGGCGCGGTCATCCCGCATGGCACGACGACCATCTTCCACGACCCGCACGAGATCGCCAATGTGCTGGGGCTGGAAGGTGTGCGGCTGATGCGGGACGAATCGCTGCTGCAGCCGATCAGCATGTTCACGCAGATGCCCAGTTGCGCCCCCTCGGCACCGGGACTGGAGACGACGGGGTCGCCCATCAGCGAGGGCGAGGTGGCGCAGGCGATGGGCTGGGACGGTATCATCGGACTGGGTGAGATGATGAACTTTCCCGGCGTCGCGGCTGGCGATCCCCAGATGCTGGGCGAAATCGCGGCAACCCGCGCCTCCGGCAAGACGGTCGGTGGCCATTATGCCAGCCCCGATCTTGGGCGGCCCTTCCACGCCTATGTCGCGGGGGGCGCGGCGGACGATCACGAAACCACCAATGAAGAGCAGGGCATTGCCCGCGTCCGGCAGGGCATGGGCTGCATGATGCGACTGGGTTCGGCATGGTATGACGTCGAAACCCAGATCACCGCGATCACCGAAAAGGGGCTGGACCCGCGCTTCTTCATCCTGTGCACCGATGACAGCCATTCGGGCACGCTGGTCCATGACGGCCACATGAACCGCGTCGTGCGCCATGCCATCGATTGCGGCTGCGATCCGCTGATCGCGATCCAGATGGCCACGATCAATGCCGCCAGTCATTTCGGGGTCGAACGCGAGCTGGGTTCGATTACCCCCGGTCGGCGCGCCGATGTCATCCTGACCTCGGACCTGCGGGCGCTGCCGATCGAGGCCGTCATCGCCCAAGGGCAGTTGGTTGCCGAAAACGGGCAGCTTCTGGTCGATTGCCCCCGCATCGAGTGGCCGGAGTCGGCGCGGAACTCGGTCCATCTTGGCAAGCAGCTGGCCGGGCCCGACTTCGCGGTCCGGGCCAGCGGCGACAGCGCCCGCGTTCGCGTCATCGGCGTTGTCGAGAATCAGGCCCCGACCCGCGCGCTTGAGGCAGAGTTGCCGATCCGCGACGGCGTGATCGAGGGGCAGGGCGAGGTCTGCCAGATTGCCCTGGTCGAGCGCCACCGCGGCACGGGCGGGGTCGTGAACGGATTCGTCTCAGGCTTCGGCTATCAGGGGCGGGTCGCGGTCGCCTCGACCGTGGCGCATGACAGCCACCACATGATCGTGGTCGGCACCGACCGCGACACGATGGCGGCGGCGGCCAACCATCTGGGCCAGGTCGGTGGCGGTGTCACCGTCTTCCGCGATGGGGCCGAACTTGCGACGGTGGCGCTGCCCATCGCCGGGCTGATGTCCGACCTGCCGGCGACCGAAGTCGCCGAGGCCGCGCAGGCCATCGTTCAGGCCATGCTGGATTGCGGCTGCAGCCTGAACAACGCCTATATGCAGCATTCGCTGCTGGCGCTGGTGGTGATCCCGGAGTTGCGCATCTCGGACCTGGGAATCGTGGATGTGCGCAGCTTCGAACTCGTTGACCTGATCGTCTAGACCAGGTGCGAGGCGTCGCCATCCCGGGCGACGCTCAGGAATTGTGCCCGGTCCCGAAGCGTCTCGAACAGCTCGGGTCCGGTTCCCGTCAGGAAGGCCTGGGCGCGCAGCGCGGTAATTTCGTCATAAAGGGCGGCGCGGCGGTCGGCGTCCAGATGGGCGGCCACCTCGTCCAGCAGCAGCACCGGGGTTTCGTCGGCAAGCGCACGGGCATTGGCAAGGATCAGCGACAGCAGCAGGGCTTTCTGCTCTCCGGTCGAGGACAGGGCGGCTGGCATGTCCTGAGGGCCCCAATGCGCGCCAAGATCTGCCCGGTGTGGGCCGGTCAGGGTCCGACCGGCGGCCATGTCGCGTCCGCGACCCTCGGACAGACGTGTCGCGATGCTGTCAGGGTCGGGATCGTCGGCGGCGCCTTCGCCGGGCAGCAGCGTCAGGGTCGCGGCGGGAAAGGCGGTTTCGGCCCCGTCCTGCGCGGCCATGATCCGGGCAATGGCGTCCAGCCTGTTGCGGGTGATCGCGGCACCGGTATCGGCCATCTGCAGTTCAAGCGCCCGGTACCAGCCTGCATCGCGCACCTCGTCGCGCAGCAACCGGTTCCGTTCGCGCATCGATTTCTCATAAGCCAGCGCGTCCTCGGCATGGCCGGGGGTGAAGCTCAGCGTGATGCGATCCAGAAAGCGCCGACGCGCTTCCGGGGCATCGGTCCATAACCGGTCCATCGCGGGCGTCAGCCAGATGACCCGCATCAGGCTGCCTAGCGCCACCTGCGTTGATGCCTTGTCATCTATGGAGACTTCGCGCGAAAGGCCGGGCAGGGCGCGGGTCGTGACCTGACGTTCACCGATCACCGCGCGGACCTGCCAGCCGACATCCGGCCCCCTGCGCGCCTGATCGCCCGGCGCCGCCCCCCGCATCCCGCGACCGGGCGAGAGCATGGAGATGGCTTCAAGGATGTTGGTCTTGCCAGCGCCGTTCGGCCCGTGGATCGCCACGGGCCGTTGATCTGGTTCAAGCTGAAGCCGGTCCCAGCTGCGGAACTGGGTCAGGTGCAGGTGGGTAAGCGTCACACGCGCATCGGCATGACGACATAAACCGCGGTGGTGTCGCCGCCTTCGCGGATCAGCGCCGCGTCGCCCGAACCGTTGAACAGGAAGACCGCGTTTTCGCGATCGATCTGGCCCGCGATCTCATGCAGGTATTTCGCGTTGAAGCCGATCTCCAGCGGCTCGTCTGCATAGGCGACGGGCAGCTCTTCCTCGGCCGCGCCCGAATCGGGGGCGTTGACCGACAGGACCAGCCGGTCTTCGTCCAGCGACAGCTTGACCGCGCGCGAGCGTTCGCTGCTGACGGTGGCGACGCGGTCGACGGCCTTGGCGAAGTCACCGGCGTCCACCTCCAGCTTGCGGGTGTTTCCGGCAGGGATGACGCGCGAGTAATCGGGGAAGGTGCCGTCGATCACCTTCGAGGTCAGGGTGATGGTCGGCGTGGCGAAGCGCACCTTCGTCTCGCTGACCGAAACGGCGATCGGGGTCGCGTCGTCATCCAGCAACTTGCGCAGTTCGGTCACGGTCTTGCGGGGCACGATCACGCCCGGCATCTCGGCCGCGCCGTCGGGCAGGGGGGCGTCGATCCGCGCAAGACGGTGCCCATCGGTCGCCACGCAGCGCAGCGACGGCCCTTCTTCGCCCTGCGCCACATGCATGTAGACGCCGTTCAGGTAATAGCGCGTCTCTTCGTTCGATATCGCGAATTTCGACTTGTCGAACAGCCGGCGCAGGACCACCGCGGGGGCCGAAAAATTCGCCGGGTATTCCGACGAGGACATCACCGGGAAATCCTCGCGCGGAAGGGTCGCAAGGCTGAAATTCGACCGACCTGCCAGGACCGACAGGCGGCCCGAATTGGGATCAAGGTCAAGTTGCACCAGCGCGCCATCGGGCAGCTTGCGGGCTATGTCGTTCAGCATGCTGGCCGATACGGTGGTCGCGCCGGGGCGCTCGACCTGGGCATTGGTCAGATAGACGATTTCGGTGTCCAGATCGGTCGCGCGGAAGCTGACGCCCTCGGGCGTCGTCTCGATCAGGACATTGGCCAGAATCGGGATCGTGTTGCGCCGCTCGACAACGGACTGGGCCTGAGAAACTGCCTTAACCAGATCGGCACGTTCGATCGCAAATTTCATGGTCGGTCCTTATGTCACTCTCGCGGCGGGAAGGGTGACTATAAGACCCAACCCGGTGCCGGGCAATTTCGCAGATTTGCCCGGCGGGTCAAGCGGATCAGGCCTCAAGAAGACGGCGCAGCAGGTCGATATCTTCTGCAAGGCTGCGATCGGCACTGCGCAGCTCCTCGATCTTCCTGACACCGTGCATGATGGTGGTGTGATCGCGCCCGCCAAAACGGCGCCCGATCTCGGGCAGCGAACGCGAGGTCATCTGCTTGGACAGGTACATCGCGATCTGGCGCGGGCGCGCGACGGTGCGCACGCGCTTCGGCCCGATCATGTCGGACAGGCGGATATTGTAATGTTCGGCCACCTTGCGCTGGATCTCTTCGATCGAGACCTTGCGGTCATTTGCGCGCAGGATGTCGGCCAGGCATTCCTGGGTCATGTCCAACGTGATTTCGCGGCCCATCAGGCTGGCGAAGGCGAACAGGCGCTGCAACGCGCCTTCCAGCACGCGCACGTTCGAGGTGATGCGGTGGGCCAGGAATTCCAGCACGCCCGGCGCCAGTTGCAGCCCCGGATATTGCAGGCGGAAAACGTCGGTCTTGGATTGCAGGATGCCCAGGCGCAATTCGTAATCGGTCGGGTGCAGGTCGACGACCAGACCGCATTGCAGGCGCGACTTGATGCGCTCTTCCATGTCCTTGATCTCGCCCGGCGCGCGGTCGGCCGAGATGACGATCTGCTTGCCCTGATCGACCAGGGTGTTGAAAGTGTGAAAGAATTCCTCTTGCGTGGAATCCTTGCCGGCAATGAACTGGACGTCATCGACCATCAGCACCGACACGGTGCGGAACAGTTCCTTGAAGTCCATGACGGTGCGGTCGCGCAGCGCCTGGACAAAGCGGTACATGAACTGCTCGGCCGAAAGGTAAAGCACCCGTGCCTCGGGTTGGCGGGCCTGGATCTCGCGCGCGATGGCATGCATCAGGTGGGTCTTGCCCAGACCGACGCCACCGTAAAGGAACAGCGGATTGAACGTCACCGGCCCGCCTTCGGCGACGCGACGGGCGGCGGCATGGGCCAGCTCGTTCGGCTTGCCGACGACGAAATTGTCAAAGGTGAAGCGCTGGTCCAGCGGGGCGGTCAGTTCCTCGTCGACAGCACGCGGCGCGGGCTGGGGGCGCGGCTCGACCGAATTCGCGGCCTGGCGGATGACCGGGCTGCGCGTTTCGAAATTCAGCCGGTGCACGGGCCCGCCGACACGGTCCAGGACCTTCAGGATGTCGTCGCTGTAATGGCGCGAGACCCAGTCTGACAGAAAGCGCGTGGGGCAGGCGATGACCGCGGTGCCGTCGGTCACACCGGCGAGGCGAAGCGGTTCGATCCAGGTCGCGAAACTGTCGGCTCCGACGATTTTCTGAAGTTCTTCACGCGCTTGCCCCCAAATCTTGTCCATCTCGCCCACGTCCGTTCGTTGCCCATGTTCCGCCGGCTTTGCCCGGCGTGAAGTGTGATTCGGCATCGGCGCCCGACGGACTGGTGGCGACAACAGATCCCCACGCCGCAAAGTGATGCAGCGCAAAGGCCGGTCGAGGCCTCGTCTCCAGACATGAATCGGAACCGGTGGCAGCCGGTTTCCGACTTCATTGGTGAGCTGATCGTCCCCCGATCAAGCTTGCCTGCCCCGGCCTTCCGGCCAAAAGCCGGTCCACGGGGCTTGTCCCCCAGGTGCGACGTGAATCGCTGGACCGAAGCTAGCAAGAACGGCGCTCCGCCGACAACCGATCTTCGCGCTTGACAGTCACTTTGCCCATTCGAATCTCACGGGCGGGTGACGAAATCGTGACAGCGCGAAAGCCGTTATTTTACTGTTTGTTAGTCCGCGGGACTAACGGAAAAGGGCGCGCCAAGATGGAGCGCGCCCAATCTATTTCTACCGCTAGTTGCGGATTTGCAGCAGCCGTATCAGGCGGTTGCGAGCGCTTTCACGCGTGCCGTCAGGCGCGAGATCTTGCGGGCGGCGGTGTTCTTGTGAACGACGCCTTTGGTCACGCCGCGCATCAGTTCGGGCTGGGCTTTCAGCAGTGCCTCGCGGGCGACTGCCGCATCGCCGCTTTCCAGCGCTTCTTCGACCTTGCGCAGATAGGTGCGGATGCGCGAGCGGCGCGCCTTGTTGACTGCGGTGACGCGCTCGATCTGGCGGGCGCGCTTCTTGGATTGGGGCGTATTGGCCATGGGATGCGATCCTGTTTGTTCTTCGTATCGATTACGCAAAAGCCCCACGGCACCGTCCAATCGAGGACGGTCATGATTCTTGCCTTAAAGCGGGCCCACGCGCATGTAAGCTCGGCCCTATACAGGTGGTTCGGGCCAATGCCAAGCGGAAATCACCGGTCGCGGAACTGGGGCTCGCGCTTTTCCAGGAAGGCGGCCATGCCTTCCTTCTGGTCCTCGGTCGCGAACAGGGCCTGGAAGCTGCGGCGTTCGAACAGGATGCCTTCGCGCAGGGTGGTTTCATAGGCGCGGTTGACAGCTTCCTTGGCGGCCATGACGGCGACCTGGGATTTCTCGGTGATCTTCTTGGCCACGGCGACGGCCTCGGCGACCAGCCGTGCGGCGGGCACGACACGGCTGACCAGGCCCGAGCGCTCGGCTTCGGCCGCATCCATGAAGCGACCGGTCAGGTGCATGTCCATGGCCTTCGACTTGCCGACGAAGCGGGTCAGGCGCTGGGTGCCGCCGATCCCGGCCATGACGCCCAGGTTGATCTCGGGCTGGCCGAACTTGGCGTTGTCGGCGCAGATGATGAAGTCGCAGGCCATGGCCAGCTCGCAGCCCCCGCCAAGCGCATAGCCCGATACCGCCGCAATGATCGGCTTGCGGGTCGATGTGATGCGGTCGATCTCGGCCCCGAACAGGTCGCTGGTATAGACGTCGACGAAGCTTTTCGTCGACATTTCCTTGATGTCAGCACCTGCGGCAAAGGCTTTCTCGCTGCCGGTCAGGACGATGCAGCGGATCTTCTCGTTGCGGTCGGCCTCGTTCAGTGCCGTGCCCAGCTCGCTCAGCAGCTGCGAATTCAGGGCGTTCAGCGCATCGGGCCGGTTCAGACGGATCAGCGCAACATAATCGTCAAGCTCGACGGTCAGGGTCTGGTACGCCATCGGATATCTTGCCTTTCAGAAATAGCTGGACAGGACTCGTAACAAAGCCGCGACCGTCTGGCTAGCGTCCCCCGGCGTTCTTTGTCCTGCTCCATCATTTCCCGTCGCTGCGGAACGCATGCCCTGGCGCTATTTCTGGCAATCGGGGCAGAAGAAGCTGGACCTGCCCGATTGCACGACGCGACGGATTGTCCCGGTGCAGCCGGGGGTGGGGCAGGGTGCGCCTTCGCGGCCATAGACGCGGAACGAGTGCTGGAAATAGCCCAGCTCGCCCGTCGCCTGGCGGTGATCGCGCAGGCTTGACCCGCCGGCGGCGATCGCTTCGGTCAGGACGTCGCGGATATGCCCGACAAGCGCCGCGATCCGCTGGTCCGAGATCCGCCCGGACGCCCGCCTCGGGTCGATGCCGGCGCGGCTCAGCGCTTCTGAGACATAGATGTTGCCCAGCCCGGCCACGATCCGCTGGTCCAGCAACGCGGCCTTGATCGGGCTTTTGCGGCCCGCCAGCGCCTCGGCCAAAAGGGCGGGCGTGAAGTCGTCCGAAAGCGGCTCGGGTCCAAGATGAGCCAGCATCGGGTGGGTGGCGCCCGGCGCGACCAGGTCCACCATGCCAAAGCGCCGCGCGTCGTTGAAGGTGATCCGCGTGCCTTGTTCATTCCAGAACAGCACATGGTCGTGTCGCGGAAGGATGGCGGGATCGCGGTGGAAATCGCCCTGAAGCGCATCCTCGATCAGCATCCGGCCGGACATGCCCAGATGCAGAAGGATGCTGCCGCGGTCTTCCAGATCGACCAGGATGTATTTCGATCGCCGCCGCAGGCCGGTCACGCGCGCGCCGGTCACGACCTGCACCAGATCGGGCGGCAGGGGCCAGCGCAGGTCGGGCCGGCGGGCCTCGGCGCGGGCAATGACGTGGCCCTCCAGATGCGGGGCAAGTCCGCGGCGGACGGTTTCGACCTCAGGCAGTTCTGGCATTTATTTTCCATTCGTCGCATGGTGCGCGGCGCACATCTGGCCTATCTGGGCGCGAAACGACGAATGGACAAGCAAGATGACCGACGACCAGCGCAAGGAAACCCATTTCGGATTCCGCACCGTGGCGGAAGAGGAAAAGGCGGGGCTGGTACATGGCGTCTTTTCTCGGGTCGCGTCGCGCTATGATGTGATGAACGACCTGATGAGCGTGGGGGTCCACCGCGTCTGGAAGACCGCGATGATGGACTGGCTGGCGCCGCGCGATGGCCAGCACCTGCTGGATGTCGCGGGCGGCACGGGCGACATTGCCTTTCGGTTTCTTGGCCGCGCTTCGGGCGCGCGCGTCACAGTCTGCGACATGACCGAGTCGATGCTGGTCGAAGGGCGCAAGCGGGCCGAGGCGGGACGCCTTGCCGACCGCCTGGCCTGGGTTACGGGCGACGCGATGAAGCTGCCCTTCGCCGATGACAGCTTCGATCGCTATACGATCAGCTTCGGCATCCGCAACGTCACCCGCATCCCGGATGCACTGGCCGAGGCGCGCCGCGTCCTTCGTCCGGGCGGGCGGTTGATGGTGCTGGAATTCAGCCAGATGCCTGTCCCGATGCTGCAATGGCTATACGACCGCTACAGCTTCAACGTGATCCCGAAAATGGGCGAGATCGTGGCCAATGACCGCGACAGCTATCAATACCTGGTCGAGTCGATCCGCAAATTCCCCGACCAGGAGAGCTTCGCGACGATGATCCGGCAGGCCGGTTTCGGCCGTGTGCAATACCGCAACCTTTCCATGGGGATCGCCGCGCTGCATTCCGGCTGGAAGGTCTGAGACATGCGTGGACCCCACAATATCTGGCGCCTGATCCGGACCGGCGCGACCTTCGAACGCACGGGGGCGATGGGTGCCGCGCTTGACGCGATGAACGCACCCGCCCGAATCCGCATGGCCGCGCATGTGCTGGGCTGGCCCTTTGCCTGGCTTGGCTACAAGGGCGATCCGGCGCTGCCGCCGGTGACACGCGCGATCACGGCGCTGGGGCCGGCCTATATCAAGTTCGGGCAGATCCTTTCGACGCGCCCCGACGTGGTTGGCCCCGAACTGGCCGAGCAGTTGTCGATGCTGCAGGACCGCCTGCCTCCGTTCCCGCAAGATCAGGCGCTGGCCATCATCGCCGAAGCTTTGGGCCAGCCGGTCGATGCGCTTTTCGACGAGTTTTCGGAACCTGTCGCCGCCGCCTCGATCGCGCAGGTGCACCGGGCGCGGCGTGCGGACAATGGCCGTGAGGTGGCGGTCAAGGTACTGCGCCCCTCGGTCGAGGCCGACTTCCGCCGCGATATCGACGCCTTCCATTTCGCGGCCGGGATGATCGAGCGGATCTCTCCCGCGACCCGGCGGCTGCGTCCGCGCGACGTGGTGACGCATTTCGAAACCGTGGTCACGGGCGAGTTGGACCTGCGGCGCGAGGCCTCGGCCGCGTCGGAATTCGCTGAGAACACGCGCGAGGACAAGGGGATGCGCGTTCCCCGTCCGCATTGGCATCTGAGCGCGCGGCGCGTCCTGACCAGCGACTGGGCCGAGGGCACGCCGCTGGGCGATGTCGCGGCGCTGCGTGCGGCGGGCCACGACCTGCCTGCTCTGGCTGCACGGGTGCTGCAGCTTTTCCTGCAACATGCCCTGCGCGACGGGTTTTTCCACGCGGACATGCATCAGGGCAACCTGAAGGTCGGGGCCGACGGCGATGTCATCATGTATGACTTCGGCATCATGGGTGAGATCGACGAATATACCCGTCGTGTCTATGCCGAAATCCTGATGGGGTTCATCCGGCGCGACTATATGCGCGTCGCGCGCGTTCATTTCGAGGCGGGATATGTGCCCCGCGACCGCGACATGGCGGAATTTGCCCGCGCGCTGCGCGCGGTCGGCGAGCCGATCTTCGGCGCCGATGCCAGCCGCATCTCGATGGCGAACCTGCTGGCCTATCTGTTTGAAGTGACCGAGCGTTTCGGAATGCGGACCCGGACCGAGTTGATCCTGCTGCAACGCACCATGGTCGTGGTCGAAGGCGTGGCCCGTTCGCTGGATCCGCAGATGAACATGTGGGAGGCGGCCCGCCCCGTCGTCGAGAACTATATCCGGGATAACCTGGGGCCAAAGGCCGCAGTGCGCGACCTGGCGCGCTCGGCCCAGGTGCTCAGCCGCTATGCGCCGCTTCTGCCGGAATTCCTGGAGCGGCGGATGCCCGAGATGCTGCGCGAACCCGACAGCCGGTCGGAGGATGCGCGCGGAAAGCGGGGCGGCCTGCTGGCCGGCATGGCCGCGGGTGCGTTCATTGCGCTGGTTTCGGTTGCGATTGGCGTCTGGCTGGCCTGAAACCGCAGCGGGGGCTTGAGCGCGGCGCGGCTTTGGCCTAACGCTCGGCCATGCGAATTCTTTATCTTGGGGACGTGATGGGCCGTGCCGGTCGTCGCGTCATTGCCGAAGGGCTTCAGCCGCTGAAAGAGCGGCTGGGCGTCGATTTCACCATCGTGAACGGGGAAAATGCCTCGGGCGGCATGGGCCTGACCGGCGGTCACGCCAAGCTGATCCTGGATGCGGGCGCGGATTGCGTGACGCTGGGGGACCATGCCTTCGACCAGAAGGAAATGCTGTCCTTCATCGAGACCGAGCCGCGCGTCATCCGGCCGCTGAACTTCTCGAAGGTCGCGCCGGGCCGGGGCGCCCGCGTGTTCGAGGCGACGCGGGGCCGCAAGGTGCTGGTCGCGCAGGTGCTGGGGCAGGTGTTCATGAAGCGGCCCTTCGACGATCCCTTCTCGGCCATCGACACGGTTCTGCGCGCCCATCCGCTCGGCGGGTTGGTGCAGGCCGCGGTCGTCGACATCCATGCCGAGGCGACCAGCGAGAAGATGGCCATCGGCCATTGGTGCGATGGCCGCGCCAGCCTTGTCGTCGGCACCCATACCCATGTGCCGACCGCCGACACCATGATCCTGCCACGCGGCACTGGCTATCAGTCGGATGCAGGGATGTGCGGCGACTACGACAGCATCATCGGCATGGAAAAGGCCGAGCCCCTGCGCCGCTTCCTGACCGGCATGGCGTCCGAGCGCTTTACCCCCGCCGAGGGCGAAGCGACCATCTGCGGCGTGCTTGTCACCACCGATGATCGCAGCGGCAAAGCCGTCAAGATCGAGCCGGTTCGGCAGGGCGGTGTCCTGCAAGGGACGCAGCTTCCCGCCTGAGCGCAGCCGCTGCGGGCTGTTTTGCTTGCGGCGGTGCAGAAAATTATTCTAAAACCCATCGAAAGGGCCGTGATTTACGGCGCATGGGACAGAATTCTGCATGCTCGGATTCCAACTGACCGGAACCAACGCGGCGATTGCGATGCTTGTCATCGTCGCCCTCACATTCATCCAGTTCATCCGCGAGAAACACCCGCCAGAGGTCGTCGCGATCGGCTCTGCCGCCACGATGATGCTGCTGGGATTGCTGCCGGTAAAGGACGCAGCCAGCGTGCTTTCGAACGCCGCGCCCTGGACCATCGCCTTCATGTTCCTGATCATGGGCGGCCTGCTGCGGACCGGCGCGCTTGAGATGATGTCGCGGCTGGTTTCGGCCCGCGCCACGACCCATCCGATCCTGACAGTCTGCGCGCTGTTCGGTTTCGTGATCCTGGCATCGGCGATCATGAACAATACCCCGGTGGTGGCGGTGATGATTCCGATCTGCATCCAGCTTGCGCTGCGGATGGGCATGTCACCGTCGAAGCTGCTGATGCCGCTGAGCTACTTCACCATCCTGGGCGGGATGCTGTCGCTGATCGGCACCTCGACCAACCTTCTGGTGGACGGGGTGGCGCGCGAACAGGGGCTTGCCCATTTCACCATCTTCGAGATCGCGCCGGTCGGCATCGCCGTCACGCTGGCGGGCATCGCCTATTTCGCACTGATCGGTCGCAAGCTTTTGCCCGAACGCACTTCGCTGGCGGGCTTCCTGGGCTCACGGCGCGAGATGAAGTACTTCACCGAGGTCGCGATCCCCGAGGATTCCTCGCTTGTGGGGCAAAGCGTGACCGAGGTTGCCATGTTCAAGCGCGATGCTGTGCGCCTCGTCGACGTGCTGCGCGGCGATGCCTCGCTGCGGCGCAACCTGGCCGAGGTCGTGCTTGAGCCGGGCGACCGCGTCGTCCTGCGCACCGAAATGGCCGACCTGCTGGAAATGCAGGCCAACAAGAACCTGCAGATGGTCGACAAGCTCAGCTCGGTCGCGACCGAAACTGTCGAGGTCCTGATTTCTCCCGGCGCGCGGCTGATCGGTCGCAAGCTGGGCGACATGCGCCTGCGCCGCCGCTATGGCGTCTATGTGCTGGCCGCCCATCGTCGCAGTCAGAATATCGGCCGCCAGCTGGATGACCTGGTGGTGCGTGTGGGCGATACGCTGCTGCTGGAAGGTGCGCCCGAAGACATCGCCCGGCTTGCCGCCGACATGGAACTGGTCGACGTCTCGCGTCCGGCCGCCCGCGCCTATCGCCGCGAGCGCGCACCGATCGCGGTGCTTTGCCTGCTGGCGGTGGTGATCCTGGCGGCCGCAGATGTCGCGCCAATCCTTGCGCTGTCCTTCATCGCCGCGGCGGTGATTCTGGTCACGCGCTGCGTCGATGCGGAAGAGGCGTTCTCGTTCATCGACGGGCGGTTGCTGGCGATGATCTTTGCCATGCTCGCGGTCGGCGAGGCGCTGGAATATACCGGGACCGTCAACCTGATCGTCGATGCGCTGGCCCCTTCGCTGAAGGGATTGCCGCCTTTTGTCACGCTGTTCGGGATCTATTTCCTTGGCCTCGCCATGACAGAGGTGCTGTCGAACAACGCGGTCGCAGTCCTGCTGACCCCGATCGCCATCGCCTTGGCCAAATCGCTGGGCCATGATCCGCGCGCCTATGTGGTGGCGGTGATGTTCTCGGCCACGGTCGCCTTTGCGACGCCCATCGGCTATCAGACGCACATGATGGTCTATGGGCCGGGTGGCTATAAGTTCAGCGATTTCGTGAAGGTGGGCGTGCCGCTGGACATCATCACCGGTATCGTGGCCTGCCTGACGATCCCGCTGTTCTGGCCGCTGTAAGCGGCGGCCCGGTGCCGTTTCCCCGCGCCGTTCAGGCTGCGGGGAAGCCCGAGCGGACCGCGGCTTCGGCCTTGGCGGACAGGCTCTTGCGATTTTCGCCCTCGACCGGGATCGGATCATGCAGGCGCACGGTCACGCTGCCCTGCCTTGGTTGGGCCAGCACGGCCAGCAGGTGCGGACCCAATGCCATGTCCCCGAACCAGCCATAAAAGCGCGGATCGCGTCCCGCAGGAGCGCGATAGATCGCAGTCACCGGCTGGATGGCAAGATCCGTGGGCAGGGCCGGGTCAAGGAAGCCCTGGAACAGCGTCGGCTTGAACGGCAGGACGCGGCGGCTGTCGGTGCTGGTGCCCTCGGGGAAGAACAACAGGCGATGCCCGGCATGGGTGCGCAGTGCGAATTCCTGGGCCTGCACCCGTGCCAGCCTTGGGTCGCGCGTCACGAAATGGGTATCGGTCACGCGGGTCAGGATATTGATGCCGGGCCAGCCCGCGACCTCGGCCTTCGAGACGAAGAAGACCGGCATGGCTGCGTTCAGCACGAAGATGTCCAGCCAGCCCGAATGGTTCGCGACGACCGCGCCCGGGCCGTGCATGGGTTGCCCCTCGCGCCGCCAGCGGATGCCGACGATCCACAGGACCATCCGGCAGACGCCCTGGACCCAAGGACCGGTCAGGGGGCGGCGCGGTCCGGCGAACAGACGCTCGATCCAGCGCAGCGGAAGGATCAGCAGGACGCCCAACAGCAGGACGGACAGCACGCCAAGACCGCGGGTCGCGACAAGGGCCCAGCCCAGCGGACCGATCCGGGGGATTTCCGGGCTTGGATCGTCGCCGTACCAGGCGTGGCCATTCGTCGCCAGCGGGGGCACGTCCCGGGTGATGGTGTCCGTCATTGGGCCTGCCAGCGCGTCTCGTAGAACTTGCGGTGCTTCTGGGACATGGCTGCCGTATCGACCAGCAGGAACACGTCCGTCGTATTGAATTCGCGGTCCAGATAGGCGCCTTCGCCCACCGTGCCGCCCAGGCGCAGATAGGCCTTGATCAGCGGCGGCATCAGGGTCATCGCGCCGCGCCGTTCCAGTTGGTCGGCCGGGATCAGGTCCATGCGCTGGAACCCTTCGGGATGGGCGCGGGGGCGGATCTGCGGCAAGGCAAGATGGTGGTGGTGCAGCCAGGACAGCGGCTGGCTTAGCGCCTGGGCATCGGTGCCGTGGAACGAGGCGACGCCGAACAGAAGCTGGATCTCGCGGCTCAGGACGTATTCGGCCAGCGCGGTCCACAGAAGATACATGCCGGTGCCGCCGCGCATCCCTGCATCCACGCAGGAGCGTCCCAGTTCAAGCAGCGACCGCCCCGACTGGCGCAGCGGGTCCAGGTCGTATTCCGCGTCGCAATAGAAGCGTCCGAACTTTTCCGCGCGGTCGCCCGGCAGCAGGCGATAGACACCGACGACATGGTCGAGATCCGCGACCGAGCGGCGGTGATCGACCAGGACAAGATGATCGACCACGGGGTCGAATTCATCGCGCTCCAGCCGGTGCTGGTGATCGACCAGCGGGCCATCCGCGCCCAGCTCTTCAACGAAGACACGATAGCGCAGCCGCTGTGCGGCCAGCAGATCCGCCTCGCCAGTGGCGAGCCGCGTTTCAAGATACGAGCTCTCTGGCGTCATTCTTGGGGGGCCGGGCCTGTCATCATGCATTTTTCCGCACCGTGTCTAGGCGGGCGCGGGTCTTATTGCAACATCTCGCGTCATCGGCGGTACGGAAGGGCGCAGATGGTTGACGCACGCATAGGTTGTATTACCCTGACGCTTTCAGAGTTCAGGAGCCTTCGGTGACCAGTTCAAGACTGACATGACGGCCGTCGACCACCTGCTTTCCGGCATTGGCGAAATTGACCGTGATCCGGTCGCCGATCCGCGACTGGACCTGACCGATGCCCCATTCCGGCGCATTCGGATGCCGAACCAACATTCCGGGTTCAAGAATTTCATTCATGGCGCGCCGACTCCTCGCGTGACGAACAAGGCTAGACTTCAATGAACGACGTTACAATCAGCCGGTCCACGGCATCCCTCTTTCCAGCGCTACCCGAAAGGCTGGCAAGCCTGGTCAGCTCGCGGCTGTGCCACGACCTGATCTCTCCTCTGGGGGCGATCGGGAACGGGGTCGAGTTGCTGCAGATGTCGGGGGATTATCCGGGGCTGACGAAAAGCCCCGAGCTTGGGTTGATCGCCGAAAGCGTCGAGGCGGCGCGCGCCCGCATCCGCTGGTTCCGGCTGGCCTTTGGCCATGCCTCGGCCGAACAAAGGCTGGCGCTGAACGAGCTGGCGGGACTGATGGCGGACATCGAACGGCAGGGCCGCATCCGCGTGCGGCTGGAGGCGCAGGGCGACCTGCCCCGGTCCGAGGCGCGACTGATCCTGTTGGGCGTCATGTGCCTTGAGACCGCCTTGCCCTGGGGCGGCAGCATCCTCATCTGTCGCGGTGCCGTCGGCTGGCGCCTGCTGGCCGAGGCCGCGCGCACCAAGTCGGATACCGCTCTTTGGGCTTGGCTTGACGCGGATCCGGCCCTTGAACGGGTCGAACCGCAGCCGTCCGAGATCCATTTCCCGCTTCTGGCCGCCTTTGCCGTGCAGGAGGGACGCAGCCTTGGCTGGGAACTGGACGAGAAGGGCGGAGAGATCTGGTTTCATGGCGCCCAATCCGGCTTGCGCCAAGGGGGCTAGTCCTCGATCGCGTCCAGTGCCTGCTCGATCCGCCGCGCCCAGGAAGCGGGCGGATCGGGGTTTTCGTCGAGAAGCCGGGTCAGCGCCTCGGTCCCGGCGGCAGCGTCGCGGGTCAGAAGCGCAAGTCCGGCCTCCAGCCGCAACTGCGGCGCGCCGCGCAGCGCAACGTCGCGCAGCAGCGGCTCGACGCGCGCGCCGTGCCGCTTCAGCGCGGCGCTGGCCAGGTTGAAGCTGTAACGGATCGAGTTCCGCCGCGCCTCTCGGTGCAGGTTGCGGATCCTGACCGGGTCCAGCCGGTCCTGCACCAGCATGGTCGAGACGTTGCCGATGCGCCCGATATCGGCAATGACGCCGCTGGCCGGGTGGCCGCCATGCGGCAGGGCCACCAGTCGCAGCAACGGAAAGGCCGCGCCGATGCGCAGCGCGTGCTGGCGGTCGGCCGAAATCGCGGGATCGAACAGCAGGACGCCGGAAAGCCCCGGATTGCCCCATTCCTCGGGGCAGGGCATGTCGCGCCCGATGCGGGCGAATTTCCGATGCCGTCCGGGGTCATAGGGGGCGATGGCGGGGTCGATGCAATATTGCGGCGACACGGCCAGGATGCGGCGGACGCGGGCCGCGCGCGAATAAAGCAGTGCCCCGTAACCGCCCATCGAGAAGCCCGAGGCCGTCACCTCGTCATAACCAGCCGTCGCCCTGTCCAGCGCCGCCGCGAGGTCATCGCTTTTCGCGGACAGGAACCAGTCGCGCCGCGCGGTCTGCACGGTCAGCGCATCGATGCCAAGCCTTTCAGCAAAACGCGGGCACTGGGTCGGTTCGAATCCCTGCATCCGTTCGCGCCCCGGCTCAAAACAGACGACGACGCGCGAACTGCCACCGGGCGCGCGATACAGCGTCACCCGGTGGCGGCCATCCTGATGCAGCCGCTGGGCCTGCCTTGCGGCAGGGACCTCAGGGGCGGATGGTGCCGTCACCCGTGACCAGATATTTGAAGCTGGTCAGCTGCTCGGCGCCGACGGGTCCGCGCGCGTGCATCTTGCCGGTCGCGATGCCGATTTCTGCGCCCATGCCGAACTCGCCCCCGTCCGCGAACTGGGTCGAGGCGTTGCGCATCAGGATCGCGCTGTCGAGGCCGCTGAAGAAGCGTCCGGCGGTGGCGTCGTTCTGGGTCAGGATGGATTCCGTGTGCCCCGAACCGAAGCGGCGGATATGGGAGATCGCCTCGTCCACGCCATCGACCAGCTTCACGGCGATGATCTTGTCGAGGAACTCCTGCCCGAAATCCGATGGCTGGGCGGGGATGGTACCTGCGACCTGGGCAAGCTCACCCTCTGCCCGGACTTCGACCCCCGCGTCCAGGAGGTCCTGCACCAGCACGGCGCCGTGCCGTGCATAGAAGGCACGGTCGATCAGCAGGCATTCGGCGGCACCGCAGATGCCGGTGCGGCGGGTCTTGGCGTTCAGGACCACCCGGCGCGCCTTTTCCACGTCCGCATCGCCATCGGCATAGACGTGGCAAATCCCTTCAAGGTGGGCAAAGACCGGAACGCGGGCCTCCTTCTGCACCAGTCCGACCAGACCCTTGCCGCCCCGCGGGATGATCACGTCGATCAGGCCCTGTGCGCGCAGCATCGCGGCCACGGCCTCGCGGTCGCGGGTCGGGACAAGCTGGATCGCGGCGTCGGGCAGGCCCGCCTGGCGCAGGCCGGTGGCCAGCGCGGCATGGATCGCGGCCGAGGAGTTCAGGCTTTCCGAGCCGCCGCGCAGGATCACGGCATTGCCCGATTTCAGTGCCAGCGCCGCCGCATCCGCTGTGACGTTCGGGCGGCTTTCATAGATGACGCCGATCACGCCCAGGGGGGTCGCCACGCGCTGGATGTGCAGGCCGTTCGGGCGGTCCCATTCGGCCAGCACACGGCCCACGGGATCGGGCTGGGCGGCGACGGCACGCAGACCTTCGGCCATCGCGCGGATGCGCGGGCCGTCAAGCCGCAGGCGGTCCATCATGGATGGCGCAAGACCCTTTGCGGCGGCAAAGCCCATATCTTCGGAATTGGCATCGAGGATCGCGGTTTCCGATGCAATGATCGCGTCGGCCGCGCCGATCAGGGCGGCGTGCTTGCGTTCGGCGCTGGCTTCGGCCAGCACAAGCGTCGCATCGCGCGCAGCCTTGCCAAGCGTGGCGATCAGGGCATCCGCGTCGGTCTGGGTCAGGTCTTTCATGTCGGCATTCCCTTGGATGTGCCATGAGATAGGCCGGGGCCGCGCGAAAAACCAGCGTTGAAAGGGGGAAGGTGCAGGATTCTGTTGCCAGGTTCCTGCGGACCCCGCCTTACACTGCTAGGCGCAAGGGCTTAAGGTTCGGTAACTCGAACTGCTTACGCAGCCAGAGCGACCGGAGCACGGTTGTCGTTGGCAACTGTACAATTTGCACCGATAACGGTGGTAGCTCACCGAGACAAAGCAAACAGCTTTAGACGTTCGTCGATCCTGTTTCGACCCCAGGTGCCCCCAACGAGGGAGTTTGGTGGAGTCGCCGGGTACCGCCCCCGGGTCCGATCCGCTTATTACCTGCGCGTTTATGTCCATAGTCCGGGCGAACCCGAACAGGGCGAATATAGGCGCGGGCGGGGGGCAGCGCAAGGGCGGGGGAACGTCCCGTTCCCCCCTTGCTCCGCCCCCGTCGGACGCACCAATTCCCCCCTTTGGGGTATTTCCGAAACGATGAGGGGGCGCGGTTCTTCGCGCCCCCTGAAACGATTTAACCTCAGATCCGGATCAGAAGCCGGCCTTGATCTTTTCGAATTCGGCCAGTTGGCGTTCGCGCTGTGCCGGGTCGTTCGGGGTCTGGGCCAGGATCGGGGCGTCGACCGCGGACAGGCCTTCCTTCACCGCGGGTTCGTCCTTGATCGTCTCCATCGCGACGGTCGAGGTATGGCCGTAGCCGATCGTGTCCAGCAGGCCCTTGGCCGCTTCGGGGGCAAGCCAGGCATTGATGAAGTCATAGGCCTTGTCTTCATTGCCAGGTCCGTCCTTGAGATTGACGAAACCGCAGAAGAAGGTCGACGAGCCTTCCTTCGCCGCGCGCTGGAAGCCGACCGGGAAGCCTTCATTCTGCAAAAGCACGACGCCGTCGTTCCAGGACCATGCGACATCGACCGCGCCCGAGGCCATCAGCTGCGCCTGTTCCGAGGGGTCGGCCCAATAGGCGGCGACGTTCTGATGCGCCTTGCGCAGCCAGTCGGCGGCGGCGGTGAACTGTTCGTCCGTCACCTTGGTCCAGTCCGTCACGCCCGTTGCCAGATAGGCCAGCGCCCAGACGTCATCTGCCGAATCGGGCAGCGAGGTGCGGCCCTGGTATTTCGGGTCGATGAAGACGTTCAGGCTGGCCACGTCCTCGGCCGGGACGTTGTCGGCATTATAGGCGATGGCGGTCGCGCCCCAGTCCGTCGGGATGTACCAGACGCCCTTGTCATCCTTGAAGATCGGCGAATCCAGGAATTTCGGGTCGATCGTCGCGAAGGCGGGGATCTTCGAGACATCCCAGGGTTCGATCAGCCCGGCATCGCGATATTTCGACACCATCTGCGAGCAGGGATGCGCGACATCCGCTTTGAACCCCGAGGCGAGCTTCTGATACGCCTCGTCATCGTCGCCATAGAAGGCGAAGGTCGGGCTGTCGCCGTTCTTGTCGATATAGCCCTGGAAGATCGAGGGTTCCTCGAATCCGGCCCAGTCGAATACGGTCAGCTGGGAATCGGCGGCATGGGCAGGCATGGCAAGCGCCGCGCCCGTGAGGATGAGCGAAAGGGCGGAGGAGCGCAGAAGTTTCATCTGGGACCTTGTCTAATGCGTGGCAGATGATCGAACGCTAGCCGCGGCAGGGGCACCCCGCAAGCATTCGCTGCACGTGCGGCATGGTCAAACCCGCCGCCGCATCGCAACCGGGCGCGGGTGTGGGGGCTATTCCGGCAGCATGATCTCTGGCCCGCCGACGATGCGGGCGTCGGGGGCGCCGATCAGGTCGTCGTCGCGGCCCTCAAAATCTACGGCGCGCAAAATGGTCTGGATCGCAGCGATCCGGGCGCGGCGTTTGTCATCGGCGCGGATCACCGTCCAGGGCGCGATGCCGGAATGGCTGCGGCGCAGCGTGTCGTGGATGGCGTCGGTGTAATCGTCCCACTTCGCCAGCCCGTCCACGTCGATCTGGCTAAGCTTCCACTGCTTCAGGGGGTCTTTCTCGCGATCGAGGAAGCGCTGCAATTGCTCGGCGCGACCGACATTCAGCCACAGCTTGACGAGGATGATCCCGTCGTCGACCAGCACGTTTTCGAAATGCGGCAGCTGGCGGAAAAATGTCTCGCGCTGGCTGTCGGTCGAGAAGCCGAAGACCTTCTCGACAACGCCGCGGTTGTACCAGCTGCGATCAAACAGGGCGATTTCACCCGCCGCCGGAAGCCAGTCAACATAGCGCTGGAAATACCACTGGCCGGTTTCACGCTCGGTCGGTTTCGGCAGCGCGACGATATAGGCCGAGCGCGGGTTCAGGTTTTCACGCACGCGCTCGATGGTGCCACCCTTGCCGGCAGCGTCGCGACCTTCGAACAGGACGACGATGCGCTTTCCGGTCTGGATCACGTCGCGCATCAGGCGGACAAGCTGCAATTGCAGCGCCTCCATGCGCTCGTCGTAATCCTTGGACTTCATCTCCTCGTCATAGGGATAATCCCTGTCGAGGATCTCTCGGTCGCGGGCGCCGGTGATCTCCTTGCGGATCGCGTCCGGGGCGTCCTTTTCAAGATACCGGCTGATCGCGCCTACGAAGGGCAGATCGGGCAGCTCCGGCGCAGTCGACTTGTCCCCGGATTTCTTCGCCATGCTCAGCCCTTTCCGATGCGCCCGATGTCGTAATAGGTGGTCTGGTAGATCTCGTTGATCCAGTTACCGTAAAGCAGGTGGGCATGGCTGCGCCAGCGGTTCGTGGGCTGCTGTCCGGGGTCGTCGTCAGGGTAATAGTTGACCGGCACGTTGATCTGTTTGCCCGAGATCACGTCGCGGTCATATTCGTCCTTCAGCGTCGTGCTGTCATATTCGAAATGGTTGAAGACATAGAGCGCGCGATGCCCCGCATCCTCGATCAGGCAGGGCCCGACCTGATCCGAGGCGATCAGCGTGCGCAAGCCGGGGGTGGCGTCGACCTCGGGTTGGCGGACCTCGGTCCAGCGGCTGACCGGGACCAGCACGTCATCCGAGAAGCCGCGCAGATAGGGACTGGCGGGGGCAAGGTTGCGATGCCGGAAGCAGCCGAAGGCCTTGTGGTCCAGGACGTGCTTTTCCAGCCGGTTGAAATGCCAGGCCATCGCCATGCCGCCCCAGCAGACGCCGAAGGTCGAATGCACATGGGTCTGGGTCCATTCGAAGACGCGGGTCAGCTCGTCCCAATAGGTCACCTGGTCAAAGGGCAGGTGTTCGATGGGTGCGCCGGTGATGATCAGGCCGTCGAATTTCTCGCCCGTTGCCTCGACGTCGCAGAAGCGGCGGTAGAAGCTTTCCATGTGATCGGCGGCCGTGTTGCGGCTTTCGTGGTCCGACATGCGGATCAACTGGAAGTCGATCTGCAGGGGCGTCGCGCCTATCAGCCGGGCAAACTGGTTCTCGGTCTGGATCTTCTTGGGCATCAGGTTCAAGAGTCCGATGCGCAAGGGCCGGATATCCTGGGTCGCGGCCCGGCCCGGCGACATGACCATCACGCCTTCATTCGACAGGATGTCGAAGGCGGGCAGGTCATTTGGCAGGGTAATGGGCATCATGCGTCCTTTCTGTCGATGGCAAGTCCGATCAGGGCGATCAGGTCTTCGGGCGTCTTCACCCCGGCGACCTCCTCGGCCAGGATGGTCACGCCGCGCCGGGCCATGGCCTGATAACGGGGCTGGCGATGGGCCAGCGCGCGGGCATAGGTCCAGCGGATGAAATCGTCGGGATTGACCTGTTCCTCGGTCAGGCCTTTTTCAACCCTGTAGGCCGTCCAGGCGCGGTCGAGGAACTGGGGCTGGTAATACATCGGCTTCGGCGCGCGGTCGAAGCGGCGCACCAGTTCCGCCGTATGCGCATCTGATCCGCGGATCCAGACCAGCAGCATGTCGCGCTGAAGCGCGTCCAGGACCGGGTCGTCATCGGCAAAGGGGTCGACCACTTCGCAGACCGAACCCCCCGAATCACATACGAAATTCGGAATGGCATAGATCTCCTGCGCGCGGCGGATGAAATGGCTGCCATCCAGCAGCGCCGCGATCTCGGCGGTGCGGTGCTGGTCCTGGCGGCGCATGTATTCCTCGAAATCCAGCCCCCCGCGCGAGGGGCTGCCGGGCTTGCCCAGATAGGTGGACAGCGGGGCCAGGTTCTCGAACGTGATGTTCGAGGCGATATAGACCGAATCCGACAGCAAAAGCTCGCGCAGGAAGGGGACCTTCATCGCCTCGCGCTTGAAGTTGTCGGCAATCAGTTCCCCCATGTAGCGGGTGCCGATCCGGTAATCGACCGAGTAATGGAACCAGTCGCCGGCATTGCGCAGCATGCTGGCCAGATAGGTCTTGCCCAGCCCGGACATGCCGAAGAAAAGCACGCGCTTGCGCGGTGCTGCCTGCCATTCGGCCCAGGTCTTGTAAAGCATGGTCCATCCTTTGCCGGGTCAGCGATAGTTAAAGCGCCGCGCCGGGATAGGAAAGGGGCAGGCGGCCCGCTGCCGGGCTTCGCGGAAAGGATGAATCCGTTGTAGCGCGATCACACCTTTCGCGCTATCATCCCGCCCAGACCCGGAAAAACGGGCACCCGGAAACGGGATATGGCAGAGGCAGTGACGGCGGTTCATCCATGACCGAAATGGTCTTTGGCACCACGCCCGTTCGGGCTGGTGATCCGATTCTTCCCCGTTGGTGGCGCACGGTCGACCGATGGTCGCTCGCCTGCGTCCTGGGGCTGTTCGCGATAGGGTTGTTGCTGGGGCTGGCGGCCTCGGTTCCGCTGGCGGAAAAGAACAACCTGCCGCAATTCTATTACGTGACCCGACAGGCGGTCTTCGGCGCGATGGCGCTGGTGGTGATGATGGTCATCTCGACCTTCTCGCCGCGCTTCGTGCGTCGGATTGCCGTCCTGGGCTTTGCCATCGCTATGGTCGCGATCGTGCTTCTGCCCTTCATCGGCACCGATTTCGGCAAGGGCGCTGTGCGCTGGCTGCGACTGCCGGGCGGGATGTCCGTCCAGCCGTCCGAGTTCCTGAAGCCCTGCTTCATCGGCATCTGCGCCTGGTTCATGGCGGCCAGCCAAGAGGTGGGCGGCCCCCCCGGACGGCTGTATTCGGCCGGAGTCGCGGGGGCAGTCGTCGTTCTGCTGGCGCTTCAGCCAGACTTCGGCCAGGCCTCGCTGGTGCTGTTTTCCTGGTGCGTGATGTATTTCATCGCGGGCGCGCCGCTTTACCTGCTGTGCAGTGTCCTTGGCGTGTCGGTGGTCGGCGCGGTCTTCGCCTATGGCGCATCGGAACACTTCGCGCGGCGCATCGACGGTTTCCTTGCGGCCGAGGTCGATCCCCGCAC